>JAEEGF011159779.1_pt1 | contig 14700 bp, 10 predicted proteins | sample 9134171 | NCBI WGS metagenome assembly JAEEGF01 (sample SAMN16246542, study PRJNA631951) | gut metagenome | biome: gut microbiome; feature: rumen; material: AP-attached | host: Bos | place: Iran: Karaj | collected 2018-10
CTGCCAGGAGGCTAGCTAAAAACTAAGTTTTGACTCCATAATTAGATTTTTCTAATTATTTTAAAATCCCCCTTAATCCCTCTTTACAAAAGGGGGCAAGGGAACTCCTCCACACATTAAAAATTTTACTAATTTAAAGTTTTCAGACAAACTCTCAAGTGGAGGCTTTAGAACAATTACAACTATAACAACAACAAAGCTTGGCTAAATGCCAAGCTTTGTTGTTTCTTACAACTTAAGCTTACAATTCATTTACAATATGTAGTTAAACCATTTGGACGGGCAAACAAAGGCCAAAAAAAGGCATATGGTATTCTTTTAAAACAATCTAAAATATTAAAGTCAAATTCAAAAAGACGATGACCACCTCTTAGTTCTTTATCAAATTCACCTTCCATAATCAGACCACCATGATAAGTGCAATAAATTTCACCACTATCAGTAAGGTCACCACTATTTTTATAAACCCCATGTTTACTATCATTTGGACATACTAATGGCGAACTATCTTTAATATAGTGATCATTAATTAAAGCAGACTGATCTAAAGAAGTCATCATAGTAGCAACATCCATATTATACATTTCTACAGCACCTTGTAATATTCTTATATTATAGTAACATGACTTTTGTCTACCTGGATCGTAGCCTCTTCCACCAACTTTTTGAGGCTTAGGTCCTAAAAATATAAAAAGAACACCGCCAATCAAATAAATATAAAACAATATTTCAAAACAACTTTTTTTCTTCTTTTTATCATATCCCATTTTTGTTTTTTATTCCTATAAACAATAATTTTTTGCAACGAATTAGACTTATAAACCAGATTAATTTGCAACTACTTAAATATAAATGTATTATTTTACCTTTTCGTGTCTACTTTCAGTATAGCAACAAATCTAGTATAAAATATTCTTTCAACAAATATTTTTTCCCATGATGAGCCTACAAAATTATTTATTGTAAAATTCTTGTAGTTATAAGGTTTTTAATCTAATATAGAAATTAGAAAGTTGAGAAGATTTATATGACAATAATAAAAAGAATTATAATTTGTTTATTGTTTATTATTCTAAGCTGTAATATAGTCTTTGCTAGGAGAGAATCTGCTCGAGATAAAGCCTGTTTTTCTAATATACGTGTTATTCTAGGTGCACTTGAAATGTACAATATGGATCACGAAACTATGTTAGAAGAAGTTAATCCTGATATAATAGAAAAATTAGTGGAAACGGGTTATCTAAAAGTTTCACCGAGCAAACCAGATAGCCGATGTGAATACCATTCTATTGGTAGTTTGACAAGTGAAGGAATCATTTTCTGTAAATATCATGGAGATGTTGAGCGTCTAGTTTATTCTGAATATTTTAAAGATAATGAATTTGATCAACATGAAAAGTTACCCCAAAACGCAACTGATGATGAAATAAAAGCAAAAAGAGAAATAATAATTCAAGAAAGAGAAAAATTGGCTATTCATGTAAAATACAAAAAGGAAATTTTTAATTATTTACAATTTGGTTTTTACATTATATGCCCAATTTTATTTATATGGTTAATATTACCAACTCGAAAAAAGAAAAGAATACAAGTGTAATATTTATATTAGTCTCAAAAAAATATCGGTCTATATTTGAATAAGCATTTAACAATGAACCAATGCTATTCGAGTTCCCAAATATCGTTGTTCCCCATCCATTTTAAAAGTTCCTGCATTACAAAGAATAAGCTCAATTTTCTCGTTGTCAGGAAGCAAAATATTAAGATTTTTTTCTATTAATTCAATAGAAACAGACATCTTTTTACCAATAAACAATTATTTTTCTAATCATAGCAGTTTTTATTCATTGGTGGCAATAATAACAACTTCCTCATTCTAACTAATTTACATATTTTATGAGGGAGTTTTTAATAATTTACACCTTTTATTTAAAAACAAATTAAAGGTTGCTTTTGGCTAATAGTTTAGGTTTTAAAAGTAGTGTCCTTTGTGGAGGTTGTCCGAAAACTTAAAATTTACTGTAAAATTAGTATTCCTTTTTTGTAGTCTACACATTGTCATAACCGTATAGCTTTCAGAGCTAAAGCCCATACGCTATACTTATTATGACAAATGTGTAGACTATTAGTATAACCCAATTTGGGCTAAAAAATTAGTTTTCGAACAGTCCTTAGACAGGACGATACTAAAAAAGCTGAGTTATAACTGCTCTCCATTCCAGGTTCCATGTTTCTTACATTCTATATGACCATCTTCACTTATGTTACCTACTGAAATATATTCACATTCACTTTCAGGCCCCTTTGGAACTGTTTTCAAATAACCATCATTAACTAATTTGTCTAATTCAAGTTTTGTCATCATTTCGGAATGATCCATATTATACATTTCTACAGCACCAATTATTTTTCTGACATTCATTATACATATTTTCTTATTGTCGGGTTTTATTCCTAATTCATTAGATTTCTTTTGTATTAGCTGTCCTATTTTTGCCAAGTTTCCATGGTATTTGCATGCTATTTGATTATTGTCAACAACATATTCACAATTCGGAGTTGGTTTTTCAGGAAAATCTGCTAAATACTTCCCATTAACTAATTTATTTATATCAAAATTTGTAGTAAATGGCACGCTCTCACTCATATTATACATTTGAATAGCAAGGGCAATACTTTTTATATTTTTAATGCATTCACTTGCCTGAATCATTGTTGATGTCCCATGCATGAGACAACCGATTTCGCCTCCTTGGGTCAAATCACCCGATGAGGAATAATGACAGCTTTCATCAGGTCCTTTTGGATTAGAAGATAAATATCCGCCTTCAACAAGTTTATTTATATCTAATTTACTCATAGGTTGACTAGGATTTGCTTTATTATAGGATTCAACAGCTTGTTTTATTTGATTAGAAATAGATATACAATTATTTAGTATTTCTTTTTTTTGCTTTTCTTTTTTTATTGCCTCAGCACGTTGAAAATCAAAAATTTTTGTCACTAGTTTTTCTTTTTCTATTTTTAAAGAATTTATATTACCATGATATTTACAAGCCATAATTTTTCGATCTTCATCACCTGATTCTGCTCCATCAATATAATATTCACATTTTGGATTAGTTTTTCTTAACTTTTTATGTAAACATTCACTTTCATATAATTCATCTATGTTAAAACTATCATCCATTCTCTCTTTTGAAGGGTCAGATCGAATCACAAATAAATTCCAACGCTGAATAGCATTTCTAAGATCTAGCATGTTAAGCCAGCAATCATCCATCTCTTTGTATTGTGATTTAATTTTTTCAATATCGTCTAAATTAGTAGATTCATTTTTTGTTTTAGTATTAATACTGTTTGGAATATCTTTCTGAACAATCGTTTCTGTTGATTTTTTATCAGAAATATTTTCTTTCATTTTTGAATTTGCTATATTCTGAGATAAAGAGGAATACAGCCCTTGGGCTTTTTCATTTCCTTGATCGGCAGATTTTTTTAACCATTTTGTAGCTTCTTTGTCATTTTTTTCTATACCTATGCCCTTAAGAAGACAAACTCCATAATTAAGCTGACCTTTCGCATTCCCTTGTTCTGCTGATTTTTTAAACCAATATGCAGCTTCTTTCAAATTCTTGTTTACACCCTTGCCATTAAGTAGACAAATGCCATAATTGCATTGGCTTGTAGCATCTCCTTTTTCTGCTTCAAGTTTAAAATGCATTGCTTTTTTTGTATCCTGACTTGAATAATTATTATCTATTTTTCCTTTATAATTATTTTCATAATATCCATTGCTTTGAGCGTTTACACAAGACGAGATTAGGATAAAAAACAATAAAGATAAAATTTTTTTACAAATATTCATATAGTAATAAATCCTTATTTAGCAATAAAATGAAATCAATATTGTGAAAATAATAGAATAATCAATCAAATTTGTCTAATCAATTTCATTAAAACACACCTCAATAATTCACACAATTTATTAAAATAATAATATATTGAGTTATGTTTTTGGCTAATAGTCAATGTTTCAATAGTAGCGTCCTTTGTGGACGCGCAGTTATTAGTGTATCTACACCTAGGGCAACTTTGTTGCCCTAGGTTATTAATGTAGTGACCTATCGGTCACAATATATGTTCCGCAAGGACATTACTTTATTAACCTAGGGCGTTGAAAACGTCCTAGGATTAGATAAATACCATACACCCAATTATAATCAGCTAGTTTTATTTATTCTAGAAACAAGGGAACCTCTAGTTAGGTCACCCTTCCGGCTTGCATTGCAAGCCACCTCCCCTCGATGGGAGGCTTTAGGACAATATTTATAATAACCAAAAAAGCTTGGCATTTAGCCAAGCTTTTTTGGTTTTCTGACTTACAGCTTAAAGATTAGGGTAATGTTCGGTTTGCAAAGCTATCGAGCAATTACATATTTTGTTAGCTTGCTAACTAAACAATCCCCTTACCTCTTTTCCCTAATCTCTAATCTCTTAAAATTGAATAGAGAAGATGGGGGCGTGCTGTTGGGCGCCGTAGATGTCGGTTTCGCCTGGAGCACCTGATGCCCAGGGGCGCTTGATGGTTACTTTTACAGCATTAGCTGGTGAGAACCACACAATCTTCATTACATCTTCTTCTGGGATGTTATAAAGCTTAGCGAACTGAGCTTTATTGATTACTTCTTTATTTTTGAATTCTTCAAAGTATTCTTTGCTTTTGAACATAATGTCAAAAGTCAGTTCAAAAGGACCAGAATTCTTTGATCTAATTACTTTCGCAGCTTCGAGAATGTTTTTACTCATTTTTTTGTCTCCGATGATTTTTCTACTACTTTAATGCTTTGTGAGCTATTAAGGTTTTAGGGGTTAGGGTGTAGGGATTGAGGGGATTGTTTTAGGAAATCTGTGGTATAACTTTCCTAAAGCCCCTACTTGAGGAGGGGTGGCAGCCAAAGGCTGACGGGGTGGTGACTGAACTAAAGTTAACCATCTTTAGCGATAGCGTATTATTAATTCATTAAACAACGGTTTACTCTGATTAGGTCACCCTTCAGTCAGACATTCGTCTGACAGCTCCCCTCAAGTGGAGCCTTTAGAACTCACCACCAATCACTTACCACTCACCACAAAGGCTCTGCCTCAAACCCAATCAGGCTCTAACTCCATCCTTATAGCTTTCTACATGATGCGGGAAGAGCTTCATACCATCAATATTCATCAGGTGGTAAACAGAGAATTCGAATACCTTACCAACTGTAATATCAGATGGTGAGAACGGGAAAGCAAGATTACCAGCAGTAGAGATACGACCAGCATAACCGTAATGAAGCATTGTAGAACGAGCTATACTGCAAAGAGAATCAGCTTCAGCCTGAGTCTTGCAAAGTGCTTCAATAACGATGCAGAGTTCGTGAGAAGTAACTTCTTTAACTGTTTCCAATGGACCCATTACGCCGTTCTTTCCATAAACATGGAAATAAAGATTATCGCTTCTGTGCGGGTCTTTTGTAATGGTGTTTACACGTTCTTTAACTTCTTCGATTATCTTGTCGATGCCCTTAATCATGATTGGATCACGAGTTCCAGCGATGCTGACGGTTCTATAACCTATGCAGCGAGCGCCTTCAAGCTTAACCCAATATTTTGGAGTAGGTATTTCCTTACTGCCCTTGACTTCAACACGACCTTCGCCCAAATCCTTGAAAGAACAGCCTTCAAGATTGAGTTCTCCACCAGGACCTGGCAGATGATACGGGTCGGTCTTTTCGTAAAGAGTGTGAGCAGCAGCTGATTCGCAAGTGAATTTTCTGTCTGGGGAAAGAGCTTCGAGAATGAAGCTGTCTTCAGTCAGAGTGCCCATTGCACAGTCAGAGCCAGAACCAGGAGTAGCAGCGATTGCTGCACATTCCAAAATCTTGCCCATGTGAAGAGCCAAGCCCTTATCGTAACCAAGCATTATTGGCAAAGCGGCGAAGTTAGCCGGGTCATAGCAGCGACCAGCAAGAACTACATCACATTTGTCTTTGAGAGCTTCGATAATTGGTTCAACGCCAATCTGAGCAACCAAATAAGTGGTTTCATCAATAGCTTCTTCAGTAAGCTGTGGAACATAGGCCAAAGGTTCGATACGACCTTCCTTTAAAGCCTTTTTAACATCATCTTTGCTTACATCAGATGGAATAATGCCCATCTTAAAAGAAAGCTTGTTTTCTGCAGCGATTTCTTCAATAATCTTGCGGCACCATTCAAGGTGAACATCAGCACCAGAACCGCCAGCAGTTCCAACTACAACAGGAATATGATTCTTTACGCCGTGAACAAGCATATAAGTCAAGTCACGCTTAACTGCTTCACGGTTTGTAAAAGCTTTACCTGCACCAAGATAATAAGGACCCGGATCAGTTGACCCTGCGTCAACAGCAATTAAATCCGGCTTCTTTTCCATACCTTTAAGAAAAGAAGCTTCTGGGAAACCGTAACCTAAGATTGCGGTTGGAGATAATACTTTAAAAGGTTTGAGTGACATTATTTAACTCCATATTTCATACGAAGGACAGCTATAATGCGTTCCATTTCGTTATTTACAATAGTAAAGCCTTCGTCAAAGCCCATACCAGGTTTTGCCAAAGTGCGTTCAGCCTGAGCTGCTACAGCCAAGTGTACACACATTTTTGCAGTATTGTCTGTTTCGTTGCAAGTTCCGCCCTGATAAGCTTCCATACCATGAGCTTTGCAGTAGATAACGCTTTCAACAATATTCTGAATACCACCAAGGTCAGGAGTCTTAATCTGAACCATATGGCATGACTTAGCGTCAGTAAATTCCTTGATGTCTTCGTAAGTATTGCACCATTCATCGGCAACAATCTTAACTTTTGAGCCAACAGCAGTAAGTCTGTCGGTAATTTTCTTCAAAGCTTCGATTTGTGGCAATTTTGCTTCAACGTCTACTGGACCTTCGATGTAGAGCTGTAAATCTTCTGCGTCTTTTTCCAAAGAAGCAACATAATCAGCAACTTTGTTCATATCATTGTTGTAAAGCTGACCAATAGTGCCGTAAACGTCGATATGAAGGTCTGGTTTGTAGCTTTCATCTGTTCTGAGAGTTCTGACACGCTTTACAAGCCAGCGAATATATTCTCTTAACTTTTCGCCCTGAAGACCGAGCTTTTCTTCAACATTGTTAATCAAACCGTGTGGAAGAACTTCAACGCCTTTAAGAATCATCTTATCAACGTTAGCATATCTGTCATCACCGCTCTGACCGAATATCGGAACACGCTTAGCAATAATAGGAAGATTGTATTCCTGACAAATTACTTCTGCGGGCATCAATATCTTTGATTTGGCAACAGCGTCTAACAAAGCCTGAGTCAAACCATATTTAATAGCTGAGTGAAGAGGTTTGCCTTCAATCTGCAAATCACAGAATTTCTTAGCCATATCTCTGAATGTGCCGATTTCCATACCTTCAAGCATTGGTTTAATGTGCTTTTCTAAGAATGGAATAAATTCAGAAGCTAGGAACAATGGGTCTCTTCCGCCAGCACCAGAATACTGAACTGCTGCACAGTCACCAGTTGCAATCTGACCGTCTTCGAGCATCAGAATAATAGCGATGCTCTGGCCAGCCTGTCTGATACGAGTGAACTTCTGAGTTATTGGTTCACCAACATAAACAAAACCGTCATGCTTAGCACCAGCTTTAATAGCACGCTGGTCATCAAAATAAAAAGCGGAATTGCCTTTTGCGAAAGTTACTTGTTTAATTTTCATCTTGGTCTCCCTACTAATGCACCTTTACTAATTGCATAAATATCGTCAGTTACCATTTGGAAGCAGACTTTACGACCTTCTGCTTTTCCACGTTCTTCAAGCTTTTCACGGTGATAATTCATGATTTCATCGCTCAAAGCCATGTTACCTTTGTTAAAAATTCTTATAAAGCCGTGATTATCACGCATTGGCAGAATCTTGCCCTGATTATAAATAGATGGAGCAAATGGAACATCTATTGCACCTGCTGCAAAACCTGCAATAGTGCCTTTTTCAATGTCGCCATCGCCCAATTCATAGAGTTTATCCATAATTGAATGAACTTCTTTTTCAATCTGTTCAATTTCAATCTTATGTTCGTCACTAATTGGCAAATGCTGTTCCTTGAGCATATTAACAGCCTGTTTAGTGCATCTGATACCCATTCCGTTAGCTTCTTTTGTTGGAATACCCATAGCTTCGTGAGGTGATTTAACAATAACTTTGTCAGCACCAGCCAAAACTGCTACTGCTGAACCCCAACTGATTACTGCAAATGCTTTGGCTTCATCAGATGGGAAACCGCCCATCCACTGATGGAAAACGGTTGTAAGTTCGTAATCTGTTAAACCTTCGCGCTGGAAATATTCATGAGCAAGGTTTCTCAATGAAATCAAAGCCGCTACGTCTTGAATGAGGTTGCCGCCCTGACCATAACCCAATGTAATAGATCTGACGCCTTGGCGAAGTGCTAAAATACCTTCAACCAATGCACATACATGGCTTACACATGGGGGAACAAGGGTTCCTGTAAGGGGTCCGAAGGGTTCACGATTAATGTGAATGCCGCGTTCTTCGTATCTGCCGACTAGTCTGTCAACGTATTTCCAGTCTTCAATAGACTTAGCCAAAGGAACTTTCTTTGCATAAGGAATATTATAAGAAATTCCGCCACCTTCAAAACTAGTAAAACCGCCAGCTAGTGTAATTTCAGCTAACAATCTGGCATCTGGAGTTCCGTGTCTTACCTGAATCGGTGATTTAACTGCTTCTGTTACCTGACGGCACCCATGAAGACCGTGATTAACGGCAGGGAACCCATTAAGCAATGAAGTTCTTGCTTCTAATGAACGCTGAATACCGTTTGCTGCTTCCTGATAACGGTTAAGTCTGGTGTAAGCATCAATTGTTGTCGGTAATAAATCGGCCTGACCTTCGTTTTCCAAATACTGTAAAAGTTTAATATGGTCTTGAATCAAAGCAACACCAGCTCTTGGCTGACAAAGGGTAATACCCTTTTCTGAAGCTTTTCGCATAGCTACTGCGAAGTTCTTTGATTCTGGAATAGCTTTTTGATAAGCTACAGCTTCTTCAAAATCAATGTCTTTACCTGTTGGCCAGGTTTGAAGAACCTCCGCCCTGATCTCGTCAAATTTCTCGTCACTAATTCTGTAGGAACTCAATTCATTCACTCCTTTTTCCTTGTTTACAATACAATCTTTATATATACAATTTATCAACATTATAGACCAAATTTTGTACAAGTAAAATATTTTTTTTAGAGAGATAAGAGGCAAGGGATTAGGGCGTAGGGAAAAGGGATCTAGGGATTTATTTTTAGCCAGCGAAAGTCTGTTCTTTTTATGAAGATGCTGCCCTAAAACACCCTCTTTGTTAAAGAGGGGATGATTGAAGATTTATTTACAAGTTATAAGAATTCTAATGTCTCCATCTTTGGTCTTGCATCTCTATTTTTGGTCTCATATCTTACAATTATATGTCCGGTAGGACATTACTTTATTAACCTAGAGTGTCGAAGACACCCTAGGGATAGAACTCTCTCTAAATACTCGTCCGCGAGGACGATACTATAACCCCAAGGGCATCATTGATACCCTTAGGAAATAAAGTAGCGCCTTCCAGGCGCCTTAGTATATATCATCTAGTCCGTGGGCAACAGTGTTGCCCACGGTTATTTGAAGTAGCGTCCCTTCAGGACGCTTTAGTAGCCCCCATGATTCTAGATATAATTTTGTTTTATCTAGTTAAAGAATGTATAATATAAACAAAAGCATCTTGGAATAATATAATGAACGAAAATAAGGATTCTTCTAATATTAATTTGAATAAAGATAACGAGCAAAAGCTGTCAAAGAGATCTATAGATTATTTAAGTGGTATTGCTGGCATTTCATTTTATTTTTTAACTATTATATTTATTATATTAGCTATTATTACCTGCTTTATTATTTGGGGCATTAATGACCGTGAACCAATTAATTTTAGTTTAGTTTTTCCTTTTTGGTTTATTGAAGCTTGTGTTCTATTTTACCCTTTATTTTTAATTCTAAATAAGAAAAAAAGGAAATTAAATAACTATAATAAAAAAGATGAAGAAGACGATTTAACATATGAATCGCAATCAGGAGAAAATATTAATAAAATTATTAATATTTCATATTTATTATTCTGTATTTTCGGCTGGATTCCAATTCTTATATTTTGTCATACAATTTTACCTGGTCATGAAGAAGAATATTTAGGAGATTTATTTGTGAGTCATAATTCTATTGGTCTTTTTAGTTTTAAAGGTTCCGAGCATTTCCCAATCTTGTATGTAATTATTTATGGAATAACGCTTCCGTCTGTCTGGTTCTATAAATTTTTTAAAAGCTTTTCTAGAAAACCACATAAGAACGAAGATCAAAAGAGTCTTGAAAAAGAAAAAATAATAGAAGTTAGTAAAAATCCAGAGGGTAATAAAGAAGTAATAATAAATAACGAAAAAGAAAAAGTTTTTTATATTGAAAAAATCATGCTTTTATATCAGTTAGTTATTATGATTGGTTTTCCTCTCATATATTTGTTTTGTCATAAAGTTTTACATAATCATGAAGAAGATTACTTGGGAGAATTAAATAAAATTAGTTATCTTTTTATTTCTAACGATCCAGACAATTGGTTTGCATTTTTTTATTTCATTTGTTTAATTATAATTCCGCTTCCTTGGTATTATAAGTTTTTTAAAGCCTTATATTATAAAGGTCAGAAGGAAGAGAAAATCGAAAGATCTAAGATATAAGACCTAAAATGGAGATATAAGATTGAGGGAAAAGATCAATAGAGCGTATAGCAAAGAAAGTTAAAAAAAGGAAGAAGAGCAACAGAGCATAGAGCTTAGGGATTATTCTTATAAGCTATTTAAACTGATCTGGTTTGAAATAAAGAGTGAAAGTTTCGGGATATAAAGTAAATCTTATGCAAATTTCAGATACCTTAGCAAGGCTTTCATTACTTATATCAAACTCAAACCTGCCTTTATCCTTAGGTGTTTTTTGTTCATCACTTCTAAATGCAATAAAATTACCTTTTGGCTTATTAAAAACGCTAATCTCCATATTTTCAGGAACAGAGTATTCAATGGAAAATCGCATATAACCATTATCTAATGGTTGTGCTGTAAAGCTGTGTATTGTTCCAGTTTTATTATCAGTCAGTTTATTTTTGATATCATAGCTGATTTTTTTCGTTTTTCCTACAGGTTTTCCATCTGTGAGCTTAAATTTTTCCCAGTCCCAACTTATTTTGCCTGCGTCTTTACGTAGCTTTTTAACCTGTTCGGAAGTTTTATTGATATAACCCTCAGATTCACAGAATGAAAGCGCAACTACATTAGGTTCTATAACGCCAAAGTTGTGATATGCAATCAAATTGTAAAGATTTAACTGGTAGTTTTTGTCTTCGCTAATAGGCATTTTACTAGAAGAAATCAATGTCTTGCCATATTCTTTTTGAGCAATAAAGAACGCTTGACTGCGAGTTTCTCCATCATGAATTGCTTTAAAATAATTATAAAAGAAATTATAGAAGTCATCATATTCTGTATCTTTAAATGACTCATCTAAATTGAAAGTTATAGAAGATATATTTGATGTTGACGAAAACGCCCCGACACATTTTCCATTCAAAGCAGTAGTAGTAAGATTGTTTTCCATGTCATAACCATTTAGATTTATCCAAGTATCTAGATAGTAAGGATTTGCAGAAAAAACCGAGTTGATATTATCCATATTGACTAATGGAGTAAACTGTTCCCAACCTTTATCGAATGAAGTTTTGTCTATTCTGTCGAATTGACCATTCGCTTTAATTACAAACTCTATGTTATCTCTTTTGTTTTCTTTGGTCATATTCTCCAATTCAAAGTTGCCAAAAACATAATAAACTTCATCATCATTACAATAAAGCCGGTAACCAGCATCCAAAAGATTGTGTTTATAATCTAAATGTGAACAAAGAAAACAACCCATATCATTAAATAGTCTATTTTCATACGGAACTAGATTGGAAAAGCTAACTACTCCCAGTTGATTTAAATTTGTATCAACTGCGAAAGCTTTATATCTCTTAAAGAAAGAATCGAACTCTCCCTTGCTTAGTGGCAGACGAGCTACAGGCCACTGTGGAATCAAATCAACGTTCCAACCGTTAGCCATATGATCCTCTACATTATATTCTGAGTTGAGCTTGCCAACGTCACTGTCAAAGTTCCCATAAAAGAGGTCTGTCAAAAGAAAACCGCCCTCATAGCTTCCGTCAACCTTTTTAGCCTTGTATTTTATTTTAAAAGAAGGAACCATGCTAGCGGTTCCGAAAATCTGAATACCAGCAACTTTACCACCTCGTTGCTTTGAATCATTCTGTAAAGTAGTATACAAACTTTGTATATCGCTAATGTTTGCTGTATCTACTGTAAGAACAGTTGCATCGGTAAAGTTTGCAAGATAGTCACCTACTGCAGTCAAGTCCTGTTCTGTCATGGTTGAAGTGTTCATCACAGCATAGAAATACTTGGTTCTACCTTTGGCCTCGTCTAAGATAACTTGTGCTTCTGAATCACGCCCGACACTTTTTAATGCAGATGCCACAAAACCCACAGGATTTACAATAAAGACACCATCATTATTAATATATGCAGTATCGACAATCATTTTACTTAAATCATTCTTTGTAAGTGATGGATTTATTTCAATAGCAATTGCATAAAGCCCAAACACATAAGGCATTGCCCAGCTTAAACCACCATTTGCACTGTAAATATATTTAGTTGTTCCAAGAGTTGATGCGATTGTTCTACCAGCAGTTGGAATACACACAAGATCAGGTTGCCTGCTATTCCACCATGATTCAGAAACAAGACTATTAAGCGAGTTCTTGTCAGAATAAGGAATAAAAGAATAAGCTCCGTAATCTCCACAGAACCAGACCATGATTCCAGCATCTTCACAGGCTTTCACAGCTTCTCTGAATGCATCAGGATTTTTTTCAGATTCGACTATATTATCAGAGAATCCAACCATTCGGATTTTTTTGTTATCTGGAAGTTTTTTATTCTGCTCAATAATCTGATATAAAGCTTCAGAATGTCTTAACTGGTCTCCTTCCCATGAAGCAAAGCCATAAAAATATACTTCTGCCTCTGGTGCTGTACCTATGTCTTTGCCTAAAAGCAGTGATAAAACCGCTGGACCATGCATGCTAGACTCTGATTTTGTGTTGTTTATATAATGAAGAGTGCTACTTGCATATTGCTCATGATAAGTTGGGTCTTTATCACCTATAGGTTGGTCTATGTAAGCTATGACAGCACCCTTTCCTGTAAAACCATGTTTATGTAAAATATCTATGTTCAAACCAGCATATTTACCCCACTCAATTAACTTTTCGGGAGAATATCCTTGAGGAAGTGTTTTTGTAAACTTAGTTTTATCTCCAATAGATAAGGAGTATGCAAAACCACGTTCTTTAGAAAGATCTACGTCTATTATTCTATTTGTTGAAAACCAATAATCTTCAAATGGTTTAAACCTATCAACAGCTTGAAATTTTGCTATTTGTCGTATGACAGTCAAAGGGCGAATAATAGGGGTTTGAGAACTAACAAAGGGAATCAATTGTTCCTTTTGGTCACTATCTGATAAGTCTTCTCCATAGACATTTGCGGTCAAACAACCTAACAACATCAATAAAGCTAATAAAGAACAATTGATTTTTTTCATATTTTTTTCCTATTAAAAGGGGTCTTTTATCCTATCTTCTTCAGAACCGACACAACGGTATTGGCAGATTGTTTGGGGTATTTTTCTGCCAGATTTCCAAGGAGCGGCAAAATATAGTTGCTATCAGAATAATACTCGAACTTTACAGGAAGAAGAGGTATCTTTTCCGTCGGAACTACAGGAGCGTTAGGAATAACGATACTTTCCCCTGCCCTACCTAAGGCCGCCAAGTAACCGCCTGTGCCAATAATCTTAGAAACTTTCCGCAAATCTTTGCCTGTCTGAGCCATAACTCTTCCGTTGCATGTATAAACTTCTTCCATCACACCACAATGGCGAATCAAAGAATGGTAAACACAAGCACCAGCTAAGTATCGATCGAAAGCCTTTTCTTTTTCTTCATTTGGCAAATAATCTGTATTAGCGTGAACCTTTTCAATGAAAGCCTTGTATTCGTTCATCTGATCTTCGGAATAACCGCTGACCGTTTTTATAAATTCTTCGCCTGTTTCAAATGCAGATTCAGCACTGACTCTCATTCCAAGATCGCCTTCAACAGTGCGTTTAAGCTTAGGTTCGATTATTCCCTTCATAACATTGCCAGAATCTGGATCGTAAGCTTCACCATTAGAGTAAAAATCGGTTGTAGCACCACCCATATCTATCAAAGCAATATTTTGCCAATCTTCGTCTAATGAAGAACCAATAGCTTTAACAAGGTTATAAACAGCTAAAGGCGTCGGAACAGGCTGAATCTTAAAAGCTTCCACAATCTCGCTTAAGCCTTTTCCCGAAACTATTTTATTAAGGAAAATATCTCTTATAGCTTTGCGAACTGGTTCAATATTGAGTTTGCCAAAATCAGGCATAACGTTTTCTA
>JAEEGF010236222.1_pt1 | contig 14699 bp, 17 predicted proteins | sample 9134171 | NCBI WGS metagenome assembly JAEEGF01 (sample SAMN16246542, study PRJNA631951) | gut metagenome | biome: gut microbiome; feature: rumen; material: AP-attached | host: Bos | place: Iran: Karaj | collected 2018-10
GAAATTAGTAGTGGCGCAGTTAAGTACTCGACAGGGAATGCAGTTACCGATGTTGTCATAAATGAGGCAGCAGCTATCTGTGAGAAAAAGTCATGTATATTTAACTGCGATTTCTTTTTTACCGAAGATAAAGGAATCACGGCTATAGATATGGCAATTATTCTTAACAACCTTTTGGACAATGCAATAGAAGCTATCACAGCTATTCCTGCAGATGAGCGATATATAAGGCTTAGTGGAGCATCAAAGGATAATTTTTATCTGATCAGAATCGAAAACTCATATGATGGAGAGGTGATTCGGAATAATGATAATGGAATAATCAGCAAAAAGAAAACTGATCCTGACTTGGGTCCTCATGGCATTGGGCTTAAGAGTATTGCCAGTATAGCAGAAAAGTATCTGGGAGCAGTAGATATTAAAACAGAAGATAGGACTTTTGAAGTTAAGGTAATGCTGCAAAATGCAAGATGATAACTATTCATTACACCAGAATGTCCGTTCATGCCAAAGCTATTTATACGCCTCTTTCTAAGGACGATACTAAGTTTGAAAGTATTCCACTTTCAAATCCAAATTGATGAAGCTAGCTCCATCAATTTGAACCATTAGTCACTCGTTTTGCTCGCGACATGAGGTGAATTTTATGAAGATAGCAAATAGTGTTGTGAATTCAGGTGCAAACTACAGCTATCAAAAGGATTTGGCAACAACTGGTGCAGGGACTGGCGGATTTTTTGCAGGATTTGTAGAAAAGCATGTTGAAAAAGAAAAAACGGATTACAGAGCATCCGGCAAGGTACAGACAGAGGATGGAAGGCAGATCGAGGTAGATATTGATGTAAGCATGGCAAGAAAAAAAGAACATGAAACTTTCATAGCTATGTCTTCGCCTCTTGATAATCTTTTTGATCCCTTGATCATTAATACAAGTGCGCAGACTTCCGGGCTAAGTGATAAGAAGTTTACATTTGATCTAGATGCGGATGGTAAGAAGGACGAGATCTCCATGACCAAAGCTGGAAGCGGATTCCTTGCCATTGATAAAAACGGTGATGGCAAGATAAATGATGGCAAAGAGCTCTTTGGAGTAAAGAGCGGAGATGGTTTTAAGGATCTGGCTGAGTACGATACTGATGGAAATGGCTGGATCGATGAGAATGATGAGTCGTTTGATAAGCTCAAGGTCTGGAACAAGACAGATGATGGGAAGGATGAGCTAAAGAGCCTCAAAGATTCAGGAGTAGGAGCCATATACCTTGGTGCAGAAAATACTGAGTTCACATTGGATGGTACAGATGGAGTCTTGGACGGTAAGGTAAGAAAGACAGGATTCTTTCTTAAGGAAAACGGCGGAGCAGGAACAATTCAGCATGTTGACTTTGCAATTAAGGGACGTGAGTCAGAGCTATTGAGCTCAGCAGAAAAGCTGGATGAGATTCTTGAGAAGATGCGCAGCGAGAGCTCTCAGAGAAGGCGCAGCAATAATAGTAGTGATAATGCAAGGCGCCGTGCTCAAAGAGAAGCCAGGCAGAAAAAACAGCTCGAAGAACATCAGAAACGTAGAGATTTAAACAAAAAATTGACCGAAAAAGCCATCGAGCGTAGAAAAGAGCTATATGGAACCTGATGGAGGAGAATTATACTAGTAAATTAGTAAAGCGTTCAGAGCGAAAGGGCTGCATTAGCAGTCCTTTCGGCGCTTGAAGGGGGATGGGCATAATCATCGAATGGTGTAAAGGGTAGTGTTTTTATTACGCAAAAATAAGCTCCGCTAAGAATGCGTACTCGCGCGAAAAGAATATTTGTAGTATTATGTTGGTAAGAGCGGTCGCTTTTTACTACATAGTAAGCTGAGGAGTTGCTTATGCAGGAAATAAATGAGAAAAATGAGCTAGATTATACCTGTGGAATTTCAGATGATGAACTAACTGAAAGATTTAAGGAATCCATACGTATAGACGAAGAGATAAGAAAAATTAAAGGACTTCCTACGTCAGGTTATGATGCCGAATCAAAGCGTGCATATATACTTTACCCTGACGGGAGGAAAGAGTATGTCTGATAAAGAGAAGAGTTTAAAGCCGAAGGTAATTGTTTTTGCTGGACCTAATGGCAGTGGAAAATCAACTATTACAAAGATGGCAAAGACAGTTGGTTGATGTATGTGATACATTGCATGTGTATGACAATACAGACAGCCCATTTAGGATTTTTAAAAAGCGAAAAGATGTTTATTTTCGATGGGAAAACGATTATTGGAATAACGAGAACATTGCAAAGTTAACAGGGATACATGATTATAAATAAATGATTGCATCCATTTGTCATTGATGTTATCATCATTTTGAAAATATAAAGAAAGAGCGTCTAACGTACAGGTGATGAAATGAGCATTAGATAATTTAGCTTGAGTGAACACGATCAGTAATGAAAATGCTGCTTATGGCAGCTGTTTTGTGTACGCTTAAACTGGATTATCATGCATTCGTGGCCTGTTTTTTATACTAATAGTAGGTCTATTTGTGTGAGTCTATTTTGCGTATGCAAAGTAGGCTTATTTTTGTATATAAGGATATTCTGTGAAGATACATCCTTTTACCAGAAATAATAGGCAGCAGAATAGGAGGCGATATATGCTGCAGATTAAAGACTTAACTATAACACATCGCAAAGATTTAAGGATTATTCTTGATAAATTCAACATGGTTTTAAATGATGGGGATAAGGCTGTTATCATCGGGGAAGAAGGTAATGGCAAGTCAACGCTTATGAAGTGGATATATAATCCGCTGATGGCTGAAGAATATACAGAATGCGATGGGGAGCTGATAACTTCCGGAGAAGTTCTGGGATACCTTCCTCAGGAACTGCCTGATGTTGCCAAAGATAAAACGGTGTATGAATACTTTTCGGAAGCCAAACTATTTTTTGACAAAGATCCAAAAGAATTATCAGAACTTGCTAAGGAATTCAGGGTTTCTACAGATTTTTATTATAGTGATCAGAAAATGGGAAGTCTGTCAGGCGGAGAAAAAGTTAAGGCTCAGCTATTAAGACTTCTGATGGATAAGCCTACGGTCCTTCTACTGGATGAGCCTTCAAACGACATCGACATAAGTACGCTGGAACTGCTGGAAAGGCTTATAAAGGGGTGGAAACACATAGTTTTGTTCATATCTCATGATGAGACTCTTATTGAGAACACCGCAAATGTGGTGATCCATATTGAGCAGATCATGAGGAAAACAAAGAGTAGATATACTATTGTCAGAGACAATTACAAAAATTATATACAAAAAAGAGCTGAGAATTTCCAGCGTCAGGAACAGCTGGCTATTAATGACAAGAAAGAGAAAAAGCGCCGCGATGAAAAGTATGCAAGAGTATATAACAGCGTTGAGCATGCTCTTTCTAATGTCTCCAGGCAGGCGCCGGCAGTAGGCAAGAATCTCAAAGACAAGATGCATACGGTAAAAGCTATGGGCAAGCGTTTTGCCAAGGAAGATGAGAATATGACCAAGATGCCTGAAAAGGAAGAAGCTATATTTTTCAAACTGGGCAAGGAAGATGCCGCGATGCCTGCCGGTAAGACCGTTATAGAGTATAGTCTTGATGAACTGAGAACACCTGATGATTCTAAGGTTCTGGCCAAAGACATCTTTTTACGGGTAAGAGGGCCCGAGAAGATATGCATAGTCGGAACTAATGGCGCGGGTAAGACTACGCTTCTTAAAAAGATGGCTAAAGAGCTTCTTACAAGGAGCGATATTAAAGCGCAGTACATGCCGCAAAACTATGAGGAACGTCTGGATCTTGATGTGACTCCTGTTGAATTTCTTGATGATACAGGAGATAAGGCAGTAAGAACCCGCATCAGGACTTATCTTGGATCGCTTAAATATACAGCTGATGAGATGGATCATCCTATAAGAGAGTTATCTGGTGGTCAGAAGGCTAAGGTGCTTCTTCTTAAAATGAGTCTGTCTGATGCCAATGTGCTTATTCTGGATGAGCCTACGAGAAACTTCTCGCCCCTGTCAGGACCTGTTATCAGGAAGATGATAGCTTCTTTTCCAGGAGCGGTGATAAGTATATCACATGACAGAAAATATATAGAAGAAGTATGTACCAGAACATATAGATTGACAGAGAAAGGACTTGAATGATATATGAACTATTTCGTTGAAGGACTGCAGGGAAGTGGTAAGAGTACTCTGGTAGGGAAACTATCAGATAAATATAAGGATCATGAAGCCGTTCGCGAAGGCGATTATTCGCCGGTTGAGCTTGCATGGTGTGCCTATGTGAGCATGGATCAGTACGACAGTATTTTAGAAAAATATAGTGAGATAAAGCCTTTAATAGAGGCTAAGAGCGTCTCGGAAGATGGACATATGATCATCTGCTATACGCAGATCATTACTGATGTTCCGGGATTCCACAGGGATCTTGAGCAGTATGAGATCTATAATGGGCGAAGGGATTTTGACGAGTTTAAGGATATCGTACTTGGCAGATATCGCAGGTGGAATACGGATAAGATGATCTTTGAATGCTCTCTTTTCCAGAATACAGTTGAAGATATGATCCTGTACAGGTGCTTGTCAGATGAAGAGATAATCGACTTCTATAGAGAAGTTTGTAAGGCTCTTGAGGGTAAGGGTATACATCTATATTACTTAAAAACGGAAAATATTTCTGAAAGTATAGATGTTATAAGGAAGGAACGATCTGATGATGATGGTAATGAGATGTGGTATCCGCTTATGATCAGGTATTTTGATGAATCGCCTTATGCAAAGAAGTATGGTGTATCCGGGAATGAAGGACTGCTTGCGCATTTAGAGCACAGGCAGGAGTTAGAGCTTAGGATGTGTCAGGAACTGTTTGGGGATAAATGCACGATTCTTAAATCCAAGGAATATGATATTTAATACTGATTTTTACTGGGAGGAATGAAATAATGCGAATTGAGCCTTTTGACATGAAATATTTAGATGACTATTTTTCTGAGTTCACTGAGGAGATAACAAGGTATCAGTGGCCGGATCCATTTATAAGTATAGATGGTGCAAAGGAAGTACTTCAGGACTTTCTTGATGAAATGACAAGAGATGAGATGCTGCTGTTTGCGGTGGTTGATACTGATGAAAGATTTATTGGAAGCGTCGAAATACATGGACTTACAGAGGAAGTTCCTGAACTTGGAGTATGGATCATAGAATCAGAGCAGGGGAAAGGCTATGCATTTAAGGCATTAAAGTTTGCACTGGACTATGCGCATGAAAAGTTTGGGAAAAGTAAGTATTTCTACGAAGCTGATGTTCGAAATATCGGAAGCAACAAACTGCTTGATAAATTATCGGACGATTATGAAATCAAGGCTCTTGAGACAGAAGAGCTTGTTACTGATTCGGGAAAAGAGCTTAAACTTCAGGGCAATGTACTAAAGCGAAAAGATTGTATGCTGGATAACTTGTAGAAAATATGTTTCTATACAGATTTGACAGAAACGACAGAATTGGCAGAAAAAAGCTATGCTGTAGAGATTGCTCGTCAAAGAAGAGTGTAAAGTGTTCAGAGAAAATGAGCTGTCGCACTAATTGCTTAGTGCGACAGACCATTTTATATAGAATTGATGTTTAGTCATTGCTGTATTTCCTGATTCTAAGCGGTATATTGTGCTCATTTGATAAAGCAATGCACCTGTCTTTTTCTTCGTCCGGAAGTACATCTACTATAGACCATCTGACATCCCCGATAACCTCTCTGCATCTTTTGGTGAATTCAACCATATTTTCAAAACCATTGGTGAGAATAGGCCTTGTGACATCCTCGTATTCTTTTTTGGAAGGAGCATTGAGACTTACAGATACGCTGTCGATTACTTTAGAAAGCTCAGGGACTATGTCACGGCCATTCTCAGCTGAGCCCTGTCCATTAGTGTTGAGCCTTATCTTAAGGCCTTTTTCTTTTTTGGCATAGGCAGCAGCATCAAGGAGAATATCAAGCTGGCAGGTTGGCTCACCATAGCCGCAGAAGACCAGTTCTTTATATCCTGCAAAATCAAAGTTTCTGATTGCATCAATAACTTCTTCTTTTGACGGATTAACCTGATGCCACAATGTATCTGCATCGCCAACTCCATCTTTTACAAATCTTATACAAAAGGTACAGCGGCAGTTGCACTTGTTGGTAATATTGGCATATACGCTGTCTTTGTAGGTGTAGATTATATCAGCCATTGGTTACCTCCACTTTTGACTTGAAGCTGATCTTGTCAAGAGCCTGTCCAAGGAGAATAAAGAAGACCATGCTTCCTCCTGATTGTACAAGACCTCCTGTAAGCCCTGAAAGAAGCGCTGTTTTAATCCCGAACATTACCGCTTCAGCTATAAAGTAACCAGTATGAGAGATTAAATATGCTATTATCGGAGCAATATAATTTCTTTTATTTAGTATAGTTGATCCTTTGTTTGTAAAAGGAAGGACTAAAAGTGCCTTGATGATGATGGTAGCGATCGCCCATGCCGGTGCAGTCAGAAGATCTGCAAGTCCTCCGCCTATTGCTCCGGCAGCCATTGCATAGGGAGTTGGCAGTATTGCAGCTGCAAGATATATAAGTCCATCACCAAAGTGGACATAGCCTCCATGGGCCCCCACCGGGATATGTCCGATATAGGCTGTGAAAATAGTGATAAGTGCTGCGAATATTCCTGTTAGTGTAATGTTGTGGATCCTGCTGTCTGTTTTTTTCATCGTTTCTTTACTCCTTTAACGCTTTGCTATGACAAATAATATACGCTGAGTTTTGGTATTGTTAAAATGTTCAGTTTTGGATATTTTATTAATACCAGTTTGATGTGCAAGATGCGCTTTACATAGGAAGTGTATTACAGAAGAAGCGTATTACAGAGAAAGTGTTTTACAGAAGATCTGCTTTACATAGCTTCGCATTTACTATTACAATAGTTTTTATTGTTGAGAAATACCAGTTAAGGAGAGTCTAGATTAATGAAAATAGGCGTAATTTCAGATATACATAGTAACATTGTAGCTTTTAAAGCCTGTACCAAGTATTTGGAAGAGGAGGGGTGCGATGAGTATCTATTCCTTGGAGATTATATTTCTGACACACCCTATACAAGAGAGACACTTGATTATCTGTACGAGTTTATAGATGCGCATACTTGCCATCTTCTAAGGGGTAACCGCGAAGACTATATGCTGGGTCAGCAAAGGGATATCGAAGCAGGCATCAGTGAAAATATATGGCTTTATAATTCTGCAAGCGGGAATCTTAAATATGCTTATGAACTGCTTGATGACAAGGATCTTGAGTTCTTTAAAAGTCTCCCAATCAGTTTTGATTATGTAAAGGAAGGTTATCCTACTATCAAGTGCTGTCACGGATCTCCTGATAATTCAAGGCAGCTTGTTCAGCTTGGAAGTGACGAAGCCAAGTACTGGCTTGAGAAGAACGACTGTGACTATATGATCTGCGCACATACTCATTTTCCGGGAGAGTTTGCTTATAAAGATAAATATTACTTCAATGCTGGATGCGTCGGAATAGCTATTAAGGATGCAGGCTTTGCCCAGTGCATGACTTTAAGGGATGATGTTCAGGATGGAAAAATTGTCTGGAAACCTGAATTTTTGAAGATTCCTTATGATAACAAGAAGGTTGTTAAAGACATCTTTTCCCGAGGGATGTATGAAAAGGGAAAGTGGTTTGTTAATAGTAACATCCAGATACTTCTGACAGGAATAGACCATGCGGCAGATATGGTATCGCTTGCAGCAGAACTTGCCAGGAAGGCTGGCGATACAACGCCCTGGCCTAATATCGATGACCACTATTTTGAAATGGCATCAAAGGAGTTGGGGATTCCTGAGTATAGACTAAGCGAGTCATTTTGAAGATTTTATTATGTAAATCCGGTTCTGTGTGAACTGGGTTTATTTTTTTGAAAATTTTTATATTTTTTGTAATGTATTGGTATTTTTTCTGTCTATATAAGTGTAAGCTTACAGAATAGATGGAAAAGGAGTATGTATGAGAGACGAAGAGATTGTTGAGCTATTTTTTCGAAGGGATGAGCGTGCAATTGATGAAACATCCCGGAAATATGGCAATTACTGCTACACAATAGCGAGCAATATTTTAGGAAACAGTCAGGACGTAGATGAGTGCCTGAATGATGCTTACATGAAGGTTTGGAGAAGCATTCCGCCAACCAGACCGAGGATTTTTAAATCGTTTCTTGCTAAGATAACTCGCAATCTGGCCTTTAATATGTTCCAAATGAATCATGCAAGGAAACGTGGAGATGGTGTTATTGTTGAAGTTCTTGACGAGCTGTATGAATGCGTTCCTGATAGGAACAATGTTGAGCAGAAGGCACTCGAAAGAGAACTATCTTCGATAATAGGTGATTTTGTCAGAAGCCTTCCAGACAGAGATGCAGATATTTTTACATGCAGATATTTTTACACAGAGAGTATTGAAGAGATAGCAGAAAAGTTTGGTCTAAAAAAGAACAATGTAGCAGTCATTCTTAGTAGACTTCGCGATAAGCTTGCGAAAAGACTAAAGAAGGAGGAATATTTGGTATCATGACAAAAGAATCTTTATATAAAGCAATGAATGGAATTGATGATCAGATTATTTTTAGGAATGAAAAAGAAAAGATTTCTTTTCCTGAAAGAAAGACAAGGAGAAAATCAGTCATTAAGGCTATTGCAGTAATAGCTGCAGCTGCACTTATTATTTGTAGCTTAAACATATATAAACCCTGGCAGAGATTTATGAAAAACAATGTATCATACAACACTCAGACCAACGAGGGGGCAGATTCCACTACTACTCCATTACAGTCATCGGAGAACATGTTTGTCATCACAGCAAATGCCGCAGAACCGATTCCTGAAGAGAAAAAAGATTCTGTTTCTTCCGGTGATGTTTTGGAATTGTCGTCGTATGATTGCACCAGCGGAATAGGAGGATACTTATCAGGTCGATTCATGATCTCAGGTGAAAATATAGCAGATGTAAAGATATCTACTGATAAATGTCAGATTTTTGCAGTAGTTCCCGTAGGAAAAGATGATCCTGAGTATGAAGAATTGAGGAGAAAGTGGGATAATTGTGAACTTGGACCGGATTATGATGCTGTGTTAGCGGATGATGAACTGGAATCTACAGAAGATTGTATAGATCACTTTGATCACTTTGTTTTCACAGGAGAAACTTATGAAGGCTCATACGATAATACCATGTCGTTTGGTATGTACTTACCGGATGATCTTACCGCTCAATATGATGATATCTGGGATGGATTCGATTATCATAAAGCGATTTACGACCTTGTGGATGGTGCTACACTTACGATATCAGTAACATTTAATGATGGCAGTATTGAAGAACACCATTATAGGGTTACTACCGGTATGATTTTTGTTCCGGTAGATGAAAATGGATATTGCCAATATGATAATCTCACAAGATTCCTTACACCAGAAGAAACTGGGCAGATAGCTGGTATATATGGATATCTGATGGAAAAGATAGATTGATTGCGAAGATATGGTATTGTTAGTACAATGATGATAGATAAAGAAGGCTGCATTCGTGCAGCCTTCAACTTTATAAGGTTGGGTAAAAGTATAGTAAAAGAATAATGAGTTTGTAGGAATGTAATTGCTGTGGAGGGGATTATGAGAAAAGAATTATTGGCGGTATTTAGCGGCTTTCCGGATCATCACTTTTCAGAAGAAATAACGAAGCGGTTACGGGAAGAGCTGAAGCAGAGAAAAAGCATAGTTTTTATTACAGCGTGTCCGAATGACTATGCTCAGAATGATGATGACTGCGATGGCATGCATGAAATGTTTGCCGAGCAGGGGCTTTCTTTTGAGAATCATTGTGTAATAGATAATAGAACTGACCCTTCTGATGCAAAGAAACTGGTGGAGAATGCAGAGTGTATTTTCCTTATGGGCGGCGGTGTATGTGAGGAGCAGCTTGACCTGATCCGCAAGAAGGATTGCTACGAGGCGCTACTTGACTCTCATGCGGCAATCTTCGGAGTAAGTGCAGGCTCCATGAACATGGCCATAAATACCGTGGATTTTTCAGAATCGATGGAACCTTTCCGGGGACTTGAGTTTACCAACATTACGGTAAGCTGTCATCACGATCCGAAGGATACATGGCGATATGAACAGACACTTCGCATGTCTGAGGACCGCGTGGTTTATGCAATGGAAGACATGAGTGCTTTTTTTATAAAAGAAGGGCGGATAGAAACTGTCGGAACGATCTGGCGCGTTGAAAACAGAGAACTTCGCACGATTGCGGACGAAGATATCAAAGAGCTGGAGCAGGATGAATTTAGAAGAGTATTTGACACTATCCCGGATCAGTTTGATAAGTTTCGGCCTGAGTATAGTGAGGAACTGTTTGATTTTCTTAATGCCGTAGCAAAGATCGGCCCCGGCAAACGCGTACTTGAGATCGGACCTGGAACCGGTCAGGCGACAGAGCCTGTGCTTCGCACAGGATGTGAATATCATGCGATTGAACTAGGAGTGCATCTGTATCGTAAGATGAAGGAAAAGTTCGGAAGGCTGCCAAACTTTAATATTGTGAACGATGACTTTATCACCCATGATTTTGGCGATATGAAGTTTGATATGATATATTCGGCGGCTACCATTCAGTGGATTCCGGAGGAGACCGCGTTTACCAAAACCTTTGAACTGTTAAAACCCGGTGGAACGCTTGCAATGATGTTTACTTCCGCTGAGTACAGATCGACCAATGAAGCGCTGTATGATAAGATTCAGGGATTATATGACAGGTACTATAAGCCGGACATTCCATACAAACATGGAGCGTTCCATTACACTGCGGCTCCGGAGTACGGATTCACCGAAGTCGAAAAGCATGAGTTCAAAGGTCAAAGAGTGTTCAGCGCAGACGAGTATGTGGCTTTTTCGGGAACGCATTGTGATCATATTGTGATTCCGGAACCTATCCGTACAGAGTTTTTTGAGGCTCTCAGAAGTGCGGTGAAGGAAGCCGGAGACAGGATCGTTTTTAATGATACTTATGTGCTTTATATTACCAAGAAGGGTAGCGAATAATAATGAGTCGGTTAGGTTCACTTTGCATGATAGAAACAAGAAGACTGCTATTTTGTATCCGTAAGATTGGTGAGAATGTCAATATAGCGGAGAGTAAGAAATGAAGGATGGATAGAATCTGGTAAAATATATCCAATCTCCATGTAGTCATCAACTGCAAGAGGTAAGGCAATAATGTTAGGACCATTTAATTCTTTATTGATAACACCACTACATATGGTGTAACCGTTAAGCCCAATAAGAAGATTAAATAGTGTTGCTCTGTCACAGACAACGAGCTCTTTATCGCAGTCCATATTACTAAGGATTTCTTCTGAGAAGTAAAAAGAGTTATGGCTTCCCTGTTCATAGGATAAGCGCGGCAATGGCGCAAGGTCTTTTAAAGAAATCTTTTTCTTGCTGGCAAGAGGGTTGTCTTTTCCGATAAAAACATGCGGCTTTGCTTTAAACACAGGTGTAAAAGAAAGATTGTTGTCACGAAGAGTCTTTTTTATAACTGTTTCATTGAATTTGTTAAGATATAGAATTCCGATTTCACTGCGAAGGTGAGCTACGTCATCGATGATATCGTAGGTCTGTGTTTCTCGCATATGAAATTCGTACTTATCACCTCCATGCTCTTTTAGAAGTGAAACAAAAGCTTCCACAGCAAAAGAATAATGCTGGGAAGAAACGCAAAATCTTTGTTTACCTGCGGCTTTGCCGTGGTATCTTTCATCTATAAGATTAGTCTGATCAAGGACCTGTCTGGCATAACCAAGAAATTCGTCGCCGTCAGGAGTAATCTCAATTCCCTTATTTGAACGGGTAAAAAGAGTAATTCCATACTCCTTTTCAAGCTCGTGTATTGCAGATGTGAGTGAGGGCTGAGTGATAAAAAGTTTTTTGGATGCCTCTGTGATATTCATTGTTTCTGCAACTGTAACCGCATATTGGAGCTGTTTAAGAGTCATGTCAAGTACCTCTTTTGCAATAGAATTTAATAAGATTATAGCATACGCCATAGATACAATCTATGGAGCAGATAAGCTTTTTTATATTATACGAAAAGAACTATAGTGCTTATAATTCACGTTATGACTATATCGAAAGAAATTTTATTATAGAAAAAGCATAAAACAATGCTTTTTGATACACAGAGGAGAAAAAATGAGTAAATTGCGCATGAGTAAATTGCAGACACCATTTCGTTACGATTTTGTAGGAAGCTTTTTAAGACCACAGGCCCTTAAGGATGCCAAGACTTCTTTTAAAGCAGGAAAAATCTCTGAGGCTGAATACGATAAGGTTGTAGAAGAAGAAATTGCAAAAGTTGTTGCCAAGCAGAAGGAACTTGGTTTCCACGTTATTACAGATGGCGAGTTCAGAAGAAGCTTCTGGCATCTTGATTTTATGTGGGGACTCGAAGGAGTTGAGCACAAGGAGACTGGTAACGGCGTAGAGTTTAACGGAGAATTAGCTGTTCTTGACGACACATACCTTGTAGGCAAGATTAAGGCTAAGACGCACCCATTTGTTGAGTATTTTAAATTTCTTAAGCAGTTTGAGGATGAGAATACAGTGGCTAAGTACACAATTCCGGCTCCGGCACAGACATTCCAGCAGATGATCGTACCTGCAAATTATGAATCAACAAGAAAATTCTATGCTACTAATGACGAACTTATCGAAGATATCGGAAAGGCTTATCAGGACGTTATTAAGCAGTTTTATGATGCCGGCTGCAGAAATCTTCAGCTTGACGACTGCACATGGGGCGCAATTGTTGGTGATGCTGCCAAGCAGAGATATAAGTCGCTTGGAATAGATATTGAGGAAGTTAAGGAGCAACTTCTTAGAGTAAATAACCTTGCGCTTTTAAATAAGCCGGAAGATATGGTGATCAATTCTCATATCTGCAGAGGTAATTATCATTCTACATACTTTACCAGCGGACCATATGATACTGTTGCTGATTATGTTTTTGCAAAAGAAAATGTGAATGCTCTTTTCCTTGAATATGACGATGAGAGATCCGGCGGCTTTGCACCGCTTTCAAAGATTTCTGAGGATAAAAAGGTTGTTCTTGGTCTTATTACCACAAAGTCTCCGGTTCTTGAGGATAAAGAAAAAGTTATCGCAAGAATCCATGAGGCAGCAAATTATATACCGCTCGAGAGACTTTGTCTTAGTCCTCAGTGTGGTTTTGCATCATGTGAAATTGGCAATAAGCTCACAGAAGAACAGCAGTGGGCTAAGCTTAAGCTTGTTAAAGAGATTGCTGACGAAGTTTGGGGATGAAAACGTCAGCGATTTATAGACAGGCAACATGGTTAGGCGGATTTAATGCCCATCATTTTTAGATTTTACTTGAAAAGAATTTTTAATTCGATTAGCCTTTTCTTAGGACGTCTGAATCTATCCTAAGAGGAGGCTTTTTGATCATATGAATAAGGAACAGCTGTATAACTTTATTTTGTATAATACAGGAAATGAGAACAATATTTGTCAGATATATTTCTGTAGGTATGACCGGAACGTTTAAACCAAGTTTTTTGACAGGGTGCAGATTATAGAAGGAAAAGTTATGACAACATACGAATTTGGAAATGCAGGTTCCAACATTGTCCTGATCCAGCCTGTTGACGATCATGACCTTGAGGGAATCGAAAATGAATTTGAGGCAATATCCAGTAGCTGCGGTATGAGCGTGCGCCTGACTGCTGTCAGGATAAATAATTGGAACAATGATCTATCCCCCTGGGAGGCGCCGGCTGTATTTGGTAAAGATAATTTTGGAGGTGATGCATCAAAGACTCTTAGTGAATTGGTTAAGCTATGTGATGACAAGGACAAAAGATATTTCATTGGCGGTTATTCTCTGGCAGGTCTGTTTGCCTTATGGGCTGCTTATCAGACGGATATTTTTGAAGGCGTTGCAGCTGCGTCCCCTTCCATGTGGTTTCCGGGTTTTGATGATTATATGAAAAAGAATGAGATTAAAACGGATACAGTTTACCTTAGTCTTGGAGATAAGGAGGAAAAGGCACGTAATCCTGTTATGGCGACTGTAGGTAATAGGATACGAGAAGCTCAGAGTCTGTTAAAAGAAAGAGGCGTGAACTGTATTCTTGAATGGAACGAGGGCAATCATTTCAAAGATGCTGACATTAGGACTGCAAAGGCTTTTGCCTGGGTCCTGAACACAAAAATCTAAATAATGATACCGCGGTTATCTGCTATACGTGGATGATCGCGGGTATTTTATGATATAGGAAATTTCTCCGAAATTCCTATATCATAAAAAGCGCTCCGCTATGGATGCGCACTCGCGCGATAGGCAAATGTTGCATAAATGCAACCGCGCTCGGCGCGAGCATGGTGCGAGCAACATGCTTTTTTATAAATAGCAAAAACGGAAATACTATTATGATGATAGAAGACTAAGATTGGTGTGTAGCTACGAAATATCACAGAAAGGAGGAAACTGCGCATAATCAATATATTAAGTCGATTTATATTTGCGCATAAGCAAAATGATGTTATACAGAAAAGAAATGGAATTA
>JAEEGF012428723.1_pt1 | contig 14698 bp, 15 predicted proteins | sample 9134171 | NCBI WGS metagenome assembly JAEEGF01 (sample SAMN16246542, study PRJNA631951) | gut metagenome | biome: gut microbiome; feature: rumen; material: AP-attached | host: Bos | place: Iran: Karaj | collected 2018-10
TCGAAAAATGCAGCGGGTTTCAGCCCTTCGGTAACGCTCATGTAAACACTCTCCTCTTCATGCCTTTCATGCAGGCTTCGCTAAACAGATTCTCCCGCAGATCAAAACAAGGCTGCGGGAGAATCGGATATGAACAAAATGGATCCCGTGGGCTTATTCGTCCTCGAAGGTGGCTTCGAAGAAGGGTTCGGGTTCTTCTTTTTCAGGGTTGAAAGAATCGGCCGGCACGGGCGACTGGCCATTGAGCTCGCGGAGATTGTTGGACACGATGGCCTGATGCTCCGAAAGCGACGAGATCAGCGCACGGTACTTCTCCTGCGCGTCGTCCACGGATCCGGAAATGATGGAAAGCACGTTCCGGAGCATTTCGTTCGTGTAGGAAAATGCGCCCGTGCGGATCGTGGTCGCGTCATTGTTTGCCTGCTCGACGATCTGCTTGGCCTGCGCGTTCGCGTCATTCAGGATCTCCGTGGCCTTGTCGTAGGCCATTTTCGTGATGTTGTTCTCGCTGACGAGCTTGTCTGCATAATTCTGCGCGCGCTCTTCAATATCCTGCGCCTTTTGCTTTGCGTCCGAGATGATCTTGTCGCGGTTGTTCAGCATGCGCTGGTATTTTTTGACTTCCTCGGGCGTGTACTGCCTCAGTTCATCGAGATACTCCTCGATCTGCGGACGGTCGACGATGATCTTGGTGTTCGAAAACGCCGCCATCTTGCAGCCGTCGATATACTCTTCAATGTCTCCGATTACCTGTTCGATCCGATTGGCCATTTTTCTTTCCTCACTTTGCAAGTTTATCTAGAACTTTTTTCTGTACATAAGAAGGGACGAATCCCGAGATGTCACCGCCGAAACCGGCTGCTTCTTTGACGACAGAGCTGGACAGATAGGCATATTTCAGGTCTGTCGCAAGGAACACGGTATCGACTTCAGGCGCGAGCACTTTGTTGGTCTGTGAAAGCTGAAGCTCATAGTCGAAATCCGTGACGGCTCTGAGTCCGCGGACCATGCACACCGCATGTTCTTTCCGGGCATAATCCACAGTCAGTCCCGAGAACGAATCCACCCGGACGTTTTCAATGTCTTTGGTGGTCTCGCGGAGCATCTCCACACGCTCTTCGACCGTGAACATCGACGTTTTGGAGGGATTGTTCAGAACAGCGACGATCAGCACGTCCGCGATCTTTGCGGCGCGGCGGATGATGTCCAGATGCCCGTTTGTGACCGGATCAAAGGATCCCGGATAGATGGCTGTGGTCATGTTTCCCTCATTCGGCCCGTTTAAGCCATACATGTTTGTTGGAGCCGTAATACTTTTCTTTGATGATGAGATAGCCCATTTCCTCTGAAGGGCTGAAATCCGTATCCCGGAGCGCTTCGGCGACGATCAGCGTATCGCTGTCAAGAAGCGGCGATCCCTTCAATGCTTCCAAAGTCCGAAGCTGAAGGCCTTCTCCGTAAGGCGGATCCATGAAAATGATCCCGAAGGACCTGTTCTCACTCTCCAGCCTTCTGATCGCTCTTGTGACATCCTCTTCCAGGACACGCGCGCTTTCCGTAAGCTTCGTAAACCGAAGATTCTCACAGATCACGGAAACCGAATCTCTCGAGGCATCCACAAACACCGCTTCTTCTGCGCCTCTTGAAAGCGCTTCGATGCCGATCGCACCGCTTCCTGCGAACAGGTCGAGAAAACGGCAGCCCGGCACATAAGGCGACAGCATATTGAAGAGTGTTTCTTTGACGCGGTCCGTCGTCGGACGGATCCTGTCATCCTTGACAGTCCGAAGAGGAAGACTTCGTCTGGTTCCCGCAATGACTCTCATCTTACAAATACTAACATAAATTCAAATGCGATACAAGAAAGCAAATGATTATTCTGCCTTTTCGGGGTTCTCTGCTTCCTTAAGCGCCTCTTCGCGCTTCACACGAAGATAACGGATGACAAAGCCCGAGATCAGAAGCGCGACGAGAACGCCGCCTGCCGTGCCGAACAGTCCGTAATCCGCCCGGATGAGCGCATAGATCATCAGCCCAAAGACCAGAACGATCAGGACCAGTAAAATGATTGCTGTCACACGGAGGACTTTTCGTGGATCTTTTTTCATTTGCCGCTATCCTTCTTCTTTCTTCCGCCGGTCTTCTTCACGGCGGTTTTTTCTTCCACGGCTTTCGCCTCGGTCTTCTTCGGCGCTTCATAGGAAATGTCCCTGGCCATGGCGCTCAGAAGCCGTTTCTTCTCTTCTTCCCGGTCCGCGATCAGCGCATCGTACAGCTTCTCGTATTCACGCGCAGAACGATTCCAGGAGAAATCTTCTTCCATGCCGCGGCGGAGGATCGCATGCCATTCTTTTTTGTGCCGCCGGAAAGTCTGTTCCGCATAGCGGATGACGTTCAGCATGTCATGGGCATTGTAATTCGTAAAGGAGAAACCGTTGCCCGTGCCTTCGTACTCATTATACGGATGGACGGTATCCTTGAGTCCGCCGGTCTCTCGGACGATGGGCGCGGAACCGTAGCGCAGCGCCAGAAGCTGTGAAAGCCCGCAGGGCTCGAACATGGACGGCATGAGGAATGCGTCCGTACCGGCGTAGATCCTTCTGGAGAGTGCTTCGGAATAATAGATCTCCGCACGTACCTGGTCCGGATGCATGGCCTGCGCGCCGCGGAAGAAATACTCGTAGCGGGATTCACCGGTGCCCAGGACGATGAACTGCACATGCATTTTCAGAATCTCTTCAAACACGCAGGTGATGAGGTCGATGCCCTTCTGATCGGTGAGCCGCGAGACCAGACCGATCACGAATGCGTTTTTGTCCTCGGGAAGCCCCAGTTCACGCTGAAGCGCAAGCTTGTTCTCTTCTTTGCCCTTCACGAGATTGGAGGGTTTGAAGTTGAACGGGATGGACGGATCCTTTTCGGGATCGTAGGTCTCATAGTCGATGCCGTTCAGGATGCCGTAGAGGCTGTTCGAACGCGCACGCATAAGCCCGTCCAGACCTTCTCCGTAGAAGCCGGTCTTGATCTCCTCTTTATAGCTCGGAGAAACGGTCGTAATGTAGTCCGAATAGACCAGGCCGCCCTTCAAGAGGCTTCCGTTCCGGTTCAGCTCCAGCTTATCGGAGGAGAAATAATAAGACGAAAGGCCGGTGCGGTCCATGACCGTCGGCACGTCGTATTCGCCTTTGAAGCGCAGGTTGTGGATCGTCATCACGGTTTTGATGCCGTGATAGAACAGATCCCCCTGGAAATATGAGTTGAGATACACCGGGACCATTCCTGCCTGCCAGTCATGGCAATGCAGAATGTCGGGCTTGAAGCCCAGCGTTCTGATGGTCGAAAGCACGGCATGGCAGAAGAAGCAGAATTTCTCCAGGTCATTCAGAATGGTGTCATAGGGCCAGCTTCCGGAGAAATAGTACTCTGAATCCAGGAAATAATACGTGACGCCGTTCATTTCCAGCTGGAAGACGCCGACATACTGGTCTTTGAAATGGAAACCGGTGGTGAAGGAATACAGGAACTTCATCTGGTTCCGGTATTTGTCCGGAATGCAGGTGTACTTCGGCATGATGACACGTACGTCATACCGTGTCTTGTCAAAATACTTCGGAAGCGCGCCGGCGACGTCCGCCAGGCCTCCCGTCTTGATGAAAGGCACGCATTCAGATGTGACAAACAGTACTTTTGTGGGCTCCATGGCACTCCTTTTTGTGTATGTTTTTTGCGTTTAAACGTGTGTGTCAGAGGGTTATTTGCCTTCAGCCGAGGCGTTCTGCTCCGATTCTTCCAAGGCCTTTTTGGCTTCTTCCATCTTCTTCAGTTCCTCTTCTTCCAGAAGGCGGAAATTGACCTTGCCGACAAGCGTTTTGGGCATCTCGTCGCGGAACTCGATGTCGTAAGGCATCGCATATTTGGCTATGTGGAGACGGCAGTACGAAAGGAGCTCCTGCCTTGTCTCGTCCGTAGGCTCCACGCCCTTTTTCAGGGTGACGAAGGCCTTCACTTTCTGCATGCGGTAGGGATCCGGAACACCGATGACGCAGGACATCTGCACCTTTTCATGCGCGTCCAGGATGTTTTCGAGCTGAGCCGGATACACATTATAACCGGAAGAGATGATCATGCGCTTCGCGCGGCCGCGGAAGTACACGAAACCTTCCTCATCCATCATGCCGAGGTCGCCGGTGTAGACCCAGGTCAGGCCGTCCGCATGCGTTCTTAAGGTATGAGCCGTTTCGTCCGGATGGTTCATGTATCCCTTCATGACGGTCGGACCGGCCAGAAGGATCTCGCCCTCTTCACCGTACGGAAGCTCGATATCGGTGTCCGGTTTGACGATCTTGATGTAGGTGTCAGGGAACGGCAGTCCGATGGAACCTTCCTTGAACTTGTTCGGAGGCGTCAGGCAGCAGGCCGTGACGGTTTCGGTCGTTCCATAGCCTTCACGTACCTGAATGACAGACTCGTGATCATACAGGAACTTGTCGAATTTCTTCTTAAGCTCGACAGAAAGCGAATCGCCGCCGGAGAAAACGCCCTTCAGGCAGGACAGATTGGCCTTGTCCATCTCTTTGATCCGTAGAAGCGCTTCGAAGAGCGTCGGGACGCCTGCGATGAAATTGCACTGATACTTTGTGATCTGCTTCGCGTAAGACTTTGCCGTGAAGCGCGGGATCAGAATGCAGCGTCCGCCGGAATACAGCATCGAGTGAATGCAGACGCCCAGGCCGAAACCGTGGAACAAAGGCATTGCGGCCAGCATACGGTCGCCGGGCCGGAACATGGGGTTCGTCGCCACGATCTGTTCGGCAAGCGCGTTAAAGTTGCCGTTGCTTAAGAGAATGCCCTTAGTTTTGCCGGTGGTCCCGCCGGAATACAGAATGACTGCAATGTCATCCGCGCTCCGTTTCACACGGTAGTCATAGAAGCAGGCATTGGCAAGCGAAATGAACTGCTTCCAGTGGATGACAGGCGCATCTTTCGGAATACGCTCCTGCTTCAGGCCTTCCGTCAGCATATATCCGTATTTAACCGGCTTCGAGAGCGCGTCTTTGATACTCGCGATGACGATGTTGACGACTTTGGTGTTCTTGCGGATCCGTTCGAATTTGCCGTAGAACTGGTCCAGTGTGATCGCCGTGACGGATTCGGACTCGTTCAGGTAAAACTCGATCTCTTTCTCCGCGGAAAGCGGGTGGATCATATTGGCGACGGCACCGATCACATTGACCGCATAGAACAGGTAGATCGCCTGCGGGCAGTTCGGCATCGCGATGGTGACACGGTCATTCTCGCGGACACCGATGGTCTTGAGGGCTTTGGCGCAGGTCTGGATCTGTTCCCAGAGCATGCGGTAAGTCGTGGACTTCCCCATGAAAGTGAAAGCAATATTGGCGGGGAATCGCTCGGCGGTCTTCTCGATGGCTTCCGACATCGAACCGTCAAAATAGTTCAGCGTGAATGGAATTTCCCCTAAATGATCTTTCCAGGGGGCTTTTGCGGTGATTTCTGACATGTTGATTAATAATCCTCCACTTCCGTTTTGAAAGTCTGATCCAAAAGCCTGGGGTTCGACAGCAGTTTTTTCAGAAGCCTTACGGTCTTGGAATAATAGTATCCGTCCGCAATGCGTTCATCGATCGTCAGGCCCAGATCCACGACTTCGCGAATTTCGGCGTTTCCGTCTTTGTCGTACACAGGCTCTTTGTGGATGATGCCCACCGTGCAGAACAGAGATGTCGTGCCCCAGTTGGACAGATGATGATAACCGGCGTCCATACCGATGGATCCTAAATTCGAGAAGAAAATGGTGGCGTAATTCGGATCGTCGTGCGTAAAGGACTTGGGCAGATGACCGTGACGGTCCAGCATGCGGACAAATGCGATCACGGCCTTGGAGAGGAACCGCGGCATTTTGTTGAAAATCTCCATGGCATCCTCGGTGGAATTCGAAGCTTTGGAGCTCCGCTCCTTCCGCACCTTTTTGCGGAATTCTTCATGGACGACGTCCATGGTCCAGTCTTCTTCCGCTTTCAGGAACGCGAAACCTTCGCCTCCCTCATCGGAGAATTCTTTTTTCACGACAAAGCCGGCTGTGATGTCTTTTCTCCGGTAATAATTCTTGTTGGCGTAGAAGCAGTTCAGCTTCGGCCTCAGCACTGCGCACTTCAGGAAAGAGGCCACGATGACCTGGAACAAGGTATATTTGAAATCCGGATCGGAAGCGGTCTTCTCTTCGAGGTATTTTTTGATCGGCTCCATGTCCACACGGACACGGATAAAGGCTTCGTTATCGGCACGGTTCGGGTAAACCGTTCCCATAATGAAATGCATCGCGTCTGATTTGACCAGGACGGCGTCTCTTCTGCCCATACTGTTCTCCTTACTTGTTTTTCGGGTGATGATATGTTACTTTTTATCTGATCCGTTCAGAAAGAAGGAAATGATCGTGCTGTCTCTGAAGATCCAAAACCCCGAAAAACTTACCGGACTTCTCTTTGATGAAGAGGCCTTTGACCGCTTTACGGTTCTGTCCGCACTTGTTCAGACGGACGTGTCACTTTCCATCGACGGGCGCCCTTCAGGGGATCTGCCCCGTAAAGCCGTGCTCTGGAAAGCCGTTCGTGAATCCTTCACTTCTCTCGTCCGGACGACCGGCGACGTCAGAAGTTTTAGGATCGTGCTTCTCACGCAGGAAGGATCCACTCGTTATCTTCAGGAACAGTCCGGTTTCAGGGACTGCCCTGTCAGCTCATTTTCCATGAATTTCACAAAGAAAGAAGACGGAACGGTCTTTGTTTCGGCCGGCGTCTCCTACACGGGTTTCTCACTTGATAAATCCGCCGAACGGTACTGGGATGATCAGGTGGAAACCTTCCTCAAGAGCCGCGGACTTGAGATCGCGGCCCTTGAGAACGGTTAAACGGCGCTCAGTCGTCTTTTTTCTCTTCCCGGCATTTCAGATAATTCAGGATCAGATTGACACTGCCCTCAATGCCAAGACGGGATTTGTTAAAGCAAAGATCGTAGTACTTCGCGTCTCCCCATTTACGTCCGGTGTAATAATTGTAATAGTTCGCGCGCTTTTTGTTCTTTTTACGGATGAAATCGCGCGCTTTGTCGATCGACAGGTTGTAGGCGATCTTCACGTGCTCCACTGCATCGTCTTCATCACAGCTGATGAAGATGCGTGTGATGCCTTCATAGTTCTCCAGCGCGTAGTCCGAGCAGCGTCCGATGAAGATGCCGCTTCCCTGATTTGCAAGTTCTTTGATGGTGTTGTACTGAGCCAGGAAGACCTTCTGCTCCAGAGGAAGGCTTACAGAGCCTTGCTGCAGCGGAGAACGGGCGCCCATAGCGATGGAATACAGGAAAGAACTGGCCTGTTTCTCATCATGACGCTCGATAAATTCCTCGGCATAGCCATGGGTCTTAGCGGCTTCCGAGATGATCTCGCGGTCGTAACAGGGGATCCCGAGCGCCTTTCCGACTTCAAAGCCGATACGGCGTCCCGCGGATCCGGACTGACGTCCGATCGTGATCAGGATCTTCTTCTCATTTTCCATAAACTCCTGCCTTTCTGGTCAGCCCTGCGCCTGTACGGCGGTAATGGCGATCACACCGACGATATCGCTTGCGGAGCAGCCACGGGACAGATCGTTGACCGGAGCGGCAATGCCCTGGCAGACCGGTCCGTAAGCCTCTGCCTTTGCAAGTCTCTGCACCAGTTTGTAACCGATGTTTCCTGCATCCAGATCCGGGAAGATCAATACGTTGGCACGGCCGGCGACCGGTGAATCGGGCGCTTTGCTCTTGCCGACCTTCGGAACGATGGCGGCATCCAGCTGAAGTTCGCCGTCGATCAGGTATTCCGGATACTGTTCCTTTGCGATGCGGACGGCTTCCTGGACCTTCGCGACATCATCGTTCTTGGCGCTGCCGTAGGAAGAATGTGAAAGAAGCGCGACGATCGGCTTCTCTCCGACCATTTTCTCGAAACTCTGTGCGCTTTCCGCGGCGATGGCGGCAAGCTTTTCCGGATCCGGATTGGGCTCGAGACCGCAGTCCGCGAAGACAAAGGTTCCGTTGAAACCAAACTCACAGTTCGGAACTTCCATGAGGAAGAAGGACGAGACCAGCTTCACGCCGGGTTTCGTCTTGATGATCTGAAGCGCGGGACGAAGCGTGTTCGCGGTTGAATGGCATGCGCCGGAGACCAGACCGTCCGCGTCGCCGCATTTGATCATCATCGTGCCGAAATAGGTATAGTCCGTGAGGCAAAGCTTCTCGGCTTCTTCACGGGTGAGCCCTTTCTTCTTCCGAAGTTCGACAAGAAGATCGATGTATTCGTCTTTCTTTTCAGACTTCTTCGGATCGATGACGGTAATGCCCTGAAGGTCGAGACCTTCCGCATTCTTCGCCTGCTCCTCTTCGCTCGCCAGAACGACGACCTTCGCGAGGCCTTCTTTGACCGCTTCGACGGCCGCTTCCCAGGTTCTCCTGTCCATGCCCTCGGGGAGTACGATCGTCTTCAGATCACTCGCAGCTTTTTCCTTGATAACGTCTATGAATGCCATTTTATCGGCTCCTTTCCAAAATATATAGAAAGTATAACGCAGAACCATTTTAAACGCAACAAAAAAGTATGTTTTCCGAAGTCTCCGGACTTGCATTTCCATATGCGTTGCGAGATGATGATTGATGTGATATTGTAATACAAATAACAATAAGCAGTACCGGGCACACACATTCTAAGGAGGGCGTACGATGAAAGTCGCGGGTCTTGTAGCGGAATACAATCCTTTCCACAACGGGCATGTTCATCATCTTTCTGAGACACGCCGTCTTTCCGGCGCGGATTTCGTCGTCGTCGTCATGAGCGGCAATTATGTGCAGAGAGGCACGCCTGCCGTCATCGACAAATATGAGCGCGCGCGTATGGCGCTTCAGGGCGGCGCGGATCTTGTGCTGGAACTGCCCTCTCTGTTTGCAACTGCCAGTGCGGAAGTATTTGCGACAGCCTCAGTCTCTCTTCTCTATCAGCTCGGTGTGGTCGACAGCATCGGATTCGGCGCGGAATATACAGATCTTGGCACCTTGAAGAAGATCGCAAACGTCTTGAACCATGAACCGGATTCCCTTCAGAGAGACCTGCGTGACGCGCTTCGTTCCGGACTGAACTATCCTTCCGCGCGGGCATTGGCGCTCGGGTCTTATTTTGGAGACGAGATCGAGAATCTGGATGAGATCCTCGATAAACCGAACAATATTCTGGCCATCGAATATCTTCGTGCGATCGAACGGCTCGGGACCTCTTTGACGCCGCTTGCGGTCAAACGATGGCACACGGACCACAATTCCGATAAAGTCTACGACAATGTGGCGTCGGCTACGGCGCTGCGTTCCATGATCTATGAGGAGGACGGCGGGATCGAGCGGATCACGCCCTTTGTTCCGGCTTATACCGCCAGGGAATTCGCGCTGAAACTGAACATCTGCACGCCAGTGCGCTCGGGTGATTATTCCGAACTTCTACAGTACCGTCTCTTCATGGAGCGGGATCATCTTCAGGAGTACATGGATTTTTCGCCGGAACTTGGCGACAGGGTCAACAACATCCTGCCCTGCTGCTACTCTTTCAGGGAATGGGCGGAAGCACTCAAATCAAAAACCTATACGCACACTCGTGTGAACCGTGCGCTGATGCATCTCATCCTGGGCATGAAGGAAGAAGACCTCAAGTCGTATCAGGAAGACGACTACTGCATGTACGCGCGTGTGCTGGGGTTCCGGAAAGATGCCGTGGCGTTATTGTCCGAGATCACGAAAAATACGGCGCTCCCGATCATCACAAAGATGGCGGATGCGCCGAAACAACTGGACAAGAGAGCCATGAAGCTTCTTGGTTTTGATATTTACGGATCGGACGTTTACCGGACGATCGTGTACAATAAGTTCGGGACTAGTCTGAAGGACGATTACAGAGCAGGCATCATCAAAGTGTGAACATCGGCGTTTTGACGCCTCGTTCCGCGACCGAAAGAAGGACCTGATCCAGAACGCCCATTTCCCGCAAACGGTTTTCCATGGTTACCCGGACAATGTCCGGGTAATTGTTGTTTTCGGAGATGTGGCCGAGAAGAAGCACCTTGAGTCTGGGCGACCAGATCTTTGCGACCAGATCCGCGCAGGAATCATTGGAAAGATGCCCCATCCGGCTGAGGATCCTTCTCTTCAGCTCGTAGGGATACGGCCCCACTTCGAGCATGCGGATGTCATGATTTGATTCCAGAAGCGCGCCGTCAAGGTCCTTCAGCATCTGAATGGTTTCTTCGGTATAAGAGCCGGAATCCGTAAACACGGCAAAAGACTTGCCCTCCGATTCGAAGCGGTATGCCAACGGCTCCTCCGCATCGTGAAATGTGCGGAAAGGCATGACGAGAAAGCTTCCGGCCAGAATACTGTCCCCGGCATGAACCGGCCGGAAAAGCGGCTTTAAAAGCCCCTCCGGGTCTCTTGAAGAATGCTCCAGCCTGTAGAAAGTTCCTTCACTCGTATAAACGGGTATTTGATATTTGACCGCAAACAGCGGAAGGCCTGCCACATGATCGATGTGTTCATGTGTGATGAAAACGCCCTTGAGCTCATGCGGGTCGATCCCGTAAACTTTCAATTCATCCGTGATGCGTTTACAGGAAATGCCCGCGTCCACCAGAACGCAGCTTTCATCGTCCCGGATCAATATGGAATTGCCGTTGGATCCCGAAGAGATCGCTTCAAACTGTATCATGTTTCAGAGGTACTCCCAGTTCAGCCATGAGAAGTCTTGTCTTTTCACAGCTTTCAGGAAGACTTCCGCCGGTATCGATGACATGGTCGGCAAGGCGAAGAAAATCTTCCGCCTGAAGCTGCCCGTCCATCACTCTAAGTGACTTTTCTCTTGTGTAACCGCGTGAAGCCATGAGCCTTTCCACGCGGACCTCTCTGTCCGCCGTGACCACGATCACTTCCTGACAGAGCGGGATCAGGTTTCCTTCTTTCAGCAACGCGGCTTCCAGGAAAACGTGCCGTTCTTTTGTCCGCCGGATCCGGCGGATGATGGAATCCCGTATGATTGGATGTTCGATCTCGTTGGCTTTCTTCTGAAGCGCAGGATCTGAAAAAATCCATTCAGCCAGTTTCGTACGGTCGATCTCGCCGTCCGGAAGGAGGATCTCCGGTCCGAAGCCCTGTACGAGGGCTTTATATACGGAACGGCCCTTCCGCATGAGTTCACGGCCGACTTCATCTGCCTTCAGGACACGGCAGTCATAATGTGCGGAAATATAGCGGAGGATCTCGCTTTTTCCGGCGCCGATGCCGCCTGTCACGCCATAAACAATGTGCGTATCATTTGGTTTCATACCAGGAATAGCCTCTCTTCGCTTCTACTTCCAAACGGACTTTGAGATCTGCCGCGTGCTCCATTTCCCGGACCAGGATCTCTTCCACACGGTCGGCTTCGTCCAGATACGCTTCGACCAGAAGTTCGTCGTGGACCTGAAGCACGATCCTGGAACGCAGTTTCAGTTCTTTCAGTTTGTCAGAGACGCGGATCATGGCAATCTTCATGATGTCCGCGGCGGTGCCCTGGATCGGTGAATTCATGGCGACGCGCTCTGCAAACATCCGCTCATGAAAACTTTGGGAATTGAGTTCCGGAATCGGGCGGATTCGGCCGTACAAGGTTTTTACATAACCATTTTCACGGGCATAAGCGATCGACTCCTTCTGGAAACGCTCAATGCCCGGAAATGCTTTGAAATACCCGGAAATATAGCGCTCTGCCTCCGCACGCGAAATCGACAGGTTGTCCGCCAGACCAAAGGCGGAAATACCGTAGATGATGCCGAAGTTGACGGCCTTGGCGTTGGAACGCATCTCGCGCGTTACTTCCTGAAGCGGGACATGGAACACCTGGGACGCCGTCAACGCGTGAACGTCAGCGGCATGGTTATAGGCTTCGATCAGGTTCTCGTCTCCGGACATATGCGCCATGACACGGAGTTCGATCTGCGAATAGTCCGCATCGATGAAGACACAGCCTTCTTTCGGAACAAAAAGTTTGCGGATCTCCCGCCCCAGCTCGATCCGTACCGGAATGTTCTGTAAATTGGGATTGGCCGAGGAAAGACGTCCCGTGGCAGTCACAGTCTGATAGAACGTGCCGTAGATACGTCCGTCTTCGTGAATGAAGCCCTTGAGTCCTTCCGCATAGGTGGATCGAAGTTTGGCGTAGGTCCGGTATTCCAGGACCTTTGCAACGATTGGATGATCCGGCGCGAGTTTTTCCAGAATGTCCGCGCTCGTGGAGTATTGCCCTTTTGCGTTCTTCTTCGGATAAGGAATGCCGAGTTTGGTGAACAGCACTTCTCCGAGCTGTTTCGGAGAGTTGATGTTAAATGCTCCGCCGGCAAGTTCAAAAATCTCTGTTTCGAGTGTTTCTGCTTCACGAAGAAGTTTCTCTGAGAATTCAGCCAATGCTTCCTTCTTCACGAGGATGCCTGTCGTCTCAAGTTCGGCGAGACACGCCATGGTCTTAAGCTCCACATCCAGATACAGCTGATACATGCCGGCTTCTTCCAACAGTTTCCGGATGCGGACGCCTGAGACGAGGGGAACCAGCGCGAGCCGGAACGGATCCTGTTCGGCATTATCCTTGACCGTAAGGCTGAGTTCTGTATAGGTGTTCGCAAGATACGACAGCGTATATGCATTCGTGAGCGGATTCAAAAGATACGCGGCGATCGAAACGTCGCGAAGAATCAGTCCGAATTCTTTGTAAAATGCCTTGCCGTCCAGCACATAGACCGGGATACCGGCCTGAATGAGCCTTCGGATAAAGTCCGCGAATCCGTTTTTCGTGATGAAGAATTGCTCCCGGAGACAGGTGACGGTAAGATCTCCTCTTGCGACGAAAAGTCCCTCTCCGGCCTGATAAAACACACCGACCGCCGTATCTTCCATGCAGCGGGTTTCAAAGCGCATCAATTCGTCAAAATCATCAATGACGGCGACCTTCTCTTCCAGTGCCGGCCGGGCTTCCGTTTCCATGAAATCTGTGGAAAGGGAGCCGATTTCCAGTTCCGTCAGCACTTTTTCCACTTCGGTACGGTCCAGGGAAACCTGGAGGTCGGACAGTGAAAGTTCTCCCAACGGGACATCACACACGATCTCGGCCAGTTTTTCAGAGAGACGCATGGAAGCCTCCGCCGACAGTCCTTCGCCGCCGTTTTCCAAAGTAACGCCGGAATCGCCCTCTTTGAGAAGATAACTCAAAGGACTTCTGGTCAGACCGTATTTTGCCTTCCATTCTGCCTTCAGTTCTTTTTCTTTCTCCGGTGTCAGATCACGGACCGCATCCCAAAGGCGGTCGGACTGCCCATAGGCTTTGACGAGCGCGACGGCTGTTTTCGGCCCAATGCCTGGGACGCCCGGAATATTGTCGGAAGTGTCGCCCTGAAGTCCTTTCAGGAAAGGAATTTCAGATGGACGTACTTCAAATTCCTGGTAAGCGCGGGCCGCATCGAATTCAAATGTTTTTTCGGGCCATTGGCCTTCGTTCCGTACGCCGTATTTTTTAAACAGCTCATCGGCCTTTTCTTTGGTCGTCTGCATCAGCCAAAGGTGCGTATGCTCGTTGATCAGCTGCAGATAGTCATGATCCTTTGTAAGGATACGGACAGGCACCTCAAGTTCGAAAGCCTTCGCCAGGCTCCCGGAGTAATCGTCTGCCTCATATTCTTCGCTCATGAATTCACGGATCCCGAAACGCTCGAGGATCTCGGGCATGAGGTTAAACTGATCGATTAAAGGAAGCGGGATGTCGCCACGGTTTGCTTTGTACAGGGGATAAAGCGTTCTTCGGAAAGTGTCGCGGGTCAGATCCCAGGTGATGGCCAGATATTTTGGCTTCTGGTCTTTCAGTATTTTAAACAGGGTCTTCAGAAAGCCGTAGACCGCGTTTGTATAGACGCCCGAAGACGTCTTCATGAGTTTATAATAGTATTTTTCTTTCTCCTCAGGCGTTCTGGCGTAGAGGATCTCCCGGGGAAGATTTCCGAAATACTGGGTGCTCAGAAGGCTGGAGCCGTCAATGATCAGGAGAAAATCGGTGTTCATAGAAAATACCCCGAGAAGAAAATGAGCCATACAAAGATCCCGACAGCCGCGAGAAAGATCAGAACGGTCAGAGAACGGAACAGATAAATCATACGGAGCGTGTGCTTTTTGGCCGCCATCTCGCGCTCAAATGCCCCTTGAAAATCATAATCCGCGTTTTTGGCATCCTTGTCCAGTGACTGTCGGACACGGTCCAGAAGAAAATAGGTTTCCGTTTCGTTACGGCATGCTTCGCAGCCGTCGATGTGACGGAGGTACTTCCGCACATCGGCAGGTTTCAGCCGGTCTTCTATAAAATCTTTTGTGATCCTGGATGCTTCCCGGCAGTTCATCGGAAACTCCTGATTTTGAAAAAGGACCGCCGTGAGGCAGTCCTTTTAAGTCCCTTCGAAACGTCAGTCCTTGCCGACCTTGACGATCTCTTTCTTGTTGTAGTATCCGCAGGCTTTGCAGACGCAATGCGGCTTCATCAGCGCACCGCACTGTGAGCATTTCACAAGCGTCGTGCTTCCCATCTTCCAATTCGCGCGGCGTG
>JAEEGF011275614.1_pt1 | contig 14697 bp, 12 predicted proteins | sample 9134171 | NCBI WGS metagenome assembly JAEEGF01 (sample SAMN16246542, study PRJNA631951) | gut metagenome | biome: gut microbiome; feature: rumen; material: AP-attached | host: Bos | place: Iran: Karaj | collected 2018-10
GGTGCTGGTGGTTGTGCCGCCGCTGGCCATTGTCGCCTTCTTTTTGGAACGGGCGATCCTCAAGTATCAGCGAGAGGCGCGCAAGCACAACAGCCGCATCACCGGCGCCTTCAATGAAGGCATCATGGGGGCCATGACCACTAAGACGCTGGTCTACGAGGAGGAGAATGCCAGGGAGTTCAGAGAGATCACCGGGAGCATGCGCAAGGCCTCCATCAAAGCGGCCCTGATCAACGCGTCGTTCTTCCCCCTGGTCATCTCCCTTGGCGCAGTCGGCACCAGTCTCGCGCTGTATCTGGGCGGCAAGGGCGTTCTGGACCCGGGCCATGCCCTCATCGGCGAGATTTCAGCCGGTACGCTCGTGGCCTTCATCACCTATGCGGCCAGCCTCTTCGATCCCATCCAACAGTTCGCCTCTATCTTCGCGGACTTCCAGAGCGCACAGGCCTCGGCGGAGCGGGTCATCGGCCTGATCGACGCACCTATTGAAGTGGTGGACTCTCCCGAAGTAGTGGAAAAGTACGGCGACGTCATCACGCCCAAGCGGGAGAACTGGGAACCCATCGCGGGCAATATCCGCTTTGAACACGTGAACTTCGCCTATAACCCGGAGGAGCCCGTGCTGACGGACTTCAACCTGGACATCCAGGCGGGCCAGACCATCGCCCTGGTGGGCGAGACCGGCGCAGGCAAGAGCACCATCGTCAACCTGATCTGCCGGTTCTACGAGCCCACGGCAGGCACCATTTATATCGACGGCAAGGACTATCGGACCCGATCCCAGCTCTGGCTCCAGAGCAGCCTGGGGTACGTGCTCCAGTCCCCCCACCTGTTCTCCGGCACCATCGCGGACAACATCCGCTACGGCCGGCCCGACGCCACCATGGAGGAGGTGAAGGAAGCCGCCCGCCTGGTCCATGCGGAGAAGTTCATCCTGGAACAGACCAAGGGCTATGATACGGAGGTGGGTGAAGGCGGCATCCGCCTGTCCACGGGCCAGAAGCAGCTCATCTGCTTTGCCCGGGTTATCCTGGCCGATCCCCGCATCTTCGTGCTGGACGAGGCCACCAGCTCCATCGACACGGAGACGGAGCAGCTCATCCAGGACGCCATCACCACGGTCCTGAAGGGGCGCACCAGCCTGGTGGTGGCCCACCGGCTCTCCACCATCCGCAACGCGGACCGTATATTGGTCATTCGCAGCGGCAAGATCCAGGAGAGCGGCACCCATGAGGAGCTGTTAGCCTTGGGCGGCTACTACCACGACCTCTATGAACACCAATTCAGGGAGGAGCGGCTTCACAGCGCCATGAAGGACGCGGGGATGGAGTAAGACTGAATACACAAAAAGGAGCGAGGAAAACTCGCTCCTTTTGCTTGTTTTGGGCGTTAAACGTATTCCACTTCGATCTTGCCGAAGGACACGTCCCCGATGATCTGGATCTGGATCTCAGCGGCGGGGTTCCCCGGCGGACAGTCGCACCCGCCAAAGGAGGCCTTGCACATGGCCTTGGCGCCTACCGCGGCCGGCAGCCGAACGGTGAGAGAGCCAAAGGAGATGTCTGCGTCGATCAGGGCGCCGTTCTGGATCTCCGCCTCGGTAAGGTCCAGGACCAGGCTGCCGAAGGAGGAATCCACCTTGGCGCCGGTGAAGGGATTTCCTGGCTGGACCCGCTTGGTCTGGCTGGAGAAAGCCGAATCGATATGGATGAAGCCGCCCTCGTCCGTGCAGTCGAAGACGGGATCGCCCTCCTTCTCCACTTCAAAAACATGGCCCTTCTTCCGCTCCGGCCAGATAAAATGGATCAGGACGGTGAGGCCCACCAGGATCATGGCCGCCGGCCAGATCATGGACCAGGTGAGCTTGTACTGGTCGGGGATGATGTGCAGATTGAACAGCAGCATGTACACGCCGAACAGGAGCATACCGATGCTAAAGGGGTTCAGCTCCGATTGGCATGCCATGATGCCCATGCAGGCCACCAGGAACGGCCAGAGGACGCTCCAGAAGGTGATGCCCGTCCCCAGCTCGATGACGTGAAGCGCATTTAATAGGAAGACGATGCCGATGCCCATGAGCAGCAGGGCGAAGGCCACCCGCTCGAAGCGGTTCAACCGCACCTTGACAGCGTAAGACCCCTTATCCTTGCCCTTGTGTTCCGATTCCTCCCCGCGCACAGACTGCAGGGGTGCCCGGCCCAGCAGCTCGTCCGTGGTGACGCCCAATGCTTCCGCCAGCTGAGGCAGGATGGAAATATCAGGGCAGGAGAGATCGTTCTCCCACTTGCTCACCGCCTGAGGGGTGACGCCCACCACCTGTGCCAGCTGCTCCTGGGTCATGCCCTTGTTTTTGCGCAGATCGCTGATCCGCTTTCCTATGGTTTCCTTGTATTCCATAGCGACCTCCTCTTGTTTTTCGTTGGGCCCATCATACCACAAAACATGCGGTTGGGGTATCATCCAGAGGGATATTTTGCGAAAAATCGTATCAACCCATGGTTGAGCTTCACTCAACCAGGCAAAAATAGCAGGATTTCTTTACAAAAGGATCCGGGCAAGGTATAATAGCATGATGTATATAGGAGGAGTATGCCATGGCGATCAGAACCATCCGCAAGGAGAAGGACCCTTGTCTGTATAAAAAGTGTCGGGAGGTCACCGCCTTTGACGAGCGACTGTCCCAGCTCATCGACGATATGTTCGATACCATGTACGACGCGGACGGCGTGGGCTTGGCTGGACCGCAGGTGGGGGTGCTGCGCCGGATCGCCGTCATCGACGTGGGCGGTCCTGAGGGCGAGAAAGCCCCTGTGGAACTGGTGAATCCCCGTATTGTTGAATCCTCCGGCCTCCAGGGGGGCATGGAGGGCTGTCTCTCCTTCCCCGGCCAAAGCGGCTATGTGGAGCGGCCCAACTACGTGAAGGTGGAGGCCTATGACCGCCACGGCGACCTGTATGAATACGAGGGCGAAGGGCTCTTTGCCCGGGCGGTCTTCCATGAGTGCGACCATCTGGACGGGAAGGTGTACCTGCCCTTGGTGAAGGAGCCGCCCGCCGACTTCAAGGCGGAGGAGTAGTCTATGCGTATCGCTTTCTTCGGCACCCCGGAATTTGCTGTGCCCACGCTGCGAGCTCTGGCCGCCTCCCCCCACACCCTGGCCGTGTTCACCCAGCCGGATCGCCCCGTGGGGCGCAAGGCCGTCCTGACCCCGCCGCCTGTAAAGGCTGCCGCGCTGGAGCTGGGTCTGCCGGTGTATCAGTTTGAAAAGATCCGGAACCGGGAGGGCTGCGACGCCATCCGCGCCTTCCAGCCCGATCTCTACGCGGTGGTGGCCTTCGGGCAGCTGTTCAGCGAGGAGAATCTGTCCATCCCGCCCCTTGGCGCCATCAACGTCCACGGGTCCCTCCTGCCCCTCTACCGGGGTGCTTCGCCCATGCAGCAAAGTGTCATGGACGGGCAAGCCGTGGTGGGCGTGTCCACCATGATGCTGGTGAAACGCATGGACGCCGGGGATGTGCTGATGCGGGCCGAAACGCCCCTGGGCGAGAACGAGACCTATGGGGAGCTGTCCCTCCGCCTGTCCGAGCTGGGCGCTGACCTGTTTATGCGGACGTTGAGCGCCCTGGAGCGGGGCGAGTTGACGCCCGTGCCCCAGGATGAGACGCAGGCCACCTACTGCAAAATGCTCACCCGGGACAGCGGCAGGATCGATTTGTCCGCCCCGCGGCGGACCATCCATGACCTGATCCGGGGCACCAACCCCTGGCCCGGCGCCTACGCCCTGCTGGGCGAGGAAAAGCTGAAGCTGTGGCGCACCGTGCTTTCGGACGCGGAAGCCCCTGCGGAGCTGCCCGTGGGCGGGCTGTTTGGGGACGCCAAGAAGGGCCTTTTCCTGCGCTGTGCGGACGGAGCCCTGGAAATCACCGAACTGCAGGCCCCCGGCGGCAAAAAGCTGGACGGGAAGGCCTTTCTGCGGGGCAAGAACATCGCGGGGAGCGTGCTTTCATGAACAGCCCCCGCAGGGACGCCCTGCAGGTCCTCATGGATGTGGCGGAGGACGGCGCCTACGCCAACCTTCGGCTGAAGGAGGTGCATCGCTCGCCCGAGGAGCAGGCCTACGTGAGCTCCCTGGTGTACACGGCCCTGGAGCACCTGAAGTGGGCGGACTACATGCTGGCCTTCTATGTGAAACCCCAGAAGCGGGTTATCCGCAATATCCTGCGGCTGGCCGTGGCGGAGCTGTTCTTCATGGATACGCCGGACCACGCCGCCGTGAACGGGGCCGTACAGCTGTGCAAGGAGTGCGGCAAGGGCGCCCTGGCCGGATTGGTCAACGGAGTCCTGCGCCGGATGCTACGGGAAAAGGACGATTTGCCGCCCTTGCCCCAAGATCCGGCCGACCGGCTGTCCATCCAGCACAACTGTCCCGAATGGGTCCTCAGGGAATGGCTGGAACGGTTCGGGGAAGCGGAGACCCTGCGTCTGCTCACCGCAGAGCTGCCGGCCATGGAGATCCGGGCCCAGTGGCCCTATACCAACGAAGAGCTGGCAGCCGCTCTGCCGGTCCCCTATGTTCGGGGTCAGGTGGACGACAACTGTTTCCGGCTGAGCGAGAGCATCCCTCTCCCTGCCCTGCCCCTGTTTCGGGAGGGAAAGATCGCCATCCAGGGCGAGGGGGCCATGGCCATCTGCCGCTTTCTGGGCGATATGCGGGGCAAGCGGGTGCTGGACGCCTGCGCCGCCCCCGGCGGGAAGTCGGCCTACCTGTGGTCGTTGACCCAGGGCGACATCGACCTCACCTGCTACGAGCTGCACCCCCATCGGGTGGAGCTCATGGGCCGGACCTTCGCCCGACTCCATGTGAAGGCCCGGTGCGAGAAGAAGGATGCCTCGCAGGTCTCGGAGGTCACCGCCCCCTGCTTCGATGCGGTGCTTCTGGACGTGCCCTGCTCGGGGCTCGGCCTCGTCCGCGAGAAGCCGGATGTGGCACTGCACCGGGCGGAGCAGGATATAGACAGTCTGTGCCGGACCCAGGCGGCACTGCTCCATGGCTGTGCCCGGCTGGTCCTGCCCGGCGGGACCCTTTGCTACAGCACCTGCACCATCTCCCTGCGGGAGAACGAGCGGCAGATGGAAGCCTTTTTAGCGACACACCCCGGGTTTATCCTGGAAGAACAGCGGCAGCTCCTGCCCCAGCGGGACGGGACCGGCGGATTCTATATGGCAAGGATGAAGCGATGTATTTGACGGACCTGGACAAAGACGGCGTCGCCGCCCTTATGACGGAATGGAGCCAGCCCCGCTTTCGCACCGATCAGGTGATGGCGTGGCTGAACAAGGGCGCGCGGCCGGAGGAGATGACCAACCTGCCTAAGGCCCTGCGGGAGAAGCTCTCCGCCCTCCCCTACGGCGGCAGCGTCATCGAGCGCAAGCTCGTCTCCCCCAAGGACGGCACGATCAAATACCTGTTCCTGCTGGAGGACGGGAACCTGGTGGAGGGGGTGCTGATGCACTACAGCTACGGCAACACCGCCTGCATCTCCACTCAGGTGGGCTGCCGCATGGGCTGCAAGTTCTGCGCCTCCACGTTGGAGGGCTGCGTGCGGAACCTGCGTCCCGGCGAGATGCTGAGCTTCATCAAGCTCATGGAACAAGACGAGCCGCCCCGGGAGGGTTGGAGCCGGTCCGTCACCAACATCGTGCTCATGGGCAGCGGGGAGCCCTTAGACAACTATGACAACGTGGTGACCTTCTTACAGCGTGTGACCAGCCCGGAGGAGCTGAGCATCAGCCCTCGGAACATCTCCCTGTCCACCTGCGGCCTGGTGCCGAAGATCTACCGGTTCATGGACGAGGCGCCCCACGTGACCCTGTCCATCTCCCTCCACGCCCACTCCGACGCGGTCCGCAAGACCATGATGCCCATCGCTAACGTGTACCCCATCGGGGACCTTGTCGGGGCGGCGCGGGCCTATGCGGAGAAGACGGGCCGCCGGGTGGTGTTCGAATACGCTTTGGTGGAGGGTGTGAACGATTCCCGGCAGGACGCTACGGCCCTCGCAAAGCTCCTCAGGGGCATAGTCTGTCATGTGAACCTGATCCCCCTGAACAGCGTGAAGGAGCGGTCCCTCATAGGCGTGAGCCGGGCCCACGCGGAGGAGTTTGCCGGGTGGCTGGAGAAGGAACATATCTCCGCCACCGTGAGAAGAGAGATGGGCGCCGACATCGACGGCGCCTGCGGACAGTTGAGAAGGAGGGTGATCCATGAGATACAGTAGCCTTTCCGAAAAGGGCCGCCGGCCCAACAACGAGGACGTGGTGTTCACCCGCTTCGATCCCCGCTATCCCCTGATCGCCGCCGTGTCCGACGGCATGGGCGGCCATGCGGCGGGCGAGGTGGCCAGCCGCATATCCATCGAAGCCCTGGACATGTGGACCAGGGAGCTTGCCGATGCGCCTCAAAACGTGCTGGTGGACGCCTTCTTCAACGCCAATGCCCAGGTGATCTCCGCCGCCGATGCGGACAAAAAGCTGCGGGGCATGGGCGCCACGCTGGTGGCTGCCATCTTCTACCACGATCATTTCATCACCGCCAACATCGGCGATTCCCGGCTATATTTGGTGTCCTCGGACGAAATACGTCAGGTGACCTTCGACCACTCCTATGTGCAGGAGCTGGTGCGCCGCGGCTTTCTCACGGCGGAGGAGGCCTGGACCCACCCCCGAAAGAACGTGATCACCCGCTGCATCGGCACCGAGACCGCCTTCGAGCCGGATGTGTTCTACACCCGCTGGAAGCCCAAGGACCTGGTCATCCTCTGTTCGGACGGCCTCTGCGACGTGCTCCGGGAGCAGGATATACTTGCTCTCGTGCAGCAAAATCCCGACGACCTGGACGCCCTCTGCCACGCCCTGGTGGACGCCGCCTATGAAAAGGGCAGCGCCGACAACATCTCCCTGGTCCTTGTGCGCAACGAAGGAGGTGTGGAGCTGTGATCCCGGACATCATCGACGGCAAGTACCGCGTCATCTGCGAGGTGGGCAGCGGCGGCATGGCCCACGTCTATCGGGCCATCAACATGTCCTCCCGAAAGGTCGTGGCCGTGAAGATGCTCAAGGAGGAGTATCTGAACGATCAGGAGTTCCTGCGCCGCTTCGAGCGGGAGGCTAAAGCCAGTTTGGCTCTGTCCCATGAAAACATCGTCCGCGCCTTCGGCGTGGGGGACGACAACGGCGTGCCCTATATCGTGTTGGAGTACGTGGAGGGCAAGACCCTGAAGGAGTTGATCCAGGAGAGCCCCGGCGGCCATCTGTCCATACAACAGTCCATCGGCATCTGCAGCCAGATTTTGGACGCCCTCTCCTACGCCCACGCCCATGGGATCATCCATCGGGACGTGAAGCCCCAGAACGTGATCGTCACCAGCCGGGGCCGGGCGAAGCTGGCCGACTTCGGCATCGCCCGGGAGGTCACCGCCAGCACTGTGACCTTTGCCGGGAAGAACGTCATCGGCTCCGTACACTACATTTCCCCCGAGCAGGCTAAGGGCCTGCCCGCCACCCAGGAGAGCGACATCTACTCCGCCGGCATCTCCCTTTACGAGATGCTCACGGGCACCGTCCCCTTCATCGGCGACACCACGGTGGCCACGGCCCTCATGCATCTGTCCGCCAAGCCCGTGCCGCCTCGGGAGCTGAATCCCGCCGTACCTCCGGCCCTCAACGACATCGTGCTCCGGGCCATCGAGAAGGAGCCGGACATGCGCTATGCCAGCGCCAAGCTCATGCGCTCCGACCTCATCCGGTCCCTGTCCCATCCCAACGGCACCTTTGCCCGGGACCGAGAATCCAAGGAAGCCAAGACCCCCGGACGGCGCATGTCCCTGTCCGTGTACGCCTGGATCTCCATCTCCGTGTTCACGCCCATCCTGGTGATCTTCCTGGCCTATCTGGGCTTCGTGAACCACTGGTGCTCCCCCCAAGAGGATGTAGCGGTCGACGTTCCCGTGATCGAAACTACCCCCCAGTCCACTTTGGCCAGCGTCACCGTGAATGCACCGCCCTCCGCTTCGCCTGCAGGCAAGCGTATGCCCACGGTCATGGGCCAACGGTTGGACGACGCCCTCCGCTCCCTGCACGACGTAGGGTTCACGAGCATATTCGTGTCCACGGAGTATGCTGAAAACGACCCCCGGACCGGCACCATCGTCCAGCAGAGCCAGCAGGCCAACACCGTCCCCAACATTGAGGAGCCCATCTATATCACCCTCCTGCTGGAGAAGCGCGGCAAGTATAAGGCGGACGTGGCCTTCATGCTGGACATCCCCGAGAACGATTCCCGGGTCCAGATCGTGTACCGGACCAGCAGCACGGATAACATCGACTACTCCGTGATCCTCTATGATACCGTGCGGACCAAGGAGACCATGGTGTCCATCAGCGCCACCGTCTACAGCAACGACCCCGCCACCCGCACACTGTACCTGCTGGTGAACGGAGAGGAAGCGCTGACCCAGGACGGGACCCCGCGGACCACGGATGTGAAATTCTCGGAGTAAAAGGCGATGGAAGGGTCTATCATAAAGGGTGTAGGCGGATTCTACTACGTTTCCACCGATGAAGGCATCATCACCTGCAAAGCGAAGGGCGCCTTTCGCCGGGAGGGGATCACCCCGGTGGTGGGCGATCGGGTCTCCATCACGCCCCACGCCTCCGGCTATGCCCAGATCGATGAGATCAAGCCCCGTCGAAACCTGCTGGTGCGCCCGGCGGTGGCCAACATCGACCGGCTCCTTATCGTCCTCTCCGGGCACCTGCCAGAGCCGGATTGGCTCCTTGCCGACAAGCTGATCGTCCAGGCGACCCTGAACCACATCGAGCCGGTCATGGTCCTCAACAAGGCGGACGAAGCAGAGGAAGCCATCCGCTCGGCCTTCGACCGGGACTACCGGCTGTTTCCCCGGATCGTGGTCTCCGCCTTGTCGGGGGAAGGGCTACAGGGGCTCCGGGATGCCATCGGGGGAAAGGTGTGCTGCTTTGCGGGCCAGTCTGCCGTGGGGAAGTCGTCGCTGATGAACGCCCTGCTGCCAGAGCTGGACCTGCCCGTGGGGGAGCTGACGCGAAAGACGGACCGGGGCAAGCACACCACCCGCCACGCCCAGCTCTGGCCCTGCTTCGGCGGCGCCCTGCTGGACACCCCCGGCTTCTCCCTCTACGAGCCGGAGAGCTTCGATGAACTGCTGCTGCAGGGCTGCTACCCTGAGTTCGCTCAGGCGGAGCCCTGCCGGTTCCCGGGATGCCTGCACATCAGCGAGCCCGGTTGCGGCGTGAAGGCGCTGCTCGCCGACGGGCGGCTGTCCCCGGCCCGATACGAGCGATACGTTCAGATCGCCAAAGATTTTACCTTCAGGAGGAAACACCAATATGATTAAGATCGCCCCCTCCATCCTGTCCGCCGACTTCGCCCGCATGGGCGAGGACGTTGAGATGCTGGAACGAAGCGGCGCAGACTGGGTCCACTTCGACGTGATGGACGGTCATTTCGTGCCCAACATCACCTTCGGCCCCGCCATGTGCAAGGCCGTGCGGCCCCATACGAAGCTGCCGTTGGACGTGCATCTCATGGTGGAGAGGCCCGGCGACTGGGTGCACCCCTTCCGGGATGCGGGCGCGGACATCCTGACCTTCCACGTGGAGACGGAGAAGCACATCCATCGGGTGCTCCAGTCCATCCATGATGCCGGCATGCGGGCGGGCGTGGTGCTGAACCCGGCAACGCCCCTCAGCCTGTGCGAGGAGGTTTTGGAGGACTGCGACATGGTCCTGCTTATGAGCGTAAATCCGGGCTTCGGAGGCCAGAAGTTCATCCCCCAGGTCCTGCAAAAGGTGGAAGCTCTGAACGGGATCAGGAACGCCCGCGGCCTCTCTTTCGAGATCGAGATGGACGGCGGCGTCAACGAGAAGACGGCGCCCCTCTGCCGGGATTCCGGCGCCACCGTGCTGGTGGCGGGCAGCGCCGTGTTCAGCGCCCCCGACCCCCGGGAGATGATCCGGCGGCTGCGTGGCTAAGCTGCGCGCCCTGTTCAACCGAGCAAGGGGGTTTGCGGAGGGCCTGAGCGACCGGGGCTTGGTGACCTATGCCGCCTCCTGCGCCTTTTACTCCTTCCTGTCCCTCTTTCCCCTGGCTGCTCTCGCCGCTTCCCTGGTGCCCTGCGTAGGCGTCTCGGAGGCGGCGTTGCTGTTGTTTTTGGACGGCGTCGCTCCGGCCAGTGTGGCCGCGCTGCTGAAAGTGATTTTAGCCAACGTGTACGAAAACGTCTTCCCCGCCCTGCCCCTGTCCATGGTGGCCCTGCTCTGGTCCGCCGCCCAGGCCTTCACGGAGCTGCTTAAAGGCATGGCCGCCATGGTGGATCCCGGGCGAACCACCGAGTATCTCAAGCGGCGCCTGCGAGCCATCCTGCTGACCGTGGCCCTGCTCATAGCCCTGCTGCTGTCGCTGGCGGTGCTGATCTTCGGAGACAGGATCGTGCTCCTGCTGGGGCGCTTCTATCCCCAGCGCCTGGGGCTGCTGGAGTTGGTCCTATACCTCAGGCATCTGGTCATGGCCCTGGTGCTGTGGCTCATGTTCGTCTTCCTCTACCGTTCCATCCCCGGCCAACGCTTCTCCTTCCGAGAAGTGCGGACCGGCGCCGCCCTGGCCGCCGGGGCCTGGATCGTCTTTTCCGCCCTGTTCTCCCTGTACGCCGGCCGGTTCATGAACCTGACCCTGTACGGGGGCATGGCCGCCCTGGCCCTCACCATGCTGTGGCTGTTCTACTGCCAATACATCCTCCTGGTGGGCGCAGGCATCTGCGCCCGAAAGCGCAGCAAAAAGGAAGCCGCCCTCGCAGGAACAGCTTCCTGACAGCTTATTTATTATTTCAGCGTGACCACCGTGACCCCGGCGTCCCCCTCCCCGTAGGCCCCGATCCGATAGGATTTGACCCGGGGATGGCTCTTGAGGTACGCCTGGATGCCGGCCCGCAGGGCACCGGTGCCCTTGCCGTGGATGATGTTGAACTCCTTGCGTCCGTTCCGGGCACAGAGGTCGATGTACCGATCCACCTCCAGCATGCCGTCGTCCACGGTCATGCCCCTCAGATCCAGATCCATCTTGACCTCCTGGATGTTCTGAAGGATGGGCTTCCCCGTCACAGGCGCCCGCTTCTTCTTCGCTTTGGGCAGGGGCCGCAGATCGGACAGGGGCACGTTCATCTTGATGACCCCCGCCTGGATCTGGACCATGCCCCGAGCGTCGGGGGCCTTGAGCACGGTGGCGGTGTTGTGGATGCTGAGCACCTGGTAGCTCTCCCCCGCCTTCACGGTCTTGGGGGCTTCGCCCAGGTCGTCCTCGGGCAGCACCGTGTCCACAAGGTCATTCTCTGAGGCGCGCATGCCGTCCCGGGCCTGCTGGATGGCCCGCTCCAGGGCTTTGGGGTCGATGTTCTTGACGTTCCGAAGCTCCGTGATGAGCTGCTCCATCTCCCGCCGGGTCTGGCGCACGATGTCCCGGGCGTCCTCCCGGGCCTTGCTGCGGAGCGCAGCACGCTCCTCGTCCAGCTTGCGCTTCTCCTTCTCGTAGTCGCTTTTCAGCTTCTCCGCCTCCCACAGGGCCAGCTGGGCGTCGTGGCGGGATTGCTCAGCGATCCGCCGCTGCTCCTCTGCCCCGCTCAGCACGTCCTCAAAGGCCACGTCCTCCTTCTTGAGGAACTGCCGTGCCCGGTCGATGACCTCCGAGGAGAGTCCCAGCCGCTGGCTGATCTCAAAGGCGTTGGACTTGCCGGGGATGCCGATGTAGAGCTTGTAGGTGGGGCAAAGCCGGTCCACGTCGAACTCCATGGATGCGTTCTGCATACCCTCCCGGGCCAGGGCGAAGGCCTTGATCTCGCTGTAGTGGGTGGTGGCCATGGTCCGGCACCCCTGGGCTTGAAGCCGCTCCATGATGGCCTGGGCCAGCGCCGCGCCTTCCAGGGGGTCCGTGCCGGCGCCCAGCTCATCGAGGAGCACCAGGGTATGGTCATCCGCCTGCTCAATGATGGACACCAAATTGGTCATGTGGGCGCTGAAGGTGGATAGGCTCTGCTCGATGGACTGCTCGTCACCGATGTCCGCAAAGACTTGATCGAAGACGGAGACCTCGCTCCCCTCCTCCGCGGGCAAAAACAGGCCGCACATGGCCATGAGGGTAAAGAGGCCCACGGTCTTCAGCGTCACCGTCTTACCGCCGGTGTTGGGGCCGGTGATGATGAGGGTGTCGAAGTCCTCCCCCAGCCACAGGGTCACGGGCACCACCTTCTCCCGGTCGATCAGGGGATGGCGGGCGTTGATGAGCCGCAGGCGGCCCGCCTCGTTGAGCTTGGGCCGGATGCCACCGTATTCCCGGGCCAGGATGGCCTTGGCGAAAATGCAGTCGAGGCGCGCCAGCAGCAGAAGGCTGTCGAAGAGCTCGTCGGCGAAGGGCTGCAGCAGGGCGGTGAGCCCGGCCAGGATGCGGTCCATCTCCTTCTTCTCGTCCAGCAGGAGCTTCTTGTACTCGTTCCCCAGCTCCACCACCGCCGCCGGCTCGATGAACAGTGTCTGGCCCGTGCCGCTCTGGTCGTGGATGAGACCCGGGATCTGCCGCCGATGCTCCGCCTTCACCGGGATGGTGTAGCGACCGTTGCGCATGGTGATGATGGTGTCCTGCAGATACTTCTGATCCCCGGCGCTGCGGATGATGCTGTTGAGCTTGTCCCGCACCTTCTCGGTGGTCAGCTTCATCTGCCGCCGGATGCGCGCCAGCTCCGGCGAAGCGTTGTCCGCCATCTCCTCCTCGGAGAGTATGCAGCGGGCGATCTCGTTTTCGATGGCAGGCTGGGCCGTGAGCCGGTTAGCCAGCAGGCATAGGAGGCCGTCGCCCCCCTGCTCCTTGCCGCCCAGGATGGCTTCCCGAGTCCGACGGGAGACCTTCAGACACCGCTCCGCCGCCAGCAGCTCCCCCATGGACAGGGCCAGCACCGCGCTCATGCGCCGCAGGGACGCGCGGATGTCCGGGAACACGTCCAGGGGCGTGTGCCCCAGCCGCCAGTAGATGGACTCCGCCTCCGTGGTCTCCTGCAGCAGTCGCTCCGCCTCCGGCAGGGACGCGGCAGGCGAAAGAGCGTCCACCGCGGCCTTTCCCATGTCGGAAACGGCAAAGGACCGCAGCATGGCCTGGACCTTATGGAGTTCAAGAGTGTGTATGGTTCGTTCTGAAATCATGGATCGTCAGTTGAATTTGTTCATGTCGCCCACGGTCACGGAGATGGTCAGATAGGCACCGTCCCGGTACACGGTGAAGACCACCGTGTCGCCCACCTTCAGGGAGCGCACATAGTTCACCACGTCGTCGTTGACGGTCACCGGCCTTCCATCGGCCTGAGTGATGATGTCGCCCACCTTCATGCCGGCCTTATCGGCAGGAGCGCCTTGGGTCAGCTCCTCCACGCGGCAGCCCACGGGCACATTGTTCTCCGCAGCCGTCTCCTCGTCCACGGTCCGGATCTGCACGCCGATCCCCGGACGGACCACGCTGCCCTTCTGCAGGATGACGTTGGCGATCTCCATCACATTTTGGATGGGCAACGCAAAGCCGATGCCCTCCGCGGAGATGGCGTTCCCCCGGGTGTCGTAACCCGCAGTGATGGACTTGGCGGTGTTCATGCCGATGACCTGGCCGGCCATGTTGATGAGGGGGCCGCCGCTGTTGCCGAAGTTGATGGCGGCGTCGGTCTGCAGATACGTGTTGACGAAGCCGTCGATATTGATCTCCCGGGCCGTGGCGCTGATGATGCCGAAGGTGACCGTGCCGTAGAGCTCATAGGCGCTGAGAGGGTTGCCAATGGCGATCACGTATTCGCCTACCCGGAGGGCGTTGGAATCGCCGATGGGCAGGGCGAGGTATCCCTCTCCCTCCACTTTCAGCACGGCGATATCGGTGGTCACGTCCGCGCCCACCACCAAAGCAGGCTTTTTCTCCCCGTCGTTGAAGAGCACGTCCACCGCCGCCGCGCCGCTGACCACATGGGCGTTAGTCAGCACATACCCGTTTTCCGAAACGATGAACCCAGAGCCGCTGGCGTACTCCTCCAGCTTTCCAGTGCGCAGATTGGGCTGATAGTGGATGATGCCAACCACGGAATCGGAGGCCGCTTCCACCACATCGGGAATGGAGGCGAATACCTGCATCTCGCTGGGTTCCTGCACGTTCAGCTCCATCTTGGGCAGATTTTCCAATGTGCTGGGGTCCATGGTCGGCATGGGCGTCATGTCGATCTTCTCATAGGGTACGGGATCGATCCCCGGCGTGGGCGGGGCCGGCGTAGCGGGAGCAGCGCTGGCGTTCCGTTGAGACTGCATCGTCTCGCTTGGCTGGGCCAGGGCCGACTGTGCCCGCCGAATGCGGAAAAAGCCCGCGCCTACCACCATGCACGCGATGAACGTGACGCATAAAAGGATGGACAAACACCAGATCAGCGCAGATACGCCCTTATCCTGTTTGGTACGAAATTGTTCAGGTTCCATTTTTCCTGCCTCCGTCTGTCACACGCTTGAGCGTGTTGGCTTTTTCCAATGTAAAGGTGAACTGGGTCCCCTTGCCCCGGGCGCTCTTCACCGTGATGGACTGGCCGTGGGCCTCG
>JAEEGF012494265.1_pt1 | contig 14697 bp, 9 predicted proteins | sample 9134171 | NCBI WGS metagenome assembly JAEEGF01 (sample SAMN16246542, study PRJNA631951) | gut metagenome | biome: gut microbiome; feature: rumen; material: AP-attached | host: Bos | place: Iran: Karaj | collected 2018-10
GGTGTTAGATACTCTGCGACTGATTACTCCGGCCAGCCGCTACCGCTTGTTATCCTGAGCTCTTGAATACGTTACAAAGGTACAAAAATTTCCTGAGACTGCCAAATTTTTTCGCAACTATTTTGACCAAGAATATCTTTTTTTTAACCACGAATTACACGAATTTCACGAATTTTTTTGGCTGCGCACAGAGTTAAGTGCACAACGGGGTCGGTTCCGCTGTGTAACAAGAAAAAAGTGCACAACGGGGTCGGTTCCGCTGTGCACTTAATTCGTGTAATTCGTGTAATTCGTGGTTGAATAAATAATCTGTGGTTGTAAAATTAGTGGCGGTTATTTCAAAATAGGTGGCGGGTATTTCACGAAAAGAGCCACTTATCAGACGATAGGTGGCTCTTATTGAAGAGAGAACGGTCAGACTGGCGTGTTGTTCGGCACCTTTTTCTGATATTGCCCATTCTTAATACGCTGGACGACATGGTAGCGACTGGTAAAGTTGCCAAGGTATCGCTCAGCTGTCTTCCATGGTATGCCAAGATTCGCGGCTGCCTGTCGGGCATCAGCGGTTATGAAGTCCTTGCCGAGGGCGTCGTAGAGTCGTTTCTCAGCTGCTGTCATTCCACTCGCTAGGGCCTGTGCCTTGTCATCGTGGGGCACGAGATTGGTATAGACATGGGCGGTGTGGTTGATGAGACAGTTGGCGATGGTCATGGCTGTGCGGAAATCATGGTCGGAACATATCAGCGACTGCGACAGCGGGTCGAACATGGGCGATAGCGTCTCATGGCGCAGCACCGTGAGCATCATAGCCAGGCGGAAGCACACCAGCCCCAGACGGCGTACGAAGGCAATGAGATCGTCGCCATGAAGACCGACCTGTTCCAGTTGCAGCCCCTCAAAGAAGCGGTTAAACTCCTGCTCCTGCTCTTGGCTGAGGCGGAACTCCAGGGGATGGTCCTTGTGCTGATGGAGGGCGTGGTAGATGCGTAGGAAGCGTTCGCCCAGCTCTGCCATCTGGTCGTCGAGTGTCTTGTCGTGGCGCTCGAAGACATTACGCCAACAGAGGTTGCGCTTGAGATTATAGAACAGGAAGCGCGAGCCCAGTCCGTTCTCGCACGACGGCAGCAGGGCTGGTATCTGTCCTGGCGTACAGGTGAGCAGGACGGCCAGCCGCGGGCAGTAGATGTTGACACGCTCCTGCTCCTTGCGGCGGCTGTAGCAGATGGGCTCATGGTGAAAGGCCGCCCTTAGGCCTGAGCTGTAGTCACCGTAGTCCGACTTCAAGGCCTGTGTCATGGTATCGGCCTCGGTCTCGAAGATGGTGCCCCACCCATGATTGTCGCTGAGCGCCTGATAGGTGGCGGTGGCCGACGAGTTGGCGGGAATGAACACCGAACGGTAGGGCGGCTCCTTGGGCTGTGGCGTGGAGGCGCGACGCTGCTTGTCGAGAGCCGCGTACTCGGCCATCTGCTGCTGGTAGTCCTCCTGTGCCTTCTGGTTCTGCTGCTCCAGTTCGCGCTGTATGGGCATCAGCAACTGTCGGCAGGCTGTCAACTGTCCCTTGTCGGCAGCGGCAGGTGCCGAGATGATGGTATAAAATGGTGGGTAGACGCGCCGGTTGTCATAGACACCATAGACACCCGGTGTAGCGCCCGACAGACAGTCGAGCGTACCCAGAATCATCTTGTCGCGTCCCTCGGCGGTGGTCTGTGTCTCTGCGGCATCATGCACGATGGGCGGCAGGTCATCAAGACTGATTTTGTCAGAAAAAGTTTCCGAGTAGCCACCGCTGTCGCCAGCATCGTTCCCATAGCCGTCGACTGGACTTTCCCTCATTCCCCCACTTCCCTCACCCTGCGGTAAACTATTGGAATCTTCGGAAAGTACCATTCCTATGTATTCCAGTTCTTCTCCCTCAGGTTGGGGGAATTGAGGGTTTGAGGGAAACCTCCTACCCATCTCGCTGAGGTCGACCCCTGCCTGCTGGGCCATAAAGTAAAAAGTTTTGATGGTGGTGCGTCCATTACTCCTGGCCAGACATTGCTGCCACTTCTTCTCACAGCGTGCCTCGTTGTACTTCGTGCTCTGAGCCGACAGCTGGTGGAACAAGTCGCGACCCTCAGCACCCAGACCGTCGGCAAGGGCGAACCCCAGTCGCAGCCAGTCGCTATATGACTCGGCGATATTCGCCCCCATCTGGAGCAGCTCCTGTCCGACGGCCAGAATCTTCTCCCGGTCGTCGGTGGGAGGGCCGGCCGAAAAATCGGCCGACCTCCCAGAAGGGGTTGTTGATATACCAGAGGCTTTCACCTCGTTGTCTGTATGAGGCTGGGCAGACTGAGCCGCCCAAGCCATCGGATCGAAAGATGTATTATCCATAAACTTACTGATTCTTAAATGAAAAATTCGTAAAGGTCGCCACGCAGATACGCGTCGAGATCGTAAGAAATGTAGCAGGCATGGCTCTGGTTGGCAACAGTCGAGTCAATCTGCTTCTCCCCGAAACCGTAAGTCGCGAGGAGATAATTCCGAATTGCGTTGAACCATGTGCCGTAGTCGCACTTCGAGAGGTCTATCTCGACCAGCCATTTCAAGCCGTGGCCTCGCGGCGAGGTAAACATCATCAGCGTACGCTCACCCCAGTAAGGGTCAGCCAGCAATAGGCGCTTCATCTCCTCGGGTGTGATTCTGCGCTTCATCTGAGGACTGTCGTCGTCCAGGTGGTCGCAGTCAACACACAACATACCCGAAGCCTCGACAAGCGAACTGTCGGCACAATAAGAGTACACGCCGCCCGGCGTGAAGTAGTCGAGGTTCCGGCCCTTATAGTCACGCTGAGCCTCGTCACCCTGTATGCGACGCAGACACTCCGTCTTGCTCATCAGACCAATATCACGGTCTTGGTCAGGCCCCATCTGCAGATACTTCATTGTGACGTACAGCCACACCCAGAACAGACTCACCGTCTTCTTCGGAAACTTGTTCCAGATAGGTCCCTTGAAAAAAGAAACAAAAAACTTGTTCATAAACGTTCTTGTACTTTAAAGATACAAAGTAGTCTTGGGGTAACCTTGCCGACGGTGTCCTAACCACCACTTCATGATGAGCACGCGGCTACGTGCCTAAGAAGATGGTGCAAAAATATAAGAAAAAAACGGGTTAATAGCGAAATAAGACTTTTCGCTCTCAAAGTTTTCACCGATTTCAAATTTTTCACGAAATCTGTCAAAAATATCACAGATTTCAAGTTGGATATTAACCCTGATTATTTTGAGTGGCGGCCATCTCCTCTTGTTTCATCGCCTCAATGACAGGCTTTAGCGACTCTTCCAAAGGTTCACAGTCGTTAATTAGCTGCCAAATCTTCTTTCTATGCTCATGAACTGGGCTGGCATAGTATTTGTAGCTGCTGGAGATAGTTTTGGTGGTGGTGTATTTGCATCTTCCCATGGAACTGACAAGAGATCCCTTTCCTTTGACGGCTTCTACAACTGCATGCAGCAAGTCATCAAACTCTTCGCGGCTTGTGTCGCGTGATGTAATATGATAGAAGTTGCACAGGAATCTCAGCGCGTCACAATACTTCCCCTTTTCCTGCTCAACAATCAACCATGCGTCTTCATTGAGTTGCTTGACGAATACGTCAAACACCGATTGGGAAACAAGAATAATCTTCTGGACATTCTTCGGCAGGTTTTCAATGAGTATCGGCGACGGTGTATCGCCGTCCTGACTTTTGGTCAACGTCTGCTGAGTAAACTCTGGGCTATTCGTATGGATTGATTCCGATGGAGCCGACGCCTTTTTTGCTGTTGTAGTGGTCATTTTGTTATGATGATAACCTTCGAGCATCTTCGCAACCAACGACTGTTTGTTCCTCTCGTTCTCAAAACGTTGTAACAGCTTACGTTTGATGTCCTTAAGGGCAGCAGCAAACCTGCTGCATTCCTCGTTCAGTTCCTTGTTGTTCTGATTGTCGTAGGTGTCTTCCAGGTGATGTTTGTCCACCCAGCTGTACACAAGCCACTGGCTAATGGAATCAATGGCCTCAATATCCCTGACGCAATAAAGGAAATCGTAGATAAAATTTAGGTTCCAGTTGAGCGTTACAACCTCCAAATCCAAACCCATGAAGTCCACCCGGGATGCCATGTACATCTCGGCAAGTTCTTTTGCGCTGTATGATATTTGAGGTGCAGCAGCGCTACTGCTTTTAATGGCTGGGGTTGTGTCTGTTATCCCTTTAATTTCCTCTTCCATTATGTTAACAAAAATTTGTCTGCAAAGTTACACTTTTTCGGCAACTTTTCCAAATATTTTTTTGAAAAAGTTTTCCAAAACGGGCAACTTTCCGATTTTTGCTTTGATGCTTTTCCTAGATTTAATCTATCAGAGCATGCAGGACTCTGCACAGCAGGTTCGCCGCTCATTGGGGCGTCCATCATCGCGAGCTACGCGACAGCAAGCATTACAGCAGGTTGCCATGCTCAAGGCAGCGAAGGAAGCGGTCAAATGACAGCCCTCAACCGTTAATAATGGTTAATTGATAGAGGGTCATTGCCGAAACCACGCGGTTTTTTCGTAATTTTGCACTTAGAAATTGAAATCAACATAAAATTCTAACCATTAGATTATGAAAAAGGTGACATTAACAAGAAGCATAATGATGCTGGCAGCCGGCATTGTTATGGCAGGTTGTTCGAATACTGACGTAATCGAACAGAATCAGGCCAGCCTGATTGAGAATCAGAAGAATGAGTACAAGGCTAACTATGTGGCCAAGTATGGACAGCCCGCCGCTGACCAGAGTTGGGACTTCGCCACCCTGCCAGGCGCAGCCAATACCCGTGCTGCCAAGACCCGTGCAGGCGAGACGATGACATGCGATCGTATCAATGTATACCCCCAGCACTTCAACAAATACGTCAAGACCGACAGAGACCAGATTAAGAGCATGGTCGCTTCGGCCGAGGTGAAGCCTTGGAATCCCTATCTGGCCGTTGAATTGTTCCCCAGCCTGGGCCATGGCGACACAGATGGCGACAAGCACTTTGAGCTGGCCGTCTGCTATAACGGTGAGCATACCGACGTTTTTGGCGGCATCAAACTGAACAGAGACTCCTGGGCCGACAAGGGCAGCGGTTCAACCAGCAATCTGCCTCATAACTCAGGCCGATACATCGACACCAAGGATTTGGCCACCGCCGAGAATGTGTATTGGGCAGCCTATAGCTACAACAGCAACAAGTCGGAAGCAGAAGGCCATCTGGCTGACTATAAGCTTGAATACTACAAGGAGATCGTTGTCAACGGCCGTACCTATTGGTGTTTCGACTGCGCTGGCAAGGGTGATTACAGCAATCTGATCTGCATGGTAGTAGATGCCGACCCCATGCCTATCGAGAAGCGCTATATGGTGGAAGACCTGGGTGCTAAGGACGACTTCGACTTCAACGATATTGTCTTCGATGTCAAGCAGGCTCAGGACGGTACTCAGAAGTGTGTTATCCGCGCCATGGGTGGTACGCTCGACTTCACCCTGCAGATTGGCAACACCACTTGGACCAAGAGTGTTGAGGGTGTAGCCAATGGCTTTAACGTCAAGACCATGTACAACACGCAGGGCACCATCGTGTGGGATAAGGTGCTGGCCGAGTTCCCCGTTACTGGTTGGGACTTCAATGCCAACAACATCTCTGTTAAGGTAAAGACCATGATCAGCGATGACGTCATCATCGAGATTCCGTTCCCCAAGCAGGGCGAAATACCTATGATCATTGCGTTCAGAACCTTCTGCGACTGGCAGTCCGAGCGCGAGTCATTGCCCAAGGACTGGTGGGTTATCCCCGGAGACGAGGAAGAAGAATAACTTAGCAGACACCAGAAATAAACAACCGGGCTGATTCTCATGTGTGGGAATCAGCCCGGTTTTCGTTATACGCATAGGCACGCAAACTGCGTGAACCTATAGTTTACTCTTCGTAGTCGTCGTTGTAGTCGTCGTTCCACCGGGTTCTCCGCTCGTCTTCCAGACGGCTTCCGGCATCGTTGGGGTCGTGCTGTTCGCCGGGGACTACCGTAACGCCTTCGCCACATTGAGGGCTGCCGGAGAGCAGCGCATGAGCCGCACGTACATGGAAAACGCAGACCGTGGGGGTGCTGTATCTCTTTCTGTTCATAGTGGTCATGCTGGGGGGTTACTTGACGACATACTTCTTACCCTGGCGGACATAGATGCCGCTCGTCGTGGGCTGACCGGAGAGGCGGACACCGTCCAACGTGTACCACGCATCGGCGCCCTCGCCGTCGGCAGCCTGCACTTCCTGGATGCCGGTGGGATTGAGGTCCTCGAAGATCCAGGTGAAGCGACGGGCATTGTTCATGTTGCTGACGCTATGTGTCGGCAGGCGCAGGTAAGCCTTTCCGGCGGGCAGCGTGCCGGGAGCCGAGGCATACCAGTTGTAGCCCTGCGAGCCATTGCTCAGGATGAAGTTGCTGTAGCCGTTGTCGGTGGTGGTGATGGGCGTGGGAGCGACGACACCCACAAGCAGGTTGGCCCACACCTTGTCGGTAGCGGCGATGGGCACATCGTAGGTGCCTTCAGCACCGGTGACCACCAGTCCTGTCCCTGCGGGCACATAGTCGGCCTGCGTCAGGGTAATGCTCATGGTGGTGGGCGAGAAGCCGCTGACAACGTATGCCTTCAAGCCTTCTGGGGCCTGTGTGAAGTTGAGGTCGTAGGGGCTGCAGAAGGAGCTCAGTTCGTGGGAGCCGACGGTCACCTGGGCGTTGGTGCCAAGGGCATACACCGTCACGCTGGCCTCCGGCATGGTGAACGTGTACTGTCCGCCCGTCCCCGCCGTTGGTGTGATGACCAGGCCACCGTCGCCGGCGATGGAGCAATTGTTGAGCCCCGCAGCATTCGTGAGGGTGAAGCTGATGTCTCTGTCAGCCAAGCCGTAGCACACATCACCATATTTCAGCAGACGGGTGATCATCGCAGAATCGGTGTAAACTTCATGTCCACCATCTATTTGGAACTTCTCCAATTTGGTAATTGCCTCGATGCCGCTGACATCGTAGGTATTCGTAGGATTACCGAAAGCGAGGCCATAGGCCGTGGAGCCGGCAGAGATGGTGTATGTCGGGTTGCCCTGCGCTTCGCCAAGGGTCGTGGTGTAGAAGACATCCTGCGGATAGCCTTCGTAATCGTAAGGAAGGGTCAAGGTGCCGCTGCCATTGCCGCTCATGGTGACGCTGACGGGAGCGAACAGACAACTGGCAAAATGTTTAGCCCATCCTTTGCCAATGAAGCCGCCAACGTGATCGGTACTGGCGCCGAGCAGGCTGCCAGCGAAGACACAACCCTGTATTCTAAGTCTGGCATAACTCATATCACCTTTGCCAACGAAGCTGCCATGATAACCTTCGCCATTGAACGTCGAGCTGAGCGTGGCCACATTCTTGCAGTTCCTAATCAAACACGTGCCATCGGCCTTACCAACGAGACAAGAGCCATACTGGCCTGCCGTGTAGACCGCGCCGTCGATGACCAAATTCTGGATGGTTGCGCTGTTGATGAATCGGAAGGGGGCCACGTTATTCTCTGCTATGGGATTATTAGCGGTGCCGAGGCCGACGGTCAGCTTGTGACCGTTACCATTAAAATAACCCCCGAAGGGCTCTGAATCCGTGCCCACCATCGACCAGACGTTGATGTCATGGTTCAACTGCAGGTACTTACCGCTGAACGACTTTCCACCAGCCACGATAACTGCCAGCGAGTCCCAGTCGCCTGAATCGTTGATGATGAAGGGGTCGTCGGCCGTGCCGGTACCTGTCGGCAAGGCGGTGACGGTAAACTGGTATGGGCCGCTGCTACCCACGCAACGTCCTGAAGTGCCGGCATTGATGGTCAAGGCGTAGGTGCCTGTATGCGTCAGATCAGCCATAGTCACAGCGGTGTTGCCGGGAACGCGTACAATGGAGAAGACGTAGTCGGAGTCCTGCACGAGATTCTCGCAATTGGCGGGCTTCACGCTGATGCCCAAATCCATGGCGTCGCCGTCGTAGTAGTATTTCTTCTGCACGCCGTCGATGGCGACGTTAGCATAGTATGTCTCACCGTTACCAGCCTTCAGTTGGGTGAAAAAATTTAACCCCGCGTTGAGGTTGTAACACTTTGAACCCTGTTCGGTGCCAAACGTCTGCAGATAGAAACAGTTGTCGATGGTTGAATACTGAGTATTATACGCATAGCCAAAGGTATAGCTATCTGTTGCACTTATCGTGATATCGGAAGCGTAGGGCACAAAGAGACAATCCTTGAATTTAACTATATATTCTGAGAAGCCCATCAGACCGCCACACGACGTGGTATTCTCTCCTTTCAGGCTGCCGTAGAAGGAACATTTCGTGAATTCTGTCCAACTAGCACTGATAACCATACCTAAATTATCTCTTAAACTTTTTCCTTCAGCCACAAGACCGCCATGCTTGCCGGCACCTTCATAAGACGAAATGATGTTCATGCTGCTGTGGCAGTTCTCAAAAAAACACTTGGGCGCCTTTAATCCTGCGGCAGCTTGGGCAACGATTCCTGCGGCGTACTTCCCGGAAGTGTAGATGGTGCCTGTGGTCTTGAGGTTCTTGATAGTAGCCTTAATGACCTTGCGGAATGGTGCGCAGTAATCCTCAGCAAAGGGGACAGAAGGATTGCCTGTGCTGAAGTTAATGGTGTGGCCGCCACCGTCGAAGGTGCCGCGGAAGGAATGCGACATGTCGCCAACCATCGTTCCATACGTATTTTCGAGATCGGCCTCTAATTTGACGACCTTACCCTCATAGTTGTTAACACCATTTTTTACGTTGGTAGCAAAGATGTACCAGTCATCGTAATCCTTAATCAGGTAAGGGTCGGCAGATGTTCCGCTGCCGCTCAACTCCTGCGCCCACACACCCTGCACTGTCATCATGGTCAGGGCAAGCAAAAGATAATTTTTTTTCATTGTGTTATTATTTATTTTGAAGTGAGTCACGCTTTTTCGATTACTCGTCGTAGTCGTCGTATTTTTTATCCGGTTCTTCGTCGTCATCCCAGGAGTTTGCGGCACGCGAGCGGATCTGGCCGCTGGTGTCGTTTTCGCTAGAGCCACCGTAATGAACGACTGTTGGCTGCAAATTGGTGAAGGTGGAGACGCAGATTATTGCTGTCAGCTGAACGTTGCTCACGAACACCGTGGGTTTCTGATAGTTCTTTTTCATGATGTTGCCCTCCTATTTTTTAATCACGACCTTTTTACCTTTATATATATACACACCCTTCTGCGTCGGCTTGCCATTGAGCTTGCGGCCCTGGAGGTCGTAGACAGAATTCGTTAAATTCGTGTAATTCGTGGTTGAAAGAATTCCTGTCGCGTCTTCTCCGAAGTTCAGCTTGAAGGCACGGACATTTCCCTGTTGTGGCTCACTAGGGTCGCCGGCCTCGATGCCGTTCAGCTGGAAGATGGCACGGCACGAGCCGATGCTCATCGCCGTCGAGGGATAGTAGAGCGTGCTGCCGCCACCGAGGTAGAGCATGGAGCGGTCGTTAGCCGTGAAGGTGAAGGGCGAGGTGGTGCCGATGAATTTCACGTAGCCCGTCGTGGCAGGGACTGGGACGATGTCCTTACTGATGATGACATTGCTGAACACGGAGTTCTCAATGTGGTCGGGCGTCGTGGCGGCCCATTTCACGAGATAGGGCTTGCCAGCCTCGATGGCGGTGAGATTGTTCGCGTCGGGCGTGAAGTTGAGGGTCAGCGTGCCCTCGGAGAATTCTGACGATTCGAGGGTCTTGATCGTGGCACCGGCGAGCGGGCTGTCTGCCAACTGCGCAGCAGTCAACGAGAACGGCAGGCACAGCGTGTTCCAGTCGCCGTCCTTCCACAGCGTGCGCCCTGTGAGTGTGACGCTGGCAGCCAGCCGACCATTGTACGTGTAGAGCTTCTCGCCGTTGTCGCTGCCGTCGGCAAGGCTGATGACGATATCCTTGTAGCGGGCTACGAAGTTGACGTCGCCTTCGAGGGTGTAAGGCGTTTTTTCAGCCAGAAGTGTCTCGCTGGACGAAGCCTTATAGGATGTGATGCCGTCCAGTGTCCCAACCAACCAGCCGGCAAACTCCATGTCGTAGAGATCCTGTGGGGCTCCGGGCAGCGTGAAGGATGTGCCAGCCACCATGTTGTAGGTGTAAGTCATGTATGCTCCATTGGTGGTGTATTTCCCGTCTTCACCGGCCACTGGCAGGTAGATGGTCACGGTATAAACTGTGCCTTGGTAGTGGCATACGCTACACTCGCTGCCCTCAAAGTCGTGCGGCTCGGCCTCAAACGTCGTGGTGCAGTGACTGCAGTGCTTGGTATGAGTGCCGTCGGCATTGGTGCCGCTGACGGTATAGGTAGCTCCAGGATGCGTGCAGGGCGATATCTCGGCGTAGGAGCGGTACCAGCAGGCGTTCTTGCGTTCGTCGGCATCATAGATGCGCTCTACGCTGCCACTGTTGCCGGCGCCCACCATCATCGTGTTGCCAATGGTCAGCGTGCCATAGTTTTCATTGCTTTGGCCTGGTCCGATGGCTCTGTGGTCATCACCACCCTGGGTTCCAGCCTTGGCAATGACTGTGCCGCCGGTGATGGTCACGATGCCGCCTCTGCTCCAGTAACCTCCGCCGATGCCGGCACCATCTTCTTTGCCAGTGGCCGTGAGCGAGCCACCATATACAGTCACGGTGCCGCCGTTGCCATATTCTCCACCGCCAACGCCGGCAGCATCATTTCCGCCCTGGGCTATCACCGTGCCATCATATAAGATAAGCTGACCGCCGTCAACGCCGATATAAACAGGAGTGTCATAGTAATAGTATGAACCTCCACCGATGCCGGCGGCACCAGAACCGCCTTTAGCCTTGACATAACCGCCATAGACGGTGACACTTTTACAAAGCGCCTCATGTCCATATTCGATTCTTGAGCAAGAACCGATGCCTGCGGCATAAGTTCCGCCAGTGGCCTCGATATGGCCGCCATAGATGACCAGCTCACCCGCAACTCTGGGTTTGCCTTCATGCTTCGCACTGCCGATTCCTGCAGCTCCTGAATATTTGTTGGTCACCATCAGCCGTCCCATACTGCCACCATACGACTGGCAGTGGATGTAGAGTTTGTTGTCGCCCTCCAGTTTCAGGCCGCCGGTGAGGGTGAGCGTGGCACCATCGCAAAGGATGAGATGCACGTTCGTGCCCTGCACGACGATGGTTTCGCGGTTCACGTCGCCTTGCACCACGTAGTATTCGGGAACGGTGGTGCTGTAACCGCCCATCCCGAGCCATTGTTCAGGATTGTCAGTGGGGGCACTCGTCACTTCCTTGTAGTCCCCCTCAGCGGGAGTGTCTTCGTCATTTATTTGTCTTTTAAGAGCCTTCTCCGTGATGACCACTTTCTTGTTCGTGTCATCCCACGACCGTTCGATGTAACTAAGAGGATTAGGATTAAAGGAAATCAGTCTTACTTCACCGCCGTCTTGTTCCAAAGCCAAGATACTGGAGCGGTCGATAGTGAAAATGGTGTTAGGGGCAACGCCGCTGTTATAGTTGCTGTAACCGCTGGTAAACGTACCCGTGAGGTCTTCCAAATCCACACCAATCTTGGAGCCTGCGAGGGAGCCGGTCACAGTGATGACCTTGCCGCTCTTCAGGAACACATTGGTTACGACGCCACCGACATCCTTATTGTCCTTCACGGTGACAGCACCCTTCATGTTCAGCGTTCCGCCGTTCCAGATGCCAGCGCCGCGGCTGCCGGAGGTGTTATCCTGGATGGTGCCGCCGATGATGGTCATCTCCGTATCGCCCAGGGCATTGGCCAGCGCGCCGGCACCCGTGTTTCCCTCGTTGCCGGTAAAGGAGCAGTTTGTTAGGGTGGCAGAACCTGCGTATGTGACATTACTCTCAGTTTGCACGGCGTTATAGATGGCGCCCACGTCGTTGGCCCTATTGTTCGTGAAGGTACAGCTGGTCGCCGTAAACGTGCCGTTGTTCCAGACGGCGCCGGCATGGTCGGCTGCAGAGTTGTTCTGGAAGATGACATTGGTGGCACTCACCGTGCTGCCATGCGTGATGTTGATGGCACCGCCGTTGTTGGCCCTGCCGCCCTCGATGCTGCCGCCGGCTACGCTGCTCGTCAGCGTCAGCGTGCTGCCGTTGTGCGCATAAATCACGTGGCCAGCATGGTCGTGCTCAGTAAGGTTGCGGCTGAGTGTGTGGCCATTCAGGTCGATGGTCACGTTCTTGCCGTCGACGTCAAGGTAGCTACTAAGCTGAATGTTGGCTGTCAGCTGTATGTTCGCACCGTCAGTAATGGCGCTGGTCAGTTCTTTCGCCGTTGATACGGTGATGACGGAGTTCTGCGCCCAGATGCCCTGCACCAGTAAGCACAGCAGCACAAGCATCCCAATATGTCTTCTCATGTCGTTCTTATAATTTCTAATGAGACGGAACAAGCAAAGCTTGCGAAAGTTGAGTTAATAATTTAGGATCAAAGCATTTGAGACTATTTGTACAATCAATCGCTCTTTTTCGGCTGCAAAGGTAATCATTTTCCATCAATTTTTCTCCGCTTTTCCCGTTAAAGTTGCAAAAAAACGGGGGGAAGAGAACAACGAAAGAATATTTTACGTATATTTGTGCCATCAATTCATGTTTAACAAAAACCGAACGATTATGAAAGTTGGAATTCCAAAAGAAATTAAGAACAATGAGAACCGCGTCGGCATGACACCGGCGGGAGTAGCAGAACTGGTACGCAGAGGACACGAGGTCAGCGTACAGCATACCGCTGGCGAGGGTAGCGGATTTGCCGACGACGACTACGTGAAGGCGGGAGCGAAGATTCTCCCCACCATCGAAGCGGTGTACAGCGAGTGCGACATGATTGTCAAGGTGAAGGAGCCCATCGAGCCGGAGTACAAACTGGTACGCCCAGGACAGCTGCTCTTCACCTATTTCCATTTCGCGTGCGAGAAGGAACTGACGGAAGCCATGATGAAGAGCGGAGCCATCTGCCTGGCATACGAGACGGTTCAGCTGCCAAACGGTTCCCTGCCCCTGTTACAGCCCATGAGCGAAGTGGCAGGCAGGATGGCGGTACTCAACGGCGCCTACTACCTGCAGAAGACAAAGGGCGGCAAGGGTAAGCTCATCAGTGGCGTGCCTGGTGTCAGCCCCACAAAGGTGCTGGTATTGGGAGGCGGTATCGTAGGCGAGGCGGCAGCACTCATGGCAGCTGGCTTGGGCGCCGACGTCACCATAACCGACATCTCCCTGCCCCGTCTGCGACAGCTCGACATCGAGACACCAGCCAACGTTCACACCCTCTACTCGTCAGAGCACAACATCAGGCAACAGCTGCCGACAGTTGACATCGTCGTAGGCTCAGTCCTCGTGCCCGGCGACAAGACGCCACACCTGATTACGAAGGATATGCTGAAGCTCATGGAGCCTGGAACAGTACTCGTCGATGTGGCCATCGATCAAGGCGGATGCTTCGAGACATCAAGGCCGACGACACATACCGACCCCGTGTACATAGAGGACGGCATCGTACACTATTGTGTCGCCAACATCCCCGGCGCCGTACCCAACACCTCTACCCTCGCCCTGACTAACGCCACCCTCCGCTACGCCATAGCACTAGCTGACAAGGGATGGAAACAAGCCTGTAAGGATGACTCGGCACTCGCCAAGGGACTAAACATCGTTGAAGGCAACATCGTCTTCAAGGCCGTTGCAGACGTCTTCGGACTCCCTTGGAAATCAGAATATTAACAACAGACAGTTAAAGTAAATATAGAAATACAAGTAGAACATGAAAGTCTACTGCAAAAAACCTATCCGTGAACGTCCGCTGCAATAAATAGAAGCCGTCGTCAACACGGTCAGCTACAAACGAAAGAAGCCCTGAATCATTGCTGACTCAGGGCTTCACTATATTCTGCAAACAACAAAAAAGCCCCGGAGATTTCTCTCCAGGGCTTCAATAAAAATGGCGGCCTCCTACTCTCCCACATTGCATTGCAGTACCATCGGCGCAGGCGGGCTTAACTTCTCTGTTCGGAATGGGAAGAGGTGGGACCCCGCTGCAATAACCACCTGATATTTCTTTTCGACCGTAACTGAATACGGCGTATAAGGTGACATCTTGCACACAAGACTGAAGATGAAAGAAGAACTCTCCGCAGGAAGAACCTCTTTTCTCTCATTACATCTGAAAGTACCGCATGATGCGAAAGCTATCGGGCAATTAGTAGTGCTCGGCTTTGACGTCACCGTCTTTACACCTGCACCCTATCAACGTCGTAGTCTACGACGACCCTCAATGGAGTCCTCATCTTGAGGATGGCTTCGCGCTTAGATGCTTTCAGCGCTTATCCTAACCCGACGCGGATACCCGGCGGTGCACCTGGCGGCACAACCGGCAAACCGGAGGTCGGTCAACCACGGTCCTCTCGTACTAGTGGCCGGACCACGCAAGACTCCTACGCCCACGATAGATAGAGACCGAACTGTCTCACGACGTTCTGAACCCAGCTCGCGTGCCACTTTAATGGGCGAACAGCCCAACCCTTGGGACCTTCTCCAGCCCCAGGATGTGACGAGCCGACATC
>JAEEGF012501819.1_pt1 | contig 14693 bp, 7 predicted proteins | sample 9134171 | NCBI WGS metagenome assembly JAEEGF01 (sample SAMN16246542, study PRJNA631951) | gut metagenome | biome: gut microbiome; feature: rumen; material: AP-attached | host: Bos | place: Iran: Karaj | collected 2018-10
AGAACACGGCGATAAACCGGCGGGCAATGAGGTCGAACACCTTCTTCTCGTTGTATGTCATGTCGCCGCCTGCGGGGTTGGTGCCGGTGGGGATAATGGCGTGGTGATCGGTCACTTTCGATGAGTCGAACACTTTCTTGCTTTTCTTCAGCTTGGTGCCCATCAGAGGCTGTATCAGCGGGGCATAGGGGAGAAGCCCCTGCAGTATCTGAGGACATTTAGCGTATACGTCGTCGGGCAGAAAGGTGGTGTCGACACGGGGATAGGTGGTGAACTTCTTCTCATACAGGTTCTGTATATACTTCAGCGTCTCGTCGGCTGAGAAGGAGAACTTTTTGTTGCACTCTACCTGTAGACTTGTCAGGTCGAAAAGGCGCGGAGGAGCTTCGTTGCCAGCCTTTTGTGTGATGCCTGTCACCTCAAAGTCGCGGTCTTTGATGCGCTCGAATGCCTTGCGGCCTTCCTCCTCGTTGGTGATGCGTCCGCGGCTGTCGGTGCTGCCCTCGTCGCCTTCATCCTTCTCGCTTTGTTTGAGGGTGAAAAGGGTGTCACGATACACGGTGGAGAGTACCCAGTACTGCTCGGGTTTGAAGTTCTGAATCTCCAACTGCCGATTCACAATCATCGCCAGCGTCGGGGTCTGCACCCGCCCGATTGAGAGTACCTGCCGCTCGGCCTGTCGAAATTTGAGGGTGTAAAGGCGCGTGGCGTTCATGCCCAACAGCCAGTCGCCTATAGCACGGCATAACCCTGCCTCGTAGAGCGACTGATAATCTTCCTGAGGCTTGAGGTTGGCAAAACCCTCGCGTATCGCCTCGTCGGTCATGGAGTTGATCCACAAGCGCTTCACAGGGCAGGTGGGTTGCGCCTTCTGCATCACCCACCGCTGTATCAGTTCACCCTCTTGGCCGGCATCGCCGCAGTTCACTATGGTCTCGGCTGCCTGCATCAATCGCTGTATGGTGTTGAACTGTTTCTCATAACCCTCGTTGGCAATAAGTTTGATGCCAAAACGGTTGGGTATCATAGGCAGTGTTTCGAGGTTCCACGACCGCCACCAAGGGTCGTAGTCGTGTGGCTCCTTCAAGGTGCATAGGTGGCCGAAGGTCCATGTCACTTGGTAGCCATTGCCTTCCATATAGCCATCGTGCGACACATTTGCCCCTAGTATGCGGGCTATGTCGCGTCCCACCGATGGTTTTTCAGCTATGCAGACAATCATTGGAATTGAAAATTGAGAATTGAAAATTGAAAATTATCTGGGTGTGGCAGCAAAATTAACAATTTTCAATACTCAATCTAATTAGTTTATTTTAATCGCAAATGGAAGTCTTGCTTGTAGTGGTTCCATTTTCGACCAACTTTCTAGTTCGCTGTAGAAGGGAATCAGGCTGTTCAGTCGGGCGTTGATTTTCTCCTCCTCGTCCTCGTTCATCTTCTGCATCATCAACTCCCACAGGCCCTTCTCCGAGGGGAAGACCTTTACCTTGCATTTATCATAGTCCACCTCGGCCTCCTCGGCAGCAATGTGCAGTGCCAATGTCAGTCCGCCCAGGGTGTCCACCAGTCCTAGCTCCTTAGCCTGTGCGCCGGTCCACACGCGTCCGCGGGCTATGCTGTCCACATATTCGCGTGTCAGTCCTCTGCCGTCAGCAACACGTTGAGTGAAGGTGATGTAGAAATCCTCCACATTCTTCTGCAGCATAGTGCGTGCATCGTTCGACAAGGGGCGGAACAGCGACATACCTGTGCTGTTGCGGTTGGTCTTCACCGTGTCGGTGGTGATGCCCAACTTTTGGCGCAGTAGGTTGCCCACCTCGGGTATGGTGGCAAAGACGCCGATGCTGCCCGTCAGTGTGGTGGGGTGCGCCACTATCTTGGTGCCGAAGCAGCTGATTTCGTAGCCTGCGCTAGCCGCCAGTCCGCTCATTGAGATGATGACGGGTTTTTCCTTCTTCGCCTCTATCACCGCGTGGGTCATGCTTTCCGATGCCGTCACGGCTCCGCCAGGTGAGTTGACGCGCAGCACAATCGCTTTCACCTTCTTATCCTTGGCAGCATCGGCCAAAGCCTTCACTATGTCGTCGCCATACACTGCCGTCCGCGTGCCGTCGCCTTTGCCGGGCACCACGTCGCCTTCGGCATAGATGACAGCTATGCGGTAGTCTTTATCCTCTTGCTCGATAGCCTTGGCGTAGCGTTTGGCTTTTACGAGCTTCTCAACCGAGTATCTTTCTTTCATTATCTTCTTCACATCCTGGGCAAAGCAGAGCGTGTCTACCAGCCCCGCTTTCAGTGCGTCGTCGGGCAGGTAGCCACTGAGATTGTCCGCCACGGCATTCAACTGCTCAGCAGTCATACGTCGATTGGTGGCCATCACCTCGACGGCATGATCCCAGATGCTGTTGATATAGCTGTGCACCTGTTCGCGGTTGGCATCGCTCATGTCGGTGCGCGTATACACCTCGCCAGCGCTCTTGTATGCACAGCTGGTGGGTCGTATCAGCTCCATGTGCACACCCAGCTTGTCCAGCAGTCCCTTGTAGAACATCACCTCGGCTCCCATGCCGCGGAAGTCGATGATGCCCGACGGATGTACGCAAATCTTTTGAGTGCAGGTAGCTAGATAGTATTCGGGTTGGCTCATCGCCTCGCCGTAGGTGATGACGGGCTTACCGCTCTCTAGTTTAAAGGTGCAGAGGGCATCCATCAATTCCTCTGCCTGCGCCCAACTTAGGTTGCTGCCGCCAAGATGCAAGTAAAGGGCTTTCACGCGGTCGTCGTCCTTGGCATGGTCGATGGTGGCCAGCAGGTCGCTGAGGCTTGTCGTCGTGTTTTCGCCCAGCAGGTCCATCAGTTCGTTAGGCTTGCCTTCCGACACTTCGCCTGTAATGTTCAGCTCCACGGCGAAACTCTTGCCGGTGAGGGGGGTGCTGTCGCTGGTTGCGTTCGAGAGCATCGACACCAACATCAACATTCCGATGATGAAAGAAATGAGGCTGAGTACAGCCGTTCCGATGATAAATCCTAAGGCAGATGCAAGCATTGTTTTCCCAAAGCCCAGTGGCTCATTGTGGGTTTTCTGTGTATTTGTTGAGTCCATAATGTGTTATGTAAATGATGCTTTTGATTTTAAAATTGCAAATGTACGCAAAATATCCGACATCGTGGAAAAAAAAGCACCACACCTTTGTCTCAATTCTGCCAAGGTGGGCAATGACACTTTGCTATACGGCTCCATCGTTACTTCCTTATTTCAACGCTACTTCAACAGTTCTTCAACAATACTTCAACGCTTTTATAGCGTTAAAATACTGTCAAGACAACGATGAATATTAGAAGAAAGAGTGGAGGAAACAGGAAGTAACTATCTTTGCATTCATAAGTTGCGTTTTGGTCTGGAATCTATCTCCCCTGTAAAAGTTGCCGAAAAACTTGTAAGATAAAATAAAATGTGTATATTTGTAGAATGGTATGTTGAGTGTTTTTTTTACATGAGTCTCGTTGTAAGAAATTGATATTAAATAAGATATAGTGATAACTGAAATTTCGTCCTTATGAAAAAAAACTATTTTTCTGTGCAATGTTGCTGTTTGGGCTGGCAGCGACTGATGTGCACGCCCAAGTTTTTGCGGAGCTCAATACTAGTAGCAATACCGACCAGGGCATTGTCCGCGAACAAAATATTTCCTATCATGAGGAGGGAGGAAATGGGGTTTTTGTATATCTGCCAGCATTGTCCAGCGGTAGCGTCAATAAAGTGAAAGTGCCTCATAGATGGTCAATCCGTGACTTCCATGTCATAGATGGTGTCGCCTATTTCTGTGGGACTGTCCGGAATGGCGATTCAGCATTGTTAGGTCATTTTAATATTGGCAACCTATTGTTAGGGAATCCCATTGTAATAAGCAATTAAAATAAGAACACTTATGAAGAATATTATTTTATTAGTATTATTTGTTGTGCTGATGGGTATGAGTACCAAACTCGTGGTGGCACAGCCTGAAATGAGGTATCCAAATCCGGCATATTTGCATTGGGAAGAGCCCTGTCCTGAATATTTTTCTTATAATTGGTCTTATGCGAATGGGCTACAAACCCCTTCATCACAACATCATAATGTTTATTTAGAGTATGTTGGCGACATTTGTTATGTTAATCCGTTTGGCAGGGAGGAAGAATCTCAAACCGTGTATGGTGTTGCACTCCCATTAGCACTAGTGGGTACTCAAAATTGGCAATTTTATCCTTATTCATTGTTGGATAGAAAAATAACGCTGGATATTATGCTGTACCAATTCGCACCGGGTGACTCAAATGTTCAATTGATAAAGAGACAGACTTTTGTGGTTGAACAAAACCAACAGCCGGATTTGATGATGGTATATAAGGAAACACACTACGCGCTAGGCTATGCTACAGAAAACCTTGACTCTTTGATTAAACTCCCCATGTATGAGTTCTATCTCGACTTGCCGGAAAAGATAGAAGGCAACTTCTATGTTGGAGTATACTCAGCTGACTCTTTTTATATGCCCACTCCATGTATGGTAGATATAGGAGCGCAATTGTTCGGAGGAGGATGCTGCCACCATGGCTATTGGGGATACTTGGACATGGACAAGAATATGTTGTTACGCTATACAAACGTAGGACTGGGAGCCCTATGTGAAAGCGGACGACAAATGGATGGACTCGGTTTTGATGTGCATGGTGTGTTGGCTCCTCAGACGGATACCATGTACAACAATATTGCTCAGTTTGCCTTTCCAATAACCAAGCCACGGGGCTACCTAACTGCCATCGAACCGACGGCGGGGGCAGCAGCCGGTGGGGTGCGATTGTCGCCCAATCCGGCGAGGACGCGGGTGACGGTGGAGGCGGATTGCGCCATACGGCATGTGGAAGTGGCGGACATGGCGGGAAGAGTGCTTATAGCGGAACGGTATGACGCGGACGTGCGGTCTGCGACGCTGGATGTGGGCAGGCTGGCACAGGGCATCTACGCAGTGAGGGTGTATACGGAACGCGAGGAGGCGGTGCAGAAACTGATAATAGAGTGAGCGAAAAATGAGAATTGAAAAGGGACATACCCTTTGCCATACTGAATGGATGGCAGAGGGTATGTCAAGATAGAGGTGTCTATGCAAAAAATGTCGCTATATCGGAAATAATTCGTATTTTTGCATTTTATTTTGCAACGATATGGATGAAGATAACATAACCCCCGAGGGACAGGATGAATCATTGGATGCTAACGGTTTGACTCCTGCTGAGGAAGAGGCACATACCTCAGTCTTCGACCACCCGTCCGACGAGGAGACGGGCGAGGGCTCTACTCTCTCGCTGAACGGCATGTTTCGTGAGTATTGGATTGACTATGCCTCGGATGTCATCCTCGACCGTTCGGTGCCTGACATCGACGACGGTCTGAAACCTGTGCAAAGGCGTATACTGCACGCCATGAAAGAGACCGACGACGGACGGTTTACGAAGGTGGCTAACATAGTGGGTACCACCATGCTGTATCATCCTCACGGCGATGCCTCTATCAATGATGCATTGGTGAATCTGGGACAAAAGAACCTGCTGATAGACTGCCAGGGTAACTGGGGCAACATACTGACGGGCGACGGCGCGGCGGCCGGCCGTTATATCGAGGCGCGACTGTCGAAGTTTGCCAAGGAGGTGGTGTTTAACGCCAAGACTACGCAATGGAAGCCCAGCTACGACGGGCGCAAACAGGAGCCCGAGACACTACCCGTCAAATTCCCTCTGCTGCTGGCACAAGGCACAAAGGGCATTGCCGTGACGTTGACCTCTAACATACTGCCCTACAACTTCTGTGAGCTATTGGAGGCGTCTATTAAGATATTGAGGGAGGAGCCGATTGAGATTTATCCCGACTTCCCGACAGGCGGATTGATTGATGTGTCGCGATACAACGATGCAGCATTGGGAGGGCGGTTGCGCATCCGCGCCAAGATGCACTACGACGACAAGCGTAAGGCGATAGTGATAACCGAACTACCCTACGGCATCACTACGGGCGTGCTGATAGAGAGCATACTGAAAGCTAACGAGAAGAAGAATATCACCATCAAGAAGGTGGACGATAACACGGCGGCCGAGGTGGAGATTGTGTGCTACCTGCCCAACGGGGTGTCGCCCGACCAGACGATAGACGGGTTGTATGCCTTTACGAACTGCCAAATCAGTTTCTCGCCTCAGACGTGCGTTATCGTGAACAACAAGCCGGTGTTTATGACCGCAAGCGATATATTGCGGCATTCCACCCTGCGGACTAAGGACCTTTTGCGGCAGGAACTGGAGATACAGCTGGCTGAACTGGAAGATAAGTGGCATTGGGTGTCGCTGGAGAAGATATTCTTTGAGAAGGGAATCTACAAAGTGTTGGAGAAGAAGAGTTTCGCTACATGGGACGACCAGGTGACTGGCATCGAGCGTGGCTTTGACTCCTACCGCAAGCTGTTCCGTAAGGAGATTACCCGTGAGCAGGTGCTCAAATTGTGTGAGAAGCCTGTGCGGAAGATTTCGATGTTCGACATCAAGAAGGCGGAGCAGGAGATTGCCAATATCGAGATTGATATTGAGGAAACCAAGAACCATCTGGCCCACTTGACGGAATATGCTATCAACTATTTCCAACATATTTTAGACACCTACGGCAAGGGCCGCGAGCGGAAGACCGAGATAAGAAACTTTGAGGAGATACAGGCGGCGAATGTGGCAGTGGCTAGTGAGAAACTGTATGTGAATATGGCCACGGGCTTTGTAGGCACTGCTATGAAAAAGGACGAGGAGGCAGAGTATGCCTTCGACTGCTCAAAGATGGATGATATTATTGTGTTCCGTCCCGATGGAACGATGATTGTCACCAAGGTGCAGGACAAGGCCTTTGTGGGCTCGGTGGCCTGCAAGGAGCTGCTGTATGTGGGACTGTTCCGCAAGAGGGACGACCGCACGGTGTACAACATGGTGTATCGCGATGGTACCTTGGGATATGCTTTTGTGAAACGGTTCTCGGTGGTAGGCGTAACGCGCGACACGGAGTATAACCTGACCAAAGGCACTAAGGGCACCAAGGTGCTCTACTTCACCGCCAATCCCAACGGCGAGGCGGAGATGATAACGGTGCACCACGCCACCAAGGCAAAACTGAAGAAGGTGAGTTTCGACTTCGACTTTGCCAAGCTCGCCATCAAGGGCCGACAGGCTATGGGAAACATCTTGACCCGTAACGCAGTGCGCAATATTACAAAGAAAGGCGAAGGGGTCTCGACTCTGGAAGCGCGTGAGATATGGTTTGACCGCACGGTAGCACGCCTGAATGTGAACGGAGCCGGCGAGTCGCTGGGACGCTTCTCGGGCAAGGATAGGATTCTTGCCATCAACCAGTCGGGTACTATGCGCCTGACGGGACACGACTTGGCCACGCATTTCGACGACGATTTGTTGGAGATTCGCAAGTATAACCCTCGCACTATCATCACTGTGCTGTATCGTGATGGGGAGACGGGCAGCTACTACCTGAAACGTTTCCAACCTGAGGATACAGACAAGAAGTTGTCTTTCCTCGACGAAGGGGACAAGATGATAGACTACCGTTTAGAGACTTTCCCGCACCTGAAGGTAGAGTATGACGCCAACAGCGGAAAGAAGATTTTGGAAGAAGAGATCAATGTGGACGAGTTTATCGCGGTGAAGGGCTACCGAGCCAAGGGCAAGAGGGTGACCACCGCCGAAGTGAAGGAGTTTCAGTGGTTGGAGCCTGACCCAGAGCCCGAATATGAGGAGCCTGCAATAGAAGAAGAGGAGGATGGCATCGGCGACGAACCCGACGACCGCGAAGGCTTTGCCGAAGGAATACAGACGGAACTGTTTTGAAATTGAAAATTGAAAGTTGAAAATTGAAAGTGAAAGAATTCGTTAATTCGTAGATTCGTTAATTCGTTAGTTTTTGATGCGACAGCGACTAACACATTAACACGTTAACACATTAACACATTCAAAAACCCATGAAGATATTAGTTGTTCTACCTCGTTTTCCTTACCCTTTGGAAAAGGGCGATAAGTTGAGAGCATTTTATCAGATAAAAGAGTTGTCGAAACGCAATGAGGTATACCTCTTTAGCGTGTCGCATGTGAAAGTCTTGCCCGAGCATATCGATGCGGTGCGCCCCTATTGTAAGGATATTTGCTTGGTGCATTCGCCTAAGTTGGTGAATTATAAAAATGTAGTACGCAATTACCTGCATACCAAGTCATTGCAGTTGGGCTATTGGGATTCTGTCAAGGCTCGCAAGGCCTATAAGGCATTTGAGAAAAAGGTGAATCCCGACGTGTTGTACAGCCAGATGGTGAGAACGATGCCCTTGGTGAGCCGGTCGGCAAAGCCAAAGGTGATGGACTTCCAGGACGCGATGTCGATGAACTGCGAGCGTCGTATGGACACCAGCCATGGGCTTTGGCACTATATTCTGCATTTCGAGTTTAAGATGCTGCGCTCGACAGAGTATAACTCGTTCAAGATATTCGACGCTCTCACGATTATATCTGAAACCGATAGCGAGGCGATACCGCACAAGCAGAATGGCGACATCCATATCATTCCCAACGGGGTGGACTTTGGCTATTTTGCCCCCATGGAGCACGAGAAGAAGTACGACATCCTCTTCTGTGGCAACATGAGCTACGAGCCTAACGTGCATGCCTCGCAGTTCTTGGCGAAGGAGGTGATGCCGCTGGTGTGGAAAGAGGTGCCCGAGGCGACGTTGTTGCTGGCGGGAGCTTCGCCCAAACGCGAGGTGCGTAAGTTGGCAGGCGATAAGGTGACGGTGTCGGGCTATGTCGACGACATCCGCGAGAGCTACGCTTCTGCCCGTATCTTTGCTGCCCCCATGCAGACGGGTTCGGGGCTGCAGAACAAGTTGCTGGAGGCTATGGCCATGATGTTGCCCTGTGTGACCACCTCAATAGCCAATGCCTCGCTATATGCCGAGGATGGTCGTCAGGTGCTAGTGGGAGACACGGCACAGGCGTTTGCTGACCACCTGATTGCGCTCCTACGCAATCCCGAGCGTTGCAACCAACTGGCAATTGAGGGTTACAACTATGTGAACGACAACTTCAGCTGGGAGAAGGCTGGCGAGAAGCTGGAAGCAGTGCTGCAGAGCGTGGTGAATAAATTGAAAGGTGAAAATTGAAAATTGAAAATTGGCTGCCGCAATCATTTGTTTAATCACTAATTCTCAATTCTCAATTTTCAATTCTCAATTAATGTCTTATGGCTTGGAAACCCAATAATCACGGCAAGTGGAAGAAACCCATCGGAGAGTGGGAGGCGGAGCAGTTGCAGAAGAAACGCCCTACTCCACAGGAGCGCAACACCTTCAGCACCGAGGAGGTGCCGGAGAAGGCGATACTGGTGAGCGTGTGTGCAAACGGCACCACTATGGAGCGCACGCAGGAGTGCCTGAATGAGTTGGCCTTCCTACTCGACACCGCGGGTGGCATACCCGTGAAACAGGTGATTCAGAAACTGGAGCGTCCCGACACACGCACCTATGTGGGCAGCGGCAAGCTGGAAGAGATTAAGGAGTACAAGAACGCGCTGGATGCCGACTTCCTGGTGTTCGACGACGAGCTGTCGCCCGCCCAGCTGCGCAATCTCGAGCGGGAATTCGGGTGCCGCATCTTGGACCGCACCACCTTGATACTGGATATCTTTGCCAAGCGTGCCCGCACCAGCATCGCCAAGACTCAGGTGGAGCTGGCGCAATTGCAGTACATGCTGCCTCGATTGACCCGCATGTGGACGCACCTCGAGCGGCAGCGCGGCGGTATCGGTATGCGAGGACCGGGCGAGACTCAGATTGAGACCGACCGACGGCTGATTACCGAGAAGATTGCTCTGCTGAAAGAGAAACTGCGCGACATCGACAAGCAGAAGGTGCAGCAGCGCAAGAACCGCGAAAGCCTGGTGCGTGTGGCACTGGTGGGATACACCAATGTGGGCAAGTCGACGCTGATGAACCTGCTGAGCAAGAGCGAGGTGTTTGCCGAGAACAAACTGTTTGCCACGCTGGACACCACAGTGCGCAAGGTGGTGCTGGGCAACCTGCCCTTCCTGCTTACCGACACGGTGGGGTTTATCCGCAAGCTGCCTCACGGACTGGTGGAGTCGTTCAAGTCGACGTTGGACGAGGTGTGCGAGGCGGACTTGCTGATGCACGTGGTGGATATTTCCCATCCCGACTATGAGGAGCAGATCAACGCCGTGAACCGCACGTTGGAGGAAATCGGAGCTAACAATAAGCCCACTATCCTTGTGTTCAACAAGATTGATGCCTACACCTATATCGAGAAAGAAGAGGACGACCTGACGCCCATGACCAAGGCCAACTGGACGCTGGAGATGCTGCAAGACAGCTGGATGGCAAAGCAGGCCGAGAGTGGCGACACCCTGCACACCCTCTTCATCAGTGCCACCAACCGCGACAACATCGATGCCCTGCGCGACGTGATGTACGAAGAAGTGAAGAAAATCCACGCGGTGAGATACCCTTACAATAACTTCTTGTACTGAGAAAGATTATTAATTCAAAAATAGTATAAACATGAAGAGATTAAGTAAAGGGGGCTTCTATAAATCACCCCTAAGGGGTGAGACCATTGATAACACGGTACAAGCCGAAGGCGCAGTGCCGTGACACTCAGACATCAAACAACTGCGTCCCGTTAGGGACGCGACAATAAAGACAAATAAATAGAACCCACCTGAAAAAGATTATTAATTCAATAATAGAATAAATATGAAGAGATTAAGTAAATTCATGATGGTCTGTATTATGGCTGCCGTAATGGTGATGTCCGTAGGTTGCCATAAGGATTCTATTTCTCCTATTATCCCTGATTCTCCTATTATCCCTGATGGAGCGTTGCCTGGCCTATTCTCGGTGAGTGCAACACAGCAAGTGCGTTTCTCGCAGGGTAACCTGCAGTGCCACGCAAGCACAAATATTTGGCGTTTTGCTGGACACCAGTATGACTATGTAGGTACACAAACAGCCGATGGTTATGGATTTTACGGAGGTAATGTCAGCGGAAGTGATAACCGCAGAATCAGCTCCACCTATAGTGGTTGGATAGACCTCTTTGGTTGGGGCACGGGCAGCAATCCAACCCTATCCTCCTCGTGCCAAGAGGACTATGGTGCCTTCGTGGACTGGGGCTGCAACGCCATCATCAACGGAGGAAATACCGCAAACCGATGGCGCACTCTCACCCAAGCCGAATGGGAATACCTGCTATGTACCCGCCCAGATGCTTCATTCAAACGTGCTCCTGGCAACATTAACGGTGTGGGCGGGCTGATTATACTTCCCGACAGTTGGACACTGCCTTCGGAGTGTAGGTTCAATTCAAGATTCATCGATTCCTGGAGAACCAACAACTACACTCTCGCGCAGTGGGCGAAGATGGAGGAGGCTGGTGCAGTATTCCTGCCTGCGGCGGGCTACCGCGACGGCACGAATGTTAACGGCGTGGGCGGCTACGGCGTCTATTGGTCGTCCACGCCCGTCGATGAGCACGGCGCGTACGGCATGATCTTCGACAGCAGCTTCCATCTCGACGCGTGGTACATCGACAGTTGCTTAGTCGGGTTCTCTGTACGCCCCGTTCTGGATATTTAATATATTAAAACGTTAAACCTTGTTGCGGGCAGTCTCCGCAGCCCGCAACTAAAAATAAAGAGCCCTGGCCGTCGCGGGGGGGACTCTCTTTTGTCACTTATTCTTGATGATAAATAATGTGTAATTGAGAGTGCGTGCCGCTATCACACTATCGTGACCGTGTAAGTTAATGGTTGCTAGGAGGCATTACAAATTGTTCAATATTGTCTGGTGTGATAACATTGTATTCCGCGTCGGGATAGGCGGCAATGAAACTTTTTGGGGCTGCCACTTGCTTTTTGGGGTTGTATTTGAACTCGTAAGCATGTAGTTGGCCGTTGTACTCCTCTAGGTAGTCTATCTCCTTCTGCTCTTGGGTGCGCCAAAAGTAAGTATTGCACCAGTGACTATAATACTCGTTGTATTTCATGCGTTCGGCTACGACAAAGTTTTCCCATAAGGCTCCTGTGTCCATACGGTTTTCTATTTGAGCGAATCCAGAAATCAATGCATTGCGAACCCCATTGTCATAGAAGTATATTTTCTTGCTGTGCTTCAGTTCGCTGCGCATGTTTCGGCTGTACGAAGGAAGACGGAAGATGATGTATGCTTTTTCTAGCACGTTGATGTATGCCTCTATGGTTTTGGCATCTATACCTACGGTGCTAGCCAGTTCAGAATAAGATATTTGTGACCCGATTTGATACGCCAAAGCCTTTAGTAGAAGCACTAGTTTGTCTGATTTCTTCACATTGTCGAGAGCGAATAGGTCGCGGTACAAATAACTGTCTGTCAGCTGTCGCAACACCTCAATCTCATTTCCAGCAGATGTGACAACTTCGGGATAGTAGCCGTATACCATGCGATGTGGGATAAGGGTCAGTTCGTTCAGTAGACCGTGGTGTTCTGCCATCTCGGCAAAAGAGATGGGGTACATGCGGTATTCCCATTTGCGTCCAGTTAATGGTTCGTTCAAACGGTTGGCAAGTTCGAAGGAAGAACTACCAGTGGCAACCAGTTGGACATCTTTGATTTGGTCGGTTACTAGTTTCATTCTCAGACCGATGTCCTTAATGCGTTGTGCCTCGTCAATGATTAATAACCGTTTACCACCTAGTAGTTGCTGTAGGCGGGTGGCGGACATGTTTTCCATCAATGTCTGTGTGGCTATATCGTCACCGTTAAGCCAAATGGTGTCGTCATTTTTCGGGAAAAGTTGTTCCAATAATGATGTTTTACCTGTTTGTCGGCTCCCCATTAATATGATTGCTTTACCTTTAAAAAGGTGTTTCTCAATGGTTTCTTTTAAAATTCGGTCTATCATTGTGGTGAAATTGTATGGTGCAAAAATACAACTTTTTTAGAATTTGAGGAATGAAATCCTGAAAAATTGCCAAATTTCAGGAATATAATCCTTGAAAATTGCCAGATTTCGGGAATTGGAGTCTATTTTCCCCCCCCTCATTGCTGCGTGGCAAAGAAGGCGATGATGGCTTGGGCTTTGGCGGGGCCGACTACCTTGGCTAGGTCGGTTTCGGTCTGGAGTTTGATTTCTTTCACGCTGCCGAATTTCAGGAGTAGGTCACGGGCGGTCTTGTCACCGATGCCCGGGATGTCGGTGAGCTGGGTGCGGAAGGTGCCTTTGCTGCGTTTGTCCTTGTGGAAGGTGATGGCAAAGCGGTGCACCTCGTTTTGTATCTGTTCCAAGAGGTGGAAGAGGGGGTCGGTGGGTTTGAGCCCTACTACCTTGGGCGGGAAGCCGTAGAGGAGCTCGGAGGTGTGGTGGCGGTCGTCCTTGGCAAGTCCGGCAATGGGGATTTCGAGTTGCAGCTGGTCTTGGATGACCTGTCGTGCCACTTCCATCTGTCCCGCACCGCCGTCGACAACCAGCAGTTGGGGCAGGGGCTGACCTTCGTCGGAGAGGCGTTTGTATCGCCTAAAAATAACCTCCGCCATAGAGGCGTAGTCGTCGGGGCCTTCGACAGTCTTGATGTTGAATTTGCGATATTCTTTGCGGTTGGGCTTGCCGTTGGTGAAGCGCACCATGGCAGCCACGGGATAGGCTCCCTGTATGTTGGAGTTGTCGAAGCACTCGATATTGACGGGCAGCATGGGCAGGTTCAATGCCTTCTGTATGCGTTCGAGCAAGTGCTGGTGCTTGCGGTGCAGCTCGCCCTCGTCGGGGTTGACCAAGGCACGTTGGTGACGACACTGTATCTGGTATGCCTTGACATTGCGCAGCGAAAGTTCGAGTAGTTGCAGGCGGTCGCCACGGGTGGGGACGGTCTGCTTGAGATATTCCTCGGGCAGGTCTGCCACATGGAAGGGCAGCACTGCCTCGCGGGCGGTGCTCTCGGTGCGTTCGTGCAGGGTGGGGATGACGGTGGAAAGCAGTTCTTCGTCAGTCTCGTCAAGCTGTTTGCGTATCTCGTGTGAGAAACTGTATATGATGCTGCCATTCTTGATGCGCATCATGTTCACGTAGGCATACTTTTCGTCCGATACGATGCCAAAGACATCCACGTCTTTAACCGAGGTGTTGACCACGGTGGAGCGGCTTTGGTATTCTTCCAATCGTCGGATGCGGCGTTTCATTATTTCCGCTTCTTCGAAACGCAGTTCTTCCGCCAGCGAGAGCATCTGGCGTTTCATCTCTTCTACGATGTCGGCAAAGTCGCCTTTAAGAATTCGGCGGATGTTCTCGATGTCCGCCATGTATTCCTCGTGGCTTTGCAGTCCGGCACAGGGAGCTTTGCAGAGTCCTATCTGGTGCTTCATGCAGGGCTTGTGCTGCATCTTGTTGCACTTGCGGTAGGAGAAGAGCTGGTCGATGATGTCTTGCAGTTCGCGTATGATGCGCTGGTTGGGGTAGGGGCCGAAATACTGCCCTTTGATATGGTGGTTGCGGGTGAAGAGCAGGCGCGGGTACTCCTCGTCGGTGATGCAGAGGTAGGGATAGGACTTGTCGTCCTTGAGCATGCTGTTGTAGCGCGGCTG
>JAEEGF010074975.1_pt1 | contig 14692 bp, 10 predicted proteins | sample 9134171 | NCBI WGS metagenome assembly JAEEGF01 (sample SAMN16246542, study PRJNA631951) | gut metagenome | biome: gut microbiome; feature: rumen; material: AP-attached | host: Bos | place: Iran: Karaj | collected 2018-10
CGGAAGAAGGAGGTGCCGGGATGGCTGGCATGGGTGTGAATGAGGGTCGCCAGCGAGACGCCGTTTTCGGTGTAGTCCTCGGTCTGGGTCTCGTCGCAGGGGATGACCATCTGGAAGTTCTGGCCGCCCTGCTGGGATTCCAGGGTGAAGACGGCGGAGAAGGTGTCGCCCGCCTCAACCTTGAACGGAGAAGCAATGCGGATCGTGTGATAGCCGGCGTGGGCGATCGTGCCGGTCTGGGAGGACATCAGGGTGCCGGAGGCGGGGTTCGGGTTGCTGCCGGTCAGGTTGGTGGGGTTCTTGTAGACCTGCAGGGTGTAGCCCAGGTCTTCCTCGAGGGTGCAGATGGAGAAGGCCTCGACCATCTCCTTGCCCGCAGCGGTGAAGACGTTGGAGATCAGGGAGTTGTTCTGGGTCAGCGGGATCCAGCCCTTGGTGGCGTCGCCGGTGAAGCAGGTGCCGTCGTACTGGTAGAGGTGGTTATAGGTGTTCAGGCTGTCCACCGTGAAGAACATGATGGGGTGGCCCAGATAGGAGGTGTCCTCATAGGAGATGTAGTTGTAGCCGCCGACGGTGTGGCTGTTGTTGCCCCAGGAGTTCTTGATGATCCAGGCGCCGTTGGCGGTGGGCGTGGAGCGGCCGGTGAAGTTGGACTTGCTGTAGTCGTCGTCCCAGCCGACGACGGTGACGCCGTGGTTCGGGCCATAGTCGTTGCTTTCGGAGGTGTTCATGTAGCAGTAAGCGCCGTTGATGCCCTCATAGGAGGTGTTGTAGTAGTAGCCGAAGAAGCCGGCGCCGTATTCCATGATGTACTGCTTGATCGTGTCCATGTCGGTCGGCTCGATCCAGTCCACGCTGGTGACGTGGCCGACGTCGTAGGCATAGGCGTACTTGGGGTCGATGGTGCTGGTTTCGGAGCACTCGGAATAGGCCAGAGCGGATTCGGCCTCGCTGGCTGCGCCGATCCAGCGCATCATCGTCAGGGTGGCCTTATAGCCGTCGCCGCCCACGTTCACGTGGGATTCGCCGTCGAGGATGGAGCTGTCGCCGCTGGTCAGGTTGTGCTCGTCGTAGGAGTTGGAGTAGTTGAAGTAGGAGAGGTGGTACTCAGACAGATCCAGATCCGTCGTCGCGGTCTCGCCGGTGCTGCCGACCTGCATCTCGTTCTTAATCATGTACGCCTCAATGGGCGCCATCGTGCCGAAGGCCCAGCAGGTGCCGTATTGGCCGTACTGGGTCTGGTTCTTGACGGAGGTGATCCAGCCCTCGTTCACGCTGTTGAAGGACTTGGGCAGATCCCTGTTCTCGCCGCGGGTCGCCTGCTTGCCGGAGCCCAGCTTCAGGCCGTAGGGCGTGTGGACCTGCATGCCGTTGGCCTGCGGCAGGTCCGATCCCGCGGACTCGACTTCCGGCTCCGCTTCCCGGGCAAGGGCGACGGTGGGAAGCAGGCCCACGATCATCACGATTGCCAGGAGCATCGCCAGGAGGCTTCTGATTCGTTTGGTCATAGATGGTTCTCCTTTACGTTTAGATACCATTGTGAATGGCGAAAAACAGTATACCATACATTACAATTTGTTTCCAGTGCAGTTTCGTGAAAATTTGGCGAAGTCAGAACGGCATTTTGCACAGTATTTCCAAAAATATTTGAAATAGCGCTTTACAAATTAATGTAGTTTTTGTATAATGTGGAACGGCAGATTACCAGACGAAGGAGGCTTTACCAAAATGGCAAAGACAGCACAGGATATTATCCGCCTGATCCAGGAGCAGGACATCAAGATGGTGGACTTCAAGATCGTGGACATCAACGGTCAGTTCCGCCACGTGACGGTTCCCGCCGCAAACTTCACCGAGGAAACCATGATCAACGGCATCGGCTTTGACGCTTCCAACTACGGCTACGCCGTGGTCGAAAAGAGCGACATGGTCTACATCCCCGATTTGGAGACTGCCAGCATCGACCCGTTCTGCGCGGTCAAGACGCTCTCCATGATCGGCAACGCCATGATCATCGACTACCCCGCCAACCGTCCCCTGGCGCAGTACCCGCGCAACATCGTCCGGGCCGCCGTGGACTACATGAAGAAGACCGGCGTCGCCGACGAGATGAAGATCCTGCCGGAATTTGAATTCTATCTGTTCGACCAGGTGGGCTGGACCGTTCAGAACAACCGCGTGGCCTTCCAGGTCGATACCCAGCAGGCCTATTGGAACAGCGACACCGAGGGCAGAGGCAACGTCGTGCCCTTCCAGAAGAACTATCACATTGCCAAGCCGCTCGACACCACCTATGAGTGCCGCAGTGAGATGTGCATGGAGATCGAAAAGGCCGGTATCCCCGTCAAGTACCATCACCCCGAGGTCGGCGGCGCGGGCCAGTTTGAGATCGAGCCCCTGCTGTGCGAGATGACCAAGATGGCCGACGGCGCGATGATGGTCAAGTACATCATCCACAACGTGGCCCAGAAGTACGGCCTGACCGCCACCCTGATGCCCAAGCCCGTCTACGGCGAGGCCGGCAGCGGTATGCACGTGCACATGCTTCTGCTCAAGGACGGCGAGCCCGTGTTCAGCGACGACAACGGCTACTCCCATCTGAGCAAGGAGGCCCATTGGTTCATGGGCGGCCTGCTGAAGCACATCGCCTCCCTCTGCGCGATCACCAATCCCTCCACCAACTCCTTCAAGCGTCTGGTCCCCGGCTTCGAGGCGCCCGTGACCGTCGGCTACGCGACCTCCAACCGCAGCGCCGTCATCCGCATCCCCGCCTACGCCAAGTCCCCGAAGCTGCGCCGCTTTGAGCTCCGCAACCCCGACGCGACCTGCAACCCCTACTTCTGCTTCGCGGCGATCCTGATGGCCGGTCTGGACGGCATCGAGAACCAGATCGACCCGCACGAGAACGGCTGGGGTCCCTACGATATGAACCTCTTCAACCTCCCCGAGGAAGAGAAGGCCAAGCTGCACCAGCTCCCCACCCGTCTGGAGGACGCGCTGGACGCTCTGGAGGCCGACCACGACTATCTGACCAAGGGCGGCGTCTTCCCCGAGTCCCTGCTGAAGAACTTCATCAAGACCAAGCGCGCCGAGTGCCTGGAAATCTCCAAGATCCCCCACCCCGTGGAGTTCGAGAAATACTACAACCTGTAAGCAGCAGAAACCATACGAAACCGGAGCCGGTCCCGCAATGGGACCGGCTCCGGTCGATTTATTCCTCATTCCTTGAGATCCCGGTAGAGCGCCGGGTTGTAATAGTGCACGTGGTAGTGGTAGGGATTCATCAGCCGCCAGAACCGCTTTTTCTGCGTCTGGACCGAGACGCGGCGGATGGCGGTGTAGCCCCGGAAGGGCGGCATATAGGTGACGATATCGTTGACGTCGGCTACGTTCGCGCAGGAGGCGCAGACGCCGGAGAGATACCGGGCCAGGGGCTCGACCTCGTCCGGCCTGGCCCGGAAGGGCTTCACGCTGCCAAAGGTATAGACGCGGCTCCGCAGCCCGAAGTTGTAGTTCAAGTCCTGGGCGCAGAGCATGGCCTGACCGGAGCCAAGCGACCAGCCGAGGATCTCGGTCTCCGCCGTGGGATGGGCCTCGTGGAGCGCCTGCCAGCCGGCGCGGACGACGCGCTTGGCCGCCAGATACATCTCCGCCCAGCCCCGGTGGACCCGAAGCTGGAGGGGCTTTCCCTCAAATTCGATGGCGTCGTAGTAATTGGCCTCGAACTCGAAATTTGCAAACCAGTCCGTCAAGCCGCAGGTCTTCTGGAAGTGGATCTGGATCACGTCCCGCTCCGGGAGGTAGCCGATGGCATAGTTCACCTCGTGATGCATCCCCAGCAGATGCGACAGCTTCCCGCCGCAGGGATAGCGGATCGACCGGTAATCCGGCGGGCAGGTCGGTGTTCCGCAGCGCTTGGGGTCGTTGGCGGTATCGATAAAGTATTGCTCCAGCGGCAGTCTCTGATAGGCCATAGAAAACCCTCCGTTCGTTGAAATCCGGGCGTCGCTTTTCCGCCCACCTTTTCTTTTCCTGATTCTGACCAATCCGGGATGGGAACGGTTTCAGGGTGGAAGCCGTCCGATTACAGATTGATCCACAAGGCGGGGCGAACGCCTATTTCAAAGTTGACACGGTTGCCGACAAAGTCGACATCGCCGCTTCTGTGAACGCAGGCGGCGCTGTCGGAATTGCTGCCGGGGGACCGCAGCCACCACCAGCAGGCGGGTCTGCCGTTCGCTATGAAGTCATTGTCCGTATACAACAAATTTTGACGCTTCACGTAGTCTGTCGGCGCGCAGCGCCGGGCTGCATCCGGCGTAAGCAGCTCGTTCACCTCCGGGATGCTCAGCAGGAACACCTTGTCTTCGGTCTTCCTGCCCGGCTCCGTTTTCCAATGCGGATTCCCGTGGGCGGGCACCTCCACGGTCCGGATCCGTTCCCGCTCCTCCGCCGTGAAGGCGGTTTGCAGGAAGTCGTTCTTTCCGCTCCCGTTCAACCAGCTTCGAAGGGTGCTCTCCGCCCAAGTTGTGGATGTCCTAGCCTGATTGTACGGTTTTACGTCCAGCGCGTACCGGCTGATCAGCAGCGCCCGATCCTCTTCCTGCTTCAGCACCCGCCATTCGATGGGCCGCCGCTCTCCCTCCGCAGTCTGGGGGTAGCTGCCGAAGAGGACCTCAGCCCGTTCCGGCTGCGTCAACGGATTTCTTTTTGGGCTGATCACCGCCGCCGACTCTGCGGCCGGCGCGGGTTTGGAGACTGCCGCTCCGGGCAGGGATACCGCTTCTTTCTTCGGGGACGCTGCGGGTTCATGCGTCTGCTCTTTCTTCGCGCTTCCTGCGTCGGGAGACTGCTTCAATACATGAATGCAGTACCACCTGTGTATGAACCGCGCGATCTCAGCAGGCGTCATCTTGTCTACCGGACGGGCAACGTCCCGCGTCGAGTACAGCCCGTCGATCTTGTTGAGCTCTACGTCATCGACACGAAGCAGGCAGATTTTTCGGTGATTTCCCTCGTTGATCAGCGCCCGAACGGTCGGCCACTCCAGGTTGCCCGTCCAGAGCTTATCACTGTAGTTCGGAGACAGGAGAACGACGACGCATTGACTGACGTCGTGATAGATTTCCCGGAAAATCGAGTCCGCGTTCACGCCGTTAAAAATCTCCGGGTGCCATTCATCGAAAAAAATATCGTCTTCCCGATATCCGTACTTCAAAAGCTCCTCGCAAGCAGGACGGACAATTCTTTCCCGATACTCGCCGGTAAACGTAAACGCGATCTTGAAATCGGGAAGCCAGGGAAGCTCTTTGCCGCTCATTCCGAATCCACTCCCTTCTGCAAGAGGCTGCTCCGCAGCGCGAAAAGCGTCGCTTTTTTACCTTTTCAGTTTAACAAACCCGCGGAAAAATGTCAATACCGTCTCCACTTGCGTTTCCGCAGATGAACAGAGAAACGGCAAAGGTTTCAACCGCAGAGAGGCATTGGGGAATGCAAGCAGGCTTACTGGGGCGGAGAAAGCCGCCACAGACGAAAAAACCCTTTTCGTATACGTTTCAGAAGGTAATTCTTCACTTTTTCGCCCCTTTTTCCCAGTCTTTCCGCCTGTGGATATCTTCTTGTTTTCCTGCCATTCCAAACTGCGGAAACTCAAGAGTGTTCTCTTATTGACTCATTCTCTTTTGTGTGGTATGCTGAAAAAGAACACAGAAGGGAGAGCTGTATGCCGCGTCGAGCCAGACAAATGCGCGCATCCACAGATCAGCATATCATTGTCCGCGAGATCGGCGAACAGGTGCTGTTTGAAGCTCGAAAGGACTATCTTTTGATGACGGTATCCCGTATATAAAACGTGACAATGAGAACCGCCCCCGTTGACACTTTGACAAAACGAAAAAACAGGAAGCGCAAGCATGGAGGTGCTGCAAGATGCCAAAAGTCAAAAAACTACCACAGAAAAAAGTCCTGGAATTCTTTCATAAGCTGCCCGCAGCGGAGCGGTCGCAGCTGCTTCAGAGCCATTTGTCCGAAGCCTCCCTTGAAATACTGGGACAGAACAGATTTCACGCCGTGCTGAAAGAGATCCAGAAGCTTCCGGAGGATCAGGCCAAGGAGGCCCTGAAGGACGAAAAGAAGCTTGGCGCCTCTGTGAAGGAGCTGCTGGCCACCGGGGAAAAGATTGCCGGCAGTTGGCTGGACAAAATCTACTCCAAGTTTGCCAAGAGCGACTCGGACATCGACAAGCTCTACGCCCTGCTGAAATCCCAGACCGTGGGAAATCGGCTGGAACTGCTTTGGGCGCCGGTAAGCGCCGAAGTCAAGGCCCTCTACAGGAAGCAGGGCCTGGAGTCGCTGAATAACCCCAACACCCTGGGCCGATATCTGGAAATTGAGGGTCGTTTTGCGGAGGGCAAGAGCCTGGCGGGCTTCCTGAAGGACGTAAGCAAGCGAATGGACATGACGGCGGAGAAGTCCGTGATGGAAACGCTGCGGGAAGGCATCGACCCCCAGGATCCCACGGCCGAGGATAAGCTCAGCCGGGCGGCCCAGCTCTACATGCTGCATAATGAGAGCAAATGCGACCCGGAGGACTGGAACCGGAAGCTTCGGGACGAGGACTGGGAAAAGGAGCTCGATCCCCGGAAGCTCCTGCGGGAGAGCCCGAATCGGGTCAGGCTGGATCTGGCCATTCCCCGCATAAAGGAGGTGCTGGCAGAGATCCCGGAGACGCCGGAGGACGAGGCCATTTTCCGGGAGGCTGCCCTGCAGACCTGCCGGGATTTCAGGCGCTTTTTACCGAAGCATACGTGGGAGACGAAATCCGGCGAGGCCTTCCTCAAGTACGCCAACGAGCTGCAGGAGCAGAGCGTGAAGCAGGGGCTGAAGGAGTCCCGTGCCCAGGAGCTTATAACGGGGCTTGCGGACGAGCAGGCCATTCTGGGCCGGACCAAGGCAGGCTTTCTGATGAGCAAAACCAACACCCCGGAGCACACCGCCATGATGGACGGGCTGAAGCTCTTTCAGGCCAAGGTGGCAATGCTCCAGGGAAAGGAGCCCCTGGGTCTCACGGAGCAGGAGACGGACCTGGTGCAGCGCAGCGACCCCCGGGCCCTCTTTGACCGGGCCAGGCAGAGCTGTTACAACTATGGCTGCCTGAAAACCAAAAACGGCAAGGGCGGCTTTGTCTACGAGGCCGGCGAGACCCGCTTCAAGTCCTCCATGCGGGCCCTGCACAAGCTCAACGAGCTGGGCCGGGCGCTGAATCTTACGCAGCCCGCGGAATATCTGCAGAACGAAGCCCAGCGGGAGCTGCTGGAGCACCGCAGAGACGGAAACTGGCTTTCGGCCAACGCGGCCAATCTGGCGGCCAAGACCATGTACGCCCAGACCTTGATGAACAAGGGCGCCTCCTGGGTGGAGCAAAAACGGTGCCTGGCGGCGGGGCCGCTGGCGGAACGGGTGGAACGGATGAAGAAGCACGCCTCCTTCAAGAAGATGCTGAAGGACGCAGAGCCCAAGGGCCTGGCCGACGCTGCCATCAAGGGCGTCACTCATCTGGCTGCCCTTCATCAGCGGGCCTACCGGGCCACCAACACCGCCCAGCGCACGGACTCCGAGATTTCCCCCAAGAATCTGGAGCTGCAGCCGGATTCCGAGGGCGTCTCCCTGACTCTGTAACCGGAAAACCTCGCGACATCAGGAAGGAACGCCCACTGACACAAAACGGGACCCCGCCGAAGCGAGCTTCGGCGGGGAAAAGGAGGAGACCCGGAGCACAGTCGAAGAAACGGCAAGCGCAACAAGCGTTTGCCGTTTCTGAGCCGTGCGGAGGGATCTCAAAACGGGGACCCCGCCGAAGCGAGCTTCGGCGGGGAAAAGGAGGAGACCCGGAGCACAGTCGAAGAAAAAGCAGCCGCGCTAAGCGACTGCTTTTTCTGAGCCGTGCGGAGGGATCTCCGACGCCGTGGTGACTCGTTGGGGATTCGAACCCCAGACCCACTGCTTAAAAGGCAGTTGCTCTACCGACTGAGCTAACGAGTCGTATGAGCAGTGCGTTCGGCACTGCTGTTTCTTGGGTCCGGCGGACCGGGAGGAGCTGTGCTCGCTCCGTTTTGGCTGGGATGGCAGGACTCGAACCTACGAATGCCAGAGTCAAAGTCTGGTGCCTTACCACTTGGCGACATCCCAATGTATTCCGGCACTCGGGCGAATTTGTGCAGATTGTGTTGTGCCTTCCCCGGCTTGTGGCACCGGGGAAGGCAATTCGTTTGTATGGGGTGAGTGATGGGACTCGAACCCACGGTCTTCAGAGCCACAATCTGACGCGTTAGCCAACTACGCTACACCCACCATATTCAGAAGAAGGATCAGGAAAAAGCCTTGAATGGCACGCCAGGAGTAGACAAGGAAAAAGTTGCCGGTGGCAAGTTTTTCCGCAGTCTGTCCCTCCCCAAAAACCGGAGCCGAAGGCGAACGGTTTTTGGATTGGCGTGGCAAAAGCTACGCTTTTGGCACGCCAGGAGGGACTCGAACCCCCGACCTACTGCTTAGAAGGCAGTTGCTCTATCCAGCTGAGCTACTGGCGCGTATGGAGCGAGTGATGGGAATCGAACCCACGCCCACAGCTTGGAAGGCTGTTGTACTAGCCGTTATACTACACCCGCAGCTTCCCTGAACACAATCAGCCTGTAAATACTACCATAGCTTTTTCAAATTGTCAAGGTTTTTTATTGATTTTTTCCGAAATCCCTTCCCGTTTTCCGCCATAGAGCGCGGAGCCGATGGCGGCGGTCAGCGGGACGGCAAGGATCACGCCGATGGAGGACGAGATGGCGGAGATCAGCTCCACCGACAGATAGCGCGACGAGGTCAGGGACAGACTGCTCGCGCCCTGGGACCAGAGCCGGATGACCAGGACCAGAGAGCTGCCCACGAAAGCCAGGATCAGCGTGTTCGTCATGGTGCCGACCATATCGCGGCCGATGTGCATGGCGGAGCGGAGGAGGTCCCGGCGGCCAAGCTCCGGGTTCACGGTCTTCAGCTCCCCGATGGCAGAGGAGAGGCTCATGGCGACGTCCATGACCGCGCCGAGGGCGGAGATGATGACGCCGGCGGTCAGCAGGCCCTCCAGATGGAGGTCGAAGCCGCGCTGCTGGAGGTTGGCGAGGTCTGCAAAATCGGTGCCTGCGTCATAGAGGGCGTAGCTGTCGATCCGAAGCAGGGCCTGGGCCAGAAGGGAGAAGCCGGCGGCAAGGCCCATTCCTGCCACGGTGCCCAGGACGGCGCAGAGGGTCTTTTTCCCGGTACCGCTCAGGATCACGAAGCTGAGCACCGTGACCAGGACGCAGAGGCCGAAGGCCAGCGGCACGGGGCGGGCGCCCTTCATCCACATGGGGCAGAAGACCCAGATCAGGGCGACGACCGTCAGGATCAGGCCGAGCAGAGACTTCAGACCGGTCCGCCCGCCGACCAGAAGGACGACCAGAACGAACAGACCCAGGACGCCCCAGACCATCGGGGTGCGGTCATAGTTTTTCATGCTGAGCTCGAGCGCGCCGGTGGTCAGATTCTCGGTCTGGAGGACCGAGATCTCGTCTCCGATGCGGACCTTCTCGCTGGTATAGACGCCGACGAAGTGGTCGTTGGACAGGGGCAGGGTCTCGCCCTTGCGGGTGCCGGTCTTCATGCGGACGAGGAGGGTCTGCTGACCGGATTCGCGGTGGTCCGGATTTCTCGGGTTCGGGGAGACGGTATCGCGGGAGATATTCACGACCTCGGCCCGCTCCACGCTGACGCGGACCGTGCCCTCCGCAGACCGGTATTCGCCCTCCTCGCGGCCGCCCTCATAGTAGGGAACGCCCCGGTTGGCGGTGATCAGCAGAGCAGCCAGCGCGCCCAGGCAGACCGCCAGAATGCAGATCGCAAGCCAGCTCCGGCGGAGAAAGCCGCGCAGTCCGCCGGGGCGGGCAGCTTCCGCGGGGGCGGTCGGCAGGGGCTTGGAGGGTTTCTGTTTCATGGCGCAGTCTCCTGATTCTGTGAATTTTGCTCCGGCGGGAGCCAGCAGGCGGTGAGACACCCGGCTTCGTCAACGGTATAGGCGGTCTTTCCGTCGGTGGTCAGGCCGTAGACGACGATCACCCTTGGCTTGACGCCGCAGCGCTCGGACAGGCCCCGGCGCAGGGCGGCCAGATGCTCGGTCTGGGCCAGGGCGTCGGCGGTGAAGTCGAGCTCGGCCCCGTATTTCTCCATCTGCTCGAAGGTGAAGCGCTGGGGGCAGTCCAGCTCCAAAAGGCCGGTCTGCGGGTTCCAGGCGCGGAGGGAATAGAAATCCCAGTGTTCGGCCAGATAGGTCTTCACGTCGTCGGTTTGGACGGGGCGAACTGCGCCGGTCAGACGGGAGATCAGAAACCAGATCCCGCCGCCGACCAGCAGGACGCCGACCAGGGCGACCGACGAGAGAACGATCATCGTTTTTTTCATAGCTTTTTCGGTTCCTCTGTGGTATCATAGAGCCGTTCCCGGTGCGGGGACGGAAAGGACGGTCGATCATCATGCTCGACGCAAAACTCATCTGGACCATCGTGCTTGCCCTGAACGGACTGACGCTTCTGGTTTTCGGTCTGGACAAGCTGTTTGCCCGCGGCAAGCGCAGCCGCGTGCCGGAGGCCGTGCTGCTGCTGCTCTGCGTCCTCGGCGGAAGCGCGGGCGGCCTGGTCGGTATGAGCCTGTTCCGCCACAAGGTGAATTACGGACGGCATCCCGGCTTCGTGCTGGGCGTGCCCCTGATCTTCTGGGCGCAGACCGTCTTCGGCGCGATCGCCGCCTGGAAATGGGGATGAATCAGGGGGGCAGGGATCAGGGATTAGGGATTAGGGATCAGGGAATAGGGGTCAGGCCGCCCTACGGCTCCTGTTGCCGAATCCCGATTGCCTTGTCGGAACGCCCCCTCATCTGCCTCGCTGCGCTCGGCACCTTCCCCCCAAGGGGGGAAGGCTCTGTCGGATCCCCGTCTCCTATTGCCTAATGCCTGCTGCCTATTGCCTAATCTCCCCGTCTCCTTTTGCCGATTGCCTAATCCCGATTGCCTCTCCTGCCGGGCGGTCACTGTAACGCGGGGAGGAAGACGGTGAAGGCGATGCGGCGGTCGGCGGGGTATTCCGCCTCGAGGCGGCCGCGGTGCCGGAGCGTGATGACCTGGGCGGCGGAGAGGCCGATGCCGAAGCCGCCGCTTTTTTGCGTCCGGGCGCTGTCAGCCCGGTAGAAGCGGTCAAACAGCCGCTCCGGGGGACAGTCGGGCAGGGTCTGGCAGTCGTTCTCCATGCGCAGGCGGAGCATCTTATCCGCCCGCGTCAGGCGCAGGGTGACGGTGCTGCCCTCCGCGGCATACTTGACCGCGTTGTCAAAGAGGATGGAAAGCAGGGTGGAGAGCTGGTCCCGGCTGCCGCGCAGACGCAGATCCGGTTCGATCTCCGCGTCCAGGGTGATCCCGCGCAGGGCCATCGGCTCCTGAAAGGTCTGGGCCGTCTGCTGCGTGAGGGCGGAAAAATCCAGCTCGGAAAGACTGCCCGCCTGGGGGACCTCCTCGGCCCGGGCCAGGGTGAGCAGGTTCCGCGTCAGCTCGCTCAGGCGCGTGACCTGGGCGGAGATGTTGCGGGACCATTTATTCTGCCCGCTGATCATCTCCATCGCCTCGGTGTTGGCCCGGATGATGGCGATCGGCGTTTTCAGCTCGTGACCGGCGTCGGTGATGAACTGACGCTGGCGGTCCATATTTTCGGCGATCGGGGCGATCGCCTTTTTTGTCAGGAAAATGACCAGCAGGAGCATCAGCCCCCAGCCGACCAGAACGGCCAGACCGGACAGGGCGGCAACGCGCAGGACGGCGGCGGTCCGGCTGGAATTCTCCAAAAAGACCCAGACGGTCTCACCGGTCTTTGCCGTGGCGGAGGCGTAGCGGAAGTCGCCGATCGTGCCGGTCTGCTCCCCGGCGGCCAGGGCCTTCTCGCCGTAGGACACGGCGGCCTCGGCGCTGACGCTGGAGATGCGGGAGACGTCGGTCTCGACCACTGCGCCGTCCAGGGTCCGGACGGTGAAATAGACCGCGGCGCGCCAGTCGTCCTCGGTCAGCGGCTTGGAGAGGAAGCCCTTCCGCTCCCCTTCCTGCAGGTCGTTTTCGGGCGGCTCACTGAGCTCCCAATCCGGCGGACCGTTCTGTCCGTCGGGGCGGTCCGGGCGTCTGCCGTTGGTTTCCATGTCGGTCAGCATTTCCAGAACCAGCTTCGTCTCCGAGCGGGCGGACCAGGCGTTGACCAGGTTCAGCGCGCCGAAGATCAGGATCAGCAGGATCGTGACCGCGATCATTGCGGTTCGGATGAACCGCTTCTTCAACGCCCGTATCATGGGACCTCCGTCAGCGTATAGCCGATGTTCCGCTTGGCCTGGATGGCGACGTTGGCCCCGAGGGCGGTCAGCTTCTTGCGGAGGTACGAGATATAGACCCATACCACGCCGATCTCGGTATCGGTGTCGTAGCCCCAGACCTTGACCAGAATATCCTCGGTGGACAGGTAGATGCCCCGGTTGAGCAGAAAGAGCTCCATGAGCTGAAATTCGAGCTTGGGCAGGATCATCCGGTTATCCCCGACGGACAGGGTGTAGCTCTGGCGGTCGAGGCTCAGGTTTCCGAGGGTGAGAACGTCCGGGGTGAACTCCGCCCGGCGGCGGAGCATGGCCCGGATGCGGGCGAGGAGCTCGCCCATCGCAAAGGGCTTGGGGAGGTAGTCGTCCGCGCCGAGGTCCAGACCGGCGATCCGGTCCTCGATCTCGGATTTGGCGGTCAGAAGCAGGATCGGGGTCTTGCTGCCCGCGGCGCGAAGGCGCTCCAGAACCTCCAGCCCGCTGAGCTTGGGCATCATGACGTCGAGAATGATGCCGTCATAGTGCCCGCTCTGGGCATAGTCCAGGGCGTCCATGCCGTCGTAGACCGCGTCCACGCTGAACTTGTTGTATTCGAGAACGTCCACGACCGCCTCGGAGAGGCTTTTTTCATCCTCCGCGTATAAGAGCTTCATGGCTGTAACTCCTTCTCATTCAGGTATCGCCGTTATGCAGAGCATAACGGCGATTGCTGTACAGACGGCGGAACGGGTCCCGGGCTACAGGCTCCCGGTCGCGTCCGTCGTCTCGGATTTCGGGGGCGTTTCAGGCTCCGGCTCCGGCTCCTCCAGCGGCTGGGGGGCGAGGGCGGGGAGGTTTTCGCCGTTGACAAAGCGGCAGTAGACGGCCTGATGGGTCAGCTTGTTCAGACGCACCTGGTAGCGCACGCCGTTTTCCTCGAGGTCATAGCAGAGCCAGTCCTCGACCTGGAAGGCGGTCAGATCCATGGCGCGGAAGCGGGCCGCCTCGCGGCCGTACTCGGACACGCGGAAGGTAACCGTGACGAGCTCCGCCTCCGATTCGCCGTCGGAATAGTGCTCATAGGCGGTCACGCCCTTCGCCTTCTCCGGGGAGATGAGAAGCTGATTCCGCACGCGGAAGTTTTCCGGGTCCGATTCGGCGCGGAAATCCTCCACGGATTCGGTGTAGGAATAGCACATCGGCTTCGTTCCACCGAGGAAGCAGAACCGGCAGACCGCGCACAGGGCGGCAAAGGCCAGCAGCGGAAGGAGCAGCCGGTACAGCGGCGCGCGCAGGTTGAACAGGAGATAGACCGCGGCGAGCAGGGCGAAGGCCAGACTCAGCAGAGCCCCGCCGAGGAGGATCGCAGACGACAGGCGCAGCCTTCCGGGATTCAGATGCAGATGCGGGATCTCCCGCAGGGGTCCGGCGGTCCACAGGACCAGAAAGACCAATCCCGCGATCAGCAAAAGCGGCAGCAGGATTGCCTGCAGGATCGTCAGCGCCTTCTTCATGGGGCTTTCTCCTTTCCGGGGCGGTTTCTAAGCGATCAGTTGACGCTGCCGCGGGTCTCCAGCAGCTTCTGCTTGAGCTCGCCCTCGATGCGGCGCAGCTCCTGCTCGGCGGCGGCGCGCTTCTGGCGTCCGTCGGCCTGGACCTGAAGGACCTCGTCCAGGGTGTTGATGAGGTGCTGGTTGGTCTGCTGCAGGGTTTCGATGTCCACGATGCCGCGCTCGGCCTCCTTGGCCGTCTCGACGGTGGCGGTGTGCAGGGTCTCGGCGTTCTTTTTCAGCATGGCGTTTGTGATCTCCGTAACGGCGTGCTGCGCCTGAAGGGCCTCCTGGCTGTGGGAAAGGCCGAGGGTCAGCACCATCTGATTCTTCCACAGGGGGATCGTGTTGACCAGAGAGGACTGGATCTTCTCGGTCATCAGGGTGTCGTTGTTCTGGAGCAGGCGGATCTGCGGGCCCATCTGGATGGAGATCATCCGGGTCAGCTCCAGATCGTGCAGCTTGCGCTCGAAGCGCAGGCACATCTCGTCAAAGTCCTTGGCGCGCTGGGCGTCCTCGGCCAGACCGGTCTGCTGCGCCTTCTCGCGCAGCTCGATCAGGGTGGTGGTGCGCTCCTGCGCCAGCTTTTCCTTGCCGGCGAGGATATACATCGTGAGCTGCTTGTAGTAATCGAGGTTCTTGTCGTACATCTGATCGAGGATGACGACGTCCTTCATCAGCGTGCGCTGGTGCTCCTCGAGCTCATGGGAGATCTTGTCCACGTTGGCGTTGGCCTTGTCGTAGCG
>JAEEGF011103075.1_pt1 | contig 14692 bp, 14 predicted proteins | sample 9134171 | NCBI WGS metagenome assembly JAEEGF01 (sample SAMN16246542, study PRJNA631951) | gut metagenome | biome: gut microbiome; feature: rumen; material: AP-attached | host: Bos | place: Iran: Karaj | collected 2018-10
CAACGGGAACCTCCTTCCCAACACGTTAGGGACAAAAGGTTCTGCTTGGGAATGGCAATATGCTGGCAGTATCGAGCTGGGAAAGGGTGAGGCAACCTTGGTGCTGAAGGACATGAGCGGATTCGACGGTCGATGTGATGCGGTCTATCTGACCACCCAACAGAATCCCATTCTACCCAATTCTTTGGAGGAGTTGGAAAGTTTTCGCCGTTCCTTAGGTACTTTACCTCAATCTCCCTCAGATGGAGGGAATTACGATTTGGTAGTTGTTGGAGCTGGCATTGGAGGGATGTGTGCTGCCATTTCTGCTGCCCGACTGGGAATGAAAGTGGCTTTGGTACATGATCGCCCGATTTTGGGAGGAAACAACAGTTCTGAGGTTCGTGTCCATTTGGGTGGAAAAATTGAAATGGAGCCTTATCCGGCTTTAGGTCGGCTTCTTCGTGAGTTCGGACATTCCACTATGGGTAATGCAAAGCCGGCAGAGAACTACGAGGACGAGAAAAAAGACTCCATCATAGCCTCTGAACCCAACATTCATTTGTTGCGCAACTATCGGGCTGTGAGAACGCAAATGAATGCTGATGGTACCATTGCTTCCGTTGTGATACATCAGATTCGAACGGGTGAGGAACTCCGTCTTTCAGCCCCTCTGTTCTGTGATTGCACAGGAGACGGGAATCTGGGGTTCATGTCGGGCGCAGATTGGCGAATGGGTCGTGAAGGACGTGATGAATTCGGAGAATCGTTGGCTCCAGAGCAGGCCGACAAGATGACGATGGGGGCTTCCGTACAATGGTACACTACTGAGACAGTCAACGAGACCGACTTCCCAGAATTTGAATATGGCCTTCGCTTTACCGAAGAATCATGCCAAAGAGTCACGATGGGAGAATGGACGTGGGAAACAGGTATGAACTACAATCAGATCACAGATTTCGAGCGAATCCGTGATTATGGCATGCTGGTGATCTATTCCAATTGGAGTTACCTGAAGAATCATTTGTTAGGCAACGAGGGATACCAGAACCGCAGGTTGGACTGGGTGGCTTATGTGGCAGGGAAACGCGAGTCGCGTCGTCTCATGGGTGACTATATCCTGAAGCAGGATGATGTTGACAAACATGTATTCCACGAGGATGCCAGTTTCACCATGAATTGGCATTTCGATCTTCATTTTCCCGACCCCAAGAACACTCAGTATTTCCCAGGAAATGAGTTCAAGGCTGAGACGAAGAGCAATCCTATCTATCCTTATGCCGTACCCTATCGTTGTCTCTATTCACGCAATGTGAACAACCTGTTTATGGCAGGTCGATGCATCAGCGTAACGCACGTCACGTTGGGTTCTACCCGTTTGATGCGTACCATTGCTATGATGGGAGAGGTTGTGGGAATGGCTGCCTCCATCTGCAAGGCGCATCAGGTGCAACCACGTCAAGTCTATCAGCATTATTTGCCTGAATTGAAGGGACTGATGGAAAAAGGAGTGGGGCGTAATGGTGATTTGCCTGACAACCAAAAGTTCAACGAGGGGGGATACCTTAAAGAAATGCCTAAGGTAACAGTTCCTGGGAGATAGGGAAAATCCTATCTCAGAATCTTCTTTCCGTTTCTTACGTATATTCCACGCGAGAGATGATGTGGCTCCGTACCTACATATTTTCCATCAAGGCTGAAAATACGCGAGTCACGGTTACTGGGTTGGCGCAGAACATCCTGAATGAAGGTGTCGTCGGCGGGAAGTTCAGCTAAGTTCTTGAAATTCTTCCAATTGGCAGCTTCCTGATAAGTCTCGACACATCCAAAGGGGACATATAAAGTTGCATCTGCATAGACATTGTTGGGTATGACAGACTTCAGGATCAAACGAGGAGGTTCCTGAGCACGTACGATGATGGTATTGAGAGAAGTACAGCTTCGGAACGATTCGTTGCCAATGAACAACAGCCCTTTGGGCATATCGATGCTTTCCAAATCATAACAGTCATAGAAGGCTGCGTAATTGATTGTATCTACTGATTCCGGCAACACTACGTTGCGTATGAGACGACTTTCTCGGAATGCATTTCTGCCTATTTCTGTCACGATGAAAGTTTCTCCGTCGGATTCAACGGTGGAAGGAACAGAGATGTCGGGACCTCGATAACTGGCATATTCTGCACATTCAAAAGAGACCAAGCAACGATTGGGCATGTTCTTGTTCTTTTGGAAAAAGAAACCATCTTGCGTGAAGTCGTATGTCAATTCTTTGCCAGGCTTACCACTGATCGTGTTGAAAGATTTCCAGCCTGCTGTGGATTGGTAAGCGGCCTCACGCCCAGACGGGACCCACAGTTTTGCCCGTTGGTATACCGTTGGGGAAAACATGTCTTCTGGAATGCTTCGAGGCATCGTCCTGCTGGACACCACGTCTTGGATTTTATTGCATCCTTTAAATGCCATATCTCCCAAAGTCGTCAGCGTAGTGCCGATTTCTATCTCGCGGATGCCGCTGCTCTCGAAAGCAGATTGCCCAAGAGATGTTACTGAGGTCGGCAGGTCCACGCATGTCAGTCCGCTGCATTTGTAGAAGGCGCTGTATCCTATTCCAGACACTCTGTAGCTGTGCTCATCATTCTCCACTCGGGAAGGAATCTCTATCCTGCCAGTATACCCACCGAAGTTCACAGGGTCTGCAAAAGTGACCTCGCATTGGTTGGTGTTTAGGATGTTGTAATGAATTCCATCTACTTCGAACCGCTTTCCTCCTTCCGGAAAAGAAGCACTTGCGGAAGAAGAATTATCTAAGAGGTACATGCGTTCGATGTCGGGGATGAACTTGTTCTTTGGGTCGTCAGTTAAAGTGATAGGGACGATTGCAGTCCGACGGGCGCCTACCTCGCTGTTGCTTGCATGGACGTGGAACACATAATACCAGTTTCCCTCTGCATCCTGGAAAAGGTCACCGTGTCCAGAACCATTGATGCCAGTATTGTGTCGGGAGAGGAAGGGATGCCCGACTTTAGTCCAGGGGCCTGTGGGGGATTTGGAGTAAGCATACCCCACAGCATAGTCTATGTCGCGGAAATCATTGGCAGAGTACAGTAGATAGTAGTATCCGCCGTCCTTGATGACTGTGGGGCCTTCGGTTATCTTGCCCGTACTATAGTTCCAAGCACATTCCCACGTTCCCTCATCCGCACCCAAGCAACGTGTGATGGTGTTCTCCCGGATACTGGAAAAATCATCCGTCAGCTTGGCTACGTATAAAGTGTTCCCTCCCACAAAACGGACATAGTACATGTACTTGGTTCCATCGTCATCGATGAACACGTACGGGTCAATCTGGCCAGTCGAATGTGGCAACTCGTGTATGGATTCCTGTTTATAGGGCCCCATAGGGCTGTCGCTCGAGGCGATACCGATCAGTTCGTTGGCCGCATAGGCAATGTAGTATTTGCCTTCATGCTTGAAAATCTGCGGAGCCCAGAAACTGCCTGTTCCGAACGTGTCGTCCTTCCACATCGCTAAGCCGTTACGAGCATTGCCTACTGATTTCCAATGGACCAAATCGGTCGATCGATACATACTGAAACCACTGTTCACCTTGTCTGTCCCAGTCAGATAAAAGTAACCGTTCTCATAGAAGATGGTCGGATCTGCCATCGTGATGGTGGCAGCGTGGAGACCCAGGAATGACAGCATCAGGGCTATCAGGGATAAAAATCTCTTCATGCTAGTCATAGTTTTCATGTTTCATTACACAAAGATAATCATTTTTTTTCAAATCCATCCTATCCATTTCGTGCGAAACCCATTTTCTTTTAGATTTTGCGTCATTCCCGACTGAGATTCTCAGGCAAAATGCTTATTTTTGCAGTTGAGAAGCATCATTGCCATATTCCCAATGCGTAAACAGTTAATAATGATACATTAAATATGGATAGAAGAAGATTTTTCAAGACCTCGACGTTAGGCTTGGGAGCCTTAGCGCTCAATGAGATGCCTGCCCAAGCGAGAAAGAAGCCGTTGCCATCCACGCAGCGACTGGAAGCCCAGACTTGGATGACTGAACCTGCACGTCAGATTCCCGTCATAGCATCGGCCGATGTTGTGGTGCTGGGAGGCGGACCGGCTGGTGTTGCTGCTGCCTTGTCGGCTGCCCGAGAGGGATGCAGCGTCTATCTGGTGGAGCGCACAGGTTTCTTGGGTGGGCTTTGGACAGGTGGTCTTGTCTTGATTGTCTGGTGTGTTTTCGGAGCTGATAAGCAGGGGAAGCAGACGCAGGTTATTCATGGAGTAGCCCACGAAGTCCTGCAGCATCTGAAGCAGCAAGGAATGCTTGTCTTTGAACATAAACCTACCCCAGACCCGGAGGCTGCCAAGTATGTGTTGGCCGAGTTGCTTCATGAGGCGGGAGTCAATGTGTTGTACAACTCCTTTGGAGCCAATGTCATACGCAATTCCGACGGAATCGAGGCGCTCCTGCTTGAGACAAAGAGCGGACGTGTCGCTATCCAAGGAAAAATGTTCGTGGATGCGTCAGGAGATGGTGATGTGATGGAGTGGGCAGGCGATGACTATAGCGAGGTGAAATACCAGCTGGGACTCAACTACCGCTTGGGCAATGTCGATCGCGTGAATTCCAAAGCGCCAGGCTTCGAGGAGCAATGGGTAGGCAGCGAGACGCCTTTGAAAAGTGTCAATTGGGTGAATGTCTATGGTCAGCCTGAGCAGGATGCTTTGGACGTTTTCAACCTCTCCCGCCTTCAGTACGAGCTGCGCAAGTCTGCTTGGGAGAACACTGAAAAGCTTCGTCAGAAACCTGGATACGAAGACATCTTCCTCCTGGATACCGCATCTGTTCTGGGAACTCGTGTGTCGCGCGTCCTGAACAGCCTTCACAACGTCACGCTCGAGGAATCCATGACTTACACCGCTTACAACGATGCCATCGGCATCAGTGGTGGGTGGACCAATCTTCCATACAAGGGAACAACCGTGAAGGCAAAGGATCGTCCCTATTGGCAGATTCCCTTGCGCTCCCTCCTGTCTGCCAGGACGAAGAACCTTCTCGTCGCAGGCCGTTGCTTTGGCTTCGAGAAGGCGTTGGTGGAGGATGCCCGCGAGATAGGCACATGTTTCGTGACGGGGCAGGGGGCTGGTGTGGCAGCCGCTCAGGCTGTTTTGCAACAGACTGTTCCAGCAGACCTTGATCTGCAGAAACTTCGTTCAGCCTTGTTGCGGCAAAACGTCTTTTTGGATGCGTGATTCGACGTGTCTCGAGCGAGAAGACAACGTGTTAACAGACAACATTTAACGTTTTCCTATGTACAAGAAATTCTTTTTTTCTCTCATCGCTCTCATTTCCAGCCTGACCATTTGGGCGGGAGAGCCAGTTCCAGAATTCGTGATGCGGCAAGCCGGCGAGACTTTCCAGCGATACATTGAATGGAAGAATGGCGAGGAAACACTCGTTTTTCCTGTCATCACAGATGTTCATACGAATGACAGGGAAACCTATCGGCATGTGGGTTACCTGGCTCACACGGATCGCCTCTTCAGTTATGATTTCATGGTCAACTTGGGCGATATAGGACTCAATTTAGGTTCCCCTCACGATGATGCAGGATTGTCTCGCCAGATCGTCGAGTGGACGCGGAGTGAAATGGCTGAGTTCCCAGGAGTGTTCCTCTATGTGGCAGGCAACCACGATTGGGATGGAGGCGAAGGAACCCATCTTACGAGCAAATATCTTTCAGACGTGTTCCAAAGTCCCGCCCATCGCTATGCTGACGGGAACATGCATCTCGTCGAAGGGACGGTCTACGGATATTATGATGTACCTGAGAAGCGGGTGCGCATGATACTGCTCAACAGCAGCGCCACTGAAACCCTGTCGGGCGACTATTACTGCTATGGCAAGAAGCAACTGGATTGGCTCACGGGGTTGCTGAATGATACCCCCATTGGGATGGACGTGATCATCCTCTCCCACTTTATGCCCCACAGGATGGGACACTGGAAGCCGAAACACAATATACCTCGTCCTGCCACATCTATCCTGACGCATCTGCTGGCTGACTACGTGAATCGGCGTGCTGGCGGGGAACAGGAGGTAACGTGGGACTTTACGCATGCCTCAGGTTCTTTGGTGGGAGTCGTGGCTGGCGACAGTCATGTCAACAACTTTATCTGCGACGATGGAGTCAATTATTTCGTTACGCAGGGCTATGGAAATGTAGGCAAAGAAAACATGCAGGAGGGACAGCGCAGGGCAGAATTCAACTACAGAGAATCCCTCTGCTGCGACGTGGTGGCTGTCAAGTTGAAGAGCAAGGAAGTACGAGTCTTCCGTATGGGAGCGGGAGGCAAGGAGTTTGACCAGGAGTTCACGTATGGCAACGAGCCTCTCCCTGCCGGTTTCACGATAACGGCTCACTCAGGAGCATACAATACACCTCCCAACAGCATGCAGTTCATCGACACCTCCCTCGAAAATGATGCAGACATCCTGGAGTTCGATGTCCGCTTGCGTCCTGATGGCGAGCTAGCGATGAGCCACGATGCCATCAAGGATAATGATGCAGAACTGATAGAACCTGTGATGATGAAAATCAAGGGTCGAAGAACTCACATCAATCTGGACATCAAGGAACCTCGCACGCTCCGTAGCCTGTATAAGCTGATTAAGCGACTAAAGATGGCAGATCAAGTCTTTCTGACGGGCGTAGAAGACCAAGCAATTCCTGAAGTGAAGAAGTCCTGCCCAGGTATTGCGTATTACCTCAACTTTGCAGCCGACGTGAATCTTCTTGCTGATCCCGCCTACCAGAATCTCCTGCTGGCCAAACTTAAGGAGACGGGTGCTGTGGGCATCAACTGCAACTACAAATACTGCACGTCGCTCCTGGCAGAACTGCTGCACAAGAATGGTTACTTGCTTTCCGTTTGGACAGTTGACAAGGTGGCAGATATGCATCGCGTGCTACGCTGCCACCCTGATAACATCACCACTCGTAAGCCTCTGGAATTGAAGGAGGTTTTAGCGGGGAGATAAAGTCCTCAATGTTATTTTAGCTTGGCCAGAGCCTCTTTGATTCTTCTGAGAGCCTCGCAGATGTTCTCGTCGCTGGTGGCGTAACTCATGCGGAAACATTCAGGAGCGCCGAAAGCATCACCACCTACTGTGGCCACGTGACCTACTTCGAGCAGATACATTGCGAAATCCGTGCTGTTCTTGATGACACGCTCGCCGTCCGTCTTGCCGAAGAAACTGCTGCACTTGGGGAACAGGTAGAACGCGCCTTCTGGATTGTTCACCTCGAGGCCCGGTACTTCTTTGGTAAGCTTCACGATCAGGTTCTTTCTGCGCTCGAAAGCCTGACGCATGTCCTCCACGCATTGCTGGTCGCCGTTGTAGGCAGCCACAGCTGCTTTCTGGGAGATGGAGCAGGGACCGCTGGTGTATTGCCCTTGCAGCTTGTTGCATCCCTTCACAATCCATTCCGGAGCTGCGATGAATCCGATGCGCCACCCCGTCATCGCATAAGCCTTGCTCACGCCGTTGATGATGACCACGCGATCCTTCAGCTCCTGGAATTCTCCTATGCTGGCGTGTCGGCCAACGTAGTTGATGTGCTCGTAGATTTCGTCGGCAATCACTATCACGCGCTCATGCTTCAGCAGGACATCCTTCAGTCCTTCCAGCTCCTCCTTGCTGTAGACGCTTCCTGTCGGGTTGCAGGGGGAGCACAGGATGATGGCGCGCGTCTTGGGAGTGATGGCAGCCTCTAATTGCTCAGGAGTGATTTTGAAGTCCTGCTCAATCTTGGCTTCCACAAAGACGGGAGTTCCCTCGGCCAGGAGCACCATTTGGGGGTAACTTACCCAATAGGGAGCAGGGATGATCACTTCGTCGCCAGCATTCACGATGGCCATGATGGTGTTGCAGACGCTTTGTTTGGCACCATTCGACACCAGAATCTGGCTGGGTGCATAGTCCAACCCGTTTTCCGTTTTCAGTTTCTTGGAAATCGCTTGCTTCAGATCGGGATAGCCTGGTACGGGACTGTACCTGGTCCAGTTCTCGTCGATAGCTTTCACGGCAGCAGCCTTGATGTGTGCTGGGGTGGGGAAGTCTGGCTCACCCACACTCATGTTCACCACATCGATGCCTTGTGCTTGCAGTTCACTACTCTTCTGGCTCATAGCCAGCGTTGCGCTTGGTGACAGGCGACTCAGTCTGTCGGATAATTGATCGCTCATCTTGATAGTTTTTTTATGTGTTTTCTTTTCTTTGTGTTCTACAGTTTGTGTCCCATCCTGGTCCGTTTGGTTTCCAGATAGCGACGGTTGTATTCGTTGGGTTCAATCACGATGGGGATGTTCTCCACGATTTCCAGCCCGTAGCTTTCCAGACCTACGCGTTTCACGGGATTGTTCGTGATCAGGCGCAGCTTGCTCACTCCCATCTCGCGCAGGATTTCGGCTCCCACGCCATATTCGCGCTCGTCGGGTTGGAATCCCAAATGGATGTTGGCATCCACAGTATCTTCTCCCTGGTCCTGCAGTTTGTAGGCAGCAATCTTGTTCATCAGTCCGATGCCGCGTCCTTCCTGATTCAGGTAAACCACCAGGCCCTTGCCTTCCTTCTCTATCATCTGCATAGCTTGGTGGAGCTGTTCGCCACAGTCACATCTGCGGCTGCTGAAGATGTCGCCCGTCACGCAGCTCGAGTGCATGCGCACCAGAATGGGCTCGTCGTGTTCCCACTTCCCTTTGTAAAGCACCACGTGTTCCAGCCCGTTGCTCTTCTGGCGGAAGGGAATGATGTGGAAGTGGCCGTATTGCGTAGGCAAGTCAGCCTCCACGCCTCTCTCCAGCAACGATTCCTGTTTGGTGCGGTAGGCTATCAAATCCCGTATGGAGATGATCTTCAGGCCGAATTGTTCTGCTGTCTTCTGCAGTTGGGGCATGCGGGCCATGCTGCCGTCCTCGTTGAGGATTTCTATCAAGGCGGCCACCGGTTGCAGTCCGCTCAGGCGTGCCAAGTCTACGGCGGCTTCCGTATGGCCGGCACGTCGCAGCACACCCTTGTCCTGGGCGTAGAGGGGGTTGATGTGGCCTGGCCGCCCGAAGTCTGATGGCTTTCGGCTGGGGTCTGCCAAAGCGCGTATGGTGGCGGCACGGTCGTGGGTGCTCACTCCTGTGGTGCAGCCTTCCAGCAGGTCCACGGTCACGGTGAAGGGAGTCCCCAGCATGCTGGTGTTTTCCTGCACCTGATGGTCCAGCTCCAGTTCCCTTGCCCTGTTGATCGTGATGGGAGCGCAGAGGACGCCGCGTCCGTTCTGGAGCATGAAATTGACCTTCTCAGGGGTTATCAGTTCTGCAGCCGTGATGAAGTCGCCCTCGTTCTCGCGGTCCTCGTCGTCTACGACAATGACGAATTTGCCTGCCCGGAAATCCTCGAGAGCCTCTTCTATCGTGCTTAGTTTCACTTGTTCACTCATATTGTTGTTTGGTTATTCGTTCGCTTATTTGCTCGTTCAGTTTGCGGATGTCCTGCAAGTCCTTCCACAGGCGCAACCTGTAGCGCCAGATACGGAAGAAGAAGAAAACTCCCAGGGGCAGGAAGATGCCCGTAAACATGTTCCAGCGTGGGTTGCGGAAGGGGCGCGTGTGTGCATCGGACACCATGATTGGGTACTCGTTGATGCGTGCCAGAATCACGTTGTCGCGGCTGTTGTGGAGTTCCTCGATGAGGCTTTCCAACCGATGGTTGATGTCGATGACCGTCGTGTCCTCCTCGTATCGGAAGAAGAGTTTCCAGTAGTTGGGCATGAGGTAGAGACGTGCCTTCTCCATGTAGTTCTGGCAGTCTTGGCTCAGCGCAGCCATATCTTGCAGGATGCGTTTGTATTCAGGGTCGTGGATGATCACTTCCTTCCGGTTCAGCTTGCGGGTAGATCGCAGGCCCAGCAGCTTCATGAAGAACTTGCGGTAGCCCTCGATGTTGAAGACGACGGAATCCTTGTTCGCACGGTTGATCAGGAAAAGTCCGATGGGCAGCAGGATGGCAGTACTCGTCCACATGCCGCACAGGATGTTCCATTGTCCCGTCTTGGCCATCTTCTCGCTTCCCACGTTGATGATGTAGTAGAAGATGAAGATGATCACGCTGATGACTACGGGGATGCCCAATCCTCCCTTGCGGATGATGGCTCCCAGAGGGGCTCCGATGAAGAAGAACAGCAGGCAGGCCAGGCTCATCGTGAACTTCTTGTTGGCTTCCATGTAGTGCTTCCTCAGCTGCAGGTTCGGGTCAGCGGTTATGATGGCGCGGAAGTCGTATTCCGCCTGAGCTGTCGAGACGCGCTGCAGGGCAGTTCTCCACGAGGCGCTCTGCTCCTCCTCCGTCATGTTGAGGTAGGTGGAGTCGAAAGGCGCTGCCTCCATAGCTTTCGCCACGACCTTGGAATAGTTTTTCGTATCCACTGGCAAGTCTCGTTTCAGCACCGTCTCCAGGCTGTTCTTGCTGATGGCGTGACCCATGCTGTCCGTCAGGTGGCTCAGCGAGTCGATGCCCCGGTAGACCTCTGCCAGGTCCTTCGTCTGCGCGTTGCCCGCAAAGAGGTTGGCATCCATCAGGTTGAAGTTCCCGTCGAAAGGAATCACGTCCACCTCGCTGACAAACGACTCGCGCATGTAGGGCACACTGGCGCGCATGATGTTGGTACCTCCCTGGTTGTCCATGTTGCGGAAGCGCTCGCCGTTGTAGAGCGTCAGCATCAGGTGCATCTTGTCCTCTGTGCTCTGCAGTCGGGCGCTGTCGGCCAGCACGATCTGCGCATCCTCGTATCCGTCCGTCGTGCTGTAGATCATCACTCCATAGAGCATACCCGTCTCCTTGTCCTTGTGCTCCACGAAGAGGTTGTAGCCAGGGATGGAGTTGTAGAAGATGCCCTCGGGAATCTCCAGCTCAGGCGATTTCTGCTTCATGCTCCAAATCAGCGTGGCCAGCTGCTTGGTGGCTTCCGGCCCTATGTTGTTCTGGAAATAGAAGCTCCCCGCGCAGACAACGAGCACAAACAGGAAGATGGGCTGCAGGATGCGGACCAGCGGGATGCCGGCAGCCTTCATGCTCAGCAGCTCGAACCTCTCGCCCAGGTTGCCGAAGGTGATCAGGCTCGCCAGCAGGACGGCCAGGGGCAGGCTGGTGGGCACCAGCGTCAGTCCACTGTAGTAGAAGAATTTCATCAGCACCTCTGTGCTCAGCCCCTTTCCGATAAGCTCGTCCACGTATCTCCACATGAATTGCATCATGAAGATGAACAGGCAAATGAAAAACGTACCCGCAAAAAGTTGCAGGTAGGATTTCAGGATGAAAATGTCCAGCTTCTTTATTATTCTCATGTCACACGGGCGCGTATCAACCGACAAAGATACTATATTTAAGCGAAAGAAGAAAGATTCTCAAGATGAAAGTTTCACCTTTTCTCGATTTTTTCTTCTCTTTTTCTTTGCAGATACAGAAAAAGTATCTATCTTTGCACCCGCAAAACAGCAGATGGCGGGATAGCTCAGCTGGTTAGAGCGTCGGATTCATAATCCGAAGGTCAAGGGTTCAAGTCCCTTTCCCGCTACCGGATATATCATTGTAAATGTTTGATTTACAATGGTTTTTATTTTTTCAAGGTGTACTAAAAGTGTACTGTGTGAAAAAAGTGTACTTTTGCGCTTTATAAGCCTTATCCAAAGTGATTACGATATAATCACTTTTCCACCTTTTTTTGCAAATTTGTTTCTATTCTGTTGCTGAAAAGAAAGTAAGATAAGCATAAGTGACATATTTTCAATCATTTATGTACATCTGTAGACTTTCCTATATAGAAAGTATAGTTGCCCGTTGTTTACTTTAAACTATGCAATTAAGCCTTATCAAAAAGGGCGCAGGTGTTTCACAACACCCACACCCCCATAATCTTATGTACACATGCTCGATTATCAAACAACATCTTTGGGGCAATCGAGGAACCCCGTTACCTCAACGATTGAGGAATTTACCTGTTTAAATATGTCTTCTTCTATTTTCTTGAACAGTTCATACTGGCTTCTGTTCATCTCGCCATCAGGCTCATAAAGTTCATTCATAATTGACAGTATTTCACTCCAAAGTGAATCAAATTTTTTGTATGTTCTCAACCACTTTGCAGTTTCTTCTCTTACTTTGAACTCGCTTATTTTAATTTGTTCCATGTAAGTATTGTTTAAAGATTTACGTTTTCAATGTCGTAGGGTGCAGCCTCAAAGGTTGCATTGTATGCCCTTTCCTCGTCAGCTTTGAATCCGCTAAGGAATTTTATATGTTCTTGAACGGTTCTGCGTTCCTGTTCTTCCTCATACCCATTTGCTGGTATTACTGCCAGCAAATGACGTGCATCTTTTATCTGCTCATCAAGGTATGCAATGTTCTCTGCCCTTTTTGCCCTTTCTTCCTGCATTAGGCGCAATCTATCAAGTTTTGTTTCCATTACCTAAATTCTTACACATTTCCTACTATATCGTTCACACTCTTTGCCCCCAGAAAGATTTTGCCTAAGTTTTCCTCAGCTTCTTCCAATTCCTTTTCAAGTTTTGCTATCTTTGGGGTTATCGTCTTCCACATCGTTGCTTTGTATGAAGAAAATCCATCTGGAGACTGCCTGTATTGTTCTCGCTGTTCTCTAAAGAAACTTATCTGAGACTTTAATCTTTCAATCTTATACTCAGCTAAATGTATCTCGCCCTTGCGCTTTCTGACGGCCTCAGCGTACTTGTCGGCTATCTGCTTGTAATCTTTCATCATACTGTTTGTTTTATATCGTCATGTTGTTCTTCTCCTTGATTTGCTCCCGTATATACGGCAAGAGCCATTTTAAACTCCACTTCTTCGTGGATCGAGCCAGCGATCTTGTTTTTTATAACGTCTTGTAGACAGCTAAAGCCACGTTCAAGCTGCCTTCCCAATGTTTTTGACCGCTTCTTTTTTTCATCTTCTGAAAGTAATTGACACATTGAGTAATAGTCTATCGACCAACCCATGCACTCCACCTTAAACTCCTCCAATTTCTGAAGCATATTGATTGCCTTCAGCGTTCTTTCACTCTCGATTTGAAATTCACACTTTTCACGGTGTTCTTCTGCTGCGATTGCAACTTCATTTTCTTTCTGTTCCATATCTACATTTAGAATAAAAGCCATTTGGTTAGGTGTCCCTCGGTCATGTAAGTTACCGTGTGACTTTTCAGCTACCACCACCATGCAAATGGCGATTTTTTTTCTTTCAGCCTTCTCCTGGCTGCTTACATATTTGGGCACTGCAAATCTATGATTTTTTTATTTAAATTCCATAGAAAATCTAATATTTTTTTTATCTTTTTTTTCAATGTGATTACCTGATAATCACTTACTTATATCCCATTTACCAAAATCCACCCATCTTTCTTTTTTTATGTCCCATTTAAACACCTCATACCCCCTTTTTTTTATTTCCTGGCACAAATCCTTATCCGTGCATAATGAAAGGGTGCGTTTACTCAGTTCCTGGCACTTCTCCAAATCCAACTGCCCAGAACTTGCAGCTTCCAAAAGTGCCAATCTATCTTCTTCCGTCAATATCATTTTATGCTTCAAGTTCTTTCAACATCTGTGGCACGAGTTTCTTTGCCAGCAATTCTCCAGATTGGAGAACATCATAACCTTTTGAAGCGACGTACTTTGCGTAATTCATTCCTGCAACGACAACCAATGCTATTCCCTGAGGATGCTGCATCGCAAGCCGTTCAGCGTAATTCCTGCCCTCTTGTGAGCCTTCTGCGCCATCTTTTACAGGTTCAAAGGCACTCTCACTGACTATCTCCCCGTCCACAACTATAACATACCCAATACTACCTCTTAAGTTCCCTGTCTGGTCTTTGAAATCTCGTCCTTTCCTGGCACTTATTCTCGCTGTGTTCACGCATTTCTCCCCGATGTAGTTCAGTTCTCTAATAAGTGCTGCCTTCATGCTCTCTATGCGCCTCTCAATATAACGTTGAAAGTTATCGCCACTTGTCCTTTTAATCATGCTTCTTAAGTCTACTTTATAGATACAATATCTTTTTTTATCGCCAAAAGGTTGAGGCTTTCACATCGTTTCAACAATTCTTTAGCTCTCTTTGTGTATGTGTGAAAGCGACCACACAAACAAGTTTCTATCACACTGCCTTTTTCTTCTCTCTTGCAAAAGTAGTTTTTATACCACCTGCAAAACTCCTGCAATTCATTGTCTGTAACATTTCCCATATTTACCCGTTTTTGGTAACAAACTACACCTTATTATAAGACAATCACAAATAAGCCCCACAGTTTCTTATCTCATCATCCATTTCCCTAATCAATTCATATGACACGGAAATGTCTGCTCTTGTTGCAACCTCTTGAATCTTCCTCTTTAACCGTGTGTAATATTTCCTATCACTAAACACTCCTGCGTCTCTAATTTCGTCCAGAAAGTCCCTTATTTGGTCGTTGTCAGTCTGGCTAATCAGTCGTGCCACAAACACGCTGAAAGCGTCTGATACAGTCTTTATCTCGCTCATAACATCGGCTCTTATTTGATTTAACTTACTTATTGAAAAATAACTGTCCTGATAGCGTTTTATCATTGTCCTGTAAAAAGGTTTCTCAT
>JAEEGF011420471.1_pt1 | contig 14692 bp, 13 predicted proteins | sample 9134171 | NCBI WGS metagenome assembly JAEEGF01 (sample SAMN16246542, study PRJNA631951) | gut metagenome | biome: gut microbiome; feature: rumen; material: AP-attached | host: Bos | place: Iran: Karaj | collected 2018-10
TGAAGGTGACCACCTGTCTCAATCCCCTGCACACCGCCATGTCCATCTACGGCTGTATGCTCGGCTACACGCTCATCTCTGCCGAGATGGCCGACGAAGACCTGCGTCCCTTCATCCAGAAGATCGGTTATATGGAGGCCATGCCCGTGGTCACCGATCCCGGCGTGCTGAATCCCTACGAGTTCATTGGCGCCGTCATCAACCGTCGTCTGCCCAATCCCTTCATGCCCGACGCTCCCCAGCGTATCGCCATGGACACCTCTCAGAAGTTGCCCATCCGTTTCGGTGAGACCATCAAGAAGTACCTCGCACGTGGCCTCGACAAGTCGAACCTCGTGCTCATCCCCCTCACCCTCGCCGGTTACGCTCGTTATCTGAAGGGTATCAAGGACGACGGCACAAGCTTCGAACCATCGCCCGATCCTATGCTGGCAGAACTGCAGGCCATCGTCGCTCCCTTGGAGATCGGCAAGCCCAATCAGGACTGGAGCTGCCTCAAGCAACTCTATTCCCGCAAGGATGTCTTCGGTGTCGATCTCTACGAGGCAGGCCTCGGCGCTCAGATCGAAGGCTACGTGAAGGAACTCTACGCCGGCCCAGGCGCCGTCCGTGCTACCCTCCACAAATACGTTGCCGCCAGATAAAAATAAATCCCGACCGATTGGCCGGGATTTATTATATAGTCAAAAATCTGTTACTCTTCAGTGATGGCGGAGAAGGTGAGCTTCTCGTAACCCTCGAAATCGTCGAACTGCACCTGGAAGTTGGCGTACTGGTAGTAGTTACCGCCCGTGTTGTGCGTGTCCTTAAGGGATTTGCTCTTGGCCAGCGCGTTGAGGATCTGGTTATAGACCTTCTTGTCGTTGTTGTCATCGGCAATCTGGATGGCCATCGAGGTCACCACGCCGTTCTCAATCTTGTAGGTGTAATCGCCAGAGGCATAGAGCTGGAAGTTTTCCGTCTCGAGGATGGTCTCCAGTTCACCCACGGCAGCCTCGAGTTCCTCCTTGGTGGAGTTCACGAAGTTGATGGGCTCCATGTTCTCATCGAGCTTGATATAGGTGGTATCTACGTCGTTGTTGATGTTTGTCTCTTCTGCATACATTGCTGTAGCACCCACGAGCATCATCATGCCCATGAGCATCATCTTTTTTAATGTCTTCATCTCTTTCATCTTGTTATCGTTATCTCAAAAATCTCTTTTCTGGGTGCAAAGGTAGCAAATATTAAGATACGCACCAACTCTTTTTGGCAAAAAATATATAAAAACACCGTCTGCGGTGTACTTTTTGACTAAAGTCAAGGGGAAATCGTGTCAAAATGTAATGTTTCTCCCCTGAGCGGAGGGAGCCAGAGGGGGTCTGAGCAAGGGAATGATACGGCTGATCAGACCACCCCTGACCCCTCCTACTCAGGAGGGGAAATTATTACTTATTCTGCTCGCAGGGGACGGATGACGAAGGTGAAGCTGCGCTCCTCACGGTTGACGAGATAGTCGGGCAAAGGCCAGGCTCCCCAGGAGTTCACACAACCGAGACCCATCTGGCGCTGCTGGATGTGAACCTGCGTCAAGGGACGTTCGATGAGATCACCGGAGTGACGGCCGATCTTCTTGTCCTTGACCACCCCGTCGTCGAGATCCTCTGTCAGGAAACGCAGGGCGCTGGCCTCCATGGGCGCGTCGGAGTAGAACTCCAGTCCCCTACCCTTTGCATCGACAACCTGGAACCAACGCACGTCGGTGTGATTGCCAGACTCCTGCGGACGGACGTAGGGATAGTATTCGTCGGACACCTTATTACTATAGACGCCGATGAACTCTGAGTTGTTGCGGTCGCAATAGTTCTCCACCGGGCCACGACCGTAGTAGCACACCTGGTCATACTGACGAGGCATCTGTAGTTGCATGCCATAACGGAACATCGGCGGGATCCTCACGGCATCCTTTCCTTCCTTGGGGGGATTGGGCACGAAGTGCTCGTTGACCACCACCTCGCCGTTCGGCTGAAGCGTATAGGTCATGGTCAGCGTAGCCTGAACATCAGGCATTTCGAACTGTGACACGACACTATTGTCGCCTACCTGGCAGTCCTTCAGTTTCATCTGGGGGGCTTTCCACACCTCGAAACGACGCTGGAGCCAGGCACCATAGTCATTGTCAGTCGGAGCACGCCAGAACTCGGGAGTCAGAGACTCGCGGTCGATGAGCATCGGCTGGCCGTCGATGTCGAGGTAGTCGATCCAGCCACTCCACTTGCCAACGGTCAACGTGGTACCAGCAGCATCGAACTTCACGTAACTCTCGGTCTCTTCTGTTTTAAGTGAAGAGTGAAGAGTGAAGAGTGAAGAATTTGCTGCCGCCGTAGAAAGATTTGGGAACTGGTAGGGGTTGAGCACGAACTGCTGACGAGCGACGATCTGACCCTTGTCGATGAGGGGCTGGGCCTCACGGGACTTAAACTGGAAGATGACGAAGATCTCCTGATCGCCGTGATGGCCAAGAACACGCTCGATGACCTGCTTCATGGCCTCGATGGTAATGACTTTACACTGCTGAGGAGCGATGCCGTTGACAGCGATGGTGCCACCATGTCCGAAGGTCATGCCTTCAGGACGGCCGGGATTGTCATGATGGTGACCACCAGAGGCTCCGCCGACGAACCACTCGAGTTCGAGGTCGTCGAGGGTCTTGAAGAAGTTCTCGTTGTAGATCTCAATCTTACCGTCCTTCAGGCCCTTGTCCGTAATCCACACATTCTGATAGTAGTAGCGCACCTCATAGGCATGGGGATTCAGACGACGGTCTGGAGCAATGATGCCGTTGCAGTTGAAGTTGTTGTCAGAAGCAGGATAGCGGCCATAGTCGCCACCATAGGTAAAGATTTCCCTGCCTGTGATCTTGCTCTTGTCACGCAGACCCTGATCGACGAAATCCCAGATATAGCCGCCCTGATACTTGGGGTACTTGCGGATGATGTCCCAATACTCCTTGAAACCGCCGATGGAGTTACCCATGGCGTGGGCATACTCACACTGAATCAGCGGACGGGGATTGTCGGTCTGGGCATACTTCTCACAGTCCTCATAGCCCATATACATCGGACAGAAGATATCCGTCTTCCCATCGTGGCGAGCCTGCTCATACTGCACAGGACGGCTCTGGTCGTAAGACTTAATCCAGTCATAGGCCTTCTCAAAGTTAGGGCCATAGCCAGCCTCATTGCCCAACGACCAGACGATGATGGAGGGGTGGTTCTTGAATGAATGCACATTGCCATACTGGCGCTCCAAGTGAGCCAGTTCGTAGTCCTGACGCTTGGCCAGCGTTCCTTCGCCATAACCCATGCCATGACTCTCAAGGTTCGACTCAGCCGTGAGGTAGATGCCATACTCGTCGCAGAGGTCATACCAACGGGGATCATCGGGATAGTGACAGGTGCGTACAGCATTGATATTCAGATACTTCATAATCTTGATGTCCTGAATCATGCGCTCCACGGAGACGACATAACCACCATCGGGATCAAGCTCATGACGGTCGGCACCTTTTATTAATATAGGCTGACCGTTGACGAGCAACTGCCCGCCTTTGATCTCGATATGACGGAAGCCGATGCGCTGGGGAATGACCTCCAGCACCTTGTCGCCCTGTTTCAAGGTCATGATGAGGGTGTACAGGTTGGGCGTCTCGGCTGTCCATGCTTTGACGTTTGGGAGTGAAGAGTGAAGAGTGAAGAGTGAAGAATTTGCTGCCGCCGTGATATGGTCTCCGACCTGATTGCCAGCGGCATCGTAGAGCTTCGCCTCCACCTGAGCCTTACCAGCCACCTTCACGTCGACATCGAGCAGGCCGTTGCCGTTCTGACAGTCCTGACGTACGAAGAAGTCCTGGATGTGCACCTTCGGACGGGCATAGAGATACACCTCGCGGGCGATGCCGGTAAAGCGCCAGAAGTCCTGATCCTCGAGATAGGAGCCGTCGCACCAGCGCATGATCTGCATGGCGATGAGGTTCTGGCCTTTCTTCAGGTATTTCGTGATGTTAAACTCTGCAGCCACCTTCGAGTCCTCAGAGTAGCCCACGTATTTGCCGTTCACCCAGAGTGTGAGGTTGCTCGTGGCAGAACCAACGTGGAAGAACACCTCCTGACCGTTCCAGTCGGCAGGCAGTTCGAAGGTACGGCGGTAGGAACCGGTGTAGTTGTTCGTCTCGCCGATATACGGGGGATTGCTCTTGAAGGTCGTTCCCCAGGCATAGCCGATGTTCTTGTAGATGGGATCGCCATAGCCATTCAGCTCGAAGAGGCCAGGCACGGGAAAGTCCACCCATCGTGAGTCGTCATACTTCAGCGCATAGAAGCCTTCCGGGGCATTCTGATGGTCTTTCACGAAATTGAACTTCCACATGCCCTCCATCGAGAGGAAACGGGCAGACTTCGCCTTGTCACCTTTCTGAGCAAGGTCTTGATTCTCAAAGGCGAAGAAGTGGGCGTGGCGCGCCTCACGGTTCACTTGGTTCACTTGCGGATCCAGCCACACGGGTGTCTTCTGGGCATGAGCCGATACCATGGCCATGGCGGCCAAAGATAGAATTAGTTGTCTGATCATACGTTTGTTAGAGATGATTGATGAATATTTTCGGCAAAGTTACGAATTATTTGTGAAATATTTGTAACTTTGCAACAAATTTTATCAACTCGAGAATGAAAAGAATCAAACCGACGGCCTTATGGCCTGCTGTGCTCCTCGTCATCGCCCTGTGCCTGCTCATCGGGGAAAGCGACTTGCTCTGGAAGGTGCAGCAGTATAATCTGTTTCTCTATTCCAAGCATTTCTTCCTGCAGCAGATGCTCGTCCCGGGGGGCTTGCTCTCGTATGCAGGCTGCTTCTTCACTCAGCATTTCTACCATGCCTGGCTGGGCGTCGTGCTGCTCTGCGGATGGTGGGCGCTGCTGATGTGGATGACGAAACGCACCTTCCGCATCACCGACAGATGGATCGTCCTCACCCTTGTCCCCGTAGTCATCCTGCTCGTGGCGGATATGTGTCTGGGCTACTGGCTCTACGCCATCAAGCTGAGGGGTTATTTCTTCGTGGCGACGATAGGTACGACGGCCGTTGTAGGGCTGTTGTGGGCGTTCCGGAGTCTGCCGCAGAAGCTGCTCTACAGGGGGCTTCTGATGCTTCTGACAGCCGTTGCTGGCTATCCGCTGATGGGAGCCTATGCGCTGGCAGCCGTCCTGCTGATGGGCGTGTTCACCTGGCGGCTGTCGGGAAACAAGACGCAGAACAGCATTCTCACCCTCATAGCCCTGCTGACGATCATTGCCGTACCGCTGATCTATTATAGGCTGGTGTATAGCCAGACCAATCTGGCTGACCTCTGGACGACAGCCCTGCCTGTCTTCGCCATGCGGGAAAAGTATCCGGCGTATGACGCACCTTATTACCTGTTGGCAGCGTTCTTCCTCATCTTCACCGCCACCTATCGTCAGGAATGGTCGGTCAAAAGGCTGGCACCTTATAAGTACTGGGGTACGCAGGCACTCCTGCTCGCCGTAATGGCTGGCTGCACCTGGCATTTCTGGTATAAGGACAAGAACTTCCACCGCGAACTGGCGATGGAGCGCTGTGTGGAGCAGTGCGACTGGGAAGGCGTGATCCGTGAAGGCAAGAAACAGGACGGGGAACCCACCCGTGCCATCGTGATGATGCACAACCTCGCCCTGAGCCGTCTGGGACGCCAGTTAGACGAGATGTACAACTTCCCCAAAGGTTCGAAGAAACCCAACACCCCACTGCCCGTCTATATGTACCACATCGCCGGACGACTCATCTATTACCAATACGGCATGCTCAACGACTGTCACCGCATCTGTATGGAGGAAGGCGTGGAATACGGCTGGCGACCGGAACTGCTGCAGTATATGGCGCGCTGTTCCATCCTGATGAACGAGGACCAGGCCGCCAGAAAGTTCCTCGACCTGCTGCGAGAGACACAGTATTACGGCGAGTGGGCGGATCAGATGGAACCCCTCATCGGTCATCCGGAGAAGATGGCCGAGGCCCAAGAGACGGGTCCCATCACCCATATGATGCACTACAAAAACCGTCTGGGCGGTGATCAGGGCTACGTGGAACGGCACCTCATGATGCACCTGTCGAAGAACGATGCCAACGATCCCTACTTCCAGGAGCAGGCTCTCCTCGCCACGCTCTGGACGAGGAATCCCGACGACTTCTGGCAACGGTTCGAAAAGTATGTCTCGCTGCGCCCTCACCCCACGATGCCACGCATCTTCCAGGAGGCGGCCTATCTCTTTGCCGACATGCAGAACAAGGACGTCAGGAGCCTGCCCTTCGACCAGGGCGTGATACGAAGCTATGAGGCCTTCATGCAACAGCTGCAGCGTTACGACGGTGCGACGCTGGAACAGGCGAAGACGGTCCTCTATCCCTATTTCGGGAATACTTATTTCTATGAGTATTTCTTCCTAAAGGACATCACGTATATGTAATTGAGAATTGAAAATTGAGAGTTGAGAATTATGATTACTAAGATAAACGTAGAAAAGTGGCTGAGGGCAAGAGGACGATCGGTACTCACCATCGTCTTCTCTTACCTCTTACCTCTGACATCTTACCTCTTATTGACCGCCTGCGGCAGTGGGATTCCGACGGAGTATCAGGAGGTGGATAAGCTGCCGGAGATTTATCCTGATTATACCAATGTCACCGTGCCCATCAATATTGCGCCGCTGACGTTTGAGATGGAAAAGAAGAACACGGAGATGGCCGTGCGCTTCAAGGCCGGTGACGAGGAGGTGGTCTGCAACGGCACGAAGGCACAGCCCTCGTTCGATGAGTGGCAGGCACTGAAGGAGAAGGCTAAGGGAAAGGCCATCAACGTGGAGGTGTTTGCGGAGAACGACGGCCAGTGGATGCGCTATAAGCCCTTCTCCATCTATGTCTCCAACGACTCGATTGATCCCTACATCAGCTACCGTCTCATCTCGCCGTCATATGTGTCATACGAGGAACTGACCATCAGCCAGCGCTGTCTGGAGAACTACGACGAGAGCGTCATCTACAACAACATGCTCTGTACGACAGCCACGGAGGGACAGTGCATCAACTGTCACAACTACCAGCAGTACAATCCACAGCGCATGCAATTCCATGCCCGTGAGAATCTGGGGGGCACCGTCATTGCCTACGACGGTCAGATACGGAAGATCAACATGAGAAACGACTCGTTGCTCTCCGCCGGTGTCTATCCTGCCTGGCACCCCACCCTGCCCGTCATCGTCTATTCCACGAACAAGACGCAACAGACCTTCCACATCACCGATCCCAATAAGATCGAGGTGTTCGACACCCAGAGCGACCTCATCGCCTATGACGTGGTGAAGAACGAGGTCACGAACATCGAGAAGGATTCCACGGAGTTCGAGGTGTTCCCCTTCTGGGCACCCGACGGCAAGGCACTCTACTATTGCAGTGCCCACTTTGAATACAATGACACGACAGACCACGGACGGGAGGCGATGGTCCGGACCTATGAGGTGAAATACAATCTCTATAAGAAAGCCTTCGACATGGAGACGATGAGCTTCGGTCCACGGGAACTGGTGTTCGATGCTGCAGCCATCAACAAGAGTGCCACCCTGCCACGCATCTCACCCGACGGACGGTTCCTGATGTTCACCTTGGCAGAATACGGTGTGTTCCACATCTGGCACCACGATGCAGACCTGTGGCTCCTGGATCTCACCACAGGCCAGGCACGGTCGGTGAAGGAGATCAATTCCAACGATACGGAGAGTTACCACGCATGGTCTTCGAATGGCCGCTGGGTGGTGTTCAGCAGTCGTCGCTACGATGGCAACTACACCCGTCCCTTCATCGCCCATATCGATGCCCATGGACGGGCCACCAAGCCCTTCGAACTGCCTTGTGCCGATCCGGACTTCCACCGTCAGTTCATGAAGTGCTACAACATCCCTGAGTTCATGCGAGGCCCTGTCACCATCCGTCCTCAGGACTTTGCTGATGTGCTTCATCGCGACGGAGAGCCCGTCAAGTATGTGCAACACCTGAACAAATAACTATTATGAGAAAAGAAGAAAGATATGCGAGGGTTCTCGCCTATTTCCGGGAGCAGATGCCGGAGGTGAACACCGAACTGGAGTTCGGCAGTGTGTTCCAGTTGTTAGTGGCCGTGATACTGAGTGCCCAGTGTACCGACAAACGGGTTAATCAGGTGACGCCCGAACTGTTCCGCCACTACCCTGATGCCCGTTCGATGGCTCAGGCAGAACCCGAGGATCTGTTGGTCTATATCAGCAGCGTGTCGTATCCCAATGCGAAGGCAGACCACCTCGTGAAGATGGCCCATCTGTTGGTGGAGCGGCATCATGGTGAGGTGCCTTCAGACATGAACCAGCTTCTCGATCTCCCTGGTGTAGGCCGTAAGACGGCGAATGTCATCCAGAGCGTCGCCTTCGGAAAGCCCACCCTCGCTGTGGATACGCATGTCTATCGTGTGGCACATCGCTTAGGACTGGTCCCACAGCGTGCCAACACCCCCTACAAAGTGGAAATGGAACTGACGAAGTATATCCCGGCAGAAGATATTCCCCGTGCCCACCACTGGCTCCTGTTGCATGGCCGTTATGTATGCACATCAAGAAAGCCACACTGTGAAAAGTGTGGCCTCTCTAACGTTTGTTGTTACCCTGTCCCCAATTCCTGAATGCCCGACGGTGGAACCGTTCCTCGGCAATCAAGACATCAAATACCTTAGATGGACTAATCACAGTGAAAAACTTCTGATGATAGAGCTGTTGGATCTTCTTCTGTTCCAACTCATTGGCGTCACGCCTCTCCACGAGCTTGCGACAGCTGGCATCATCGACAGGCTTGACAAAGCCTTCCTTCCTCACCTTCTCGAAGATGGCACGCTGTTTCTGCTGCATCTCCCTGAACAGGGGGAAGAACTTGGCTGCCTCCTCAGGGGTCAGATTGGCCTCCTTCGTGATAAACTGCTCCATCTCTGCCTGGAACTTCTCCGGAGAGAACTTCCTGGTTTCCTGAGCCATTAACGGTGAAAAGGTGAAAAGGTGGAAGAGTGAAAGCCACACGGCCTTCATCCAGACACTTTTTACCTGACACCTTATCATACGATATCTCTCCATCACTTTTTCACCTTTTTACTTTTTTACCTTTTTACCTTTTTACTTTTACTCAATACTCTGCGGATGCCAGACAGGCATAGATATCCTGATTGTCAAGCATCATGTAGTCGGCAGCTTCATCAAAGAAGGCATCGTCGGGCTGACTCTGCTGAATGACTTCTGCCACATGTCCCTGGTTCTGCTGCGACTCACCGGGAATCACCAGCCAGGCAGCGGTAGACACAAACAGCGCACAGACGGCTGCTGCAGCCCACCACACGGGACGCATCCAAACCCTCCGAGCCTTAGGACGACGGTCGGGAATCTGTTCCATCACCTTCGTTGTCAACTGCTCGAAATAGCCCTCAGGCACCGTAAAAGGATTCCTGCGGCCAAGCTTGTCTGATATGTACTTTTCTTCTTCCATCGAATGTTTGACGTATAAGTATTCAATTGGTTTAATCACGTAGCTTAAAAAATTCAGAGATTTTCTTCACGGCGATGTGATAGGAGGCTTTCAGCGACCCTTCCGTGGTGCCCAGCATCTGACTGATGTCGCTGTATTTCAGTTCATCAAAATAGCGCAATTGGAACACAGTACGCTGAACATCAGGCAGTTGTGCGATGGCCTCCTGCAATAGCGCCTCGGTCTCCGTACCGTCGAAATAGGGGTCTGCCAATAAAGAGCTGGCCACAGAATATTCATCCTCGCTAACGGTCATTCGCCGTTTGTTTTTGCGCAGCAGATCGAGCGCCTCGTTGATGGCGATGCGTGAGAGCCAGGTGAACGCTTTTGAATCGCCTCCGAAAGTATCGAGGGCGTTCCAGGCCTTCAGGAATGCATTCTGCACCACATCGTCGGCATCATCATGGGTAAGCACGATCTTTCGGACCTGCCAGTAGAGCTGTTCACCATACTGACGCACAGCAGCCTCGAAGCCCTGACGTTGGGTCTCGGGGTTCAGGAGCATCTGTGTGATCTGCTGGTCGTCCATCACCTATAAACTATAAACTGTCAACTATATATTCCCCCATCTTCCTACGGATGACCTTGTCATAACCATAGAGGTCCGGATAGTATTTGACCTCTCCCGTCTCCGGATCTGGATAGGCAGTATAATAAATAATGTACACGGGCACGCGCGGATTAATATCCCGATAAGTGATGACCTTGAGTGGCCTAGGATCCTCTTCATGCTCCTCCATATACTCGAGACCTCTATCGGTCTCCGGCTTCAAATCCATGGCGATACGGATCTTGTCGATGGTCCACTCGTCAGCACCCTGCAACAGGAAACGAGCCAGGTCGAAGGGTCTCTGCACCCTCACACAACCATGTGAGAGCGTCCGTCTTTCGCGGTTGAAGGCCCCTTTATTGTTCGTATCATGCAGATACACACCGAAGTTGTTGGCGAAGCGGAACACGATTCGTCCGAGGGAGTTGCCTGCCCCACCCCTCTGGCCCACACGCAGACCACCTTCCATCAGCTGACTCTTCGTCACCTTCTTTGGTTCAAGGGTATCACCCTTCGCACGGTCTATGATATAATAGCGGTTTCTGGCAAAGTAGGCAGAGTCCCCGCCATGGGCAGACACTTCTCCCTTCACGATTGACGGGGGGATGATCCATTCGGGATTCACCTGCATATAGGAGATCTCACTGTTCAGCAACGGTGTCTTCGTCGGTATCGCCCCACAACAGATCTTCATGGGCATCACACTGTCAGGACAGATGGCCCACAACTGTTGGGCGGGGATGTTCACCACCACCTGATGGGTTCTGCCATCCGGTCTGACGATCTGCCAACGACAACGCTCCAAGTTCGCGATGAGCGTCTCTCGCTTGGCACTGTCGGTGGTCTGTTCCAGTTGCTTCAGAAATGTCTGATAGAGGCTGTTGGTGGGGACTGAGGTCCGCAGATAGGTCATTCTGTCGGGCGACTTCAGTTTCTGTAGGGGTTCCTCATAGTCGGGAGCCTTCACCTCGTAGTCGAAGAGTCTGGCATAGCCCGTGCCGTCAGTCTTATAATCCATATGGTTAAACACCTGGTCTGGCCGCATAAACCCATAGCGCTGTCCGACGGTATATCTGACATACGCCTTCGTCAGATGGTATTCCAGTCTGGGAAGCACCTCGTTGATGCTCTGTCCCAGGGAGTCAAAACTGAGCTGATGCACCATCTCAAGGTCTGATGCAATCTCTGGCAGGAAGAACGCCTTCGGATCCAGTCCCTGTCTCGGCAGTTCTCTTTGCAACTGTGCCAACAGGGTGTCTGCCTGATCCGTCACCCCTGCCCTATTATACCAGAGGGGCTCAAAGATCCGTCCTGTCTGCAGTTGTTTCACAGCTGTCTGATAATACGCCTTTGTCTTTTTGTCTGCCTCCCACTTCGACGTGTCGGCATCTAAAAGATGCGTCAGATACTTCCCTTGTTCGGTGGTATCCAACGCATGTACGAATGTTCCAAAGGCGGAAGAGTCGGCCTCGTCATACTCACGGTTTCCGTTCACACAGGAAGCCAGGAGCATGAGGCCCGTCGCAAGTCCTGTGATTAACGGACGTAGACCCTGCGGACGACCTTGCCTACCTTGACGATGTAGCAACCCTTCGGGATATTAAGTTCGATCTTCTGTTCCGGACTGTCTATCCGCTTGTGCAGCACGACATTGCCGGTGACGGTGACGATTTGCAGCACCTGGCCCTCTGCCCCTGTAATGGTCAGCGTGCCCTCACTGTAAACCACGTCCACCTCCTGCTCGTCCGTCAGTTCCATGACCCCGGCGAAATACGCTGGAGCAGCACTGGCGGTCACAGGTACCAGCCAGAGGGCAGCCACGGAGAAGGTAAGAATGAGTAAACGTTTAATCATACGCATGCATATATAGTTTGGTGCAAAGTTAGCATTTTTCTTTGAAACCACAAAACTTTTTCGACGGAAAATGCATTTTTTACCTAAAAAGGAGGATTTTTACACGTCGATGATGTCCATTTCGTTCGTCAGACGGGTGTTTTCAAACACGGCCTTCGCCTCTTCCAGCAACACGTTCTCGTCGTTATAGCGCGAACTGTAATGCCCCAGCAACAACTGTCCCACACCAGCTTCCTTAGCCACCATCGCAGCCTGTCGGGCGGTAGAGTGACAGTATTTCTCAGCCGACTGGATCTTGTCCTCGCCATAGGTGCTCTCGTGGTACAGGGTACTCACGCCCTTTATCCGTTCGTGCAAGGTGGGGATATAGCGGGTGTCACTGCAATAGGCGTAGCTTCTGGGTGCATCGGCAGGCTCCACCAGTCGCTCGTTGGGGATCACATCACCATCCGCTGTCGTCCAATCTGCCCCCATCTTGATGTTGTTGATCTGACTGCGTGGCACCCCGTAGGCCTTCAGCATCTCCGGTCGGATATGGGGCAACAGGGCCTTCTCACGGATGAGATAGCCACAGGTAGGCATACGGTGCTCCAGGGGAATGGTCTCCACGGTGATGCTGTTGTCCTCATAGACGATGGCCTGCTTGGAGGTATCCACAGGATGGAACGCTACCTCATAACCCAGGTCATGGGTGAAGAAGGCAATCTGGTCGTTCAACATGGGTCCCAGTGCCTCCGGGGCATGGATATGGAGGGGAGCCGTACGACCTAACAGTCCGAAGGTGGAGATCATCCCGATCAGCCCGAAACAGTGGTCGCCATGCAGATGCGAGATAAACACCCGACTGAGTTTCGCAAAGTGCAGATGACACTTCCGCATCTGCGTCTGTGTGCCCTCTGCACAGTCGAGCATCAACAACCTGTCCCTCACCTCCACCAATTGTGAGGAGCCATTGTGACGAAGGGTGGGAAGCGCACTTCCACACCCTAAGATATGTACCCTGAAAGGTTCCACGACGTTTAGATCTTATTGAACTCGTCGCCGGTATCTTCCAGTTCCAGTCCGTGGAGGTCCACCTTGGGCTTCGGCTTCCAGCGGCTGTACTCGAAGGTCTCTGTCTCGTCACGGGGCTTGCCCAGTGTTTTGAATGCCAGCGTGTCGGCACCGAGGATGAGGATCTCGTAGCGGTTCAACTCTTCCTCATCACCGCCACCCTCACGCATGAGTTCGATCTCCAGTTCACCGTTGAAGATCTTCCAGGTGCGATAGACGATCACCGACTGGTCGATGCTCTCTGCCACACCACCCTCTTTGATGCGGATGCCGATCTCAGCACTGCCGTCGATGGGGTCTGGCATCACCCAGTCACCCATGAGCGTGTTCAGGTTGATCACGAGCAGGGCGTTCTTCTTGAGCGAGTCAGCCAGCACGGCCACACGGTCTGACACCTGGAGACCACCCAGCACCTTGCCGGCCTCCTGGGCCTTGGTCAGGCTCAGCGACAGGGTGTCACCATTGTCGGTTGTCAACTCCAACGTGTTCATGGCCGTTCCATCCGTACACACGCCATAGATGGTCTGGTCTCTGAACATGGAAACATCGGTCTTCTCGGTTTCCTCTGTTTCCTCAACCTGTGCCTGTTGTTTACCACCACAGCTGCCCAATACCATTGCCGCAGCCATCATCCATAAAAATCCTGTTTTCTTCATATCAATTCGTTATATTTGTTGTCTTAAAAATCCGTTTAATCCGTGAAATCCGTTGTCTTAATAAACTATCTTTTTGTCTTTGCCTCCTGCCACAGCTCCTCCATTTCCTCGAGTGTCATCTCCGTCAGAGGCTTCCCTACCCTGATGCTGTGTTCCTCGATATAATTAAACCGTTCGATAAACTTCCGGTTCGTCATCTCCAGCGCATTGTCAGGGTTCAGTTTATACAGTCTCGCGGCATTGATGACGGCGAAGAGGAAATCTCCCAACTCCTCCGTCGAACGCTCCTTGTCATCCTTGTTCAGTTCGGCCTCCAGCTCGTCCAGTTCCTCACGCACCTTCTGCCACACATCCTCACGTTTCTCCCAGTCGAAGCCCACGTTCCTGGCCTTGTCCTGAATTCGGTACGCCTTGATGACACTGGGCAGCGCAGCCGGCACCCCCGACAGCACCCTTTCATTCCCGTCCTTCTCCTTCAGCTTGATCTGCTCCCAGTTCTGCAGCACCTGTGTGACGGTGGTGACCTTTTCCCCGTTGGCAACAGGGGAAAGATCATCGGGCACGTATGGCAGCGGCTTGGGGTCCTCGGCATCGATCTGAGAAGGATGATACACATGCGGATGCCTGGTGATCATCTTCTTCGTCAGGGCGTCACACACGTCCGCCATGTCAAACTGTCCCTGTTCCTCTGCGATCTTCGCATAGAAACAGATATGCAGCAGCACGTCACCCAACTCCTTGCAGATGCCGTGGATATCGTTCTTGATCAGGGCGTCGCAGAGCTCGTAGGTCTCTTCGATCGTATTGGGTCTCAGACTCTCGTTCGTCTGTTTCTTGTCCCACGGACAGTTCGCCCTCAACGCGTCGAGCACGTCCAGGAAACGACCGAAAGCCTTCATTTTTTCCTCTTTTGTATGCATAATACATTAATAATTGG
>JAEEGF011697704.1_pt1 | contig 14692 bp, 7 predicted proteins | sample 9134171 | NCBI WGS metagenome assembly JAEEGF01 (sample SAMN16246542, study PRJNA631951) | gut metagenome | biome: gut microbiome; feature: rumen; material: AP-attached | host: Bos | place: Iran: Karaj | collected 2018-10
GTGGTCGCTTTTATCTTTGATACGACAGCCGAGATCGCATCATTTTTTCTGTATGCGAGGAAAATGGGGCCGGTCTGCGCGGAAAGTGTATCCACGTGGTTTATCCTGTCCTGTTCCTTGTCGGCTCTGGTGTTCTCGTGTTTCTTTATCACACCTGAAACATAATCGTCCACAGCGGCGGCCGCAACTATACCTGTCTGGGCTCTTTGGTCCATTGTGAGCTCATAGATGTAATAGCATGCTTTTTCATCCTGTCTGTAGATCCCGCGGTCGATCTGCTCAAGGAGCATTTCCTTTGCTTTCTCGTAAACTTCGGGAGCATACATGTCATGCCCTTCTTCAAACTGAGTCTCGGGTCTGTCGATGTTGAGAAAAGAAAGAGGTTGTTTAAGCGCCTCTTCTCTCGCTTCCGCTCTGTTGTAGACATCGTAAGGAAGAGCTGCGACCTTGTCGGCAAGGAGGTCATCGGGTCTGAGTGCTTTAAATGTTCTGATGTTAGCCATAGTGCATCTCCTAAAGTGTTTTGTATCGTTTATCTGATCCTCACCGCTATAACGGCGAGTCTTCCGTTCTCATTGTGTTTTCCGGTCTCATCGGTATCCGAGCATGTGGAAAGCGTAAGGAAGGTATCGCCGTACTTTGCCTCTCTTCCGCCGCTCACTTCGCTGAGGCGGGTTATATTTTCATACCAGTCGTCAAATTCCCGCTCCGTTTTGGCATCATAAAAAAAATAATACCTGAAAGCCTCTTCTCCCTGCATGAAAACATGCGACCTGAACACCGAGATCACTTCGTAAGTCCGCTGTTCGTATGCGGTCTCAAATGTGATGAGCTTGTGTTCTTCAAAGAAATCCTGTGAAAGATAGGATTCAAGCTTTCCAAACATCTTTCCGCTCTTCTGGTTGTGCCCAAAGATCAGGATGTTCGTTGTGGGACACACGCCCCCCGCAAAGCCGTTTGAAAGCGTTCCCACTCCCGTCTCACATTCGACCGGGATAAAAAGAGTTCCGTTTTTGTTCTCGCTCCCGTCAAACAGGTGCTTCAGGTAATACGTGTCATCGTCCGCTTTTTCCACGACGACCGGATAATCTATATCCGTTCCATCTATCGAGAGCCATCCTCTGTAGTCTGGATTTATCTCAAAAAGCGCCTTTCCTCCTTCTGTCATCTCGGGAGGAAGAGGTGTGGGGGTTGGCGAAAAAGTCGGTGTTGCTGAAGGAGTGACTTTTGTCTTAGCTGCATCAGGTGTGACTGCCGCAGGTCCCGCATCACTTGTCGGAGACGCTGTCGGGATCTGTGTCGGAGTAAGGAGCCTGGGCTCTCTGTGTTCCGGATCGTTTTCTATCTGTTCCTTGAGTTTTTTAAGTTCTTCGACATTACGTGAAACTTCGGAGGACTCCCTGAAATAGACAAAAAGCCATACCGCAAGAGCGAGCGCCGCAACGATGCCGACAGTTACGGCTATCGTATGCGGAACGTTCTCTTTTGCCTTGTTTATCAGTCTTTTAAAAAAACCGTCTGTATCAGAATCTTTCATCGTTTCTCTGTTCCATAGCCTTTTTGGTCTGGGTGAAAAGGATCTTTCTAAACGGTATCAGCAGCAATATCTCAACAACGAACAATATGAGCGACTGAATGAGTCTCGGGATGATGGCACCGATGTTCATGGGAAGGAAGCCATAGACCACAAGTCCTATCGTGGTCACGACAAGTCCCGCAACAAACTGGTCAAGCGCCGCCGCTATGATGGTGCGCACTGGAGTCTGTTTTTTAAAGAGGAGAAATCCGTAGGTGATCCCTCTTAAAACCGCGGCTCCTGTGATAAAAGGATTGATGGCGAAGCCCTTCATAAGACCTCCCACCACATCCGCTATGCCTCCGACAACGGCTCCGTAAAGGGGACCGAGGCATGCGCCGCACACAGCTCTCGGAAGAAACGTGAGACTGAACCTCGTTATAGGTGTCTCTATCACAAGCAATCTTTCAAACACTATCTCAAGAGCAGTCATCATGCCCAGCATCACAACTACTCTTGTGTTAAACTTTGGCTGTAAATCCTTCAAGTCTTTAATCCTCTTCTGTCTCGCCGTAATTTGGTGTCTTGAACCAGTGAAGACCGGGGTTGTAGCGGAAAAGCACCTTCGCCGTGATGTCCTCATGTGCAAGGTATTTGTTCTTCCAGTATCTCGCGTCGAATGACCCGTTCCTGTTGTCGCCCATCATAAAATAGCAGCCTTCGGGTATCTCGTAGGGTCCGAAGTTTCCGTCTATATGATCGGTCTTTAAGTAATCCTCGAGCAGCACTTCCCCGTTTATGTAAACGTGTCCGTTCTTTATCTCGAGCGTCTCTCCGGGCATTCCGATGCAGCGCTTTACAAGATATTCCTTTTCCGCGCCTTCTTCAAGGTCCTGGTTTTCAAATATCAGTATGTCGCCGCGGGAAACCGTTTTAAACATGCGAAGTCCGATAAGCTTGTCACCTATCTGGATCGTGTTCTCCATGGAGCCCGAAGGCACCACGGCCTTAAAGATCACAAAGTTCGTTATGAACAGTGCGAGCACGATGGCAACGACAAGGATTATCGCCCAGCTTATGGTCTCCTTAAGGACATATTTGGCTTTGCCAAGTGATGTTTCACTTGTGTTTTCGTTTTGTTTTGCCGTATCTTTTTCGTTTATGTTTTCCATATCCGTCACTCACAGGGGCCGTCACAGTTCTGTGGGGCCGTCGCCTATATCAACAACATAGAAATCGGCCTTATATCCGATCTTTGAAAGATAGGTGTCTCCGACTGTCTTTATGAAATCGTCGACATTCTCTTCTTTTACGATGCTCACGGTGCAGCCGCCGAAGCCTGCGCCGGTCATTCTCGAGCCTATCACTCCGGGCACCGTCCATGCGGTCTCGACAAGTGTATCAAGCTCGATCCCCGTAACCTCGTAATCGTCTCTTAAAGAAACATGGGATTCGTTCATCAGGCGCCCGAATCTTTCGATGTCATTGGCCTTTAACGCAGCCACGGCATCAAGAGTGCGGATGTTTTCATAGACCGCGTGCTTTGCGCGCCTTGTCTTTACCTCGTCGCCGATAACATCCTTTACGGCCTCAAATTCCTCCGTAGAAAGCTCTCCGAGAGCCTTGATGTTTTTCTTTGTCTGTATCGAAGCAAGAGCGGCTTCACACTCAGATCTTCTTTCGTTGTACTTGGAATCGCCGAGGCCTCTCTTTTTGTTTGAGCAGGCGATGACGATCTTTGCGCCGGAAAGTCTGATCGGCGCATATTCATACTTCAATGTCGCGGTGTCAAGGAAAATGGCATTGTCTTTCTTTCCCATAGCGATGGCGAACTGGTCCATGATGCCGCAGTTTACGCCGATGAACTTGTTTTCTGCTTTCTGCGAAAGGAGCGCTATATCGATGAGACTCATCTCAAAACCGAAAAGTTCTCTTAACGCGAACGCGGTGAGCACTTCAAGTGAGGCTGATGAAGAAAGTCCGGATGAATTCGGGATATTTCCGAAAACGAGCATATCAATGCCTTCATCGACGCGCTTTTCGTTTTCGTTAAGCATCGCGATGACGCCCATCGGGTAGTTTGCCCAGTCGTATTCTTCTTTGTCATAGTAAATATCGTTTATGTCAAAAGCATGTATGCCCTGGTCCTCAAAGTTCAGCGAGAACATCCTGCAGGTATCCATGCCGTTCTTTCTTGCGACTGCATAGGTCCCTATGGTCAGAGCACAGGGAAAAACGTGACCGCCGTTGTAATCCGTGTGTTCTCCGATAAGGTTCACTCTTCCGGGTGCAAAGAACACTCTCGCATCCTCGGTGCCACCGAAAACGCGCTCAAATTCAGCTAAAAGTTTTTCTTTCATCTTTTCTTCCTCTGTCTGTAAAAAGTATCATCTTCCGATGACCGCATCATTATATCAATCAAGTCAGTAAAAGTAAAGGATTTACTTAACGTGTTACCGAGATAACGGGACGCACTCCGCAAAGCCCGTCGGATAACGAATAGCCGCCCGTGAACATGCCGTAGGTAAAGGCATTTCCGTATTCGTTCACAAACATCGCGGTCCCGGGAAGCGCTCCTCTGTCCATAAGCCAGTAGCAGCCGGGCGCTTTGTCGTTGTAGGTGTAGCCCTTCCAGTCGGTACACATGATCTTTGAAGTGACCGGATCAAAACAGTATATCCCTTTTGAAAAAGCATATTTCGTCGGTGCCGCTTTCGCAGCGGAGTCCAATCCTTTTGATTTAAGTTCCAGTAATTCACTGTACCCCAAAAGCCGCACAAGGTCCCCGTCGCGCTCCGAAAGCTTTTTCTTTTCATCTGCGGAAAACGCTTCGTCAAGAAAAGCGCCGTTAAGCCATTGTCTTATCGAAGAACCCGAAAAATCCACATCCCTGTTGTCATCGTCAAAAGACATCTCATCCAGGATATTTAATGCAACAAGGTCAAGTTTGCCCTCGTCCGCGTTCATCACGATCCAGAGGATATCGTTTTTTTTGCCGTTTGTGTTGTATTTTCCGAATCTTACGATGTCTCCCGTTTTTGCGCCGGAAATATCCGATTCCGTATAGGATATTTGTTCCGCTTCGCCTTTTTTCACGTCATAGGAAAACAGGCTTTTATCGAGTTTTTCCGCATACGCCTTGTCATAAACCGCACCGTCGACCGCTATCTTTGCGTCACCTGACAGTTCGTTCACGATAGAAAGTATCCTGTTGCCGTCGTTTGTTCCGCCCACATATTCCGTTTTCCCTTCCCGCTGTACGCCTGGGTGAATGACCGGTTTCATGTCGAAACCACCGTCTTTTTTTGTGATGACAAGTTCAAGAAGGAACGTGTCCTCGGTATAATAGTCGAACCAGAAGTCGCCTATGCTGTAAAAGATGGGCTTTCCCTTGTAATGATCCACGCCCTGGATCACATGGCTGTGTCCTCCTACGACAGCGTCCGCGCCTGCGTCTATGTAGCTCATTGCAAGCTCCTTCTGGTCCTCCTCAAGAAGCTCGGAATTTTCCTTGCCCCAGTGGACAACTGCGATCACGACATCTGCGTGTTCCTTGGCTTCACGTATGGCTTTAAGGAATTTACCGCTGTCATAGCAAAGAAGGATTCCCGCCGAACTGTCCGTGGCTTCCGGAGTCTTCCTGTTTTTTTCCGCCTTTGAAGCCATGACATATGCTATCTTTACGCCGTTTACTATGAAGTAGACGGGCTCGGAAGCTTCGCTGATGTTCCTTCCCGCGCCTACATAGGCGATGTCGACAGACTTTAACGTATCCAGCGTATCTGTGAGGCTCTCTTCTCCGTAGTCGTAAACGTGATTGTTCGCAAGACCGCAGAGGTCCACGCCTATATCCTTGTAGAGCTTTACCAGAGCGGGGTCCGCTTTGAAATTGTAAAGCTTTCCCGAAAGCTTTTTTTCACTGTCCGTAAAAGGAAATTCGTTGTTTACAAAGAAAACATCGGCAGACCTCATAAGGCTTAAATACTCATCGGAAAAAAGCCTTGTGACGTCATAGCCTGAAGCAGTGTAGGTAATGTATGGAAAATAGTTTGAAGAAAGGCACATGTCGCCTGCAAACATAAGCGACACGGTGTCTGCGTCCCTTGTGGATAAAGGCGCCGGAGTAGGTGTGGGAGTTTCCGTTACCGCAGATGTGACAGGCGCTTCAGGAGTGGGTGTTACAGGCATCGTAGCAGTGGCGGAAGGCTCAGTGGCTGACGGTTTCGGCGTTGCCTCAGGGCTTACCGGAGCTGTCGGAGTTATGTCCGTAACACCTGCTGTAGGTGATGAAACAGGACTTTCCGTAACACCCGTATCAGGATCAAAAAACACTTCACCGTTAAGGCATCCTGCAAGAAAACCGGTCATGCAAACAAAAAAAATAAAGAAACACCGGTTCAGATAATTTATAAATACACGTTTTTTCATACGAATCTCTTTCATTTTTGTCAAAACTATTGATTTTTTCACGAATAAATTTTATCAGATATATGCATAAAGTCAATAAAGCACTTGACAAGCGCTTTAAAATGTTAGAAAATATAGGAAACTGACAAATAATTCCGAAAATAATCTGAGGCGATAATGAAAAAGAGGATCGAAAGAACCAACTTCAAAGGTACGGTAAACGTTCCCCCTTCAAAAACATACGTCCATGAATATCTCATCGGTGCGGCTCTTTCAAACGGAGTGAGCCGTATTTCCAATGTAGACATGAGCCGTGACGTTATCTCGACCCTCGAATGCATAAAACAGCTCGGCGCGGATTATTCGATCGACGGGAACACCGTTACCGTTACCGGCACAGGCGGAAACATCAGGACCTCCGCCGCAAACGAGAGCGCCATAAAGCTCAACTGCCGTGAATCCGGCACCTCTCTTCGTTTTCTCATTCCCCTTTCCCTTACCAGAACAAACAATGTGATATTTTCAGGCTCCGAAGCCCTCATAAGGCGCGGCATAATCGGCTATGAGCCTTGTTTTGGGTATTCAGGAGTAAAATACAAGGTCTTGAAGACCAGGATCGGCATAAAGGGAAGCCTCAAACCCGGATGTTACAGGCTCCGCGGTTCGATAACCCCGCAGTTCGCGTCGGGTCTTCTCTTCTCTCTCCCTCTTCTTGAGGGCGACAGCAAGCTCTTTATCTATCCTCCTTTCGATCAGTACGGTTTCGTTGACATGACCCTGGATGTGCTTAAGCATTTCGGGATAAAGATAAAAAAGATAGCTGAAGACGCGTATTTCATAAAAGGCGGGCAGACATACAAGCCCTGTGACGTAACGATCGAAGGTGACTGGTCCAGCGCCGCTTTCTTCTGCGCTCTGAACTATATCGACGAAAACAACAATGTCAAGGTCCGCGGGCTCAGGGATTCCAGTCTTCAGCCCGACAGACGGATCGTCGATTACCTCGACGCCATCACGAGCGGCTCCGCAACACTTGATGTATCAAATCATCCATATCTGGTGCCTGTGCTCTTTTCAGTTGCCGCGCAGTGCCACGGAGCCACATTCCTCGGAACGAGGTCTCTCGTTACGAATGACGTGAACATCTTAAAAGAGCTGAGGACCGAGCTCAAAAAATTCGGAGCAAAGATCGAGATAAACAGAAATTCCGTGGTCATCATGCCTTCGGTCCTCCACGCTCCCACAGTCGCGATCGACGGACATCACGATCATCGTATGGTGATGGCTCTCTCAGTTCTCCTTACCGTCCACGGCGGCGTGATCACAAACGCGGAAGCCGTTAAAAAGAGCTATCCCGGATTCTTCAACGAATTGGAACATATAAAATATGTGAGGCTGCCGAGAAAGGTAAACCTTTCATAAAACTAAAAAAACACCCCATTGACTTTTCAGTGATCAAAGGGGTGTCAGATAATAGAGAAAGCGGGTGTGCGGCCATTCGGCCGCGCACCCGCTTTCTCTATTATCTGACCGGAGCCATGCATAATACATGGCTCCGGTTTGATAAAACCATGATCAGCTGATCTTATTCCAATGTCTCATCAACTTCGTCTTCCGCTGATTCGTCTTCCGCTGCATCAGTGTCTGCGTCGTCTGCAATGTCGTCTGCAAAGTCATCTGCAATGTCATCTGCAAAGTCATCTGCAATGTCATCTACAGCGTATTCTACACTGTAGCCTGCAGTGTATTCTACAGTGTAGTTTACAATATCCGCAGCAGGATCCTCTTCAATTACCCGATATCCTTTTTCATCGAATGTGTATGTAATACCATCGATCACTACGGTACCTACAACATACGAACCTGCAAAGTAAAATCTTGTTCCGCGACTGCTTGTCACCCAAGTACCTACTGTATGGGATCCGTCTGAACTAAACTGATATTTAACTCCGTCGATCTTAGTAGCATAGACTGCCATAGAACCATTGGAACGGAAATAATGGAATACACCGTTTATCTCCTTCCAGCCGGTAACCATCACACCGTCCTCATAATAGTAGGTATACTTTCCGGACACAAGATAACCTGTATAATCAGCAATTCCTTCGCCTGTCAGGACACCTTCCTCGGTAAACTCATAGAACAATCCGTCAACGATCGCTACACCTGTTGCTCTGTAATAATCGTCATCGAAGTAATATCTTAAGCCATCAATATCATACCAGCCGAGAATAAATTCTCCCGCATAGTAATACTTCGCGCCCTTACTGGACTTGTACCAAGTACCACCCTGATATTTTCCGTCTGAAGCAAATTTACAAGGAACATTGTTTACTTTCTTAGTTCCTGTAGCCATTACTCCGTCAGATCCAAAGTAATAATAATCTTCTCCGATCAGCTTCCAACCGGTAGCAAGAACACCGTCTTCATAATAGTATGTATTCTTTCCTTCTGTGGTGAATCCTGTGTACTGGCTTTCTCCTGTTGAAACGAGCATTCCGTATTCATCAAAGGTATAGAACAATCCATCGACCAGATTTGTACCTGTCAGCATGTAGCCGCTTGCATTAAAGTAATAGGTTGCACCGTCTACATCATACCATCCCGTAATAAATGAACCTGCATAATAATACTTGGTTCCTTTACTTGTCTTGGACCAGGTACCACCCTGATACTTTCCGTCAGCAGCGAACCGGCAATAAATACCGTCCACCTTTTTGGTTCCGACAGTCATTGCTCCGTTAGATCCGAAGTAATAGTAGTCATCTCCGATCTGCTTCCAGCCTGTTACAAGCGTACCGTCTTCGTAATAGTATGTATACTTTCCTTCCGTGGTGAATCCTGTGTGCCGGCTTTCGCCCGAGGACATGAGTACTCCGTTTTCATCAAAGGTGTAGAACAAGCCATCGACCAGATTTGTACCTGTCAGCATGTAGCCGCTTGCATTAAAGTAATAGGTTGCACCGTCTACATCATACCATCCTGTAATAAATGAACCTGCGTAATAATACTTGGTTCCTTTATTTGACTTGTACCAATTACCGCCCTGATACTTTCCGTCAGCAGCAAACTCACACAGAACGTTATTGATCTTTTTGTTCTTTACACACATTGCTCCATCAGAGCCAAAGTAATAATAGTCGTCCCCGATCTGCTTCCAGCCGGTAACGCGGACACCGTTTTCATAATAGTACGTATCGTTTCCGTCTTTTACAAAGCCGATGTAGTTGCTGCCTTCTTCCGAAACAAGGATACCATTTCCATCAAATGTATAGAAGGAGCCTTCAATCTTTGCAACACCTGTTGTCATATAGCCCTGATCGCCAAAATAGTATATATTGTCATTTATCTCATACCATCCTGTGATACAAACGCCGCGATCGTAATACTTTGTTCCTTTATTTGATTTCTTAAATACTCCGCCCTGGTATATACCCTTCGAATCAAATTTATAGATAACAGAGTTGATAGTAGTTGCACTTGTGCGTAATACACCATTTTTAAAGTAGTATGTATTGCCAAACAGTTCTACCCAGCCTACTGCCGGCTCATTATTTATATATCCCTTAAATATGCCGTGATTTTGCTTCGAGTTGAATTCATACAGACCGTTTCTGTTTACTACCAGACCGTCTTCGCATTCAAATACAAGATCTCCCACCTTGCAGGTGACAACATATTCGCCGTCCACACCCAGGCCGTCTTCATCGAAAATGTATTCAGTTTCGCCGAACTCGAGTCTTCCGGCATAAACTTTACCTGCTACAAAATACATCTTCCTGCCGGTTGCTTTGTCCTTTGCAAATCCGGTGTACTTGGTTTCAGCAAGATCGATAGCATTTCCGCACTCAGAACAGATAAGCATTCCATCGGCATATACATACTGATGTCCATTCTGTCCGCAGGAGCTGTGCATTGTGTATGAATCAAGAACAGAACCGTCAAGGTTGTAGTTGACAACACTGATCTCGGATGCTGTTACACTTACTGTTGTATAAACAGCGTCAAACGAATCGTTGGTGTAAGCGAAATGGAACTCAGGAGTATCAAATGCAGCGTATGATTTTTCACCTGTCGAACCGCAGATGTAATAAACTGTACCGTTATTCTCATCTACCTCACCGCCTGTCAAAGGAAGTGTTCTGGCAAGTGTATGATCGTGACCTGAGAATACCATATCAATGCCTGCCGCATCAACTGCTGCAGGGAAGTGCTTGTTTAAGTACTCGCCGCCACCGGAGATATTGGTGTAATAAGGCGGCTGATGCATTGACAGTATCTTCCACTGTGCAGTGCTCTTGTTTGCATCATTGATGAGCCATTCCATAGTTTCGGCAAGCACATCATTATCTGCGCTCTTATAGTTGATCACTGCAATGTAAAGGTTATCATACTCAAGTGAATAGCATGTGGCTGAAGGCAGATTGAAAATATTCTTTCCGTTATCTGCATACTTGTCGCCTTCATACTCATGGTTACCAAGAACATGGACCATATCGATATCGCCAAGTCCTGTTGCTTCAAAGCTGCTCAGCAGTTCGTCCCAGTATGAATATACGGAACCACCGTCTACCACATCACCGGTCTGAAGACCGAATGTATAATTGTCATTCCGGGAAAGGATTCCCTCGATGACCTTTGTGTTGTTTGAAAGATCCTTAGCCTGAATATCGCCGATGATGAAGAAATTAACTTCTCCGTCCTTTGCATCTTCAGTGAAGGTCTTAACCTCTGACCATGTCTCACCGTCACCTACGCGATATGCATATGTCTCGCCGGCAACAAGCGAATCGATGGTTACAGTATTTACTCTTACTGTAGCATAACCTTCAGCCGGACCGCTGACAAATACTCTGTCGGTGCTTTCGCCGTATACGTTATTGAATGCTGCAACACCGTCAGCTTCGTAATCAGATGCAAGCGCGATCTGAGCAACAGCCTGCTTCTGAGACTCAAGAACACTGGTCATCCAGGAGAAACTCTTCTGAGTATTACCATCTACAACCGCATTTGAAAGCACATTGTAAGGAGTATTTGTTCCAACTGCGTTTACGCTGTAAATGGTGGTGGTATAAGAAACACCACGGTCGCATTTAGCGCTGACTTCGAATTTACCTGATTCTGCGCTGAAGGCTGTTGTATAGAGAATACCGTCCTCATTTGTAGTTCCGATGATATATCCTGCATAGATAACATCTGCATCGGGTACAGGTGCTCCGTCAATGTCTATTACCTTAATGGCACCCTCTCTGCCTACTATGATGGTGTCTTCCGTAATAATGCTGATAGGTGCTGATACACTGACATTCTGAGGAGCTACCGAAAATGAGAATATAGCGTCATTACCGGAAAATGTCTTAAACGATCCGAGCGTGGTGTAATACGTAAAGTTCACACCTGCGGGAACCTCAGCCGGAATATCAAAGTAAACAGTCGCAACAGCATCAGAATCGTTGGATGTGCCGCCTGCCGCTTCTATGGTCAGTTCCTTGTTCTTATACGAATAATAGCCTGAAAATCCGTCTGCAAAGACAACGTTCTTAACCGTAAAGTGATCGTCAAGCCTCATTCCAAGCGTAAATTCTGTAATAGCTTCAATGTCATTAGATGTAAGCTTCAGAGCAAATGTCTCACCAAGTACAGGTGTGCCTACAGCGTTGATCCCCATTGTAACCACGTCGTTGTTTTCCGCATCTACAACAAAGAATCTTGTATCTGTCGTCTCATTGCCGAAACCGTCACGAAGAAGCATCTTTATGGAATGCTCGCCGTTCGCAAGCTTAACGTCATAATACCATGACTTGTTGCCTCCCTTATCCAGGACATACATGGAATTATCAACGACATTGACACCATCGATATACATACGGACAACATCGTAATCGATGCCTGTCATGTATTTGCTTTCTACATCATGGAAAGTGGATGTGAAGGTAATGGTGTTTGTATCAAAGACCATACCGTTTGTTATTTCAGTCTCATTTCCCTCGATAGTATCGATAACAGGGGAATCGATATCGTCAACATTAGCTCCGTATACGAACTGAAGGTTATCAAAGTATACTGCACCCGCGGTATTGGTACCCATCTTGGTGCCTGCGACATACATTACACGGAATGTCATGCCGGGCTGGATTGAGAATGGAGCGGAGTATTGTGTAAGATCTGCCTCACAATAATGCCATCCTTCCCAATAGATACCTGCCTGCTGGCCATTAGTACACTGTTTGGGCTCAAGTGTATAGTTGAATGCCTGCTGTCTGCCGCTGCCATCATTGAAATAGCCTCTGAGCCAGAAACCGCTGTAGCCCGCCGCCTTCTGTTCCTCACTGGGAGCCGTGCCCTCCGGAGCATAAACCCACACGCCTATGCCTGTAGGTACGCCGGGGATCTCATATGCCTCGCTCATGCCGATACATGCGCCTTCTGTAACAGCACCGCAATTGATGAAATCATAATTAAGCTTTAATGCACGCTGACCGAATCTGACAGGCTCACCGTCGTCAATGCTTACGATCTCAACAGACTGCTTTCCGCCACGGCCATAGTTGGATGTAGTCAGTCCGGCATATTCTTCTACATTTTCAAAATCCCATACTACTGTGGGAAGCTTACCGATAATAGCAGTAACAGATGCCAAAACACTTGTGTCATACTTATATGCGCATGTAATGGTACCGGTAACCGTTGCGTCATCGGAAGATGTAAATATGTTGCCGTCAAACGAGCCCATGGAAGGATCGCTCATTGTCCATTCAAAATCATTGTCATTATAGATGAGCTCACGTCCGCCTGCAGAAACAATAAGACCAAGATCACTCGGAGTGCTGAAGCCAAGGCTCACCTCTTCATTTGAGAACTGAATGGTATCGGGAGTTGTAACAACAATACTTGTAGTGCCGACAATCTCACCGTCCTGCAACAGATTTACAGTGACATTACCTGTTGTGCCATTGGATGTGAACAGGCCGTCTTCTGTAATAGTACCCATATCCTCTGAATCTGCTGCCAGGCCATAGTTAACATTATCAGGCAAAGCAGCCGCGCCGCCTGCGGAATCAACTCCTGAAGCGTTGAATTGAACGCTTGAATAAGGTGTATACGCATCATTATTGGGAAGCAATACCGCATGATCGAACACACCGTCGGACTTAGCTGTTGAGAAAACGAAAAGCGAAGAAGATACCTCACGCTCTACACCGTCGGAAGGTGAGTTGTGAACGAGAAGTTCGTTACTTCCTTCACGCTCGGTTGCGAATGTCGAAGAACCGCCGCCGTCAAGATTGAGCGCGGTAACGCAGCCGAGGGCTTTCATCATCTTTGCCAGTTCATAGATCGTGAGACCCGATGATTTCGGATACTGACGGCCGTCACCAACAAACAATACAACTGAACCGTCTGCCTTAATACCGACTGCTGTACGAGGTTCCTTACCTACATAGTATGCTCCTTCAAAACCTGTGGGGATTTCTCCGTTTACGAGCATAATGCAGCTGCCGCCGACAGCTTCTTTTACGCCTTGAAGATGCATTCCGTTCGGAAGGATCGCAGCGGATCCGTCTTCCATGATCGCAAAAACAGGGCTGCTGCTCTCATGGTATACTGTTCCGTTCATGATGAGCGTACCGGAAGGGCTGCCTGTTGCCATGTTAAAGAAATCCGCATTTACGGCCGCAACAACGTTATAGCCGTTATCAGCCTCAGCTGCCAAAGCCTGTTTGCGTACTGTCTGCATCCCCCACTGAGAAGCATCATTGTCTTTATAGCCTGCCCCTATGGATACAGTAGGATTTGAAAGATCGATGGTCACCGCATAACCCATTTCCTGATCGGAACCATTTTCAGTGTTAGTAACATACTGTGTCTCGACAATTCCGGGAGCAATATTATACTCCGTGGAATAAATCAGATACAGCCCTTCAGGCGTGACAAAATCCGAACTTGCAGCAGCCTGAACAGAACGTGCGGGGACCGCAGACAAACTTGTCAGTACGGAAAGAACAAGTACTACGACAAAGCTTACTGCTGACCTCATCAGTTTCTTTGTGTTTCTAAACATAATCCCCTCCTTGTTTGATAAAAAAGTTTATAGAAAGTTTATGGTTTGTTAATGTTTTATCATGTTTAGGCTGTCATGTAAAAACATCTGTCACTTTTGTAATAATTTTACTGCATCAAAAAAACACCACTTTGATCATGCCGGTCAAAGTGGTGTGGTTTTTTTTATTCGAGTTCGAAAGCTCCGGTGTAGAGCTGGTAATAAGTGCCCTTCTGGGCGATCAGCTCGTCGTGAGTGCCTCGCTCTATGATGCTTCCGTGATCGAGGACGATTATGGAATCGGAATTCCTTACGGTCGAAAGGCGGTGAGCGATGACAAATACCGTCCTGCCCTGCATGAGCTTGTCCATGCCGTTTGAAACAAGAGCTTCAGTACGTGTATCGATCGAGCTCGTGGCTTCGTCAAGGATCATAGCGGGTGTGTCAGCAACGGCTGCCCTTGCGATGGAAAGAAGCTGTCTCTGTCCCTGTGAGAGCGATGCGCCGTTTCCTGTGAGCATCGTGTTGTAGCCCTCGGGAAGTCTTGTGATGAAGTCATGTGCATTTGCAAGCTTTGCGGCTTCTATACACTCTTCGTCGGTCGCGTCGAGACGGCCGTAGCGGATATTGTCCATAACGGTTCCTGTAAACAGGTTCACTTCCTGAAGAACAAGTCCCAGAGATCGTCTGAGATCGGGCTTTTTGATCTTGTTTACATTGATGCCGTCAAA
>JAEEGF010240222.1_pt1 | contig 14690 bp, 9 predicted proteins | sample 9134171 | NCBI WGS metagenome assembly JAEEGF01 (sample SAMN16246542, study PRJNA631951) | gut metagenome | biome: gut microbiome; feature: rumen; material: AP-attached | host: Bos | place: Iran: Karaj | collected 2018-10
CAACCTGCGCCCACATACACCAGATTGCAAGTGTGTTAGCACGGTTCTGGCTCCATGCCCCCTTGTTCCAGAATGCGTTTGCAAATGTTGGAGCAAGAAGAAGTGCAACACCGCAGTACCATGAATGTGTAGGAAGGTTGAGGTAAGTGTACTCAAAGTTCCAAACATCATAAGCTACGATGAACCAAACAGTCATATCAGGCCAAAGCATATCTGACTTGTTCTTATCCTTAGATGTGTAAAGGTGAACGCAACCTGTCATACAGAAGATGTTGATCATTCCTGCAAGAGCGTTAACAACGTTCCACCATCCACCGTAGATAAATACTCCCTCATTGGAAGCCCACCAGGCACCTGAAAGGTTACCTGTGATTGAGAATGCTGCAAGAGCTGACTCCATATCGGATACGTTAGCGATCATGATATTAGCAGCAACGATGAACCATGGGAACCAGGCAAACCATTTTTCCTTGCCAATGCCCCATTTGTACTTGATCATCATAAAGCCCACGCAGCCGATATCAGCAGCATAGAGTTTGAAGTAGTGGAACCAGCCGTCCATAAATGCAACGGTAGGATTCTCTGCTCCACCAAACATACCAAGATGTGCCAAAATAAAGTAAACAGTTAAAATACATGGAATAACTACAAATACGAGCATTCCACCCAATTTGGTCCTACGACCGATCTCATTCATAAGAATAAGACCACAAAAAACCAACACCCAGCCAAGTAACTGCATAGCAGCATGGTCGCTATAAAGTTGGAATAGCATAAAAACCTCCTTTGATATTGCATGAATTTGTTAAGGTGCAATATCGTCTTATTTTTAACAATAGTATAGCATATTGCACAAGAACTTTCAATATAGGAGGCCTAAAATAATGCAATGTGGGGCACTGTGCATTTTTATTTTAGTTTCCAAAAATTTAATTCAGTTTATAAAAATATCATTTTTCGTATAAAATCAAAGTTTAAAAAGTTCTCTTTTACGCATTATCATCTCATCTATCTGTTCCATGTATAGTTTCACATCTTTCACGTTATCGCAACGTTCAATTCTCCCGTTTCCGAACACACGTTTTGTAACAGTGCCTGCTCCAAGGGCAACAATGGACTGAACCTCTTCATTTATTAAAATATTATAAATCCCAGCTTTTCCCTGCCTTGCGTACCCCGTATTCTCAAAATTTCCACTGATATTTTTTTGACGATAAAGATAATAAGGTTCTAGTCCCATGGAAACTGCCCCCATGGATGCTATGTTCATCATTTCTTCGGTGTTGTTGATCAAGGATCCGTCTATACCTTTAGACCTCAGTACCTCTGCAAGCCTTGAACCACGCTTGATTGCCAGAGAGTGAACTGTGAGATCATCCGGGTTAAGTTTCTTAATTTCGTCCATGGTATATTGAACATCTTTGGCTGTTTCTCCGGGAAGACCAAGGATTATATCCATATTGATGTTGTCAAAGCCCTCTTCTCTTGCCATGTTATAGGCATCTATGAGCTGAGCAACTGTATGTCTTCTGCCTATGAGTTTAAGGGTCTCATCCCTCATGGTCTGCGGATTTACAGAAATTCTGTCCACGCCCATTCTCTTCATGACCTTTAGCTTTTCTCTTGTAATGGAATCAGGTCTTCCGGACTCAACCGTGAACTCCTTCACATGAGAAAGATCCAGCTTGTCCCTGAGATACTGCAATAGATTCTCCATCTGTTCAGGAGAAAGCGTAGTTGGCGTACCACCGCCCATGTACACTGTATCAATGGTCTTGCCTTCGAAATCCTCTGCCACATAATCTATTTCTTTTTTTAGGCAATCAATATAGTCGTCCACTATGTTCTGATAAGCGCCAATAGGATAAGAAGTAAAGGAACAGTAAAGGCAGGTAGTTGGGCAAAACGGTATGCCGATATAGAGGCTGTAGCCGTTAACGTAGTCAATGTCCTTTAGTATTTCTTTCTCTCTTCTGGCTATAGCTGTGGAAAGAGCGATTTTCTCATCACTGACAAAATAAGTATTCTTCATATAATCAGAGATTTCTTCATCGCCGGCGCCCTTGTCTATAAGATTCATGGCAATTCTGGTGGGTCTTATGCCGGTGAGATTCCCCCAGGGAAGTTCTTTTCCTGTTTCATCAGAAAGAACAAGATAAATAAGCTTCTTAAGAGCATTCTTGGAAGTATCAGCCTTTGAAATCTCTCCGTTTGTGGAGGCATTTTCATTTTTTGAGCTGCTCTTATAGTCAATATAGTTCCTGACATACAGCTCTTCTTCACCTGTTATCTTGCCGTTTATCCAGGTAAAGGCAATTCTGCCTTCAACATATTCTTCTGTGTCAGCATCCTCATAGATATCAATAGCGCTGCACTCGCATAGATTCTCATCTTCCGGGTCCACCTTCTCCCCGGGATACATCTTAACCTCTTCCTCAGGGTAAAAAGCCTTAAAAAGAGAGTGTATGTCATATTGATATTTGTCAGAGTTTAAATAAATTCGCTTCATATTATTCCATTCTCAATTAAAGTTAGTAGTTCCGAAAAAAATAAGAACAGTGATTGCTGTCCTTATTTTAATTTAGCAAAACGGGTTATATTCAATTTCATGTCCAATGGTGGTCATCTCTCCGTGGCCGGGGTAAACTTTTGTATCCTCAGGTAAGCAAAAGAGCTTCTCCCTGATGGAATTGACAAGCTCGCTGGTAGAACCTGTAGGAAAATCCGATCTTCCGACGCTCTCTTCAAATAAGGTATCACCGCTTATAAGTGTGTTCTCCTCTTCAAAGTAATAGCAGCAGCTTCCGGAGGTATGTCCCGGAGTAGAAATCAATTTGCAGCTAAGTCCGGCTGCCTGGATCACTTCTCCGTCCCTATAGGTAATATCAGGACGTATGGTAACTCTGTAGCCAAAATTATTAGCAACATTCAGATATACGTCCTGGCAAAGAGCCTGCTCTTTTTCATAGCAGCCAATCTTCGCTCCGGATAGCTCTCTTAGTTTCTCTGCGCCGCCTATGTGATCAAAATGGCCATGAGTAAGAAGGATAAGATCAATGACATAGCCTTTCTCAGAAAGCTTATCATAGATCAGTTCTCCCTTATCCGCAGGATCAAAGAAAATACCGTGCTTCTTGCCGTCTTCAAAGGTAGTATCCTCATCATATATAAAGAAGCAGTTGGTACCCACCATCCCCAGCGTCATTGATAAAACCTGAATATTCTTTTTGCTCATCAGCCGGTAGTCCTTTCAATATCAATAACACTGTCGATCTGTCTGATCTTATCAACGATTTCTCTGAGCTGATCTCTGGAAGAAACCTGGAAGGAAGTCTCCATAGTAGCAAGGCCCTGCTTGCTGGTTCTGGTATTCATGGCAAGAATATCGATGTTCTTCTCGGTAAGCGCCCTTGATACATCAGCAAGAAGTCCGCTTCTGTTATTGGCAAAGATCTTGATGGTAGCTGCATATCTTCCACCGCCTTCTGCAGAATCCGACTGCCACTTTGCCTCAATTAGTCGTGTTCTGTCATCTTCCTGCATCTTGATAACATTGACGCAGTCTTTTCTGTGAATGGAAACGCCTCGGCCTCTGGTAACAAATCCGCAGATTTCATCTCCCGGTACCGGATTACAGCACTTGGAGAATCTTACTGCCACATCGTGAACACCCTTAACAATAATGGCGTTTTCGGAGCCGGAAACCTGAGGTGTTACATTGGAGTCAGCAACAGCTGCCAAAACCTCTTCATCAGTAAGATTGCGCTTGTGCTCTTTATCTCCAAGCTCAAGCATCTTATTGACTATCTGGCCCTCTTTAAGTCCGCCATGACCAACAGCAGCAAGTACTGCATTCCAGTCATGGAAGCCATATTTCTTAATAACAATGTTCTGGAACTCAGGCTTGGAAATAGCAAAAAGATCTATTCCCTTGCTCTTACAGTAATCAATTAAGGCTTCACGCCCTCTGGCTATATTCTCATCCTTAAGTTCATTTCTGAACCACTGGTTGATCTTGTTCTTAGTAGAGGTAGCCTTGGCGATGGCGAGCCAGTCGCGGCTTGGTCCTCTGGAATTCTGGCTGGTGATTACTTCAATTCGGTCACCGTTCTGAATCTTGTAATCAATAGGAACAAGCTTACCGTTTACCTTGGCTCCGATCATCTTGTTACCTACTGCGCTGTGTACGCTGTAAGCAAAGTCGATGGGAGTTGCACCTGCAGGGAGGTTCTTGACTTCTCCTGTAGGAGTAAAGCAGTATACATCCTCTGAGAACAGGTTGAGATCGCTCTTTAAGAGGTTCATGAACTCCTGGTTATCAGACATGTCCTGTTGCCATTCAAGGATCTGTCTAAGCCATATGAGCTTCTCTTCCTCACCATTTTCAGCCTTTTTGCCATCGGAAGCCTCTTTGTACTTCCAGTGAGCAGCAATACCGTATTCAGCAGCCCTATGCATGTCATAGGTTCTGATCTGAATCTCGAAAGGCTGGCCCGTCTGACCAATCAGAGTTGTATGAAGCGACTGGTACATATTGGGCTTAGGCATGGCGATATAATCCTTGAATCTGCCGGGAATAGGCTTATACAACTCATGGATTACACCCAGAGCTGCGTAGCAATCCTTGACAGTAGCCACAATAATTCTTATGGCAAAAAGATCATATATCTGATCCAGTGTCTTATTCTGATTGCGCATCTTCTTATATATACTAAAGAAGTGCTTAACTCTTCCGTTTACTTCACCCTCGATACCTGCAGCTGCAATGCTCTCGCGAACATGTTCGCAGATATCCTCTACATACTTCTCACGCTCATTTTTCCTGATGGCAACCTTGTCAACCAGATCATAGTAAACATCAGGCTTAAGGTATTTAAGAGAAAGGTCATCTAATTCTACCTTGATCCTGCTGATACCAAGTCTTCCGGCAATAGGAGAATATATATCCAGGGTTTCCTGGGCTATTCTCTGCTGCTTCTCAGGAGGCATGTGGGCCAGAGTACGCATGTTGTGAAGTCGGTCGGCAAGCTTTATCAGAATTACTCTGATATCCTTTGCCATTGCCAGGAACATCTTTCTGAGGTTCTGGGCCTGCATGTCGATCTGTTCCTGAGTCTTGTTGGAATTGTCAGTTGAAAGCTGCAGAGCTGTCAACTTGGTAACTCCATCAACCAAAAGAGCCACATCAGCTCCAAACTTCTCCTGAATCTCCTCTTTAGTGCAGATAGTGTCCTCAACAACATCGTGAAGAAGACCTGCTGCGATGGTCTCTTTATCCATCTCGAGATCCGCAAGAATAATAGCCACGCAAAGCGGATGAATGATATAAGGTTCACCCGATTTGCGCAGCTGTTCTTTATGAGCTTCTGCGGCTTCCTGATAGGCTTTTTCTATAAGAGTGATATCATCGGAAGGATGATATTTCTTCACTCTCTTGATAAGCCCTTCATATAAAACATCCGGCGTCTGAAACTCCTGTATGGATTCAATTTTTCCATCATCAAAGTTTTGCGCCATTTATTACTTTCCTTCGTAGCTGATTGCTGCATCAAGTCTGTATTTACTAAGTTTCTCACGGCCATTAAGTCCCTTGAGCTCCATGAGTACAAGAATACCGGCAACTTCGCCGCCAAGCTGTTCAACGAGCTTGATCATAGCCTCGATTGTTCCACCTGTAGCCATAAGGTCGTCAACAAGGAGAACCTTCTGTCCGGGCTTGATGGAATCCTTGTGGATCTCAAGAATAGCCTGACCATACTCGAGATCATATGAAACCTCGATGGTATCGCAAGGAAGTTTGCCCTTCTTACGAACTGGAACAAGAGCCTTTCCTCTGTTATAGGCAATAGGTGCACTGAAGATGAAGCCTCTTGACTCAGCGCCAAGTACTACATCAAAATCAAGATCAGCAACAAGCTTCTGCATCTCGTCAATTGCAAGATGGAAGCCATCAGGATCCTGAAGTACTGAAGTAATATCCCTGAACATGATTCCTGGTTCAGGAAAATCAGGTATGGTTCTAACGTAATCTTTAAGGTCTTTCATGACTAATTAATCCTCTCTTTATAAAAAAACAATTCTTCAACTTAGTATTATAACACAAGTTAAATTGCGCTTGTAAAAAATGTTTCTAAAATGTATAATAAATTTTGTTTCAAAATTTCAGGCTGGAATAGCGCAGTCGGTAGCGCAACTGATTCGTAATCAGTAGGTCGAGGGTTCAAGTCCCTTTTCCAGCTTTTTAATATGGAGTAAATAAAATAAAATCAGGATTTCTCCTGATTTTATTTTTTTGATATTTATTATTCTTTATCTTTTGTATTTTTCTTGGTTGTGCTTTTCTTGGAAGCGGCCTTTTTCGCTGTTGTCTTCTTGGCTGGAGCCTTCTTTTCGGCAGTCTTCTTGCCGGAAACACTCTTTACCACTTCAGCGGATACAATACTAAAGATTCTCTCTTCCTCAATCTTCTCGTATTTCTCCTCAATGGCCTTCTCCTGCTCAGCGAGCTCTTTCTCATATTTCTTCTTAAGTTCAAGAAGAAGCTTCTCCTCTTCCTGGCTCTGTCTGAGTCTGAGGTCCTCTAATTTCTCTCTTCTCTCCTGCTCCTTCTTGAGCTCTTCCTCTTCTCTGATGGCGCGGATCTTCTTCTCCTGCTCAGTGTAAGGTGTGAACTTAAAGATTGCGAGAGAAACAGGTGCAATATCAATACTGATGCTGTAATCCCTGCCGTCAACCTCTCTTCTCTTGGCCTCAAGCCTTCCTTCATTCACAAGGCCTGTTCCACCGTAAGAGATATTATCGCTGTTAAAGATCTCAGTATATCTGCCATCAGCAAGAACACCAATATCATATTTTCTTGTAACCCCGGCCATGTTAGCAACAACCAGAAGAATCTCCTTGTTGTCCTCACTCTTTCTTACGAAGGAAAGCATGCACTGATCGGAAGCCAGGTTATTTATCCACTCAAATCCACTGTCAGCACTGTCAAGCTGATGAAGAGCATCATGCTGATAATAAAGGTCGTTGAGGTCCTTTAACAGGTTCTCCACAAAAACAGCCTGGTCTACAGTAAGAGCATCGGGCTCCATGTAGAGATGCTTTCTTCCGGGATGCGTGAACATATAGCTGATGGCAAGTCTTAAGTTTGCCATCTTCTGAGAGGAATCTCCGGGCATAAGGTAATAAAGTCCCTCAAGGCCCTTTTCAACGTCCTCATGAGTAAAGGCGAGAACGAATCTCTCAGTATAGCTGTAGATCATGCTGTCAGTGATCTCATCGTGCTGGCCCGCTCTGAAAAGAGGGTCATTCTGCATATATGACAGGAAATCTCTGGTCCAGCCGTTGTTCCACTTGTAATCAAAGCCAAGGCCGCCGTCATCCACAGTATCTGTAAGCTGAGGCCAGCAGGCTGTTTCCTTGGTGATCATGATGACACCGGGATAGTCCTTGTGGATGGTCTGATTGAGGTGCTTGAGGAATTCCAAAGCCTCAAGGTTCTCATTACCGCCATAAATATTAGGAATCCACTCCCCGGGCTTTCTGTCATAGTCAAGGTAAAGAATCCTTGAAATGTCAGAAGTTCTAAGGCCGTCAACATGGAAAGTCTCAATCCAATATAGAGCATTTGAAATAAGGAAATTAGTAACTTCCTTTCTTCCATAATCAAAGATCAGATCACCGGACTTAGGATGTACTCCCATTCTTGGATCTTCGTACTCATAAAGTGTTCTTCCATCAAAGTCGCTAAGGCCGCAGGAAGATCTTGGGAAAAATGTTGGAACCCAATCAAGGAGCACTCTAATACCGGCATTGTGCATGGTATTAACGAACTCCATAAACTCCTCAACACTTCCGCAGCTGTCATCTAAGGCAAAGAAATCAAGAATATGATAAAGATGTCCGGGAAGATGCTTCATTACAGGCATAAGCTCAATGGTATTAAAGCCATGATTCTGAACATACTCCAGAATATCCCCTGTAATCTCCTTCATGGAGCTCTTTTCGCCATGTCTTCCGGCAAAAGCCTCAATAGAAATCTCACAGATTGAAAGAGGCTCCTCATCAAGATTAATCTTTCTCCTGCTTGCCAGCCACTTATTGTCAGTCCAGGAAATGTGAGCATTCTTCTTAATAACGGAAATAATGCCGTTTTCTCCCTTGGACTCCACTGCAAATGGGTCAGGTCTCTTATAAACAAGGCCGCTTCTTGTCTTGATCTCGAACTGATAGCCGTCATTTTCTTTTGCCCCGGGCACAAAAATCTCGAAAACGCCGATGGGGTCCAATCTGTGCATCTGGCAAAGACGACCATCCCAGTTGTTGAAGTCACCTATTACGCTGACTCTGGCTGCAGAAGGTGCCCAAACAGCAAATTCGGTTCCCTCCACTCCGCTTCTGGTCATAATATGTGCTCCAAGCTTTTCATAAATATGGTAGTGAATACCGCTGCCAAATTTAATACAATCCTCTCTGTCCATAAGGATGTCAAAGGCATATGGATCATATACTTCCGACTTATTTCCTACAGAATCAGTGATGATGAATTTATACTTGATCTTCTCCACATAAGGAACGATAACTGCATAGAAGCCGGCTTCATCTGCAAGCTCCATCTCATATTCCTTCTTCTGATTCTCGATATAAACCTTCACTGACTCAGCATCAGGATAAAATGCCTGAATGAGATAACTGTTGCCAACCTTGTGGGCACCCAGAATTCTGTGAGGATTGTCCCCGTCAGAATAAATAATCTCCTCGATTTCAGGCCAGTTCATCATTTTGTACAGCTTACTATTCACGAAATTCTCCCTCCAAGAATATAGATTTGTCTAACGAATCATTATAATTTTATCACAAATCCCAAAAATTCATATAATTCAATGAATCTTTATTCAAATGCATGTATAAATAATCCACTTAAGAGCTTTGGCTCAAACCAGGTGGATTTAGGCGGCATGAGCATTCCCGCATCAGCAACAGCAAAGAGCTCCCCTATAGAAGTCGGATACATGGAAAAAGCCAGCTTCATATCCTCTTTGCATCTTCTCTCCAGTTCAGAAAGACCTCTGATGCCACCTACAAAATCAATTCTCTTATCCGTTCTGGGATCCCCTATCCCCAGCATGGGCGAAAGAACTTCCTTCTGAAGCACAGAAACATCTAGTCCCTCCACAGGATCATCGGAGAGAATCTCGGGATTTGCATTAAGTCTGTACCACTTATCCTCGAGCAGAAGACCAAACTCTCCCTTTTTAGATGACTTCACAGCTTCGCTTTCCTCTTTTACCGTGAATTTCTTGTTAAGTTCCCCAAGGAATTCATCAGCTGTCATCCCGTTCAGGTCTTTAACCACACGGTTATAATCCATGATCATGAGCTCATTATCCGGGAAAAGAACTGACAGGAAATAATCATATTCCTGCTTTCCCTTCTTTTTGCCCTGATTTTCCTCTCTCTTTTTAAGGCCAACCTTCACAGCAGATGCGCATCTGTGGTGTCCGTCAGCGATATATACAGACTTTATGGTGGTAAATACTCTGCATATAGTCTCAGTCTCTTCCAGGTCGCTTATGACAAAGACTCTGTTTCTGACATTGTCAGAGGATACAAAATCATATACAGGTTCATCCATCTCTTTTACCTTGTTGACCAGGTCACTGAGAAGTTTGTTAGCCCTGTAGCACAGGAAAATAGGTCCTGTCTGGGCGTTACAGTTATAGACGTGCCTGATTCTGTCTTCTTCCTTATCAGCTCTGGTATTCTCGTGCTTTTTAATGACATTATTCAAATAATCATCAATGGATGCGCAGGCCACAATACCGGTCTGGGTGCGTCCATTCATAGTCTGCTCGTAAATGTAGTAGCAGGGCTTTTCATCAGCGACAAAATCTCCCCTTTTAATCCTGTCCCAAAGCATATCATGGGCCTTTTCATAAACTTCCGGAGCATACATGTCCTGTTCAGGTGGAAACTGAGTTTCAGGTCTGTCGATGGCAAGAAAAGAATCGGGATTCTCTTTTACCACCTCCAGGGCTTCTTTTCTGTTATAAACATCGTAAGGAAGTGCTGCTATGGTCGAAGCCTTGTCAGCTGCCGGTCGTATAGCTTTAAATGGTTTTATGTCTGCCATGATCTCCTCCAAATAAAAATCAATAAAATATCGCGTGTAGCAATTTCCATTATACTATGGAAACCACTACACGCGATGAGTTTTCTCATAATTTATGACTGTTTTCTGACAACTCTTACTCTGATAACGTCATCAAACTTATTGAGCTTATCAACGAGCTCATCTGTAACATCTGCCTCGATATCGATGAGGGTATATGCATAGTCTCCCTTGGACTTGTTGGTCATATCTGAAATGTTAACGCCTGCCTCACCGAGAACTGTGGTAAACTGGCTGATCATACCGGCAATGTTCTTGTGGTAGATAGCAAGTCTTGGCTTTGTGCAAACACCCATGTCGCAGTTAGGGAAGTTTACGCAGTTGTTGATGTTACCATTTTCAAGGAAATCCTTAAGCTCAAGTACAGCCTTTACTGCGCAGTTATCTTCTGACTCCTCTGTGGAAGCTCCAAGATGAGGGATAACGATACATCCATCGTGACCTGCAACAGTTGGATTTGGGAAATCAGTAACATATTTTCTGATCTTGCCTGAGTTGATACCAGCAAGAACATCAGCCTCGTTGCAGAGAATATCTCTGGCAAGGTTGAGAATGATAACGCCCTTCTTCATCTTGGCAATAGCCTCTGCGTTGATCATACCCTTGGTAGAATCAAGTGCAGGAACGTGAACAGTGATGATATCGCATTTTGAATAGATGTCATCAACATTGGTTACATGCTTAACATCAGAAGAAAGTCTCCATGCTGCGTCGATTGAAAGATATGGATCATAGCCGTAAACCTCCATACCGAGCTGTCTGGCTGCATTTGCAACTCTTACGCCGATGGCACCAAGACCGATGATACCAAGCTTTTTACCAAAGATCTCAGTTCCGGCAAATTTCTTCTTGGATTTCTCGGTAAGCTTTGCAATCTCAGGATCTCCGGCATTGGCCTTAACCCACTCTGTTCCGCCGATGATATCTCTTGATGCAATGAGCATTGCTGCAAGAACCATCTCTTTTACACCGTTGGCGTTAGCACCGGGAGTATTGAAAACTACTATACCTTTCTCAGCACATCTGTCCAAAGGAATGTTGTTAACACCGGCACCTGCTCTGGCAATTGCAAGGAGGTTCTCAGAGAACTCCATCTCCAGCATGTTGGCGCTTCTTACAAGGATGCCCTCTGCCTCATCAACGTTATCAACAGCAACATACTCATCAGTAAAATTATTAAGACCGATCTTTGCAATCGGATTCATGCATTTATACTTGTACACGTATCACCCCTCCTGATCACTTATTCTCTTTTTCAAACTTATCCATAAACTCAACAAGCTTCTGAACGCCCTCGATAGGCATAGCGTTGTAGATACTTGCTCTCATACCGCCAACAGTTCTGTGTCCCTTAAGACTTACGAAGCCAGCCTTTGTAGCCTCAGCAATGAATTTTGCATTGAGCTCTTCACTGTCTGTGATAAAAGGAACGTTCATAAGTGAGCGGTCTTCCTTGCGAACAGTGCCCTTGAACATGTTACTCTGGTCGAGATAATCATAGAGAACCTTAGCCTTAGCTTCATTTCTCTTCTGCATCTCAGCAAGTCCGCCCTGAGCCTTAAGCCATTTGAAAACAAGTCCGCACATGTAAATGCTCCAGCAGTTAGGAGTGTTGTATAAAGAACCGTTGTCAGCCTGAGTCTTCCACTTAAGCATTGTGGGCGTGTAGGAAGGAACGTCGTCTGTAATGAGGTCTTCTCTGATGATGCTGATAACAAGACCGGCAGGTCCTACGTTCTTCTGAACACCGCCGTAGATAACGCCGTATTTGGTAACATCTACAGGCTCTGAAAGGAAACAGGAAGAAACATCAGATACAAGAATGTGTCCCTTTGTATTGGGCAATGTCTTGAACTTGGTTCCGTAGATTGTATTGTTCTCACAAATGTAGACATAGTCAGCATCTTCAGGGATATCAAGATCTGAGCAGTCAGGGATGTATGAGAAGGTCTTGTCAGCACTGGATGCAACCTCAATGGCCTCGCCATACTTCTGAGCCTCCTGATATGCCTTCTTAGCCCACTGACCAGTTATGATATAAGCAGCCTTTTTGTTCTTCATCAGGTTGAGAGGTACAGCTGCGAACTGCTGGCTGGCACCGCCCTGAAGGAAAAGAACCTTGTAGTTGTCAGGGATATTCATAAGATCTCTGATGTCCTGCTCTGCAGTCTGAATAACGCTGTCAAAGGTCTTGGATCTGTGACTCATCTCATTAATTGACATACCGCAGCCATTGTAATCAAGCATTTCTGCTGCAGCCTGTTTAAGAACTTCTTCCGGTAATACTGCCGGACCAGCTGAAAAATTGTAAACTCTGGACACTTCTTTACTCCTCCTGATGACTTCTGCATTTTAGTTTTATTTATGTATCTGCTATAATTCACGCAAAAAAGATAAAAAACTTTATCCCTTTAAATCAGCAAACACAACTATAAAAACTATTCTAAACTCAAATTACTATTTGTCAATATTGTTATTCAATAATTAATGTTATTATATTTTTTCTTTTGACCTATTTCATCAAAAATAGCAAAAAAATAATACCCATTTGATTTATCAAAATGGGTATTATCATCAGTATTTATCAGTAATACAGTATTACAGGAGTGCCAACCTCCACAACTTCCCAGAGAGGGAAAACTTTTTCTTCAGGGCAATTAATACATCCATGAGATCCGTCAGATTTATAAATTTCTTCTCCAAATTCACTCCTCCAATTTGCATCATGAATGCCTACTCCCTTGTGAACACCGAGCCAATAATTTACATAAGAAACATATCCCACACCTCTTAAATATGTGTGATAACGTTTATTGTAAACATCAAAAATGCCCGCCGGAGTTCCTCTGCCTCTGTTAATATTGCCGGTTACCACAGGCATCTCCATTGATAGCTCGGAATCAACATAGTACTTAAGTTCCTGTTTATCCATGTTTACTTCTATAAAGGTCTTACCGAGCTTTTCAGAAGCATCATAACTCTTCACTCCCGGAAGAAGTGAAAGTACATTGTCTGCGTCGATTTCATCAGACTTCTCAGAACCTGATTCAGTAGTAACCTCTGCAAACATTCTCTCCAATTTGGCAAATTCATCATCCGGATCTATGAGCTGACCTCTTCCTGTTTTCTGTTCATTGATGAATATCACACTGCCAAGGCCTTTTTTATATCTGTCCATAAACCACTCTGTGTCATAGGTTTTCGACAAATATAAGGAATAGTCATAGAGCTTCGCCTCAGATATAGCAGGATTTCCTTCTGCATCCACCATGAAACCGTTGTCCTCATGGAAATAATCCTCAGGAAGATCCTTTTCATCTAAAACCACACCCTTAACAATATATCTGCCATCACCGGGAATGATCTTTTTCTTCTTCTGAGACTTTGAAATCTCTTCCTCCAAAGGCTCGTTTTTTCGTTCCAAGTATTCCCCGGAGGTAAGTATCAGCTCACTGAGCTTTTCTTTGCCAATGGCAATCTTCTCGCCATTGAAATCCAGGTAGTAATCCCTGTTCTGCAGCTCATCAATTTTCTTGAACAATTCTCTGGTGTGAATCTGCTCATTGGTGGCGGCATCGTAATAGAAGGTGCCATTTATGGAATATTCGTTATCTTCAGCCAGGTTTATTTCTTTTTCCAGTCTGTAGACTCCATTAGTCACGGCAAAAACAATCTTATCTACCAGAGGAAAGTGATCAGCAGTATCCCTGAGCTCATATCCCTCATCGGTATCTATGATTTTCACCTCGATATCTTCAACAGAGGGAAATGCTTCCCAGTTCTCAAGGATATTTTTTAGTTTATCCTCGTCAAAGCTAACCGTTCTGTTTGCAGTAAAATTCTTGCTCCCGTAAAGACCCTGCCACCAGTTAGCTCCACCTCTTAGTTCCTGAATAATCCGAAGGTCAGATGTAAAATCAGATTGCAGATCAATTTCATAAGCATTTATGATCAGCTCTGCCCCGGAATCATCAATCACTTTAATTCCATAATATGGGTATTTTTGCAGCAGTTCTTCATTTATTTCATCTATGGTCTTTCCTGTGGAATAAATGTCATCGATCCACAAAAATGCAGGAAACGTATTTCTGTAGTAATACATGAGAGATAAATAGCCCGTTCCCAGAAGTAATACTGTTGCTAAAAATAGTCCCGCTATTGTCCCAACATTTTTTTTCATATTATTTATTCTTTGCAGCTAAATCCTTTTCATCAAAGGCTTCACTGATGGAAGCTCCCGGTGAAACCATAGGGAACACCTTGTCATCCTCCTCGATTATGCAGTCGATGAGCACAGGCACCTTAGACTTGATAGCCTTCTTAAGTGCCGGAGCAACCTCGGACTTCTTGGTAACTCTGATAGCCATGCAGCCAAGACCTTCAGCTACCTTGCAGTAATCCACCTTGTCATTAAAGATTGTCTGTGAATAGTGCTGCTTGTAGAAAAGAGTCTGCCACTGTCTTACCATACCAAGAACGCTGTTGTTGATAACGATCTCAATGATTGGCAGATTATATCTAG
>JAEEGF012122698.1_pt1 | contig 14690 bp, 9 predicted proteins | sample 9134171 | NCBI WGS metagenome assembly JAEEGF01 (sample SAMN16246542, study PRJNA631951) | gut metagenome | biome: gut microbiome; feature: rumen; material: AP-attached | host: Bos | place: Iran: Karaj | collected 2018-10
TCTTCTCTTGACAATGGGTCTCATTTATTTATCCTCTTCAATTCCATATGCAAGAGCTTTATACTGGTCGTCCTGAATAATCTTGGCAAGACCCATAGCAACAGAACCAATTGGATTTTCTGCTATATTAACATTAAGACCAACACCGTTGCTCAGTCTCTGTGCAAGGTGGCAAACCTGTGATGCACCACCTGTAAGGTAAAGACCATGCTTGAAAATATCTGCTGCAAGCTCCGGAGGAGTCTTCTCAAGAGCAGCCTTGATGTTATCAAGGATTGCATCGAAGTTCTCGATAAGTGACTGGTTGATAAGATCTGTCGGGATCATTCTCTCTACAGGAAGACCTGTTACGATATCACGACCGTATACAACGGCATCCTTGCCTTCTTTTTCAAGGTCCTTAAGAGAAATCTTGACATTCTCTGAAGTCTTCTCTCCGATCAGAAGACCGAATTCCTTACGGATAACGTTTCTGATGGATTCATCAAATTTCTTGCCGCCAACCTTTATAAGCTTGCTGACAACAATACCTCTGAGTGAAAGGATTGAAATCTCTGTTGTATCATAACCTACGTTTACAACAAGAACACCCTGTGAATTCATTACGTCTACATTCATTCCAAGTCCGTCTGCAAGAGGCTTTTTGACCATCATGATCTTCTTGGCTTTGATGCCTGCATCATTTATAAGGTCATGGAAAGCTCTTCTCTCAACTTCTGTAACATCCTTGGGTACAGCGATATACACTTCACATGGCTTAACACTGCCCTTCATCTGATCTGTGATAAAGAGTTTAACAAGGGTTTCCATATGCTCGATATCAGCAATAACACCGCTGTTAAGGGGATAAGAGATCTTAATCTTATCGGGAGCCTTCTCATACATTTCATATGCTGAATTACCATATGCGAAAACATTTGTCTTGTTTTCGATGGCAATCATGTTCTTTTCTACGGTAAGTCCGTCGTCGTCTCTGTTGTAGATCTTGATATTGCTGGTTCCAAGATCGATTCCAAATATATTAGCCAAAACAGCCTCCTTGAAAAAACTTAATTTATTCCGTGATAATACGGATTGCTCCGCTTACGCTCTCGCAATCCTACATACATTCGGAATCCGCACTAACGCGCTACTTCCTCATGTATGTTAGGTTCTCAAAGTCATACACTTAAGATTATGCAAGCATAACTTAAGCATATGACCTTGATAACCATTATCACTCATTGTAACACAACAATCCCTTTATCCACAAGCCTTTGCAAGGTCTTTAGGATGCCAAGCTTGGCGTGTGGCCATGTAAGACCGCCCTGGAAGAAAACAGAATACGGTTCCTTGATGGGGCCGTCAGCAGAAAGCTCAATTGAAGAGCCGGAAATAAAGGCTCCTGCAGCCATGATAACCTGAGCGTCGTATCCCGGCATATCCCATGGCTCGGGGGCAACGAAACTGTCAACGGGTGCTGCAGCCTGAACACCTTCACAAAATGCTATTACACCTTCGGGTTTTCCAAAGGTTACAGCCTGTATTATATCAAAACGATCTTCTGTTGCATTCGGAACAACATCAAATCCAAGCTTCTCATAAATGTTTGCAGCAAAGATTGCACCCTTAAGGGCTGAAGCTGTAACAGTAGGCGCCAAAAAGAATCCCTGATAAAACTGAGGAAGTATTCCGAGGGATGCCCCAACTTCCTTGCCAAGTCCCGGTGAAGTGAGCCTGAAAGCAGCATTTTCAACGCATTCTTTTTTTCCGGCAATATAACCGCCTATTGGCGCAAGTCCGCCGCCGGGGTTCTTGATAAGAGAACCAACAACCATATCCGCACCTACATCTGTCGGTTCGATGGTCTCAACGAACTCACCGTAGCAGTTATCAACCATGCAGATAACTTTCGGCTTGATTTCTTTTATAAAACCGATAAGTTCTCCGATCCTCTCGACTGAGAGCGTAGGCCTGGTCTGATATCCCTTGGATCTCTGGATTGTTACAAGCTTAATGTTTTTATTTGTCAAAAGAGCTTTTTTAATGTTTTCAAAATCAAAACTTCCGTCAGGAAGAAGATCAACCTGAGTATAGTCAATACCGTATTCTTTAAGTGAACCCTTTGATGGTCTGATGCCTATAACCTCTTCAAGAGTGTCATAGGGTTTGCCTACAGGGGAAAAGAGCATGTCACCGGGGCGAAGGTTACTCATAAGAGCAAGTGCAAGCGCATGAGTTCCGCATGTTATCTGAGGTCTTACAAGTGCATCTTCTGTATGAAAAACAGAGGCATAAACTGCTTCAAGCTTCTCTCTTCCGATATCGTTATAACCATATCCTGTTGTTCCAAGAAGGCAGGCTTCGCTTACTTTGTTCTCCTGCATGGCCTTGATGACTTTAAGCTGGTTGTACTCAGCTGTCTCATCGATTTTTTCAAACCGCTCTTTAAGACCATCAAGAATATCCTGGCCAAATTTAACTACTTTTTCTGAAATTCCAAGTTCTTCGTAAATCTTATTGTTCATAAATCCTAATCATCTCTTTCAAAATCTTTTCATCGTCTCTGTCAAATTCCTGTTTCTCGACCCAGATAACATCTCTCTCTCGTTTAAACCAGGTGAGCTGTCGCTTGGCAAAATGCCTTGTGTTTCTCTTAATAAGGTAAACGGCTCTTTCAAGATCATATTCACCTTCAAGATAGCCTATCATCTCACGGTAACCAAGTCCCTGCATAGAAGTTGCATCTCTTGGAATATCCATAGAAATGAGTTCTTTAACTTCCTGTTCAAGGCCCTCTTCTATCATCTGATCAACACGCTTTTCAATTCTTGAATACAGAACAGATCTGTCGTCAGTCAGGACAAAATATTTAAAATCATACGGAGATGTTCTTCCATGTTGTTCAGTATTGTGCTGAGAGATCTTTTTACCGGTCTTTTTGTAATATTCAAGCGCACGTATTACACGCTTGGAATTGTTCTCATGGATAGCCTCGGCAGATTCGGGATCAACAGCCTTCAGTTCTTCATGCAAAACATGAACACCCTCTGTTCTGGCCCTTTCTTCCAATTCGTGTCTATAGCTCTCATCTTCATCAGTCTCGGTAAAATCAATGTCATAAAGTACAGCCTGGATATAGAAGCCTGTACCTCCGACAATGATCGGCACCTTGCCTCTTTTGGCAATATCTGCAATGGCTTCTTTTACAAGCTTCTGGAAGATAAATACATTGAAGTCATCGTGCGGATCAAGAAAATCGATCAGATGATGAGGAACACCTCCCATCTTATCAGGGGAAATCTTGTCAGTTCCGATGTTCATGTACTTATATACCTGCATAGAATCAGCGGAGATTATCTCTCCGCCAATTTGTTTTGCAAGTTCAATAGACAGTTTTGTTTTACCTACTGCTGTAGGACCTGTTATTACAACCAGTTTCTGTTTATCCATTACTCAACTACTCTCTTAAACTTCTTGTCAATCTCATACTTGCTCATGGAAATAATCGTTGGCCTTCCATGAGGGCAATTGTATGGATTATCAAGGGTGAGAAGCTCGTCCAAAAGAGCTTCCATCTCGGCTCTGCTCATCTTGGTGTTACCTTTGACAGATGCCTTGCATGCCATACTGGCTATCTTATAGTTGATAACATCCGGAGTTCTGTCCAGACCGGTCTCATGTGAGAGTTCATCCAGAATCTGAATGAACATGTCTTTCTCGTTATCACATCCGAACAGATCGATTGGAATAGCTCTCATAGCATACTCTCGTCCGCCGAAGTTTTCAATATTAAATCCAAGCTTTTCAAAATATTGCCTGTAATTTAAGAACAGTTCTTCCTCTGCACTGGTAAGAGCAACAATAACCGGAGGATTGACCATCTGTGAGAGCATTTCGCCGTTCTTGTATCTCTTGAGCATTCGCTCATAGTTAACTTTTTCATGGGCAGCATGCTGATCGACAAGAAACATCTTGTCCTTAAAGGCTATGATCCAGTAGGTTCCGAAAATCTGCCCCAGAATGTCATATTCTTTTACATTTTCCTTGGTAAGGACCTTTTCATCAAACAGATCGAGCTGGGTTACCTTTTCAACAACTATTGCGTTGTCTGATTTGATTATCGGAGAAGGATGCTCGTTCTTCTCAGCGATGCTTCCGTCGGAATCTCCGAATATTCTGGTCCATACTGCTGATTTATTGCTGTCTTCAATTTTGATAGGCTCAGCTTTGACGCCCTTGGCAAAAACAGGTGTGTCCTCGCTTATTTTATGCTTTTCAAAACGAAGTGCTTCAAATGGTTGAGGCGCTGCTTTTTTCTCGACTTTTTCTTCTGAATCAGGTATTTCTGCCTGCTTTGGTATCTCTTTTGGCTCGTCGTCACATTCTCCAAGAAGTGCATCCGGGATCATTTCTCTCTGACTGAGAGCTCTCTCTACGTTAGAGCTGATGAAATCATAAAGCTGCTGCTGATTGTTAAATCTGACTTCCATCTTGGCGGGATGAACATTTACATCCACGCAGGAAGGATCAAGGCGCAAATGAAGAATGGCGAAGGGAAATTTGTGCATCATAAGATACTGCTTATATCCCTCTTCAAGAGCTTTGCTCATTACTTTGTCCTTGATATATCTGCCGTTTACAAAGAATATCTCAAAATTTCTGTTGGATCGGTTTATAGATGGCTCTCCGAGGTACCCTTCAAGTACCATCCCGTCTTCTTCTGCCTTAAAAGGAATAACGCTCACAGAGATGTCTCTTCCGTATATCCTGTAGATGATCTCTTTTAGATCGCCGTTTCCCGATGTTGAGAATTTGTCGTCTTTGTTGTTGATGTAGTGAAAAGAGATCGTAGGATTATCGAGAGCCATATGCTCCATTACATCACCGATGTAGCTTCCTTCTGTCTGAGGTGTCTTAAGGAACTTCTTTCTGGCAGGAGTATTGTAAAAGAGATTACGGATTATAAGCGTTGATCCGTCAGGAGCACCGATTTCCTCAAATGCAGCTTCCTCTCCGCCGTTTATACAGTATCTGGTTCCTACAAGTTCATCCCTGGTCTTGGTGATGAGATCAACCTGTGCAACTGAGGCGATACTGGAAAGCGCCTCACCTCTGAAGCCCAGAGAATGAATGGAAAAGAGATCTTCAATACTCTTAAGCTTACTGGTAGCATGTCTTTTGAAGGCTTTCCTTATCTGACTTTTCTCGATTCCCGAACCGTTGTCGGTTACTCTAATCATGTCGATACCGCCGCCTTTTATCTCAACTGTGATAGCTGTTGCGCCGGAGTCTATTGCGTTTTCCACCAGCTCTTTTACAACACTTGCCGGCCTTTCAACAACTTCGCCTGCTGCAATCTGATCTATTGTGTTTTTATCAAGTTCGTTGATAAATGCCATTAGCTTTTCCACCTGTTCTTAAGATCGCTCTGGAGTTTATAGAGGGTATTCAGCGCATCCATGGGAGTAAGAGTAGTTATATCAATCTCCTGAAGACGCCTTAATACTTCCTCATCGGTTACTGTATCAAACAACGACATCTGGTTGGTATCAACATCGTCGTAGTGTTTAACCTTGACTTTTCTGTCGCTCTTATTCTCCTTTGCTATTGCCTGAACTTTATCAGTTATATCATTGTCAGTAAGCTCAGATACAATTTCTTTTGCCCTGTCAATGACCATGTCGGGAACGCCGGCAAGCTTGGCTACCTGGATACCGTAGCTCTTATCGGCTCCGCCTTTTATGATCTTGCGTAAAAAGACAATATCGTCGCCGTTTTCTTTTACCGCTATGCAGTAGTTGTTGACGTTGTCCATCTTACCTTCAAGCTCTGTCAGCTCATGATAGTGGGTCGCAAACAAAGTCTTGGCGCCAAGTATCTTTCTGTTTGAAATATGCTCTGTTACTGCCCATGCAATTGCAAGACCGTCATAGGTTGATGTTCCGCGTCCTATCTCATCAAGAATGAGAAGCGAGTCGGGCGTTGCGTTTCTTAGGATATTTGCAACTTCGTTCATCTCAACCATGAAAGTTGACTGTCCGCTTCCAAGGTCATCGGAAGCACCGACTCTTGTAAATATCCTGTCGACAACACACATATCCGCTTTGTCGGCCGGAACAAAGCTTCCAATCTGGCACATAAGGACAATAAGAGCTGTCTGCCTCATGTATGTTGACTTACCGGCCATGTTGGGACCGGTAATAATGTTAATGCAATGCTTCTTGTTATCAAGATAAGTATCATTTGCAATGAACATATCTGATGTATCAAGCATCCTCTCGACAACAGGGTGACGACCGTTCTTTATATTGATCTGCCCCTTTTCATTGAGGTCGGGTTTGATATAATGATTTCTCTCTGCTACATATGCAAGAGATGCGTATACATCCAAAAGAGCTATCGCCTTAGCTGTCGTCTGTATTCTGTCAATCTCAAGAGCAATGGAATCTCTGATCTTACAGAACATCTCATACTCAAGGTTGTTGAGCTTGTCCTGTGCGTTTAAAATTGTATCCTCGAGCTCTTTTAACTGAGGTGTCGTATATCTCTCACAGTTGGTAAGAGTCTGTTTTCTTATAAAATAATCCGGAACTTTGTCTTTAAACGAATTGGTGACTTCGAAAGAATAACCGAAAACATTACTGTATTTAATCCTGAGGTTTTTGATGCCTGTTTTTTCTTTTTCTTCCTCTTCCATTTGGGCGAGCCACTGCTTACCGTTTGTGCCTGCTTCTCTGAAATGGTCGATGTCGGCATCAAATCCATCTTTTATAATTCCGCTTTCCTTGATGGCTAATGGTGGTTCCTCCACTATGGCTTTGTCTATTAGGTCGTAAATATCAATAAGCGGATCAAGATCTCCTGCTACATTATCAATCCCTGTATCGCCTGAAATATCAGAAAGCGCTGTAATAATTGCAGGGATCATCTTGATGGAATTTCTGAAGGCCAGAAGATCTCTTGGGTTTGCTGTCTTAAATACTATCTTGGACATGAGTCTCTCAAGGTCGTAGATCGGTCCAAGATATTCTCTTATCTCTTCTCTGGTAACTACATTTTTAACAAGTTTTTCAACTGCATTCTGCCTGAGAAGAATCTCATCCTTATCGATAAGAGGCTGTTCTATAAAGCTTCTTAAGGTTCTGGCTCCCATGGCAGTTTTGGTCTTATCAAGGACCCAGAGGAGTGTTCCCCTTTTCTGCTTGTCTCGCATTGTCTCAACAAGCTCAAGGTTTCTTCTTGTAGAACCGTCAAGCAGCATGTATTTGCTGGTGAGATAAGGATAGATATGAGTAATATTGCTGATATCGGACTTCTGCATATCGATAAGATACTGCAGAAGTGCACCGGATGCGACAATTCCGTTTGGGAAGTCATCGACTCCGAGGCCTATCAGTGACGATACCTTAAAGTGCTTCATAAGAAGTCTTTTGCAGGAATCTTCATCGAAATATCTGTTATCAACAGGATTTATGAATATATTTAATCTGTTTCTGATCTCTTCAAGGTCTGCTCCGGAGAATTCAAAGGCGTTATTACAGATTATCTCGCTGGGCGAATACTTGCCGATCTCATCCATTGTTGCCCTGAGGGAATCAACTTCTGTAAGAAAATAATCACCTGTTGTAACGTCCGCGACGGAAATTCCTATACTGTCCGGTGAGTAAAAGATACTCATCAGATAGTTATTCTTGGTCTCCTCAAGAGACTGCATATTAAGGTTTGTTCCCGGTGTTACTATCCTTGTGACTTCTCTTTTGACAATTCCCTTGGCAAGCTTAGGGTCCTCCATCTGTTCACAGATGGCAACCTTATATCCTCTTGAAACAAGTTTGTTCAGGTAAGAATCCACAGCATGAAAAGGAACTCCGCACATGGGAGCCCTCTCTTCTAGGCCGCAGGCCTTACCTGTAAGTGTCAGCTCAAGCTCTTTTGAAGCAATAAGAGCATCATCAAAAAAGATCTCGTAGAAGTCTCCCAGTCTGTAGAACAGAATGCAGTCACTATATTCCTTTTTGGTAGATATATAGTGCTGCATCATGGGAGATACTTTTGTGATATCAATACTTTCAATCATTTAACTAACTTCCCCAAATAGTAAAATCCATGACATTCGTCAAGGCTTACCTGTACAAATTCTCCTATAAGTTCCTCTCCCCCGGGGAAATGTACAAGCGTATTATTAGACATTCTTCCTGTTAAAAGAGATGAGTCATGCTCATTAACGCCTTCTACAAGCACGGATTCAATTCTTCCCTGTAACCTGGCTGTTTGCTCCTTGGCTGTTTCCTGAACAACCTTAAGCAGCATGTCAAAATTCTCCTTAACAACTTCTTCCGGTACCTGATCCTCAAAATTAGCCGCCGGAGTACCCGGCCTTTTGGAGTAGATAAAGGTAAAGGCATTGTCAAACTTAACCTTGTTAATTACATCTATGGTGTCCAGGACAGCTTCTTTCGTCTCTCCCGGGAATCCGACAATTATATCTGTTGTGATGGCTACATCAGGGAGCTTGTTTCTGATTTTGTCCGCAAGCTTAAGGTAGTCATCTTTGGTATATTTTCTGTTCATTCTGCGAAGTATCTCAGTGTTTCCTGCCTGAAGCGGAAGATGAATATGTCTGGCAATCTTGGGATTGGCAGCAATGACATCAAGAAGTTCATCCGAGAAATCCTTGGGATGAGGAGTCATGAACCTTACCCTCTCAATTCCTTCAACTTCGCATACAAGCTCAAGTAGCTTTGCAAAAGAGATCTTATCCGGATTATCATCACTAAAATCAAGGCCATAGGAATTAACATTCTGGCCAAGGAGCATTACTTCTTTTACTCCGTCAGCTGCGAGCTTCTCACACTCACGGATTATCTCCTTGGGAGATCTGCTTCGCTCACGGCCTCTTACATAAGGCACGATACAATAGGTGCAGAAGTTGTTGCAGCCAAACATGATATTTACACCGGACTTGAACGGATACTTACGAAATACGGGAAGATCTTCAACAATTTTGTTGGTGTCCTTCCAGATATCAATTATCATTCTGTCTGATTCAAGAACAGTATTCAAAAGTTCAGCAAACTTAAAAATATTGTGAGTTCCGAAAATCAGATCCACGAATCTGTAACTCTTTTGAATCTTTTCTACAGCCCCTGCTTCCTGCATCATGCATCCGCAGATGGCAACTTTCATATGAGGGTTCTTTCTCTTGAAATTACTGGTCTGTCCAAGTCTTCCGAGAACTCTCTGATCAGCATTATCACGAACAGAGCAGGTATTGTAGATGACAAAGTCAGCATCCTCACTCTCGCTCTCCTCATAACCTGCAAGCTTAAGAGTTGCCAGGAGCTTCTCTGAATCTCTAGCATTCATCTGGCATCCAAAAGTTACAACGCAGGCTGTAAGTTTCCTTCCGAGTTCCTTTTCAAGGGCTGAGACTTTCTCTTTTGCCTGTTCTATAAATTCAAGCTGCCTTATGCTCTCGCTGTCGTGTACTTCATTTTTGTTGCTGTTTAAAATATTTATTTCCATTAACCAAAACACTTTCTAATTTTAAATTACTTGTATGCATCAACAATTCCAAGGAGTATTTTAACTACCTGTTTCATTTCCTGAACTGATGCATATTCATATTTACCGTGATAATTGTATCCGCCTGTGCATAGATTTGGACAAGGAAGTCCTTTATATGAAAGGGCTGCTCCGTCCGTGCCTCCTCTTATAGGATTGTCTATTGGAGTGATACCAAGATCTTTCATGACCTTCTTGGCATTGTCTATAAGGTGCATATGTGGCTGGATCTTCTCAATCATGTTGTAGTACTGATCTCTTACAGTAGCTTCAACTGTGCCCTCTCCGTATTTCTTATTAAGATATTCGGCTGCATCCTTAAAGAGCTGTTTTTTCTGCTCAAAGAGCTTCTCATCGTGGTCTCTGATTATATATGAAGCGGTTGCGCTTTCGCATCCGCCGTTTACTTCAGTAAGATGGAAGAATCCTTCTCTGCCTTCGGTATACATGGGATTCTGGAATGCAGGAAGAAGTGAATGGAATTCATAACAGATAAGAGCAGCATTTATCATCTTGTTCTTGGCATCACCGGGATGAACGCTTCTGCCGTTTACCTTGATGACTCCTTCTGCTGCATTAAAGTTCTCATATTCCAGTTCTCCGAGCTTGCCTCCGTCTACGGTATAAGCATATTTGGCACCAAATCTCTCGATGTCAAAATAAGCTGTTCCCTGTCCGATTTCCTCGTCAGGAGTAAAAGCTATCTTGATGTCTCCGTGCTTGATCGTAGGATCAGACAAAAGAGTCTTGGCCATAGTCATGATCTCTGCAATACCGGCTTTATCATCAGCACCCAGAAGTGTTGTTCCGTCTGTAACGATGAGGTCTTCTCCTACGTGGTTTTTAAGCTCGGGGAAATCAGCAGGTGATAAAACAACACTGCCGTCCGCAGAAAGGATAATGTCTTCTCCGTCGTATTTCTCAACTATCCTTGGATTTACATTTTTGCCGCTTACTTCATCAGAAGTATCCATGTGGGATACAAAGCCGATGGCAGGTGCATCACTACCTGTGTTTGAAGGAATTGAAGCATATACGTAGCAATGCTCTTTGTCATAGTAAACATCACTTGCTCCTATTTCCGTGAGCTCTTTTGCAAGAAGAGATGCCAGATCGTGTTGCTTAGCAGTAGAAGGAGAAGCTCCTGTTGTGTCATCTGACTGGGTATCGATTTTTACATATCTTAAAAAATCTTCAATCACATCAATATTACTCATTTTTTCTTTTTAACCGTCACTTTCTTTTTGGTTGATTTCTTGTTCTGCTCACTCATGTAGATACGTACGGATCTGTCTGCAAGAAGTTCTGTAAACATTTCTGATTCAGGTAAAGAACTCTTACCGGCGGTCTTAGAGGTTTTTGGTTTGACAGCCGGTTTCATGCCTCTGTCATCAGTATCCATTACAAGCTTCCAGTTATAGCCCTCCGGCAGCCCGGGCAGTGCCATTTCCTGTGGTGTCCAGTTCATGTTAAAAGACACATAGATAAATGGCTTGTCTGCTGATTCATTGTCGTATAGACCACAGAACAGCATTCCGAGCATATGGCTGTGACCTGAAAGATCAGGTCTCCATGCCTCTCTTCCGTGACACGAAAGATCAGGGTATCCGCAGGAAATATAATCCATGAGCTTAAAAGGCATCCTGCTGTGAAGAATTCTGTGACCAAAACGAAGATTTGAAAGGTATTTCACAAAATCCAGGATGTCACTGTTTTTCTCCATCGCCTTCCAGTCAACCCAGCCTGTTTCATTATCCTGACAGTATGGATTATTATTGCCGCTCTGGGAATTTCCAAACTCATCGCCGCTGAAGATCATCGGCGTTCCCTGAGCAAAGAAAAGCATTGTAAGAATATTCTTTATCTGCTTCTTACGCAAGTTAAGAATATCATGTTTTCTGGTTCTGCCCTCTATTCCGCAGTTCCAGCTGAGGTTATTGTCGGTACCGTCCTTGTTATTCTCGCCGTTTTCCTCATTGTGCTTGTGCTCGTAGGCTACAAGATCAGCAAGTCTGAAGCCTTCATAATCGCAGATATAATTGATGATTCCATGGTCATTACTTCCGGCGATCATGGCCTTCATAAAGTCTGAGACCGCATTGTCATCACTCTTTAAGAATCTTCTGCTGTTGTAGAGGAATGCATTGTTGTAATCGGCAAGAAGGCGCTGTGATGGTGTATTTCCTTCATATATCTCGCCGTAATTAAAGTACTCGTTCCATATCTTGATATCTGTAAAGAGAGGGTCATTTATAATGATCCTGAGCGGTATCCTGCTTCCTTTTAAGTGGAAACCGTCAACATGATATGTGCATCTCCAGAATCTGAGTGCGTCAATAATAAGAGTTCCGCTCTCATGCTCATCAAAATAGAACTGCATGATGACTTCAAGGCCGTTCTGGTGCATGGTTTTAACGAAATTCTTGAATTCATTTTCTGCATTCTGAGGATTCTCACAATACGCTGTCCTTGGAGCAAAGTAATATCCTTTTTTATAACCCCAGAAGTTTGGCTTAAGCTCAAGCATGTTCTTGCTGGAGATATTTCCGTTATTGGAATACAGGGTTGAACGCCTTTTGTCTGATCTCTTATTGGTATAATCTATCTCATTCATCTCATAAGCCGGCATCAGCTCTACAGCTGTCACGCCAAGTGATTTGAGATATGGGATTTTTTCTATGATTCCCGAGAATGTACCCCTTTTTGAAAGCTGGACATTACTGCTGGAGGATTTGGTAAATCCCCTCACATGAAGCAGATAGACAAAGCTGTCCTCGTATGGAATAAAGCTGTGATCATCACCCTTCCAGTCGAAGGTATCATGCGATGTGTTAAATCCTGCTTTATTGTCCAGTTTAGCTCTGATATCTGCATCAGGCACAAACTGTCCGAACTTCTCCAGGCCATAAAACTGCTTGGCATAAGGATCGCAGAAAAACTCGTCATCACAGAAGTAATTGTAGCTCTGATAGTCTTCTATATTATCTATTCCGGTTATTCTGGCCGAATAGATAGCTCCTCTTTTCAGAGTCTTGGGAAGTTCTATTTTTAGAGGCTTGCTGTTCTTGTTGTTTCCGGCCGGATAAAGAACTATTCCGCAGCTGACGTTATCTTCAAAAACGCTTCTGACAACTAGGCTTTTGTCATAGTCGATGTAGCATCCCAGCGGATACGGTTTTTCCCTTGAAATCCTTATCTTTGATGTCATTTTGCACCTGATTCCCCATTTTTTTAAATACGCCGTATTATTTTATCACATTTGCCCCTATTATGCACACAATCCGCCTAAGTTTATGCTATACTAAGGCTATAAACAGTAATTTTTATCAATAGCAAGGGAGGCTGATATGGAATTTTCAAAAAATGCCATCGAAATGAACACTCGAATCGAAAATGGAGACCAGGGCACTGTTGATATAGAGATAAATGACGGCTCAGTAGTTACCTGTGCTCCTATGTTGGTTCTTACAGTTGAGTCCAAGGACTATATAGTACTTCTTCCACTGGATGAAAAGGGACAGAATACAGATGGTGTTGTATGGATTTATGAATTTATCTGGGAGAGCTTCGACAAGGACCCTGAACTTGGAAATATTGAAGACGATGAAGAATATGCAAAGGTAGAGGAAGCATTTGATCTCTATCTTGATGATGCGGAATTTGATGAACTTATCGATCTTCCCGAGGAAGGTTCAGAGGATGTCTGATTTTCTTCATAGGTCTTTTCCCACAGTTTTCTGATGGGACGTATAAAACGAGACGGAAGCATCTGATTCTCCTTGTTTCCGGTAATATATGACATTATGAGCGCCTTTTTTGCCCTTGTCATTGCGACATAGAGCATACGGCGCTCTTCTTCTATCTGCTCGCAGGTGACAGCGCTTCGTGTCGGTATAATTCCTTCATTCAGATCCGGCAGCCATACGGTGTCGAATTCAAGACCTTTAGAGCCGTGCATAGTCATAATATTCACGCGATTTCCTGTTACTGAACCGTATTGTTTTTTATTTCTGTTATCTGATTCATCGGATTGCCTCATAAGAAGATAAGTAAGGAACTTTCTACTGTCGGTATATTCCGAGGATATTCTCTCAAGCTCATCAAGAACACTTTTACTTCCCGGAAATAATTCATCGATCCCTATTGTTTTCCTGAGATACCTTATCATCAGGGACGGCCTGAGATGATTTATCATGGATATCTGTGAAAAGAATTCTCTGACACTCTTTAATCTGGTGCTGTTTCCTCTGTAGTATCTGCATACATCAATTTCTTTAACTGCTTCAGAAGGCGCACAGTCTCTGGATATATACCTCATAGGCTTATTTATGATCTTGTAGAAATCGCTTCTTTTCTGACCGTTATAGGCAAAAGATATATAGAAAATACAAAGTTCAACTGCCTTATCGGTGAACATGCTTTTACTTTGATTATCAAGACTTGTCGGAATGCCATATTCATGAAGCAGCATTGCAAGCTGCATGGCTTCTGAATTCGTTCTGTACAGGATTGCAATTTCGCTTAGATTTTCCATATGTTTTTTCAGGAAAAGAGCTATTGTTTCATTCTGAATCTTTTTGCTCACATATCTTCGGGTCACGACAGCGCCATTTCCGTTCCCATCAAATGCAGACAAACTTTTTACATATCTGACATTGTTTTCTTCGATTAATTTGAGTGCATTTTCAAGAATTTCTCTTCCGCATCTGTAGTTAATACTTAAGTTAATGAATTTAGGTGAAAACTCTTCAAAGCTTTTACGAAAATCAAGCATTATCTTAGGATCAGATCCCCTGAAGCCATATATAGACTGGTCATCATCTCCTACAGCAAAGATATTGTTTGAATCGCCTAAAAGAAGTCTTACAACGCTGTACTGAACCGGATTTATATCCTGATATTCATCAATGAGGATATATTTAAACCTTTCCTGCCATGTCTTTAGTATGCTTTTGTTCTCACTCAGCATCTTCATACATCTGACGATCATATCATCAAAATCTATCATGCCAAACTCAATAAGCCTGTTGTTATAATAATCAAAAATCTCTGTGAATACAGGACTTATTGATAATGTTTCGATTGCTTTATCCGGTGTTATTCCAAGGTTCTTTATCCTTGAAATTTCAGAGATAATATCAGGC
>JAEEGF011651839.1_pt1 | contig 14687 bp, 15 predicted proteins | sample 9134171 | NCBI WGS metagenome assembly JAEEGF01 (sample SAMN16246542, study PRJNA631951) | gut metagenome | biome: gut microbiome; feature: rumen; material: AP-attached | host: Bos | place: Iran: Karaj | collected 2018-10
CCATGACCTACATGATCATCTGCAGCGACGATATAGCCATTTTCCATAAAGGTCGTGATCATGTGGAGGTATCGGCGGGAGTGCTCACCGAAGCCGTGGATCAGCTGAATGATGCCCTTTGGTCTGCAGGCCGGGACGTAGATCCAGCCATAGACCTGGTCGCGTTCATTGAAGGACAAAAACTTCACTTCATGTAACATTATATTTTCCTCCTGAGCATAAGCTCTAGCTCAATTTTATGGTAACACATTCCGCCTCTTCTGAATGAGATCTGAAAAGAAAAGGAAATGCAGAAAATGCATTTCCTTAAAGTTGTTTATAAGAATCGGCTGATCTATTTGGAATTCCGGTATTCTTCCATGATCGCAACAGACGCGCTGCAGCCAAGACGGTCTGCCCCGGCAGCGATCATTGCTTCCGCTTCTGCCAGAGTATGGATTCCTCCGGCTGCTTTGACTTTTGCGCTGCCTTTTACGGTGTCTTTCATGAGTCTGACGTCTTCCGGTTTGGCTCCTGCTTTAGAGAATCCGGTGGAGGTTTTGACATAGTCTGCCCCGGCCCTGAGAGAACACTCACATGCCTGGACCTTCTCTTCATCAGTAAGCAGACAGGTCTCGATGATGACTTTCAAAAGAGTCGACCCGCACGCTTCTTTGACTGTGCGAATGTCTTTTGTAACATAATCAAGATCGCCGTCTTTCAGAGCGGAGATGTTGATCACCATATCCACTTCTTCTGCGCCCTGCTCGATCGCTTTCGCCGCTTCAAAGGCTTTCGCTTCACTGATCATCGAACCAAGCGGGAATCCAACGACCGTGCAGACTTTAACGTCAGTGCCTTTTAATTCTTCTGCGCACAAAGCGACGAAATCAGGATTTACGCAAACAGAAGCAAAACCATACTCCTTTGCTTCTTTACAAAGTTTGATGACAGCTTCTTTACGGGCGTCTGCCTTCAGAAGCGTATGATCAAAGTATTTATTCAATTCCATAGCTATTCACCTCTTCTATAGTATAGCGGAAGTTTTTAATGACGGGTATCTGTAAGAAACAGATAAAAAGACAAATGACGGCAGGTCATTTGTCTGATTGATTTCTGAAAGAATTAAGCTTCTGTTGTTTCGGTCTTTGCTGCAGCGGTGTTCTTCCAGTTCAGATACTCTTTCAGTTCCGGTTCGATGAATTTCAAAGCCAGAGCGATAACGGCGATATCATCGAGCTGTCCAAGGATCGGGATGGAATCCGGAAGAATGTCTTTTCTCTTGACCAGATAGATAAAGGCACTGACGATCGTAGCGATGACTTTCGGAGTAACGGTCGTGTATTCCTTTTTAACATAGCTTTTGACCATGGAAGCCATGACCGGAAGATCTTTGATGGCATCGCGGAGAAGCGGGACTTTGTCGACCTTTGCCTGAACTTCATCCATCAGTTTGCTGATCTGTTCGTTGTTTTTGATGATCTCGTTGGCTTTATCAAGTCCGCCGTCCAGGATCTCTTTCGCTTTTTCAACATTGATTACTTCGTTTTCCATTATGCATACCTCCTGCACGATTTCATTTTAACACAATTCCGAAGAAGTCCCCGTCTTCCTACGCAGTGTAAGGGCGGGGATGAATTCGCGATACTAAAGTGATATAATAAAAACAGTCGTAGAAAAGAAAAGATATGGATATCAAAATGAAACTGGATAATAATAACCATTCGGTATTCGCAATGTATTATCACTTGATACTCGTCGTCAAATACAGAAGAAAGGTGTTCGATGACGATCTTTCCGACTACGCAAAATCGATATTCGAACGCCTGGCTCCGGGCTACAACATCACTCTGCAGGAATGGAATCACGACAAGGACCATGTCCACATCATGTTCAAGGCACAGCCGAACAGTGAACTGTCAAAGTTCATCAATGCCTATAAGAGCGCCAGTTCCAGACTGATCAAAAGAGATCATCCGGAAATCAGAAAAAAACTTTGGAAGGAATACTTTTGGAGCCAGAGTTTCTGCCTTCTGACGACCGGAGGAGCTCCGATCGAAGTGATCAGAAAGTATATCGAATCCCAGGGGGAGAAATGATACAGAGAGCGTATAAATACAGACTGTATCCTGACAAGGCACAGACGGAATACTTCAACAAGTGTTTCGGCTGTGCCCGTTTCATCTGGAACAGGATGCTCGAAGACAAAGAGGAGTATTACAATAGCGAACATAAGACCCTTCGTGTAACTCCTGCGAAGTATAAGGATGATTATCCGTTCCTGAAAGAAGTGGATTCGCTTGCACTGGCAAACGTACAGCTGGACCTGGAAGGCGCTTTCAGGGCTTTCTTCGACAAACGCGCAGAAAAACCGAAATACAAATCGAAGAAGAAATCACGCGCTTCCTATACGACGAACAATCAAAAGGGGACAGTTTCTGTGACGGATCATTCTGTTCGCCTTCCGAAGATCGGTCATGTGAAGGCAGTGATCCATAGGGTCATCCCGTCAGGATGCAAGATCAAGAGTGCTACAGTGAGCAGAACCGCTGCAGGCAGGTATTACTGTTCTGTTCTGTGCGAGATACCGGATGAGGTCGGATCTCCTCTGTCTGCGGTAGAAGAAAATAAGGTCATCGGTATTGATTACAGCTCACCGCACTTTTATGTAGACAGTACAGGGCATTCGGCCGATGAACCGCACTGGCTTAAACTGCAGGAAAGGAAGCTGCAAAGAGAACAGAGGAAACTGTCTCGGATGATCACGATGAAAACAGTCGGTCATCATGGCCGGATACCGATCTATGAGCGCCCTCTGGAAGAATACTGCAACATACAGAAACAGAAAAGAAAGATCGCTGTGATCCACGAGAAGATTGCCAATCAGAGAAATGACTGGTGTCACAAAGAAAGCAGGAAGACAGCCAATTCCTGCGACGTTGCGGTACTGGAAGATATCGATCTCATGGCATTGTCAGAAAGTCTTCGTTTGGGAAAAGCGACGAGTGACAACGGTTTCGGCATGTTCAGAAGATATCTGAAATATAAGATGGAGGAGCAGGGGAAGTATGTCATTACGGCAGACCGGTTCTTTCCGTCTTCTCAGATATGCAGTGCATGCGGATGCAAGAATCCTGCTTTGAAGGACCTGAGGATCCGCAGGTGGGTATGTCCGGAATGCGGAACAAAGCATGACAGAGATATCAATGCAGCAGGCAATCTTAGGAACGAAGGCCTGCGCATACTGCGATCAAACAGTATCATGGTCATATAGACACACAAAGAAAAGGTACCGCAGGAACTGCGGAAACCCATAAGCCTGTGGAGAGAATGTAAGACGGGCTCTTACAGCCGCTGTTCTCTAAGAAGCAGGAAGCCCCCGCTTCAAGAATCAAAAGATTCTAAGCGGTGGGTAGTTCACCAAAATCGTTTATAAAGTGTTAATCACTCTTCCAGCAGCATTCTGTCGTTATCCAGGAAGCGGCCGGTCTTTTCCTTGAACATACGCAGCAGTTCTTCAACGGTAAGACCTTTGCGAGCTTCTTCATTCAGATCCAGCGCGATTCGCCCGTGTTCCATCATCAAGGTACGATTACCGACAGAAATTGCCTGGGAAAGATTATGCGTGATCATCAGACAGGTCGTCTCCTGTTCTTTCACGATCTTTTCCGTCAGCGCCATGATCTTTTCGGCAGTTGCCGGATCCAGTGCTGCAGTATGTTCGTCAAGAAGCAGAAGTTTCGGCGGAACGATCGTTGCCATCAGCAATGTCAGCGCCTGGCGCTGGCCGCCGGACAGCGAACCAACCTGCTGATCGAGGCGTTCCTCAAGCCCAAGATCCAAAGTCTTGACTTTTTCATAGAAGAACTCGCGGTCTGCCTTGGAAATACGGCTGAATGTCCGCTTGCCGAAATCGGCGCGCAGATAGGCTAACGCGAGGTTTTCCTCGATCGTCATATGCGGGGCAGTCCCTTTCAGCGGATCCTGAAAAAGACGGCCGATCTCTTTAGCGCGTACATATTCCTTTTCGTAAGTGACGTCTTTTCCTGCCAGCAGCACTTTTCCACTGTCGGGCAGGATGTTTCCTGAGATGCAGTTGAACAGCGTGCTCTTGCCGGCGCCGTTGGAACCGATGATTGTGATAAAATCACCCTTTTCAACTTTCAGGTCGATATTATCCAGTGCCTTGCGCTCGTTTATGGTTCCGCGGTAAAAGGATTTGCAGACATTACGCATTTCCAGCATGGCTTCTCTCCTTTCGCAGGTCATAGGACGCCTTGATATTCGGCATTGCAATTGCCAGAGCAATGATCACAGCAGTGACGAGTTTCAGACATTCGATCGGGAAGAGCCTCGTCTTCAGAATGATCGCGTACAGGAAACGGTATAGGACGCTGCCGACAAGAACTGCCAGAATATTCCTGCCAATGGTCTTTTTGCCGACGATCGTTTCCCCGATGATCAGACAGGCTAAACCGACAACAACAACGCCGGTGCCGGAGTTGATATCCGCCGAGCGCTGCAGCTGGCCGACCAGCGCACCTGCAAGAGCCGTCATTATATTGGCGTAGGCAAGTCCGACCGTGATCGTAAAACGCGGGTCGATCGAAGAAGCGCTGACCATATCCCGGTTGTCGCCGGTCGCCCGGATCGACAGCCCGAGACGGGTGTTCAGGAAATTCTTCAGCAGAAAAGCTGCCAGTGCGAATAGAACGAGCGGCAGCAGAACTGTAACAGCAGGCACTCCAAACTGCTGAAGCAGGGAGAAGACCGTGGACTGCTTCATCAGCGCGATATTGCTGGAGAAGCCCATGACTGCAAGGTTGATGGTGTAGAGACCGGTATTGGTGATGATTCCGGCCAGGATCGAAGGGATGCCCAGACGTGTCTGCAGCACTGCCGTTACGGTACCGGAAAGCATGCCGCTGACCATTGCCAGCAGCAGCGCCAGAAAGGGATGACCCTTCGCGGCGATCGCGACCGATACCGCCATTCCCAGCACGAAAGTACCATCCGTGCTGAGGTCGGCAATATCCAGGACCCGGAAACTCAGGAACAGAGCCAGAGAAACGAGTCCGTAAATGAATCCAAGCTGTAGAGCGGTCTGAGCGATATAGTACATAATTACTCCTCGGTAGTCGTTACTTCAACAAGTTCGCCCATCGAAGCAAAGATCGATGTGTCGATGCCGAGCTTTTCAGCGGTCTCGCTATTAACAGTGATGATTCCGCCGTCGACCAGATAGTAGTCTTCAAGTGTGCCGATGCCGTTAAAGATCGCATCGTACGCAAGCTGCGCAGTCTGCTTGCCGAGATCGGTATAGTTGACGCCGCAGGTGGCGAAGCCGCCGTTGCGAACAAAGGAGTCAGCGCCTGCATAGTGCGGGATGCCTGCTTCCGCAAAGAGCGGAGCGATTGCAAGCTCAGAAGCCATGACGACATTGTCTGTCGGCGTGAAGATCGCTTCGACATTTTCGGAGATCAGAACACTTGCGGAGGAGAGGATCTCGTCATTGGTGTTGCCGACTGCTTCGACATATGCGATGCCCTTCTGATCCAGGATCGCCTTTGCGTCATTGATCGGCTTTGTGCTGTTGGATTCAGAAAGCGAGTAAAGCAGACCGACCTTCTGAAGATCCGGATTTTGTGTCAGCATCATGTCGATGATGTATGCGGTGTTCAGCGCGTCGCTCGTGCCGCTGACATAGTCGATACCGGTAAGTTCAGAACCTTCCGGATCGGAGATCGCCGCAAAGATGACCGGAATGCCGGAACCTTCTGCAGATACGGTAGATACCTGAGCAGCAAGCGTTGCGATCGGGATGATCGCGTCGACTTTATCCGCTACTGCCTGGTCAGCGATCTGTTTCAGGACTGTCGGATCGTTCTGGCCGCTGTCTACAAAGATCTCGATCGTGATGTCATCGTTTGCTGCATCCAGTTCCTGGAGCTTGTCGACGATCGCATCTGCGATCTCGTTCAGGGAAGCGTGATCGAGCTGTTTGATGACTTCGACGCGGTAAGTAGTCTTAGCAACATTGTTTGATGGAGCCGGTGCGGAATTGCAGCCGAAAAGGCAGAGAATAAGAGCAACCACGAAGATCAAACGGAACTTTTTCATTTCAATATCCTCCTGTTTCCGTAAAAGGTGGCAGATGATCCTAAACCTTGCCAAGGGGTTTAAAAATAAAAAGCTTCTGCCCTATGGGACAAAAGCTGTAACTTCTGCGATACCACCCAAATTGATGTCTTTTTACCGACACCCACTCGCTTTGCGTACCATCATACGCATCTTATTGATAACGGGTAAGAATCCCGTCGTTCCTACTCAGCAGTGCTTTTCGGTCCGCCCTCTGAAGTCCATTCGCTGATCCTAGCCCTGTTCTTCTTCCACCATCTGAAGAACTCTCTGGAGAATTCAAATCAGTTACTCCTCTTCATCACTGGTTTGTTGGATTCATTGTAATCACGAGAAAATTCGCTTGTCAACAGCTTTCTTTCAGAAAGATATTTACATTTTCATCAAGCGTACTAATATACCCGGTATTTATATATAAGGATACGGATCTGAAATATACAGATTCTTTATCCTTGCGCAAGTTCCTTGTCTCTCCTAAACGCAGCCCGGCATTCTTCCGGGAAGACCGTTTCGTGGCGAAGCTTCTTCGCTTCCGGATCGAACATCAACCATTCCCAGTCGCGCTTTCAGCTCTTTTTGCCGCTTCGCATAGCAGCGTGTCGGTATTATCTCCTTTTCTCGGCCCGGCGTTTACAACCACGATCTTCTTTGCCATAAATGCTTTCCTCATAATTAGCATGCTATAGAAACCAAGTATTTCCATTTATATTATTTTAGTTTTTATCTTTAACTTCAAAGATCACGTAACCGGAAGGAAGACATCTTTGGTCGAAATTCATTGAAAACCTTGCAAACCGATCAATACAGATAAACCGGGAGTAACGGTGAAAAGACCGAGTTTTACAGAATTGCGCTGTAAAACATGATAGAATGAAAAGAAGCTAAATAACCTATATAAAGGAGAATTATTATGATCGATATCCGGCTGATCCGGGAGAATCCGGAACTGGTAAAAGAGAATATCAAAAAGAAGTTCCAGGACCATAAACTGGAACTCGTTGACAAGGTCGCGGCTCTTGATGAGGAATACCGCGCCGCCAAGAAAAAAGGAGACGACCTGCGCGCGTTCCGCAACACCAAATCCAAAGAGATCGGCATGTTGATGGGCCAGGGAAAACGCGAAGAAGCTGAAGAAGCCAAGAAGGAAGTTGGCCGCATCGGCGCCGAGCTCGAAGCGCTGACAAACCGTGAAAAGGAACTGGAAGACGAGATCCGCGGCATCATGCTGAAGATCCCGAACATTATCGACGATTCCGTTCCGATCGGCGAAGACGACACACACAACGTTGAGATCGAACGTTTCGGTGAACCACGCGAGCGAAATTACGAAGTCCCGCACCATGCAGATATTCTGGACGCACTTGACGGTCTGGATAAGGAATCTGCAGGACGCACCAGCGGCGAAGGCTTCTATTATCTGAAAGGCGATATCGCCCGTCTGCACGAAGCGATGCTGGCATATGCCCGTGACTTCATGATCTCCAAGGGATTTACTTATTTCATCCCGCCGTTCATGATCCGTCATGACGTCGTAGATGGTGTCATGTCTTTTGAAGAAATGGACGCCATGATGTATAAGATCGAAGGTGAGGACCTGTTCCTGATCGGAACCTCCGAGCATTCCATGATCGGTCGTTTCAAAGGACAGATGCTGAACGAAAAAGACCTTCCGCTGGCACTGACTGCCTACTCTCCGTGTTTCCGCAAGGAAGGCGGCAGCCACGGTCTGGAAGAACGCGGTCTTTACCGTGTGCACCAGTTTGAAAAACAGGAAATGGTCGTCCTCTGCAAGCCGGAAGAATCCATGGACTGGTACAACAAAATGTGGTCTTACACCGTTGAGTACTTCCGCAGTCTGGATATCCCGGTCCGTACCCTGGAATGCTGCTCCGGCGATCTGGCAGATCTGAAGGTAAAATCCTGCGATGTCGAAGCGTGGTCTCCGCGCCAGAAGAAATTCTTCGAGGTCGGTTCATGCTCCACCCTCGGTGACGCGCAGGCACGCCGTCTGCAGATCCGTTATAAAGGCGAAAAGAAAAACGAATTCGTTCATACTCTGAACAATACCGTTGTGGCAACACCGCGTGGACTGATCGCTTTCATCGAGAATAACTACAACGAAGACGGAAGCGTTGATATCCCGGCAGTCTTACGGCCGTATATGGGCGGCATCGAAAAGATCGTTCCGAAGAAATAATGATTCAAGATCGATGTTTCACGTGAAACATCGATTTTTGTAAGGAGAAGTTATGAGCAACAGATTCTATGATCCCTATGCAGTGATCGAAACCGACCGGTTATTTCTCTGTATTCTGCAAAAGACAGATGCAGCCGCGATCTTCCGTAATATCAACAACGATAAAGAAGTCCTGAAGTATTACCTGGCGCCTTATATCGAGAAAGAAGAAGATGCGTCCGTTGACTCAACGGTCGATTTCTGCGAAAGGACCGGGCGCTATGCTTTTGCGATCCTGCTGAAGGAAACGGAAGAAGTGATCGGTATGCTGAATCAGTGCAGTGCCCCGAACGTTTACATGCATAATGTCGAACTCGGTTACGCGATCGGCAGAAAATATTGGAACCAGGGTTACACCAGCGAAGCACTATATGCCGCGATCCAGTTCTTCTTTGCCAAAGGGATCCATAAGATCACATGTTCCGCGATTACTGAGAATGTCGCCAGCATACGCGTTATGGAAAAATGCGGAATGGTTTATGAAGGTCTTCAGCACGAGCAGCTTTACTGGCATGAGAAATACTGGGACACAGTCACCTACTATCTCACGCCCGAATTGTTTCACGTGAAACATTGAAAGTAACAGACGAATACGCTAAAATAATAACGGTACAACAGATATGCTCTAATTTGGTCAGGTCAGGAATGAAGCAGCCATACGAACCTCTACTGTGTGTACCTTTATTTATATCTGGGGATAAAGAATGGATTTTATGGCGGAAGCGCTGAAAGAAGCGCGAAAAGCATTAAAATACGATGAAGTTCCGATTGGCTGCGTGATCGTAAAAGACGGAGCGGTTCTTTCCAGGGCTTTCAACCGGAAAGTAACCCGCCAGGATGCGACTTGTCATGCGGAGATCGAAGCGATCCGCAAAGCGGAAAAGAAACTGGGAAACTGGCATCTGGATGAATGCGACCTCTATGTAACGCTTGAACCGTGTCTGATGTGTACCGGCGCGATCATACAGAGCCGGGTCAGGAAAGTTGTCTTTGCGACACGCGATCCAAAGGGAGGCGCTTTTTATTCCAATCTGCGTATCGAAGAGGTCCGCGGATTGAATCATTATCCAAAGATCGAAGAAGGAGACCATCAGGAAGAAGCCTCCGCCCTGCTCAAAGAATTCTTCAGGAAAAAGCGGAATAAGGCATAGGCAGATGATATAATATAGAAGATTTATGGCTTACAGAGTATTATATCGGATCTACCGCCCGCATCGTTTTGCTGATGTTGTCGGGCAGGACGTGATCGTTCGCACATTACAGAATGCAATCAAACAGGATAAGATCGCGAATGCGTATCTTTTCTGTGGCCCGCGCGGAACCGGCAAGACCAGTGTTGCCAAGATCTTCGCCAGTGCAGTCAACTGCACGCATTTTAACGGGGAACCTTGTGAGAACTGCGAAAACTGCCGTGCTTCCCAGCAGGGAAACCATCCGGATATCATAGAATTTGACGCTGCCAGCTACAGCCGCGTTGAAAGTATCCGTGAAGTTCTTGCAAACATCGGTTTTACTCCGAGCTTGGGACGTTATAAGGTCTATATCATTGATGAAGTGCATATGTTGTCTAACAGCGCAGCCAGCGCACTTTTAAAAACACTGGAGGAGCCCCCGGCACATGTGATCTTTATTCTAGCGACTACAGATCCGCAGAAAGTTCTGCCGACTATCCAGTCCCGCTGCCAGCGTTATGACTTTGGAAAAATCGAACCATACGTGATCCAGAAGAAAATGGAAGCCATTCTCAAAGAGGAAGGCATTCAATATGAGGAAAATGCGCTTGCGCTGATCGCTTCCCTCGCAGAAGGCGGCATGCGCGACGCTCTTTCGATCCTTGAACAGTGCCTGGCGTTCAGTAATGAATCCCTGAAAGAGGCAGATGTCAAAGCGATCTACGGCCTTTCGACAGTTGACGAACAGATCGCGATCCTTCGTGCCGCCCGTACAGACAGCGGTGAAGCGATCCGCCGCGTCCGTGAAATGTATCAAAGCGGCATTGATATCCGCCGTTTATGCGAAGATCTGATCGATGATCTGAAAGAAACGCTGATCTACAGCGATAAAGCGCGCCTGGATCTTTTGAAGCGGCTGGATGAACCGCATGCAGGCGCCCTTCTTTCCCTCGGAAACCGGAAAGAGCTGCTGAAAATGTCCGATCACCTCTTTGAAGCTCTGGAGAAGACGCGCTACAGCGTTGAGGCACTGTCCTGCCTCGAATTGGCGTTGCTGAAAATGCGCGCTGATACAGGTGACACCCCGGTTAAACAACCGGTAAAAGCCGCTCCGCCAGAAGAAGAGCCGGTGCTTGTAGGCAAACCGCCGCTGCCGCCGCTTAAAATGGAAGAAGTGAAGAGCGTTGCTGCTCAGGAAACAGCAGCCGAAGTGTCTGAAAATGATGTTTCGCAACCGGAAGAACCAGAACATCAGGAAGAGATCCCGGTTGAAAAAACCGAGAAAGAACCGCAAGAGCTGAAATATGACCTCGTTTTCTTCCTTGGAGTTCTTTTGAAGGCGCAGAAAGCCGAAAAGACGGTCACAGAAGAAAAGATCTTCCCGCAGTTGCCGGATTGCGCTTATGAAGAGAAGAATCGAAAGTTCTATCTTGCTCTTAAAGACGCAAAAATCCTCGGTTCTTCCCCGGATTTCATCCTCTTCAGCACAGATGAGATCACAAAATCCGAGATCAATGATCCGGTGTTTAACCGCGAACTGTATTTCTTCCTGAAAGACAGATGCAAAGTAGACAAGATGTGCGCGGCGATCGGCCCTGCCGAGACTAAAAAACTGATCGAAATGTACAGAACAAAGGAGAATTATCCGGAAGCCGCCGACATCAAGGTAGAGCGCTATCAGCAGGAAAAAGAGGCAGTGGCAGCGTCCAGGGAAATGGATCCTGTTGAATTTCTCGAAAAAATGCTCGAGATCAAAGTAAAAGTTGAGGATTAACACATGGATATTAACGAAATCATGAAAAAAGCGCAGGAAATGCAGGCGCAAATGGAAAAACTCGGATCTGAAATCGCCGCTAAGACTTATACAGGTAAAGCTTCCGGCGGATTGGTCAAGATCACTCTTACAGGCGAGAATAACGCAGTACAGGCGGAAATCGATCCTTCCGTAATCTCTGTTGAGGACAAGGAAATGCTTGAAGATCTGATCGTGATCGCGATCAATGACGCGATCGCTCAGATCGACAAAGAGCGAAAAGATGTCTTCGGTTCTGTACTTAAGGGCTGATCATGTTTCCTGAAAGCTTCGAAAAAACCGCAAAACTGCTGGAAGTCCTTCCTGGAGTCGGTGCAAAAACAGCCCAACGCTATGTTTTTACGCTGATGAAGATGAGCGATGAGGAACGGAACACACTGGCGGACGCGTTGCGCGGACTGAACGACCTTCACGCATGCAGTTGCTGCGGATTTCTTACCGCGGAGGAGAAGTGCCTGTTCTGTAACTCTGAAGAACGTGACAGAACCAGGATCATGGTCGTTTCTTATGATCAGGATGCAGTTGCAGTGGAGCGTACAGACAGCTATCACGGCTTATATCACATTCTCAAAGGTGTTATTTCGTCTACAAAAGGCGTTTATCCGGAAGATCTTAATCTGGATTCTCTGTTTAAACGGCTCGATGGCATTCGCGAAGTCATCATCGCAACCCCGTTTACCGTTGAAGGTGAAATGACCGCGATGTACCTTGACCGCGTTCTAAAAGATAAAGGTGTTCTTGTTACCCGTCTTGCACAGGGTCTACCAATGGGTGCCTCCCTTGATTATGCGGATGACTGGACGCTGACGAACGCATTGAATAACCGAAAAGGCATGACAAATGACTGAAGAACAGACTGTTGTATTTAAAGTATTCGAAGACGATAAGATGCTGGATAACGTGATCGTCCCGATTGCTATGGGTGCAGATCATGTATTCTACTTTTCTCATGTGGATCACAGCGAGAAATCAATGAATATCTGCCGCGAATTCCTTAAACGCAACGAAGCAGGCTGTTCTTTTATTTTTATGGATGAGGATTATGACCTGGAATACTGGTTCAGGAGATATCCTTCTGCAATCGTCGATATGACCGGCGCACGCTATATCCTTTTACGACTTTTCGAACTCGCTAATCAATATCAAAATCCAATATTTTATTTTGATAGTGAAGAAAATACTATTAAAAACTATCGTGCTCGTAAATCGATGTCTTATCCATACCCACTTTTAACGATAGAAGATATCGTTTATCTGGGTGGAGGAACTATCCAGAAACACATTCACAATGCACCAAATCTAAATAACAAAGAGCATTGCGAACTGATACGACGGGCAGTTGAGATGAACATCGATCAGTATGACCGTTTTGTCAGTTATGTAAACTCGGTGCATTCGATGGTGGGAAAATTTGACGGCGAAACGACGGAAATCAGCGATGAGGCGGTCAAAAAGATAAAGAATTATGAATTGACGCGCACAATGAAGGAACTTCGCCTCTTTACGATCAACGGGAACGCCTTTTCTTACCGCTCAAGAGAGGTAAAACAGCTGTTTGAAGTCGCCGGATCCTGGCTTGAGTCCTATTTGTATATAAAAATGAAGGAAAGTGAGCTGTTTGATGACGTTATGATGAGCGTTGTGATCGATTTTTCGTCACGCCGCAGAACTCCATATCCGGTCACGTGTGAGCTCGATCTGCTTGCGCTGCGCGATAACCGTCTGATCTTTATTAGTTGCAAATCCAACAAAGTCGACAGTTCCGCATTATATGAGGTAAAACTGCACAGCACCCTGTTCGGCAACCAGTTATCAACTTCTGCAGTATGCACCGCAGAAGAACTCGACCGCCGAAACCCAAGTATCTATACCAAAGCCAGAGAACTTGGCATCGCGGTCATCGACCGCAGTCTTATGAAAGAGGACCACGCTGTTGATGCGCTGCTTGATGCAGCTCTCGGTAAATTTGAATACGAGGAGATCCGGCCATGAGCATTGCCTATATCACAGACGCCCAGATGCTGAAAAAGACCAGGATCGAGCGCCATCCGCGCCTGAATTTCTGGAGATTGTCCACAAATATCAATTTTTCCGATTTTGATATCGGAGATCTCCTGTTTTTTCTCAGCAAAGACAGAGAATATTTGAAAAAAGGCGAAAAAGGCATCATTGGATTCGGCCGTTGTGCCGGTTTTAAGGTGGCCAGTCCCCAGCATATGTGGCGTGTATATAAAGAAGAGAATGGATACTCCAGCAAAGAGGAGTTTTTCAGCGCGCTGAAGCGGTCACAAAAAGACCGAATGCTTCCGGAAAGAATATCTGCGATCTATCTTGAAGATGTTCTATTCCTGCAAATGCCGATCTATCTGTCGGAATGCGGCATGAATATCTCACCGCGTACGGAAAGCTATATTTATCTTGATAAAGAGATACCGCTTAAGATCCTGAAGTACGCAAAGGACCGCCTTGATTTCTGGAGCAGCCATGAGGATGCGGATAAAGTGATCGAAAAAGAGATCCGCCGCATCATTCTGAAACAGGCTGCGGAAGACGCTGGCGACCTGCCCCTTCCGGCAAATGAGTTACAGCTTTTACAGCGCAGAGCCAAAAGTTTCCAGAAGCAGCATCCTGATTACCTGTTTCTTGATCCGCAGCACACGATACTCTGCTCAGTTGACCAAAGGACGGAGATCCTGTTTCCGAAAGACCGCCGCATCGACCGGCGCTTCTGGCTCGGACAGCGCGCTCTGTACCAGGAGAAGCTGGATTTCGAACCGGAATACCGCGTATATGATAAGGAATGTGAAGAATTATGACGAATGTGATCCGTATCAATAAAGATACCTGGCAGATCGATGAGGGTTTTGTCCGCTGGTTTCTGCTCTGCGGCGAAAAGGAAGCTGTTCTAATTGATACCGGCGTGATCGGCAATGCCCGTGAAACAGCGGAAAAGATCACAGGTCTGCCGCTGAAAGTGATCAACACACACGCTGACCGTGACCATATTGCTGGAAACAAAGACTTTTCCGTGTTTTATATGCATCCTTCGGATTTTGCGCAGTACTATCACCAGATGCCTTTGCAGAACGCAGAAGCATTGTGGGACGGCGAGATCTTTGACCTCGGCGGCCGTGAGATCGAGATCATCCACACACCGGGGCATACCTGCGGCAGCATTGCTGTACTCGACAGGAAATACCGTTTCCTGTTCAGCGGCGATCCGGTGCAAACTGGTGATATCTATATGTTCGGACCCTACCGCAACATGCAGGCATATGCGAAAAGCATCGAGCGCCTGGAGAAGCGGAAGGATGAATTTGACAGGATCTTCCCCTGTCATGGCGAGTGT
>JAEEGF010253432.1_pt1 | contig 14686 bp, 9 predicted proteins | sample 9134171 | NCBI WGS metagenome assembly JAEEGF01 (sample SAMN16246542, study PRJNA631951) | gut metagenome | biome: gut microbiome; feature: rumen; material: AP-attached | host: Bos | place: Iran: Karaj | collected 2018-10
TCGAAAGGCATGATGTCGCACGATGCCGTTAACCATAGCGGCAGCTGTGTCGAGACATTCTCGAAGTCGTTCAGTCGTAGCACAAACTCATGCGAGAGGGCATCGGCACGACCATGACCGGCATAGTTCATCATCAGCGCCCCCTGCTGCATATACTGCTTAATCAGGCGTGTCACGTCGGGATAGCTGTTGCCTGTCGAAGAACTGACCCGGGTATAGGCATCCCACATGATGCGCTTCACCTGATAGGTAGGATAGAGTCGTTCCACCATCTTTGCCACACTGTCGGCATCGGCCATGTGGGCATTCTCGTTGCCGTCATCACCCATGAAGCACAACAGGTTCTGCCAAGGCCCGGCATGTTCGTTGTTGACATAACTCACAATCTTGTCCACCACGGCGGAGGCTTCTTCGTCGGTACGCGCCGAGATGCGTCCTACGGCCACGTCAGTCTTGTCAATCAGCATGTTGCCACCCTCGCCGTCATCCATCAGACAGAAGTAGTCGTCGGTCACATAGCAGTCGGTAGCACTGTATGAGTTCTCACTTTCGTAACACAGCAGGAAGTCATCAGGATCTTCATTCTTCCACTCGCTGCACAACATACGGTTGTCCCAAGCACCGTCGCCTAATAGGAGCAGGAATTGCGGCATGTCGTCGTCGCTCTCGGCACGTTCGTAAAGCATCCTCAGATAACGGCGGTAGGCATTGGCATCGGGCGTACCGCTGGAGAACTCATTGAACAGCTCGTCGGCAGGGACGATGCGGACCCGCAGACCGTCCTTCTCCTCATGTAAGGTCTTCAGCCGTTCTGCCTGCGCTAACAGTTTCTGCGTCGTGGGAATGACAATGACCATATCCACAGCCGTATCGGCATGGTGGTCCTGATTGGTAATGCCATAGACCACTTCCGGCACAGGGAACGTCGCCGTCAAGTCAGGGGCGGGTGCCACCTCGTCGCTATGCAGCGAGATATAGTCTAAGCGCATGGTGCTGTTCGTACCGCCCGTATGGGTAATCGTCACCGTATTCGAGGATGTCAGGTCAACATTAAATGTCTTCGTAGCGGTACGCATGGCATCATACTTGCCTGAGGGACTGATAGAGAGGTTCCCGACCTTCGTACCATTCACGCTGACATCAGCCGTGGCATAATTGCCATTGCCTGTCGCATAGGCCGTTAAGGCTACGGTAATGCTGCCCGCGTGGGTATTAGCATTGGCCGCTATCGTATAGTTTCGCGATGTTCCCACCGTAAACGTCTGGGCATCATACAGGTTGCGCCCGCCATGATACCAGGCATAGTCGTCTACCTCATAGAGGGTGTTATAGTTGTCTGCCGAAGGATAGAACGAATTCAGGAAATCCTCTTGGTCAATCAATAAGGGTTCTTCGTCGTTCTCTGTCAGGAAGTAATAGCCATAGCTGGAATAGGGATTGCGCACACGGCGGTTGTCGCTATCCCAGGTGACGGGTCCCACAGCATAGAACAACCGCTTGCCACCAACCATACAGGTTGCCACTTCCTTGAGGTCGTCGGTGGCTCTCAGATAGCTGCTCATCAGCTGTTCGGGCTGCAAGGCACCGCCATAGCCGTAGATCTTTACCTTATTGATGTCCGAGAACCCTGCCTGCTTCACCAGCTCGCTGCTAAGGTGGTAGACACCCGACGACGGGATACGTATCTTCACCCAGCGGCCTTCAGCCAACACGGAATGGTCAGCATAGACCGTTCCACCGGCACGGGAGGAACGGCGCACAGGCGTCTGGGTAGTCTTCAACATGAAACTGACCAGCTTCTGGTATTTGCCGTCGCGGAACACCAACGGTACGAACGACACGATGAGTTCACCTTGCTTACGGTCGACGCTGACCACCTGCGAAATCTCGGGCAGCGATGGCAGGGGCGCGTCCGTAATCTGCTGATAGCGGCGGATGTCGGCCTCGCTCATGGGGATGAACTCCGGGTAAGCAATAGAGACGTTATAGGTAGCATCGGCATAGCTGTAGCCCAAAGGCATCTTGTGCGTAAAGACGGGCAACAAAGAATCAATCCTGACCTCGTCGGCAGTCAGGTTGAAATACTGCTGCGCACGAGCCGTCAGAGTGGACAGCAGCAGCGCTATACCTATTATTATATATCTTTTCACTTGCAATTAAACTCCAATACCTTGCGGTTTTCCAGCCAACCCTCTAAGTGGTCGTCGATGTGGACAGGCCCCACGCCTACCGGTGTTCCCGTATAAAGCAGGTCGCCCGTCTTCAGCGTGAAATACTGCGAGATGTAGGCTATCAGCTCATCCACCTTGTAGAGCATGTCGCTCGAACAGCCTTCCTGTACGGTCTTGCCATTGATGTCAAGATGGAAATGGATGGCTTGGATGTCAAGGAACTTTTCCTTCTCCACCCAGTCGCCAATGACCGCCGACCCGTCAAAGCCCTTGCATATCTCCCACGGCAGGCCGTGGCTGCGGGCCTCGCGCTGCCAGTCACGGGCAGTGAAATCGACACCGACGGTGACAACGTCATAATAGCGGTGGGCAAAGCGCTGTGGAATACTCTTGCCCAACCGACAAATGCGCACGACGAGCTCCGTTTCATAGTCCACCTGCTCACTCCAGTCGGGGATGAAGAACGGCTTGTGGTCCTTCAGCAGCGCCGAGTCGGCCTTGGTGAAAATGACGGGCTTCTCTGGTTTATATAACGCGCCATCCAACTCTTTATTGTGCTGGATGTAGTTCATTCCTACGGCAAATATCTTCATGGTTCCTGCTTTTTTGCTGCAAAATTACAAAAACATCTTCTTTCTTCATACATCATTCTTCTTTTTTTTATTACCTTTGCGGGCAGAATGAGAAAGATTCTTGTCATATCACTGCTGATGCTGGCACTTATGGCCTTTGCCCAAGCCAGCACCGACCCTCGCAGCATTCAGCTGATGGGGATACCCATCGAAGGCCCCATTGACAGCCTTGTCACGGCATTACAGGCCAACGAGTTCACCGAGTGGGGACAGTCCGACGACGGCGAGGACTTCTACTACCGCGGCAACTTCTACGGTTTCCGCGCCAAACTGATGGTGAGCATTGCACCAGAGTCACGCTTGGTGCAGTCGGCATACGTGACCATCGGCCCCTACAGCACACAGAAGATGCTGGACAAGAATCTCAATTATTTCCTGTATAAGATGACGAAGGACCACGGTGAATTCACCAGCCGTGAGAACTCATGGTTCTACATCGACGACTTCGGCAGCATCAAGATGTCCGTTATCGACAATGACAACGGTTCTCGCGATATCGGCATCCTCTTCCTGAATACGGCACCTTACTATAAGGACGGCCTCAACATGGGACTGCGCGGTGACGTGCAGGAAGTCGTGACAGAGAATGCCGTGGCCGAGGAGCAGTTCCTGCATTTCCACGGCAACGGACAGATCGACAACAACGACCTCGTCGAACGCCACTACGACCGCTATGGCTACCTGACCCATGCCAAAATGAAGGAAAAGGAGGGATTCAGCACCATAGAATACACTTACGATGACGACTACCGCCTGGTCACCCGCACACTGACCAACGAGACCGCAGGCATCACTTATACCAACGAATATACCTACAACGACCAGGACGAGCCGCTGACCCAGCAGCAAAAGGTGTTCGACAAAAACAAGGAGTGCGTCATGACCATCAACATGCGCAACAACTACCTGACTCGCGACGACGAGGGCAACTGGACCAGCAACTCGCTAACCCTCTCCTATTGGGAGAAGGGCAGCGACATGCAGCAGACCACCGTCCTCCAAAAGCGCACCCTCACCTACTGGGAATGACTATTCCTTATGGAACTTTAGCGTTGTTACTGGGCGGATGTGCTGACCGGAAGTGATAGGTTGCGCCTGCTGCACTAAACCTGTCGCACCGACGAAAACTTTCAGAGAAGCGCCATCTAAACAGTAGTACCAGTCGCTGTTGATATCTGTGCCTGAGATTTGTGCTTGATGGAAAGCAATATTCATTGCCTGTCCACCGCTGAAATTGACAGCCTCCTGCACCGTCGGCAGCCGCCAGCCTGTAATACCGTTGATGTCGAAGCTGGGCAGCAGGGCATTGATTTCGGCCAATATCTGCTCCTCCGTTTTCCCCGTTCCGCTGACATCTTCCTCATCTTTGTGTATCAACGTCACCACGGTATAGTCGCCGTCGTCTACCGACGCATTGACGTAACACTCTTTATACACCGAGCCCACTGCCGGCACAGGACCTTCCACGACATCGGACTCGTCTCCACCTCCGCTATTGCCTCCGTTATCACCTCCGCCTGACGTGCCGCCACCGGTGGTGGTACTGCCGGTTTCGTCAAACGTGAACTCAATGGTGGTAGTGCCATCCCATGTTGCGCCGGTAATGGTACCAGAGAGCGTCAACTCGTCAGTACCTGTAAAGGTTCCCGTGATACGGATATGCTTATTTGCCTCTAACGGCAACGGACTGCTGTAGGCATAACTGGTAATAGTGCCGCCCCGCGAGAACTTCACGGTGATGGTAGCATTGCCGTTCGACGGCAGCATATACAGCGCCTCGTCGTTCTGCCACGTGGTGCCGTCGGCCTGTTCCGTCAGGGTGACGGTCTGCGTACTCGTGGTAGTGCTGTAGTTCCCGTTCAGCAACAGATTATCATAAATGGGTGCCAACGTCACGGTGACGGCATCCACCGACTTCGGCACTTGGTTGATGACCAGACTCTCTATCTGCATCACCTTGCGGACCATGGTGAGCGTCAGCACGGTGTTCTCCTCCTCCGACATCGTAACGGTATTGCTGGCCGTCATCAAGTCGCCATGCACGGCATCCTCATTCAAAGCAATCTCCGAAGTGGCTGTCGCGTCATCCTGTCCAGGCAGCGTATAGTCGCCATCCGTAGCACCGGCTACGGCATAGATATGATAGGTCATGGGCTGAAGCTTCATCGAGAGCTGGTCGTTAGCCGACGTCAACTGTAGCCGCCTCACGCACTGGCCATCCTCGTTCATGACATAGATGGTAACGGGGTAACTGACCTTGGCATCATTCTCACCCGAACGGGTCATCACGGTCAGCACGCTATTGCCTTCAGTGGCACCAGCCTTTTCCAACGACTTCTCACAACTGGCGAGTGCCACCGTCATGAGCACCACCGTCAAAATAGTTCCAATTGCTTTCATAGTATTTGTGTTTAGTAGTGATTTGAATGCAAAAATACAAATAATTCTGAACATTGAAAAGAATTACACCTTATTTTTTTGATGCACGATGAATAATCGCCTTTTTATTTTGTTCTTTACCTGCTTATTCGTACCTTTGCAAAAGATTATGGCACAGGAGCAGATACAGGAACTGAAACTGACGCAAGAGCAGAAGTTGGCGCAAACCATCACGCAACAACAGCTGTTACAGGCGCAACTCACCGAGCTGCCCCTCAACCAGCTGCTGGAGCGCATCAACACCGAGATGAACGACAACCCAGCCCTGGAACTCTCTGCCGACGACCCGCTCGACGCCCTCCCCTCACAAGACCCACAAGACCCACTCGACCCACAGGACCCACCATCTTCCGAAGGCGACGACTACGAACGCGAAGAGCGTCAGTCGGCACTCGATGCGGCCTTGGAAGCCATGGGGCGTGACGACGAAGACTTGCCTGTGTACCACGGCGGCATGTCCAATCAGGACGAGCGCGAGGAAGTCATCTACGGACAGACGGAGTCGTTTATCGACCAGCTGAAGGAGCAGATGAACATGTCCGACCTGACAGAGCAGGAGCACAGCATCATGGAATACCTCATCGGCTCACTCGACGACGACGGTCTGCTACGCAAGCCGTTGTCACTGATTTGCGACGAACTGGCCATCTACCAGAACATCGACGTGCCAGTCAAGACCATTGAAAAGGTGCTTCAGCTGTTGCAGGAGTTCGACCCCGCCGGCATCGGTGCCCGCTCTCTGCAGGAATGCCTGCTGCTACAGGTGGCACGCCGCGAACCGTCAACGCTGACAGAACTGATGGACAGCACACTGCGCAACCACTTCGAACTGTTCACCAATAAACACTGGAAACAACTGCAAAAAACGCTCAAGCTGAACGACCTGCAGGTAGAAACACTCATCAGCGAACTGCGCCGTCTCAATCCCAAGCCAGGGGCTTCCATCAATGAGTCCGTAGGTCGCTCCCTACAGCAGATCACCCCCGACTTCATCGTCGACACCCATGACGACGGCACTGTCACCTTCTCGCTCAACAATGGCGAAGTACCTGACCTGCACGTGTCGCAGTCGTTCACCGACACCCTCAAGGAGTATCGGGACAACAAGGATAACATCAGCTACAAGATGAAGGAGGCTCTGTTATATACAAGGCAGAAGGTTGATGCCGCCCAAAGCTTCATCGAAGCCATCAAGGCACGCAACCATACGCTGGCTGTCACCATGCATGCCATCATCCAGTGGCAGCACCGCTTCTTTGAAGATGGCGACGAGACCTTGCTGCGCCCCATGATACTCAAGGATATCGCCCAGCGTACAGGACTCGACATCAGCACCATCTCCCGCGTCAGCAATTCTAAATATGCCCAAACCCGTTGGGGTACGTTCCCGCTGCGCTATTTCTTCACCGACGGCTACAAGACGGCAGAAGGTGACGAGATGTCGACGCGGGAAATCAAGGCTACGCTGCGCGACATCATCAACAACGAGGACAAGCACAAACCGCTGTCCGACCAGGCGCTCCAGGCCATGATGGCCGAACGGGGCTACCCCATCGCCCGCCGCACCGTGACCAAATACCGCGAACAGATGAACATCCCCATAGCCCGTCTACGCAAATGAGACCACAAAAGCAAATCATCCTGACTGCCCGCATCATCAGCATGCTGTTCACACCGTTCTACCTGCCTATTGTAGGACTGGCGGCATTGTTTACGTTCAGTTACCTCAGCATGTTCCCGTGGGTCTACAAGATACAGGTGCTCCTGTTGGCGTATCTCTTCACCATCCTGCTGCCCTCGCTGCTCATCCATCTCTACCGCCGTTATCAGGGCTGGAACCTCATCGAAATGGGACACCGCGAGCGCCGCATGGTGCCATACGCCATCTCTATCGTCTGCTACTTCACCTGCATCTACGTCATGGACCGCTTGCACATGCCGCACTTCATGAGCAGCATCATCGTGGCAGCATTGGCGGTACAGATTCTCTGCGCCCTCATCAATGTATGGTGGAAAATCTCCACCCACACGGCAGCTGTCGGCGGCGTGGGAGGCGCATTGTTTTCCTTCTCCTACTACCTCGGCTTCAATCCCGTATGGTGGTTCTGCCTCGTATTCCTCATCGGCGGTCTCTTAGGCACCAGCCGCATGATACTGCGCCAGCACAGCCTCGCACAGGTCGTCGTCGGCTTTTGGGTAGGCGTCTTCGCCGCCGCCAGCGCCATCCTCTTCTTATAATATCACCTCCACCCACAACACCCACTAACACCCACAATACCCACAAATAACCCACTAAAAAACAACCCCCAACTATGAAACCCCTCGTAAGCATCATCATGGGCAGCACCTCTGACCTGCCCGTCATGCAGAAAGCCTGCCAGCAACTCAACGACTTGCAGGTACCGTTTGAAGTCAACGCCCTCTCAGCCCACCGTACGCCGGAGGCTGTAGAACAGTTTGCCCGCGAAGCCAAGGACCGCGGCTTGAAAGTCATCATCGCCGCTGCCGGCATGGCTGCAGCCCTGCCCGGCGTTATTGCCGCCTCCACCACGCTGCCCGTCATCGGCGTACCCATCAAGGGCATGCTCGACGGTCTCGACGCCATGCTGAGCATCATCCAGATGCCCCCGGGCATCCCCGTGGCTACTGTCGGTGTCAACGCCGCCCAGAATGCCGCCATCCTCGCTATTGAGATGCTGGCACTCTCTGACGAAGCCATCGCCCAGCGCCTCGCCGACTACAAGAGCGGTCTCAAGGCAAAAATCGAAAAGGCCAACCACGACTTAGCAGAAGTAAAATACGACTTCAAAACCAACTGACCCACTAAACCCACAACACCCACCAAACCCACAACACCCACCTCACCCACAATACCCACAATGAGAAGACCCACCTCCATCACCCACGTCGGCCCTGTCGCCATCGGCGGCGACAACCCCATCCGCATCCAGTCCATGGCTACCGTCGACACCAACGACACTGAGGGCTGCGTAGCCCAGGCCAAGCGCATCATCGATGCCGGTGGCGAACTGGTGCGCTTCACCACACAAGGCACCCGCGAAGCCGAGAACATGCGCAACATCTCGGCCCGCCTCAAAGCTGATGGCTATTCCCAGCCGTTAGTGGCTGATGTCCACTTCACCGCACATGTCGCCGACATCGCCGCCCAGTACTGCGAAAAGGTACGCATCAACCCCGGCAACTATGTCGACCCGGGGCGCACCTTCAAGCACCTGGAATACACCGACGAGGAGTATGCTGCCGAACTCGAGAAGATAGACCGCCGCCTCGTACCTTTTATTAATATTTGTAAGGAGCACCATACCGCCGTGCGCATCGGCGTCAACCACGGCTCGCTGTCTGACCGCATCATGTCGCGTTACGGCGACACCCCGGCAGGCATCGTCGAGAGCTGCATGGAGTTTCTGCGCATCTTCAAGCGCGAGGCATTCAACGACGTCGTCATCAGCATCAAGGCTTCAAACACCGTCGTCATGGTGCAGTCTGTGCGACTGCTTGTCAAAGCCATGGATGCCGAGGACATGCACTATCCTCTGCACCTCGGTGTCACCGAGGCCGGCGAGGGCGAGGACGGCCGTATCAAGTCGGCTGTGGGCATCGGTGCCCTGCTCACCGAGGGCATCGGCGACACCATCCGCGTGTCGCTCAGCGAGGAACCGGAAGCCGAAATCCCCGTAGCCCGCAAGCTGGTAGACCTCATCCCGGAATGTACCCGCCTCCGCCAAGAAGCCGAGGCCTGCATCAAGGACGACACTATCACCCTAAACATCCCCTCAGAATCAACAGCTCTCACCTCCCCCACAACACCCACAACGCCCACCAAACCCACAAGCCCCACCCCCTGGGAAACCCTCCAGCTAAAGACCGCCATGGCCGTAGGCGCCCTCCTCATCGACCGCAAGGCCACCAACATAAAAATACATTGTCCTGACTTTTCTCCCCTCCAATTGGAGGGGTTGGAGGAGGCTCTCCTCCAGGCTGCCCGCATCAAGTTCACCAAGACGGAGTACATCTCCTGTCCAGGCTGTGGGCGCACGCTCTACAACCTGCAGGACACTATCCGCCGCATCAAGGCAGCTACCAGCCACCTCGTGGGTCTGAAGATTGGTATCATGGGGTGCATTGTCAATGGTCCCGGCGAGATGGCCGATGCCGATTACGGCTATGTCGGTGCAGGTCGTGGCAAAATCAGCCTCTACCGCCAGAAAGAGTGCGTGGCCAAGAACATCCCCGAGGCAGAAGCTGTCGATCGCCTGCTCGAACTAATCGAGCACGACAGGAACGACAACCCGTAGTTCTATTGAAGACAACTTGGACAACTCAGACAACTTTTAATAACACACATATTGATGAATTAATAAAAAAGGTTGTCTTAGTTGTCCAAGTTGTCTTCTAAAAAATATCTGTTGTAGTTAAAGCGCTTTGCAATAGCAACGGTGCTGGCGGTGGATGCGCGACTCTAAGTACTGCCATTGGCCGCGCATGTGCTCATTGGTTTCCATCTGCGGCATGGCCTCGGCATACTCAAAGCCATAGCGCTGGAACCACTGGATGAGGTCGTCGAAGATGAGCGAGTTGGCGCCCTTACCACGGTATTCAGGCAATACACCGATGAGCAGTAGGTCTACCACCTTGGTCTTGTGCCATTTCAGGGTGCGCAGCAAGTGCCACCAGCCGAAGGGCAGCAGCCGTCCGTCGCGTGTCTTACGCAGTGCAGAAGTAAACGAGGGGAAGGTAATGCCGAAGCCCACTAACTGATGCTCTGGCGTGCTCCAGTCCTCGATGGCTGTCACTAAGTTCAGGTCGGCAATCTTGATATACTGGTTGACCAACTGGTCAATCTGTCGGTCCGACAGCTGCGAATAGCCATACAAGTCCTTGTAGGTGGCATTGATGATGTTAAAGATTTCGTGACCTTTACCGCTGAGCAGTTCTTTGCGCGTAAACTTCCGTACTTGCAGGTTATAGCGCTTCTTGACCATCTCTGCCAACTTATGGAACTTGTCGGGAACCACCTCAGGCACCTTCACCAAATACTCCATATAGTCGTTGTCCTTCTGGAAGCCGCCCATCTGCTCGATGTGCTGGGGATAGTACGGATAGTTATAGTTGACATACATGGTGGCATCCTCGTCGAAACCCTCGATGAGCATACCCTCGCGGTCCATATCAGTAAAGCCCATAGGGCCGATGATCTCGGTCATGCCGCGTTCGCGCCCCCACTGCTCGACAGTTTCTATCAGAGCCTTCGACACCGCTTGGTCGTCAATGAAGTCGAGCCAGCCGAAGCGTACCTGCTTGCGCTGCCAGCGCTCATTGGCACGGTGGTTAATGATGGCAGCCACGCGCCCCACCGCCTTACCGTCACGGTAGGCCATGAAGTACTCAGCCTCACAGCATTCAAAGGCAGCATTGCGGTCGCTGCGCAGCGTATTCATCTCTTCGGAATACAAAAAAGGCACCGCCTGCTTGCAGTCGCGGTACATGTCATAATGGAATTGTACGAACTCCTTAAGCCCGCGCAATCCAGCCATCCGCTTTATTTCAATGTCATTCATGGGGGCAAAGGTACGAATAAGTGCGCAAAAAGCAAAATAAATTGCAACACTTTTTCATTTACAACGACAACATAGGCTCATATTTAATTTAAAGACAACTATGACAACTAAGACAACACGGCGTTCATAGCCAAAGGTTGTCCAAGTTGTCATAGTTGTAGTTACAAGAAGCTCGAGCTCGTTCACGCTCGATAAAGCATGAGCGAGCTCTGCTTTATTCTCACTTAATCACGACCTTGCGGCCATTGTGGATATACAGGCCCTTCTTCGTCGGCTGGTCTACGCGGACACCATTGATAGTGTACCATTCACCCTCCTCGAAGTCTGCATCGTTCTCGATGGCGTCAATGCCAGTAGCAGTCTTCTTGAAGCCTACGTAGATGATGACATCCTGTCCGGGCATGGTGAATGTGTCACCAGTGACAAGGCCAATCACGTAACCGTCGGCATCCAGAATAACGATGGACTCAACCTCGTAGCCATCTTCCGGCTTGACGGTCAGGCCAACTTCCTCACCCTCGATGGCGTAAGGATACTGGGCACTGGCTGTACCATGTCCGTTAGAAGTCTGGACAGTGATGGTGTTGCCATCCAGTGCGCTCAGCAACCAGCGCGGATCGCCAGGCAGCGTCTCGGGAGCCTCGGTACCAGGAGCCAGTACGAGGATACCACCGAAGTCAGGTTTCTCAACATCCGAGAACAGGACTCTGCATGTCAAGCTGTTCTTCACGATGTCCTCATCAGCCTTCTGGCCGGCCTTTTTAACTTCAGCAGCACTGACGTCATTACCGTCGTAGTTGAAGACGTTGCCGTCAACATCCCAGACAGGAGTAGCACTGGTCTGACCACCGTTGAAGCCGACAACCACCTGACCACTCTTGCCGCAGTTCACGAAGATGTTGTTCTTCAGTGTATAGACATTGTTAACGGTTCCCTTCTGACTGATGTCACAGAAGTTCTTAGAATTTGCGATGTTTACAAATGTAGAGTTCTGAACATCGAAGCCCTGAACCGTATAGGGACCAGCATCATCGCCTGACCACAGGTTCTTGGGACGGCTACCATACTTGGCGAAGAACTTGTTAGTACCAGTGCTTGACCATACAGTAGAATTATTAACAGTTACCTGCTCAATATATCCCTTACCGTCAAAGTCAAGAGCCGGTTTGCCGTCTGAAGCCTCAATCACACTGTTCTCAATAGTCAGTGCTTTCAGGAGGGTCTTCTGAGTATCACGGATAATGGCCTTCTTCAAACCGTTGACAGTAACCTCGTTAATCGTGACAGCATCAATCAGGTAATGATCAGACTCTGTCTCACCATCAGCCTTAATAGCCTTCACAGAAGAGCCCTGCAACTCAATGAAGTTGGCATCAGCACCGCTGGCGTCAATCGTTGCACCGTTACCGTTGATGGTCACGTTGGCAGGAGCCTTGATAGCAGCAGCCACTGTGTATGCCTCACCCTCAGCCAGATTGATGGTGATGTCCTTGACGCGGCCGGGAACTTTCTCCTCGGTCTGCGGGTCTGTGTAGGCGAGGGCTTCAATCTTCGCGTTGATTGCAGCAGTTATGTCACCATCATTAATGTCCTCGGGATTTACGATGATGTCCTCAGCGATGCGCTGGAACGTAGCAGAAACGACGACAGCGTCGGCAGGCATGGTGAACGTGAATTTACCTGGAGTCTCTGCATCGGGAGTTACCACAACCTCTAAGTCACTGGTTTTGCCCTCAACCTTCACGCTCTTCACTTCAAACTTATCGGCAGGATTAGCTGTTGCGGTAATAGTCACAACAGTACCCTCACCAGCGTATGTCTTATCAGCCGTAGCGCTACCAAACTTGATATCCTCGGCAATGGTGATGGTATAGCCCTGCTTCCATAAGATAGTCCAGCGCGGGTCACCGCAGTTAAGCAGTGTTGCCTTCTCGGCGTCACGGCGCGAAGCGCTCTCCTCGACAGGTTCTTCGACAGGCGCAGCTGTGAACGTTCCGTTGAAGTCGCCATTGGCGGCATCAGTAAAGGTAACTACACCCTCGATGCTGTTCTTGACATATGATGCGGATGTACCAGCAGCTTCTGCTTCACTTACGTCCTTACCCCCCCAGTTGAAGACATTATTATCAACATCCCATGCAGGAGTCGTACTCTTCTGGTTAGAGTTGATACCCTGGATAACCTGACCGTTCTTACCGCAGTCAACGAAGATGTTGTTCTTCAGCGTGTAGCCATTATTGGCAGTACCCTTCTGGTTGAAGTTGCAGAAATTCTGACCGTTAGCAATCCATACGAATGTAGAATTCTGGATATCGAACAGTTGCTTGAAGTTTGCACGATAAGCCTCGGGGAAGTTATTAGGACGGCTGCCATACTGTGCAAAGTAGCCATTATTCTTCTCCTTAGCCCAGATGGTGGAGTTCTTCACAACCACATTGCCTACGTAACCCTTGCTGTTGAAGTTGATGACCTGCTTGTTGCTAGAAGGCATCTGAATGTTTGCGTTTTCAATGGTCAGCGTAGCAAGCAGTGTCTTCTGCGCGTCACGGATAAAAGACCCCTTCAGACCAGTCATGGTGATGTCCTTAACAGTAACAGACTCGACATAGAAGTGAGTTGCATCGAAGACGTCGTTATCGCCATCTTTGCCCAGAAGGACCTTATCTGTTGAACCATTCAGCGTGATGATGTCACCCTCCAGTCCGCTGGCGTCAACCGTAGCACCGTTACCGTTGATGGTCACGTTGGCGGGAGCAACGATAGAGGCGCTGATGGTATATGTACCACCCTCAGCCAGATTAATCGTAATGTTGCGAACATTCTTTCCTTCGGACTTAGCCGTGAGAGCTGTGGTGATGTTACTATCAGTGATGTCCTCGGGATTGACGACAATGTCAACAGGAGGCGTTTCTACCTTTACCACATAGTTACCTCTATCAAACTCATAAACAGGGACTGCACCATCTCCAGATGGTGTATACTTCTTTATATTACCATATAGAGTAATTATCTTACCCTCAATGGCAGCCTTAAAATCTTCATCAAAGCCTGCATTCTCAAGATACTTACCCTGATACACCTCAAAATCGTTGGTACCATCAGTCAACCAATAACTTAACTGCTTATAAGAGTCAATATCACCTACATAGCTCTTAAAAGAGCCTTTTACATATACTTTGTTGTCGGCATGTGCCAAAGCAGCAGCAGCCTTAGTGTTGATAAGATTAATAGCCTCAGCAATAGTTAATGGTTTTTCAGCTGTACCACCATTGATTTTCTCCACAATAGTATAAGCAGCGGTAGCGACCTCACTCTTGTCTTCGCCCTTAATAGCGATAGCCTTGATTGTTGTGGTCTCTGTAATACTAATAGGAGTGGTGTATTCTGTAGACTCAGCTGTAGGAACAGTTGTTCCGTCAGTAGTGTAGTAAATCGTTGCACCTTCTGTCTCGCAAGTGATCGCTACGCTTTGTGTTCCAGCATAAGTTCCAGCGTCAAGACCAAACACAGGTTCTGCAACAGCAGGTCCGGCGGGAGCGTCTGCCTGAAATGCGACATCTATCTGTTTAACATAGATAGCTCCCTTTGACGAACTGGCAGAACTATCCCACTCAAAAGAAATAGCACCTTGTCCGACACCTACAAACTCATATTCAGCAGGTTCTGCATCACTGCTGCTGCCCATGGCAACAACAGAAGCCGAACTAAGCTTTTGGTCACCAGACACATACTTAAAATCACTTGTACCAACTTTCACTGTCAATTTTGGTAAAGCGCCAGAACGGGCTGCCGTTTTAATTTTTACTGATGTGATGTAGTTGCTTCCAAAAGCATCGGCTGCAGAAGTAAGAGACATTGCAGTAAC
>JAEEGF010554559.1_pt1 | contig 14679 bp, 11 predicted proteins | sample 9134171 | NCBI WGS metagenome assembly JAEEGF01 (sample SAMN16246542, study PRJNA631951) | gut metagenome | biome: gut microbiome; feature: rumen; material: AP-attached | host: Bos | place: Iran: Karaj | collected 2018-10
ACTATACAAACCTCAACCTCCGCACCTCAGGCGACTACCGCTTCGCTCCCGGCGTCGAGATGACCAACTTCTCGGCACGCTACACCGGAACATTCATCGCAGATTTCACCGGTGACATGAACTACAGCATCCGCGGTAACGACGCCTGGAAATTCACCGTGAACGGAAAGACCGTAGCCGAGCAGAAAGAGCCCACCACAGCCCGTTTCGGCCGCGGCCAGGTTCCGCAGACTTCATTCCCCGTTGTGAAAGGACGCACCTACACGGTAGCCATCGACTTCTGCAAGGGTGAGACCGGCACCGCATACTTCGCTTTCAACCTCAGCCAGCGCAAGCTTCCCGATTACAACGAGATTGCAGCAAAGGTTGCCGACGCAGACGTAATCATTATGGTAGGCGGCCTCTCAGCACAGCTCGAGGGCGAGGAAATGATGGTGACTTACGACGGATTCTCAGGCGGTGACCGCACCAAGATCGAACTTCCCGATCCTCAGGTCAAGCTGCTCCAGGCTATGCATTCTACCGGCAAACCCGTCGTGTTCGTGAACTGCACCGGCAGCGCCATCGGTTTCGGCCCCATCGAGAACCAGTACAACGCCCTTCTCCAGGCCTGGTACGGCGGACAGGCGGCAGGTATCGCAGTGGCTGACATCCTCTTCGGCGACTACAACCCTGCAGGACGTCTTCCTGTGACCTTCTACGCTTCTACCAGCCAGCTTCCTGACTTCAAGGACTACAGCATGGAGAACCGCACTTACCGCTACTTCACCGGCAAGCCCCTCTACGCTTTCGGCTATGGCCTCAGCTATACCAAGTTCGCCTATGGCGACGCCTCTCTGTCAAAGAAATCAGTAAAGGCCGGCAAGGGCGTCGAGATCACCGTTCCCGTCACCAACACCGGCAAGATGGACGGCGATGAGGTTATCCAGATTTATGTGAAGAGTCTCGACAATCCTGACGCTCCTATCAAGGCCCTCAAGGGATTCAAGAGAGTCAACATCGCAGCCGGACAGACCGCAAGCGTGAAGATCGCACTGGAGCCAGATGCATTCGCATACTACAGCGCAGCTATCGACGAACTTGCACCGAGGGCCGGCAAATACCAGATCCTCTACGGCAGCTCGTCACGCGACGAAGACCTCAAGGCACTTGACTTCCAGGTTCTCTAGAACAGGGAAGCATATAATAATAAGGGCCGCTCCTTTCGGGAAGCGGCCTTTATTATTTTAACCTAAAAACTTAACCTATGAAAAACTTGACTTAGGTTAAAGCAATAGGCGTGCCACAATTTATTCTTTCACTTCCTTGACTGAAATAATTTTGACAGGCTCGAGGGGAAGATTGCGGTTGTTGGTGGCTACAGAGGCGATTTTGTCAATTACGTCAAGACCTGAAATTGTTTCGCCGAAGATGGTGTATTCTCCATCCAGATGTTTGCATCCGTCCTCGCTCTGAACAAGATAGAACTGCGAACCTGAAGAAGCTTTCTCGGGATTGACATTGTCACCCCTGCGGGCTGCAGCCAGGGCACCTTTCTTGTGGGTCTTGCCGGGAACGATTTCGGCGGGGATGGTGTAGTTGGGTCCGCCTGTGCCATACTGAGCTTCCTTGCCTTCCTGTTTGGTGAAGGGATCTCCGCCCTGTATCATAAAGTTCTTGATGACGCGGTGGAAGAGCATTCCGTCATAATAACCGCTCTTTGCCAGCTTCACGAAGTTGTCGCGGTGTAGCGGAGTCTCTTTGTAAAGTTTCACAACGATGTCACCCTTTGAGGTGGAAATCTTGAAGACAGGCTCTTCGACGACAGCCTCGGGCTCCTGTACTTCGCCCTGTGAGAAAGAGGGCTGGTCTGCATTGATATCTTTTTCGGGGGTCTTGTTGCCGTTCTTGCAACCTGTGAATAAAAGTGCCATTGTTACAATCAGTGATAATGCGAGTACTCGTTTCATAATGTTGATTATTTGCAGGGCAAATTTAGGCAATTTTCGTATTTTTGTATGTTAATCTTGACTCCGAGATGGCAAATCCTTTGAAACAGCTGGCAGGCGAAACCGCCATATATGGACTGAGCACCATTCTGGCCCGTGTCGTCAACTTTATGCTGGTTCCCGTATATACGGCGATACTCAGCCGTTCCGATTACGGTGTCGTCACGGAATTCCTCTCTTACATTGCCATCCTGCAGGTAGTTCTGGCGCTGGGCCTCGAGACTGGCTGTTTCCGCTATGCCACCATCAAGGAAATCAACAATTCCTCAAAGGTCTTCTCCACAGCCTTCTCAATTGTCTTTGTTCTGTGCGCGCTGTTCTACATCTGCTGTTCCACCTTCTCCGGCGGCATCTCCACCGCCCTCGGATATGAAGGCAACGGCCGTGTCATAAAGTATGTGGGCCTCATCCTGTGGATAGACACCATCACGGCCATTATCTTCGCCAGGCTGCGGTATGAGCACAAGGCAGTCAAGTTCGCTATCATAAAAACCCTCAAGATACTGACCGAACTGGGAGTGAACCTGCTGCTATACCTCCGCTTCCCGAAGTTTGCGGCAGCCCATCCGGACAGCTGGATGCTCACTTTCGTAAGCCCTCTACCTGATTATACCTATGCAATATTTGCAATCCTCATAAGCTGTCTGCTGTGCCTGATACTGCTTGTTCCGGAAATCTTCCGCCTCAGGTTCCGTCTGGACAAAGAGCTGACCCGCTCACTGCTCATCTATTCTCTCCCATTGATGATAGCAGGCCTGCCCGGAGTGCTGAACGACTTTATGGACAGGATTCTGATGCGCTTCCTCAACGCCGATCCCGAGTTGTGGCGTGCTGACCTCGGAGTTTACCAGGCCGGCGTGAAGATTGCAGTCATTATGTCCCTGTTCGTGCAGATGTTCCGATATGCGGCGGAGCCTTTTTTCTTCCAAAGGGAGAAAGACAAGGACAACAAAGCTCTTTACGCACAGGTGATGAGCTATTTCGTGGCATTCTGCATGTTCGGTTTCCTGGTGGTCACGCTCTATCTCGACGAGATCGGCCTCATCCTCGGCCGCAACTTCCGCGAGGGCCTGTCCATAACTCCCATAATGCTGATGGCCTATGTGCTGCTGGGAATGCAGTTCAACATAAGTATGTGGTACAAGCTGAGCGGCAAGACAGGCTATGCAGTATGGATCACCCTTGCAGGCCTGGTCGTCACGCTTGCCATCAATTTCATCTTTATGCCCCGCTACAGCTACTATGCTGCAGCCTGGGGTCACGTGGCAAGCTACATCGTGATGATGGGAATTTCCCTGTGGCTTGGAAACAAATACTACCCCATACCCTACAACTGGGTGCAGATAATCCTATGCATCCTGCTCGGACTGGGAATATATATTGGATCGCTGTTCGTGCCGGAGCTCTCTCTGTGGCCTAAGCTGGGTGTACAGACCCTGCTTCTGCTCTGCTATTTGGTTCCAGTAGCGGCCAGCATCCTATACTATCGCAGACGAAAACTGAAAGCCTCAAACCACCCGACATATGAAAGTTAAGATCGTCAACAAATCGAAATACCCCTCTCCTGCATATGCCACTCCCTACTCAGCCGGAGTGGATCTGAAGGCAAACATCGAAGAGCCCGTGACACTCGGAATGCTGGAGCGCACTATGGTTCCTACAGGACTGTTTATACAATTGCCTGAAGGATATGAAGCCCAAATACGTCCGAGAAGCGGACTGGCCGCAAAGCACGGCCTCAGCGTCACAAACAGTCCCGGCACCATCGACGCCGACTACCGCGGCGAGATTTGCGTGCTGCTCGTCAACCTGTCGAAGGACCCGTTTACAATCGAGCCCGGAGAAAGGATTGCACAAATGGTTATCGCCCGTCACGAGCACGTCGAGTGGGATGAAGTCGAGGTTCTTGACGATAGCACCCGCGGTGCCGGCGGTTTCGGATCCACAGGCACCAAATAGCTTATGAAAGACTTGTACGACATTTTTCTGGAATGCGGAAGCAAGGTCTGCACCGACACCCGCCGCATAGTTCCAGGCTCAGTATTCTTTGCCCTGAAGGGTGAAAATTTCGACGGCAATGATTTTGCGGCTGCAGCCCTTGAACAGGGCGCGGCCTATACCGTGGTTGAAAGGGCTCCCGAAGGTGCTGACGATCGCTTCATAAAAGTTCCCGACACCCTGCAGGCCCTGCAGCAGCTGGCCAGGATCCACCGTATGCATTTTGAGATTCCCGTGATAGGAATTACCGGAACGAACGGCAAGACCACCACCAAGGAACTGGTAAACGCCGTGCTCAGCGCAAAGTTCCGCACTCTCTGCACTAAAGGCAACCTCAACAACCACATCGGAGTGCCGCTCACCCTGCTCGGTCTGAATGGAGAACACCAGATAGCGATTGTCGAAATGGGGGCCAGCCATCCCTGGGAAATAGCATCTTCCGTCTCTATGGCGCTTCCCACCTGCGGACTCATCACAAACGTCGGCCGTGCCCACCTCGAAGGATTCGGTTCGTTCGAGGGCGTCAAGAAAACCAAAGGCGAACTTTATGACTTCCTCAACGCCATTGCCGGCACGGTCTTCTACAATGCGGACAGCAGCGACATCTGCGGTATGGTGGACAAGCGAGACAAACTTGTCAAGATAGCATATGGAGCCAGGTTTCAGGGAGTCAAGATACTGCCGGCCAACGTGCAGGAGCCGTTCCTTAGAATCGAAATGCCCGGCGGCCGTGTGATAAAGACCCGCCTGGTCGGTGCCTACAATGCCGACAACGTTCTGGCCGCCCTCTGCGTGGCAAGGCATTTCGAAGTGGAAGAGGACGCCGCCATCGCAGCGATAGAGGCATATGTGCCCTCCAACAACCGCTCGCAGATGAGCACCACTGCCAGCAACACCCTCATCGTGGATGCATACAACGCCAATCACACCAGCATGCTCACTTCACTCGACAATTTCGCAGCAACGGATTTCGAGAACAAGGTGCTCATCCTCGGTGACATGTATGAACTCGGAGAGTTCTCTCGGCAAGCCCACGCTGACGTACTGCGCAAAGCCTGCAGCATCACCGATGAGTTGTTCCTCGTCGGCCGCGGCGAGTTCAAGGCAGCTGCGGCCGATGTGCCAGAAGCGGCGTGTGCAAGGTTCTTCGACAGCGCCGAAGTTCTCCGCCAATGGCTGGAAGATCATCCTCTCAAGGGCAGGACAATCCTCCTGAAAGGCTCCAACAGCAACCGCCTGTTTATTCTGCCCGAAATTCTTTGATTGCATAAAAATCTTATAAATTTGTATTCTCTATGGATACGGCGATAGTCATACTCAACTGGAACGGACTGCATTTCCTGAAGCGGTTCCTGCCCGTGCTGGAGGACTGCACCCCTAAGGAGAACTTTTTCCTTGTGGTGGCTGACAACGGTTCTACCGACGGCTCGGTTGAATGGCTGAAAGCCGAACATCCCGACGTACAGCTTATCGAGTTCGACCGCAACTACGGCTTCACCGAAGGTTACAACCGTGCTTTCCGGGAAATTGAGGCCGACTATTACATACTGCTGAATTCCGACGTAGAAGTCACACCTGGCTGGGCCGAAACTCTGATCGGCTTTATGGAGGACAACCCCGATGCCGGTATCTGCCAGCCGAAGATCCTGTCGGAGTCGGCCAGGGACACTTTCGAATATGCCGGAGCTGCCGGTGGCTTCATCGACCATTTCGGCTATCCGTTCTGCCGCGGGCGCATCCTGAGCAACATCGAGAAGGACCACGGACAATACGACGAAGAGGAAGAGATTTTCTGGGCAACAGGAGCCTGTATGGTCGTTCGCTCATCTCTTTATCACCATCTCGGCGGCCTTGACGACCTGTTCTTTGCCCATATGGAGGAGATAGACTTCTGCTGGCGCGCCAAGCTGCTCGGCTTCCAGGTGTGGGCGGTTCCCCAGGCCAAAGTATACCACGTAGGTGGCGGCACATTGCCCAACAACGCTCCCCAGAAGCTTTATTACAACTACCGCAACAACCTGCTGATGCTCTACAAGAACCTGCCGGGCAACGTACGCTGGAGCATCATCACTACCCGCAAGTTTCTTGATTTCTGCTCTGCGATGGTTTATCTGGTCACTTTCAAATGGGATTCCTTCAAGGCCGTATTCCGCGCCCACCGCGACTACCGCAGGCTCAAGAAAGTTGAAGACCATTCTGTTTTTTCTGAAGAGTGCAACGACATCGGCCACTTTCGCGGCAGCATCCTGCTGAAGTTCTTCCTCAGCGGCAGGAAACTGACATTCGACCAGCTTCGCTTCAAGTGATAATCCGCATCTTCACCCCGCTGCGCCGCTTCCGCAGAAAAAGGCGCAAAGCCGTTCCGGACGAGGCGCTCAGGGCCGAGGCCAAGGCCTGGCTCGTACCGCGGCTTGCCCTTCTTGCCTCAGAACACGGTTTCAGTTACAACAAAGTCTTCATAAAGAACAATGTGTCAAACTGGGGAAGCTGCAGCACCAAGGGCAACATCAATCTCAATATGCAGCTTATGCGTCTGCCCGAGGAGCTCAGGGATTACGTTATGCTCCACGAACTCTGCCATCTGAAACAGCTGAACCACGGTCCGGAATTCCACGCACTGCTGGACAGCCTGTGCGGAGGCAGGGAGAAGGAACTGCGCAGGCAGCTGCGGCAATATCACATAGGGGCTAACGGCGCCAGTGCCTCTTGATGAACACGCGGGCCTCGCGATATATGGCTGAATCGAGAAACTTCAGGGCCAGTATGTAAAGGATAACTGTGACAACTATCTTGGCACATAACAGCAACGCTGCATTATGGATGAATCTGGTGGCAAAGAAAGCGACTGTCACCACAAGGATTGCAAGCCCGGCATAAGGGAGCACATCCATCAGCAACATAGGCAGCGTATACCCCACGCGCCTTCCGCTGATCAGCTGCCATACCGCGAAAAGCACGAAGTTGCAGGCTGCTATAGTCAAGGCAATGACATTGATTCCGTACCTGTATACCATAAACGCCATCGCAATCTGCAGAGCGGCGCCGATTACGGTGATCAGCAAGTTCAGGTCAGAACGGCCGTGAGCGATATTCATCTGGGAATAGATATTCGACAGCGAGAGGGCGATACACCCTATACTGATGAACTGCATCACGGGAACGCTCGGCATGAATTCGGGGTTGATGACCTGGATGAGCTGCGGAGCTATGAAGGCAAGGCCAAGCATCGCCGGACAAACCATACAGGCTGACAGCCTCATTAATTTGCGGAACACCTTAAGGCTTCGCTCAGCATTGTCCACAACTTTTGCCATCGTTGGCTGGGCCACGCTGTTTATAGTTCCTAAAATCATCGTCTGTCCCATAACCGTCCACTTGTTGCCCTGCGAATAGAAGCCCACTTCCCTCTCGGTATAGGCCCTGCCCAGCACGACGGAGAAGATGTTGTTCTGCAGCTGGTTCACGAACGAGGCGATGACAAGCTTGAAACTGAAACCGAACATCTCCCAGACAGGACGGAAAGTGATCTTAAAGCTCGGATGCCAGGGGACTACAATGATCCTCAGCATCGAGGCAATGAAACTCGTCAGCACGGTATTTACCACCAGAGCCCAGTAACCATAGCCCTTTATGGCAAGGAAAATGCCTGCCAGACCACCTATTATGCAAGAGCAAATCTCGATGGCGGCTTTTTCGCGCACCATAAGGAAACGGAACAGATAGGCGTTGTGTGCCAGCGACAAACCGTTGAAAACGAACGCGAGGAACAGCACCTGTGATATCTTCACAAGTTCCGGCTGGCCGTAGAAACCGGCGATGAGAGGGGCGCAGAACCACAGCACTACATACATCAGTATGCTGATTATGTTGTTGAACCAGAATACAGCATTGAAGTCGTCGTGGCTGAACTCCTTGCGGTTGGCAAGCGCGGAGGTGAAACCTCCTTCCTGCAGAGTACCTGCAATACCGGTAAAGATGGCAAGCATTCCAACCAGGCCATAGTCGCCTGGAGTCAACTTGCTGAGCAGCACGATGCCTATCAGCGTGCTGATGACCTGCTTCATGCCGCTGTTGACGCCTCCCCAGAAGAGTCCTCTAATAGTCTTTGTCTTCAGTTCCGAACCTGCCATATCATACAAATTTATAAAAATTAAGGATTATTGCTATCTTCGTATTGCTTCGAGACGCTATGAATGTGCTGCTTGTCAATACTTCCGAAACCACTGGAGGCGCCGCAATTGCCTGCGGACGCATCCTGAAGGCCTTTCGCAATGAAGGGGTGGACGCACATATGATGGTCTGCAGCTCCGAAAGCCACGGCGAAGGAGTGATCCCTGTCGGAAACAGGATGAACAGAAGATGGTGTTTCCTTCGGGAAAGAGTTACCATCTGGGCTGCCAAAGGATTCAGCCGTGACAACCTTTTCTACGTCGACATAGCCAATTCCGGATTAGACATAACGCGGACCAGGGCATTCCGCAAGGCTGACATAATACATCTGCACTGGATAAACCAGGGATTTATCTCTCTTAACGGGCTTGAGAAAATTGTGGCAAGCGGCAAGCCGATAGTCTGGACAATGCACGATATGTGGCCCTTCACCGGCGTATGCCATCACGCTGACAGCTGCACGAGGTACAACGCAGAATGTCACGACTGCCCTCTTCTTCCCAAACGGGGATTCAAGGATTTCGCCAGGGATACTTTCAAGCGCAAGGCAGAAATACTCGAGAAAGCAGACATCACTTTCGTCGGATGCAGCGAGTGGCTGGCTGGTCTATGCAGCAAAAGTCGGATTGCAGAAGGCCACAGGGTCGTCACCATTCCGAATCCAATCAACACTTCTGCATATGCTCCAATGGACAAAACTGCAGTCCGCCGCAAGCTGGGACTGCCCGAAGACAAGAAACTGATATTGTTCTGTTCTGTGAAGACCACCGACATCCGCAAGGGAATGCAGTACTTCCAGGACTGCTGCAGGATACTCCAGGACTCTGCCCCTGACGAATTCGAGGTGCTGATCCTCGGCAAGGATTCCGAGACTCTGGGATCTATGCTCGCCCTGCCCAGCCATCCCTTGGGCTATGTGGGAGGAGGCGCTTCACTGGCAGAATACTACAATGCCGCCGATGTTTTCGTCACCCCTTCTCTCCAGGAAAACCTGCCAAATACGATAATGGAAGCCCTCTGCTGCGGAATCCCCTGCGTCGGATTCAACATAGGTGGCATTCCCGAGATGATCGACCACCTGTCGAATGGATACGTGGCCAGTTATAAATCGGCAGAAGACCTGGCCCGCGGCATAAAGTGGGTGCTGGACGAAGCTGACTATCCCATCCTAAGCCATAATGCCCGCGAAAAAGTTGTCCGCACATATTCTGAGACAGTTGTCGCCAGACAATACATTTCTCTTTTCCAATGAAATTCTCCATCATAACCATATGCTACAACGCCTCGGCCACGATTGAACGCACTCTTCGCAGCGTGACCGGCCAGACCTGGACTGACAGGGAATACATAATCGTCGACGGCGCTTCGAAAGATTCCACCCTGGAAATCATCTCCCGTTATCGCGACAAGGTCGACATCCTGGTCAGCGAGCCAGACAAAGGCCTGTACGACGCGATGAACAAGGGCCTCAAGCTGGCTACGGGCAACTATGTCATCTTTATGAATGCGGGGGACCGTTTCCACGAAGACTCCACCCTGGAGCAGATTGCGGCACAGGTGCAGCAGCTGGACAAGTTGCCCGGGGTGATTTACGGAAACACAGCCCTTACCAATATGGCCGGGGAAATCTATGGCATGCGCCGCTTGAGCCCGCCGGAGCGACTCAACTGGAAGAGTTTCAAGAACGGGATGCTGGTCTGCCACCAGGCCTTTTACGCACGCAGAGACATAGCCGAGCCATATGACTTGAGTTACCGTTTTTCTGCCGATGTAGACTGGTGCATTCGGGTGATGAAAAAGGCAGATACCCTCCACAACACGCATCTTGTAGTTGCGGATTATCTGGAGGACGGAAGCGGTGTCACGATCGACAATCGCAAGGCATCACTGAAAGAGCGCTTCGCGATAATGCGCAAACACTACGGGCTGCCCAGCACCCTGCTGCATCACGCCTGGTTCGCCGTGCGTCTTCTCTTCAAATAACGGCTGCAGGCATATCCAGCATAGACCAAAGCCAGACATACCAGGATGCCGAAGGACATTCCGGCATATCTCTCAGTCTTCTTGAGCGAAACCGGATCGAAGACAAACTCAACCTTATGCTGTCCTGCGGGAACGGCAAGAGCCCTGAGGATATAGTCGGCACGGCCTACCTTCACTTCGTTTCCGTCGATGAAGGCCTGCCAGGAAGGATAGTACACTTCAGAGAACACCACTGTTCCAGGCTTTTCGCTGTCGGTGACGTATACCAGGCGGTTGGGAGCATATTCGGTCAGCGTCACCGTTCCTTCGGCACCGCCATTGCCGACTGCATCGAGGAATGCCTTGTCAACCACGGCCACTTCAGCGGGATTGATTCCGTGGAGGAAACTCAGTTCTGCGTTGGCATTGTCGACGGGAATCACCCTGTCGACGAACCAGCCGTTACCCAGTGCGTTCGGATTGCGCAAAGGCATGGATTCGCCGCTCGAAAGGGGGAATTCTATGTAGCGGGTATTGAGCATGTTGAGCACGGGCAGCTTGGTGACGTCTATGGCGCCAAGGTCACCCCCAGTCTTGCCGACCTCATCGTAGAGAGTCGTTATCTCAGGGGTGATATGCTCTTCTATCACTTCCTGGTAACGGCGGAGCTTCACGGCGCTGTAGCCGCCGACACTCTTGTGCCAGTAGGACGTGGCGTTGTCGTTGAACACATTGGCCGACAGGTTCAGCACGCGGTAGTCTGGATCCGTATCAGAGAGGATGAATTCGTCAGCGGCAGTTTTTTCTGCAACCTGGTTCAATGCTTTGGGACTGACGAACATCGAATCGTTAAGATAGCGTTTGTCCACGGTCCAAAGGTCTACGAAGCAGAGCAGAGCGCAAAGGGCGACGGTCAGGCCGGTCTTGAGCTTGCCGGCGCGTAAAAGGAGAAGGAGAGCCACTCCTACGGCAACTATGGCGAAACTTCGCCAGGCATCGGCAGTGAATATGGCCACACGCACGTCTTCCATCCAACCTGTAAGCATCATCTTCGACTGCTCGTCGAGCGAAGCGAGGGCAGACATTTCTGCTCCCGAAACATAGCTCGGGAAGAATAATTTCGGCATCACTGCGAAAAGGAAGGCGATGCCTCCAGTGAGCGCCGCACTGCCCCAGAAAGCACGCCTGCGCGTCTTGAGGACGGTCGGGTCGTCGATAATCTGTTTCAAGGCCAGCACAGCAAGGAAAGGAATGGTGAATTCCGCAATCACAAGTATCGAAGACACTGTGCGGAACTTGCTGTAAAGCGGCATATGGTCTATGAACAGGTTGGTGAACCACATAAAGTTATGACCCCAGCTGAGCAGGATGGACAACAGGGTAGCTGCGAACAGCGCCCACTTGACTGGGCCTTTGACAATGAATAGGCCGAAAATGAAGAGGAACAGCACGAAAGCTCCGACATAGACAGGGCCCGAAGTGCCGGGCTGCTCACCCCAGTAAGAGCCGAACTGCCCGACATACTGCCTGTTGCTCGCCGCAACCTTCTTCATTGCAGCCTTGTGCTGGCTCAGAGGAATGCTCGACGAGCCACCCTTGACGTCAGGGACAAGAAGGGAGAAAGTTTCTCCTATGCCGTAACTCCACTGGGTGATGTAATTCCTGTCCAATCCGTCGGAAGTCTGGTTTTCGCTGTCAGCCTTCACAAGTTCACTTCCGCCCCTCATAGTCTCCTTGCTGTATTCATATGTGTGGTAGAGGTTCGAAATGTTCATTCCTATTGCCAGCACGGCAGCAACGATCAGCACACCGGTAGCCTTAAGAAAACGCGGAAGTTGCTTTCCCCTAACCGCAATCACAGCTTCGGCAAGGACGAGCAGGGCTATGACAAAGAGGAAATAGTATGACATCTGGAGGTGGTTGCCATATATCTGCAGGGCGGCGAAAAAAGCCGCCAGCAGGCCACCTGCCAGATATTTGCCTTTGTATGCGAGCAGTATGCCTGCAATCGTAGGAGGAATATACGCCAGCACGTTCACCTTCCAGATGTGCCCTGCGCCTATGATTATCAGGAAATATGACGAGAAAGCCCAGACGACCGCCCCGAAGAACGACAGCAGCACAGGAATGCCGAGCACCCTGAGCATAATGTAGAACCCCAGCAGCAGCACAAACAGATACCACACATATTTGGGCAGGAACAGGTGATAGACCTTGCCCAGGAACCTCATGGGTTGCTGAGAATCATAGCTCGGAGACATCTGATAGTTGGGCATGCCGCCGAAAATTGAATTGGTCCAGCGGGAATAGATGCCTGTGGCGTACCTGTAATTGTCCACATCCTTGTTCGCACCTATGACTCCGACGTGGTCGTCACCGGCCGGTACGCGGCCCTGGAGGACGGCAGGAGAGAAATAAGCAAATGAGATGATGACAAAAGCCACTATGGCTAAGACATCGGGAAGTATTTTTTTCAGCATGACTGCAATTATAGCAATTTAAAACTGATTTTAGAGCTGTTCGCTCACCTCTTCGTAATATTTCTTGCTGATGGGTATCGCTGTATGAGCTAGATCGTCGATTTCAGCATATATATAATTGTCCTTGTCCTTGCGCAAGGCGTGGATATGAGCTGGATTGACAAAATAAGAACGGTGGCATCGGACCAGGCCGTGTGAAGCCATGTTCTCTTCTAGTTTCTTCATAGTCGACCGCAGCTGATAGCTCTTGACCTGGTCGGAGTCAAGATAGTGGATCCGCACGTAATTCTCCTGCGCTTCGATATACAGGACGGCAGACATAGCCACTACGAACTTAAGCGTATGCTTGTCATCATAGAATCGCACGCGACTGGCACTGTCATCCTCAACGACAGGGGTGGATCTGCGGGACTTCAGAATCTGCGAAAGGGTAATGATGGCATACGGATAGATCAGAACTGTCAGCAGATAGATCAGGGTATAGAGCAGAGCGTTAAAATATGTTATGGCACCTCGGGTGATGAGGGTAACGTAGAGAGCCGTAAAAAGAGACATAGCCAGGAACTCGCCGGCTATCCAGATGTAATAGTTGCCACGGTCGTTGCCAAGAGGCTTGCGGAGGATGTAGAGCAGAGTGCGCGAGAGGGCCAGAACAAGGAACAATATGCACATTATCATCATAATGTTGAACTGGTAGCGGCCGCTCTGATCCTTAATCAGGGCAGGATAGTCGCCCAGGACGCTCTCATCGATGTGGAAAGGAGTGTATATAATAACAAATACCAGGAAAAACAGGGGGATCAGTATGAAATACCACAGCTGATTACTGTATTTGCTGAGCAGGACATTGTTCGTTTTCATATTTTCAACATTGTTTGCAGGTGGTGTGACGAAACTGCAATTCTCATTTTTTTGTCACAAATATAGCCCTTTTGTCACACAATTCATTGGTTTCGTCAAATATAGACGATGTTTATCACAATTATTTTATTTATTATGGGCACGCCGATACTTTTGCAGGCGCAGTGATATTTTTTTTTGATTATGGCATATCCTCACTATCTACAAAGACTCCAGGATGCCACGCGCAAGTTCTGGGACAAGGTCGCTCTCAACACGATAGGCGGCGAATCTTTCACTTATGGCCAGATGGCCACTCAAATCGAGAAGTTCCACCTCGCTTTCGAGGCTCTCGGGTTTGAGAAAGGTGAGAAAATCGCCCTCTATTCAGGAAACGGTGCCCGCTGGGGCATGGTCTATATGGCCGTCAACACCTACGAGACCGTCATTGTCCCCCTACTTGCCGACTTTACTCCCGAAAGTGCATCTTTCCTTGTCGACCATTCAGAGAGCATAGCCCTCTTCACCAACGAAGCCAAATGGAAGAAGATGGACCTCGGCAAGATGCCGCAGCTGCGCATCGCCATCGACGTTGACAACTGGAGCTGCCTCTGGGCAAAAGACGAAAAAACCAAACAGACATACGAGACTATGGACGCCCTCTTCGAAGCCAAATGGAAAGGCGGCTACGGTCCCGACAACGTAGTATTCCCCACCGACAACTGGGACAATCTGTCTACCATAAGCTACACCTCAGGCTCTACCGGAGCCCCCAAGGGAGTAATGCTTACCTACCGCAACTTCAGTGCGAACGTAGACTACAGCCAGAGACACGTACCCGCTGGAGATAAGATGGTGTCAATGCTTCCGATGGCCCATATGTACGGCCTCGTCATCGAGTTCATCTATCCCCTCTGCAACGGTACCGGCATCTACTGGCTCGGCAAGGCCCCGACCCCCGCAACCCTGATGAAGGCATTCGCCGAGGTCAAGCCCTATCTGCTCATCACCGTTCCCCTCGTAATGGAGAAAATCTACAAGAGCAAGGTAAAGCCCACCCTCGACAAACCTGTCGTCAAGGTTCTCACCAAGATTCCCGTCCTGAACAACATCATCTACAAGAAAGTCAAGGACGGCCTTGTATCTGCATTCGGCGGTAACGTACTGGAATTCATAATGGGTGGCGCCGCCCTCAACCCCGAGGTCGAGAAACTCTTCAAACGCATCAAGTTCCCTTATCT
>JAEEGF010797812.1_pt1 | contig 14679 bp, 9 predicted proteins | sample 9134171 | NCBI WGS metagenome assembly JAEEGF01 (sample SAMN16246542, study PRJNA631951) | gut metagenome | biome: gut microbiome; feature: rumen; material: AP-attached | host: Bos | place: Iran: Karaj | collected 2018-10
CTTCTCCGGTCTTATCTTTTTTAAGTATTCTCCTATCACCTTTTCATAGCCCTGTCCGTCCGGGACATAAAAACGCTGATCCTCCATGCCGTCGGGCAGGTACTGCTGTTTCACGTAATGGCCCTCGAAATCGTGGGGATATACGTAATCGAGGCCGTGTCCGAGCTTTTCATGGCCGCTGTAATGAGCGTCCTGAAGATGTGGCGGAACAGCCCCCGCACCGTGATCTTTAATATACTGCGTGGCACGTTCTATCGCAACACATGCCGAATTGCTCTTTGGTGCAGTCGCGATATAGGTCGCTGCTTGGGAAAGTATGAGCTGCGCCTCGGGAAGCCCCACTCGTTCTGTTGCAAGCGCCGCTGCCGTTGCTACCACAAGAGCGTTCGGATCGGCGTTCGAAACGTCCTCGGAGGCACATATCATCATGCGCCTGGCAATGAATTTCGGATCCTCTCCGGCATACAGCATGCGCGCAAGGTAGAAGACCGCTGCGTCAGGATCCGACCCGCGCATGCTTTTTATGAATGCGGAAGCCGTATCGTAATGGTTGTCGCCATCGCGGTCATATTTCATGATCCGGCGCCTTATGCATTCCGCAGCTATATCCTTTGTTATGTGTATCTTGCCGTCTTCGCCGGGCTTTGTGGTAAGTATCCCGAGCTCGAGCGCATTAATTGCCCGCCGCGCGTCGCCGTCAGCCATGTCCGCAAGGAATTCAAGAGCATCTTCGTCAACCGAAGGATCATACACTCCCATTCCGCGCTCGGTATCATAAGCCGCACGCTTAAGTATGGTCAGGATGTTCTCCTTCGAGAGCGGGGCGAGCTCAAAAACTATCGAGCGGGACAACAGCGCCCTGTTAACTTCAAAATACGGGTTTTCGGTTGTTGCGCCTATCAGGATAACAGTCCCTTCCTCAACAAACGGCAGAAGATAATCCTGCTGGCTCTTGTTGAAGCGGTGTATCTCATCAATGAAAAGGATCGTGCGCCTGCCGTACATTGCAAGCGTCTGTGCGGCTTTTTCCGTAACCTCCTCCATATCCTTCTTCCCGGAGGTTGTTGCGTTAAGCTTTACAAAATCCGCGCTCGTGGCACCTGCTATAACTTTTGCGAGCGTCGTTTTCCCGGTGCCGGGAGGCCCGTAAAATATGACGGAAGTAAGCTTATCCGCCTTTATGGCGCGATAAAGGAGCTTGCCCTCGCCTATGATGTGTTCCTGTCCCACGACCTCTTCTAAGGTCCTTGGCCTTAAGCGTGACGCCAAGGGCGATTCCTTCTCGTTGTTCTGTTCCCGCATATATTCAAAAAGGTCCATAAGCCCCCGTTTTATGCCGACTTGATTTTATGTCGGATAAATGCTATAATGTTTAGATGGCAGCGAAAGACACGCAAAGTTCTGCGCGTTTTTCGATACATTTACCATCATACCAAAGATTTGTCATTTTTGCAACTTTTGAAACGCCGGGGAATACGAATGAGCAAATCCGATTACAAATGCATACTGAAAGGCGGCACCGGGGAGATAACCGAAAAGAAATCCCGGTTTATCGCAACGGTCGCGCCGGTATCAAATGAAGAGGAAGCCCTGGCATTCATCGAAGAAGTAAGAAAGGCAAACCGCACCGCAAGACATAACTGCTATGCCTATACTATCGGGCGCGATCCGTCCCTCACACGGTTTTCGGACGACGGCGAACCCTCCGGGACTGCCGGGAAGCCCATGCTTGACGTGTGCATGAACAGTGGGCTGCATAACATGGCTGTTGTGGTGACAAGATATTTCGGAGGCATCCTCCTTGGCACGGGCGGGCTTGTAAGGGCCTACACCGACGCGGTAAAGGCGGGGCTTGAAAACAGCAGCGTCATCACCAAGCTTTACGGAAGGCGTCTCCTGATAAAGTCGGATTACAACGCTCTCGGCAAGATCCGGTATCTTGCCTGCGAACGCAGCATCCCGCTCCTTAACACGGAATACGCGGATGACGTTCTCACAACGGTGTTCGTGACTCCCGGAAACGAGAAGGACTTTACGGAAAAGCTTCTCGACCAGACCTTTGGCAAAGCGGTGATAACAGCTCTTGAAAACGGTTATTACGCTGAGAGCGACGGAAAAAGCTATCTTTTTGATGATTAATAATTCGGAGGCAACATGGATTTCAGTAAATACGGCGTTATAGACAAGCAAATGTACATTAAGTCAAAGCCGAAAAAGATCGCTATGAAGGGAGCGGTATTCGCATTCCGCCTCGTTGTCATCGCGATCGTATCAGTCTGCATCATCGGCGGATATGCCGCCGCAGGCGCTATAAGAGGCCTTGTGAGCAATTCTCCTTCCCTCGTGAACCTTGATCTTCGTCCGACGGCATTCAAGACCACCATCTACTATGCCGACGGCACTGTGTGCGACACGCTCTACGGCTCCGAAGCCAACCGTTCGTACGCATATATCGACGATATTCCGCAGATGGTCCGCTATGCCTTCATCGCAAAAGAGGATTCCCGTTTCTACGAGCACAAGGGCATCGACGTCCAGGGCATCATGCGTGCCATCGTATCTGACTTAAGGACCCGATCCTTTGATTACGGCGGAAGTACGATCACCCAGCAGCTCCTTAAGAACAAGCTCTTCGGCGGCGGTGACGAGAACGACGTTGTCGCAAAGATCACACGTAAGGTCCAGGAGCAGTACCTTGCCATCCAGACCGAGAATATGTACGAAAAGGACGAGATCCTTGAGTTTTACTTAAACACCATCAACCTCGGCAACGGAAACTTTGGTATCAAGCAGGCCGCATACGGATATTTCGGAAAAGACGTATCCGAGCTCACGCTGTCCGAAGCATGCGTGCTCGCCCCCATAGCCTACTCTCCCACAAGACGTAATCCCGTGCGTTACCCCGAGAGCAACGCGAAATACCGCACGGAGCTTCTTGAAGAGATGTTCAACCAGGGCTACTGCACGCGCGAGGAATACGAGATAGCGCTCGATGATCCCGTTTACGAGAGGATCGCCGAGATCCAGAAGCAGGTATCTTCTTCCGACAAGCTTCCGAACAGCTATTTTACCGATGAGCTTATAGAGCAGCTTCTCTCAGACCTCCAGACAAGGCTCGGCTACACCGAAAAAGAGGCCAACAACCTCATCTTTTCCGGCGGTCTTTCGGTTTATACAACTCAGGATCCCACTGTCCAGAAGATCCTTGACAAGGCTTATACAGACGAGGACCTGTTCCCCAAATTCGGCTCCGGTTCTTACTATGAGCTGACTTATGCACTTTCGATCTACAAAGCGGACGGCTCGCTCATACATTATCATATCAGCGACCTTTTCAAATATTTCAAGGAATATCCCGACCTGCAGCATCTCTACTACCACGAGAACGGCTCATGGGTCGGCATGACGGAGCTGTGCTTAAGCTCCGACGAGCTTAATGCCCGCTGTGATGAATTTAAGGCCTCTGTAATGGAGGAGGGCGACAAAGCCGTAGAGCGCAGGGTGATAACTCCCCAGCCGCAAAGCTCCATGGTCATCCTGGACCATAACAACGGTCATGTTGTTGCGATCTACGGAGGGCGCGGTCTCAAGACTGCAAGCCGTGTCCTTAACCGCGCAACGAATACGGTCCGCCAGGTAGGTTCGACCTTCAAAGTGCTCGCATCCTTCCTTCCCGCGCTTGACGGCGGCGGACAGACTCTTGCATCCGTAGTGGATGACTCGCAGTTTGTATATCCCGGCACCTACAAGGAAGTCATCAACTGGTACAAGAACGGCTACCACGGTCTCATGACCATGCGCCAGGCCTGCTACGATTCCATGAACGTATGCGCTGTACGTTTCCTTGAGAGGATCGGTCCGAGGCTTTCGTTCAACTACCTCAAAAAACTCGGTTTCTCAACGCTTGTCGAATCAAAAGTGGTTGACGGCGTTACCTATTCGGACATTGCTCTTCCCCTTGCTCTCGGCGGTCTTACCGACGGTGTAACGAACCTCGAACTTACCGCAGGATATGCCACCATCGCAAACAAAGGTGTTTACCAGACACCTATCTTCTATACAAAGGTATATGACCACGAAGGAAGACTGATACTTTCAAACGAGCCTGTAAAGACCCAGGTAATAAAGCCTTCAACGGCGTGGCTTCTTACGAGCGCGATGCAGGATGTTATCACGAGAGGTACAGGCAGCAAGCTTGGATTCTTAAATTACACGATGCCGGTTGCCGGCAAGACCGGTACTTCCTCTAAAGCAAACGATCTCTGGTTTGTAGGTTTTACTCCTTACTACACCGCAGGTATCTGGACGGGCTTTGACAACAACTTCCCTCAGCAGAATACCGCTTACCAGCAGAAGATCTGGCGTCAGGTCATGGAAGAGATCCATGCGACCTTAAGGCTTCCTTATCAGGAATTCGAGATGCCGGATTCGATCGTTAAAGCAACAGTCTGCAACAAGTGCGGCAAGCTTGCCGTTCCCGGGCTTTGTGACCAATATGTCGGCGGCAACTGCATTTACGAAGAATATTTCGCAAAGGGTACCGTTCCGACGGAAAAATGCGACTGCCATGTAAGAGTGCGGATCTGCAACGACTCCGGACATATCGCGTCGGCAGAATGCCCTACAGACTCCATTACCGAAATGGTGCTCCTGAAAAAAGAGGAACGCGTCTATATCCCCATTGACGCATTGTTAAAGCTCGCCAAACAGAAGGGTGTTGCCTATGTCGGCACAGAGCTTCCCGACGAGCTGAATCCCAATGTCACAAAGGATGAAGACGGGAATATCGTCAAGAAGATAGTACGTGTAGAGACCTGGGACACGCCGTTCCTTGTTCCATACGGCGAGCAGGCGGACCCGTGCCCTGTGCACAATCCCGGATACTACGAGAACGGAGAAGGCGAGCACTTTGAAGTTCCGAACGGCAACGAGCAGCACGAAGAAGGGCCAAAGGACGATATGGTAGCCTATTAAGCCGCTTCGGGCTTTAGACCGCACACAGGCTTGCTTTTTAAGACAGTTACTTATCAAACAAGCCATGATGCCGGACAGCCGGCATCATGGCTTGTTTTTTTGTATTTTGAGTCACCGGGGTCGTTTCTCTGTGACTCATTTTTCATACTGTCTTCAGATAGCGACCGGAATGTTCTCAACCTTTGGCCCGAACTGATAATTCTCAAGGATAAAATCTTCGGGTTTGAATGCATAAAAATCGGTCACATCGGGGTTGAGCTTAAAGGCCGGCGCCGGGAACATCGGGCGCTCAATAAGCTCTTTTACTATGGGGATATGCCTGTCGTAGATATGTGCATCCGCGATAACATGGACAAATTCGCCAACATCCATTCCGGAGCACTGCGCCATCATATGCGTAAGTACGGCATACTGGCATACATTCATGGCATTTGCGGCCAGCATGTCGTTTGAACGCTGGTTAAGGATCGAATTCAGCTTAAGCCTGCCGTTCTCGCCCTTTGTAACATTAAAGGTCATGCTGTATGCGCAGGGGTACAGATGCATCTCGCTAAGATCCGCATGAACATAGATGTTCGTCATGATCCTGCGGCTGTACGGGTTGTTCTTTAAGTCGTACAGAACGCGGTCCACCTGGTCAAACATTCCCTCTTTGTATTTATGCTTCACGCCGAGCTGGTAGCCGTAGGCCTTGCCTATGCTTCCCGTCTCGTCTGCCCAGGAATCCCAGATATGGCTTCCGAGGTCATGAACGTTGTTGGACTTTTTCTGCCAGATCCAGAGAAGCTCGTCGATACAGGTCTTGATGGCAGTTCTGCGAAGTGTTACGATAGGGAATTCTTTCGAAAGATCGTAACGGTTTACGACTCCGAATTTCTTAACGGTATATGCCGGAGTCCCGTCAGCCCAGTGAGGGCGCACCTTTTCGCCTCTTGTATCCGAGCCGTTCTCGAGGATATCCTTGCATGTCCTGATAAAAACCTCATCTGCGTAACTCATTTGGTGCCTCCCGGATTCTTAAGATTTTCACTTATACCTTTGGCTATCTCCTCTAAGCAGCCCGCTTCAAAGGGACTCTTTAATCCGACCTGTTTTATCATGTCGCTGAAGAACCCTGACGCGGAAAGATAGCAGAATTCAAGGTAACTCTTCCACGCAGCCTTGTAATCGCGGTCCATCCATACCTTATACTGCAGCGCATCCGTCTGGGCGATACAGTAGTCTATGTAGTAGAAAGGCAGGGAGTAGATATGGTGCTGGCGCTGCCAGAATCCGCCCGCTTCGAGGTATTCGCAGCCCTCATAATCGAGATGCGGCTTATAAACTCTCTCAAGGCCTCTCCAGGCCGCTTTGCGTTCCGCAGGTGTCATTCCCGGGTTTGCATAAACAATGTGCTGGAATTCGTCCACCATGCAGCCGTAGGGGATAAAAGTGACAGCCTCCTCGAGATGCATGGTTATATAATCCTTGTACCTGTCACCGAAGAATCTCTCCATCCACGGTTCTGTGAAGAATTCCATTGACATGGAGTGGGTCTCGGCCGTTTCCATTGTGATGTCGCTGTGCTCAAGTATCGGATCCTTGCCTGAAAGATAGCCCTGGAAGGCATGTCCGCACTCGTGTGTTATAACGTCCACATCACCCGCTGTCCCGTTAAAGTTGGCAAAAACAAAGGGAGAAGCGTAATCGGGAAGGTAAGTCATGAAGCCGCCGGTGCGTTTGCCCTTGCGTGCATAAACGTCAAAGAGCTCGTTTTCCGTCATGAAATCCATGAATTCCTTTGTCTCGGGCGACAGCTCGGAATACATCTTCTTTCCTTCCGACAGTATCTCGTCCGGAGTGCCTGTGGGAGCGGGATTTCCGTTCTTAAAGTTTACTTTTTCATCATAGTACAGGAGCTTGTCAAGGCCTAAGCGCTCACGTCTTTCGTCATGGAGCTTTTCAGCAAGCGGAACAAGGTATTTCTTTACCTGATCCCTGAAGGCCTCTACTTCTTTTACGCCATAATCGTTTCGCTGCATGCGAAGATATCCGAGCTCGGTGTAATCCTTGAAGCCAAGCATCTTTGCCTGTTCCGTACGGTTCTTTACGAGCTTGTCATAGAATTCGTCGAATTCGCCGGCATGAGCCTCAAAGAACTCCGCGTTCTTTTTCCACGCGCGGATCCTTGTGTCACGATCCTCGGAAGTCATATATTTTCCAAGCATTGAGAGATTTAACACTTCGCCGTCCCAGTCGATCTTTGCGGATGCAAGAAGACCTTCGTAGCCCGTCACCAGGTTATTTTCCTCCTGCATCAGCGGAACCAGCTTCTCATCAAAAGCTTTGAGCGAAAGCTCGATGTTCTTAAAGGCCACTTTGCCGATCTTTTCCTCAAGATATTCCCTGTAAGGGGACTCATAAAGCTCTTTTCTGTAATTGTTCAGGAGCACATTGAACACAGGGCCGTTCTCATCAAAGAAGTCCTGCTCGCCCTTATAGAAGCTGTCTTCGGTGTTGATGGAATGTCTGATCTCCACAAGCACCGAGGCTGTCAGCCATTTTTTATAGAGGCTGTAATACTTTTTGTGTACTTCAAACTGCTCTTCGCCGGACTTTGCCGCTTTTAAGGCCGCAATGAGCTTTTCAAATTCCGCCTTGTATTCGTCAAGGTCCGGTCTAGTATAAGGCATTTCGCTGAATTTCATATCTTCCTCATTCCACGCTCATCAGACGGGATCCGTTCACTTTAACCTGGTAGCTTCCGCCGATCTCAAGTTTGTTCAGCAGATCCTTATCCGATTCGTATATATAATATTTTTTATTGCTTCCGTCAGCTTCCATGACATCCACATAGAAGGTGACCTCACGGCGAAGCTCGCGCTTTGAGCTGTCCCCCGAAAGATCTACGTATGAAGGTATTTTACCGGTTCCGCTTGTTTCAAGAGGTTTCTTTACCTCCTGCCAGTCGAGAACGGTGTAAACATAGAAGGTCACTTCCTGATCCTGATCCTCTATGACTTCTTCAAAGGCGCCGTTTCCAAGATCCTTTAACGTCGGTACGGGAACCTTGACGGTCCTCGTCTCGGTACGCAGGAATGTGCCGTCGGACGGGATCTTTGACCGGTCATCGGTATCGTATTCCCGCGGCGCAAGCTCTTCAAAGTAAACTTTTGAAGTATAGGAGATCGCATTGACGGTGGCAGTTGCGTTTCTTGTCTTGTTCCTTATTATAAACGCACCGATAACGATAAGCGCGATGACAAGGAGTACCCACGGCCAAACAAGTTTCTTTTTAGGAGCCGGTTTCTTTTCCTCTTCCTTAACCTTTTCGGAACGGGCAGCCTTGCAGCTTAAGCAGTGATCGGCATCCTGCGGGTTCTGTGCTCCGCAGTATGCGCATTCCCATTTCGAAGTATCTTTCTCGTGAACACGGTCTTTATCCGTATTCTGCTCAAAGTAATCCTTTGTATCGTTGCTCCTTACCGCGTTACAGCTCTGACAGTGCGTGTTCTTCGCATTGTTGTAGGTGCCGCAGTAATCACAGAGCCAGTCGGGCTCGGTGCCGATCTTTGCGGCTTCTTCTTCGGAAAGGAACTCAACGTCTTTCGTATAGAACTTTACGTCTGCGCCTCTTGCCGCATTACAGCCGGGACAGTTTCTCAGGTTTCCTTTTACCGTCCTGCCGCAGCTTGGGCAATCCCAATAACCCATTACTATCTTAGCCAACCCTTTTACCTCCAAGTATAAATTGATTTTTGAGATAACTTTTGTTATTATATGCAAAGATGGTGGTTTTGCATAGAATATCTATTCATAATTAAACCATTTTTATGCCTAAAAATCAATACTTTTATCATACACCGGGAGGATTCGGAATGAGTAAAACAAAGGTTTTTATAAACGGTTCCGAGGGCACTACGGGCCTTCGGATACTTGAAAGGTTCAACGGCAGGGATGATGTCGAGATAATCCCCATCCCTTCTGAGCTGCGTAAAGATGCGGCAACGGTAAAGGAAAAGATCAACGAGTCGGATATAACCTTCTTCTGCCTGCCGGACGCAGCGGCAATAGAGGCTCTCACCTATGTTGAAAACCCGGACACAAAGATAATAGATGCCTCTACGGCTCACAGAACGCTTCCCGGCTGGAATTACGGTTTCCCGGAGCTTTCCGCCGCTCACAGGGAAGGGATAATAAACGGCAAACGCGTTGCTGTTCCCGGCTGCCACGCATCGGGCTTTATTTCCGTTGTTTACCCGCTTGTTGCAGGCGGCCTCCTTCCGAAAGATGCCCTGCTTTCCTGCACTTCGATATCGGGCTACAGCGGCGCCGGGAAAAAAGCTATCGCTACATACGAAGACAAAGAAACGCGCAGCCTTACCGATCCCGACCCGCTCTGCTCACCGCGGCAGTACGCTCTTGCGCAGGCGCACAAGCATCTGCGAGAGATGAAGGCAATCCCCGGACTTGAGCACGAGCCTGCATTTTTGCCTTACATCTGCGATTTTTACTGCGGAATGCTCGTTACTGTTCCGCTTCACAAGGGTATGTTCACAAGATCCGTCTCCTTAAAGGACCTTCAGCAGTACTTTGAGGAATATTATGCAGAAAAGCCGTTTATCAGGGTTCTTCCCGAAGGAAATGAACTTGTTGCAAGCAATTTTCTGCCTGTAAACACCCTTAAGGGCTATGACGGCATGGAGATCCTTATCTACGGTAACGACGAAAGGCCCGTAATCTCCGCGCGTTTCGACAACCTCGGGAAAGGTGCTTCCGGCGCGGCAATACAGTGCATGAACCTCATGACAGGCGCCAAAGAGACTGAAGGATTGAATATTTGACAGCATAAATGAGTCAGCGGGGTCGTTTCCCGGTGACTCTTTTTGTTTGAGTCAACGGGGTCGTTTCTCGGTGACTCTTTTTTTGTTTTCCGTCGGGATACCGCCTTGCACTACGGCTCGTTTCCTACTCGCCGCAAGTCGCTTTTTGCGGATGCTTTGGCGCTCTCGGGGCATGGCCCTCGTCCGCTGCGCGGAACGCGCGTCGCATCCGGAGCGAACTTGCGGCTCCCTACGGAAGCCTCGCTCGTGGCCGTGCTGCGGGGCATCCCGACGGAAAACAAATGCGTCACCGGGATGCGATCTCAACTGACTCACCGCGGAAAACAAATAAGTCACCGGGAAACGCCCCCGCTGACGCAAAAGAAGAGGGCGCAGCCGTTACCGGCTGCGCCCTCTCTTCTGTACTGTTCTGTTATCAGAAATTGTCGGGTTCGATGAGACCGTAGGAATTGAACTTTCCTTTGCGCTTGTAAACAACATTTACTTCGTCGGTCTTCATGTTACGGAATACATAGAAGCTGTGTCCGAGGAGCTCCATCTGTATGCAGGCTTCTTCGGGATCCATGGGTTTTACGGCAAATTTCTTGACCCTTGTGATCTCAATAGTATCATCATCAATATTCTCTGCCTCATAGAAGGATTTCGAGAAACTGTCAACATCCTGTTTCGATTCGATTATCTTGTTCTTATATTTCTTAAGCTGCCTTTCTATGATCTCCTCTACAAGATCTATGGCTGCATACATATCCGAGCTTTCCTGCTCTGCCCGTATGATAGAACCTTTTACCGGGATTGTTACTTCGATCTTCTGGTGTTCCTTCTGGACGCTCAAGGTGACAATTGCCTCAGTATCGCTTGAGAAGTACCTTTCAAGCTTCCCAATCTTTTCTTCGATGATCTCTCTTAAAGCCTTTGTAACCTCAATGTTCTTGCCTGTTATAACAAACTTCATAAACACCAACTCCTTTACGGCTGTATTGCAACAAAAGGTACCGTTGCTTGAGAATAATTATAGCATGGTTTTTCGATTTTTTCAAGTGTATTTGCTGAAACAAATAATTATCCACAAAAGATTTTTGATATTTTCACAAATTATTTGCAATTTTACGAAAGTAATTTTGTCAAGAGTATTTCGCAAAAAAGGGGCTTTTCACGCAGATTTTACATTCTCAACAAAACAAACTTTCACTATTGACAGTTAATTTGTTCGACCATAGTGGGTAAAAATTGTGGATAATGTGGATAAACCCGCAGATAACACATTTTAAGGGCATCTTTTATCCACAAGGTGAAGCCGCTTCACTAAGTTATCCACAATTTCAGTCTACAACTTTCGTTTCAATTTTCCCTTTTGTGCAAACTATACAAAAAACACTATCGTTCCTGTGCGAACTTTTGTCTGCCCCTGAACAGCAGGTCGAAATCCGCGATGGATATGGGCTTTGAATAATAATATCCCTGGATCATATCACACTCCGAATCCTTAAGGAATTTCTGCTGCATCTCGGTCTCCACGCCCTCTGCAAGTACCTCCATATTAAGATCCTTCGCCATAAGTATAACGTGCGAGATGATCGCCTTATCTCTTCCGTCGGGTTCGTCGCTCCGGAAATTGTCCATAAAGCCCTTGTCAAGCTTTAAGACATCCACAGGCAGACGTTTCAGCATGTTCAATGATGAATATCCGGATCCGAAATCATCCATTGACAGGATAAATCCTGCGGATTTCAGCTTGTTCATAACTTCGATCAGGTATTCGAGCTCTTCAAAGAGCACCGTTTCGGTCAGCTCAAATTCGATCAGATTGTGAGGAACATCATATTTATCCACAATGCTCACAAGCTGCTCGACAAGGTTTCCGTCATAAAGGTGGACTCTCGAAAGATTAACGGATACAACGACCGGCTCAACCCCGTCTTCGATCCATTTCTTAATGCACTTGCAAACCTCTTCGAGCACAAAGAAATCGATCTTTACGATAAAGCCGTTCGACTCGAAAAGCGGTACAAAGTCATTGGGAGGGATAAGCCCCTTGGAATGGTGCTTCCAGCGGATAAGTGCCTCCGCGCCGACTATCTTTTCACTTGAAGTTGAGTATTTAGGCTGCAGGAACACAACAAATTCGTTGTCTTCAAGCGCTTTTGAGCTCTCAAACTCCATTTCGGCACGGGATGCCTGCTGCTCCTGAAGCTTTGTATCATAAAATTCGATGGTGTTGTCGTAATGATGAGGCGCGTTCTCTCTCGCAACGTTTGCGCATTCGCGCGCACGTACCGGATCCACCGTTTTATCCATAATCTTGTAGACACCTGCGGTAAACTGGATATTAACAACGTTTGCGCGCTCCTTGGTGCGTACCTTTCCGATCTTCTCATACCAGTCAAGGATACGGTCCCTTAAAGCCTCATCAGTATCGTAACGCAGCAGCAGGCCAAAATGCGAACCGCCTGTGCGTGCAAACAGCTCATCGGATTTAAGCGTTTTTCTGATCTCGTCGGCAACATAACGCAGGACATAGTTGCCGAAAACATAGCCGTACATCTCGTTAATGTACTTGAAATTGTAGATATCAAGGGAAACATAAGCTCTCGGACTGCGTGGCTTCTTAAAGAACTCCTCAAGATCGGAACGGTGCTTTGCCTTGGTCGGAAGACCGGTGACCTCATCCTCATAGGCGATCTTATACACCATTGCCCGGGTCTGGTTGAGCCTTACTCTTGTGAAGATAAAGGCAACTATGGAATCTCCCACTACTATAGCGGCAAGGATTACCGCAAAGATGAACACCCTTCTTTCTCCGCGGGATATCTCCTCAGCAAACTGCACCAATTCAGGATCCGCCGGCGATATCCCGCTTTGGATCATATTGGTGTACTCGATATGTTTTTCATTCAGACGGAAAAATTTGATGCCAAGGTAAACGGAACCTGCAATAAAAAGCGCTACCATGCTGATTATGCATATCTGCATGGATGACTTCATTATCTCGGTCGTTTTATCACCCTTGACGGAAGACCTGTGGAAAACAAATGCAAGAACGGCATTGACAAGAAACAGGTTGATACCTATGATCGCGGCGACAACAACAGTGTTTTCGACCCGTTGGAGTTCATTTTCGACCATTCTGATCTCAACTGCGGACCCGCCCGTAACAATAAGTCTTTCCTTTTTATCATTAAGATTTCTGAGGACCTGAAAATGAACGATAAACAACACTGTACTTGCAAGAAGTACGGCGATCATGACCACGATACATATCTGTGATCTTTTCTTCATTGTCATTTGAGATTTGGACATTTTGTAAACCCTTACATTTTCAAATAAATAACAATCGTCACAACGTTTCCCGCCATTGTGCGACTCTTTTTACGATTATAGCATAATACATGACAGTTTGCAACACGTTTCGTGAAGTTTTTAGCATTAAAGCTAAATTCCGGCGATACCGGGAAAAGCTGTTCCAAAAGTCTCTTTTGAGGCAAAAATAAAAGGCTGCAAGTTTCCCTGCAGCCTTTGAAGATGTTTTAAGTTGTTTGGATTACTCGATGATGGAAACAACCTTACCTGAACCTACTGTACGGCCACCTTCGCGGATAGCGAATGTAAGACCCTGCTCCATAGCGATGGGGTGGATGAGCTCGATGGTCATCTCAACGTTATCGCCGGGCATGCACATCTCTGTGCCTGCAGGAAGGTTTACAACACCTGTAACGTCGGTTGTTCTGAAGTAGAACTGAGGACGGTAGTTATTGAAGAAAGGGGTATGACGGCCACCTTCTTCTTTTGTAAGAACGTATACCTGAGCGGTAAACTTCTTGTGGCACTTGATCGAACCGGGCTTACAAACAACCTGACCTCTTTCGATGTCTGTTCTCTGGATACCACGAAGGAGTACACCGATGTTATCGCCTGCCTGAGCCTCATCAAGAAGCTTACGGAACATTTCGATACCAGTAACAACTGACTTCTGGGTCTCTTCCTTAACACCAACGATCTCGATTTCATCAGACATATGAAGAACGCCACGCTCTACACGGCCTGTAGCAACTGTACCACGGCCTGTGATGGTGAATACATCCTCGACAGGCATAAGGAAAGGCTTATCTGTCTCACGCTGAGGATTAGGGATGTAGGTGTCAACTGTGCTCATAAGATCCATGATGCAGTCGCCCCATGTCTTGTTGGGGTTCGAAGGATCAAGAGGTTCGCCGTTAGCAAGCTTAGCAAGACCGTTAGGATCGTTAAGAGCCTGGAATGCAGAACCCTTGATGATAGGGCAGTCATTGAAGTCATACTCAGCGAGCTGCTCGGTTACTTCCATTTCAACGAGCTCAAGAAGTTCAGCGTCGTCGATCATATCACACTTGTTAAGGAATACTACGATGTAAGGTACGCCAACCTGACGGGAAAGAAGGATGTGCTCCTTGGTCTGAGCCATAACACCGTCTGTTGCAGCAACAACGAGGATAGCGCCGTCCATCTGAGCAGCACCGGTGATCATGTTCTTAACGTAGTCGGCATGGCCGGGGCAGTCAACGTGTGCGTAGTGACGGCTCTCTGTCTGATACTCAACGTGTGCGGTAGAAATGGTGATACCACGCTCTCTCTCTTCGGGAGCCTTATCGATGTTCTCGAAATCTACCTTCTCGTTACCAGCAACGCGCTCAGCAAGTACTTTTGTGATAGCTGCTGTAAGAGTTGTCTTACCATGGTCAACGTGGCCGATGGTACCAATGTTACAGTGAGTTTTGGTTCTGTCAAAATGAGCTTTTGCCATTACTAAAATTCCTCCTTATAATCGCATCTTGCGAATGAGTTTTTTGGGGTTGCGGCTTTGCCACACCCTAGCGGAAAGCAGCTTATGAAAGCATTATATTTAATA
>JAEEGF010937727.1_pt1 | contig 14678 bp, 7 predicted proteins | sample 9134171 | NCBI WGS metagenome assembly JAEEGF01 (sample SAMN16246542, study PRJNA631951) | gut metagenome | biome: gut microbiome; feature: rumen; material: AP-attached | host: Bos | place: Iran: Karaj | collected 2018-10
CACGTCTGCGACTGTTTTATAACTCATTTCTGTAATGCTTGTGCTGCAAATATAGTAAAAATACGAACACTTCGTATTTTGGGGGAGTTTTTTTTAAAACTCTATCTTCGGCAATGTTATCTTTACGGGAACTCTTTTCCCGTCTATCTCGTATGGAGTAAAAATGGGCATTGTTTTTATAATGCCAAAAATTTCTTGTATATTATATTCTTCACTAAAGGCATTTAATTCTGCAAAAACAACCTCACCTTCTTCATCAACGTATATTTGAAGAAATGAGACCATACGTTCCTTTGTTTGATATCTTAAAAGAATTGATTGCAATTTACTGATTGCAGCAACGTGTTCTTCCTGTAGTTCTAATAACTTTATATCACTGATATTCTTATAATTATCTAAGTCGGTAACTTCTTTAAACTTCTGTATGTGAATAAACCATGGAAATGGTATGAAATAAAGAATGGGGACTGCATGTCCATTCATTTTTCCTGGCTTACAAGGCGGCAGTTTACGAATAAATTGCTTAAATGCTTTTTCCAATCCTTCATCAACATCCCACAGAATACAACCCTCCTTATAAAAATGAGAAGAAACGCCACAATCAGATGCTTTTCCAGATGGGTAAATGTATATATTGGTCATGAAACCAAAATTCTTAAATTCTTTTATAGAATTTAGTTCTATTTCTGAAATTGGATACGTAAAATTTTTTGAAGTATATACTATCAAATCTGTTTCACCCCCTTCAAAAACGGGACGTTCTTCTACGTACATATAATCATAAGCTGATTCACAACATTCCGTACATTCACTATCTACAGAGTCTTTGGGTGTATGCCTATAAATAGACAAAGAATTAGAATAAAGATTATCAATAAATAAAAATAATATTATTATGCCAAGATACAATCGTTTCATATTTTAAAAATTTCACATGTAACATCATCAAAGTTGTCTCTATTTAAAATTGCTAATAACTTTAAATATTGTTTTTTGTTTTTTGACGCTAAAATTCGCCATTGCATCGTTGCCTTATCTTCGCCATATTTTACTAACCCAGACCATGACAGTGCATTATAATACTCCTCTGGTGTATATGTTTCAATGAGGTTCTCTTTTGTAAATATATTTTTATATGCTACCGTTCCCTCTCTTTCAATATCCCCAATCAACATATTATATTCTTTCATTGCTTTAATAATAACATTTCTATATGCATAGGCCATGTGATTATGTTGTGCACTCATATATTTATCTCCATCATCATTAGGTTTATAACGATGATAAAAATCCTGAACGCCAGGATATGCATTTTTTTGTTTTGTATATAAAATTTTTTGGAGATATACGTGTAAAAGTTCATGCATACATGTTTTTATTATAAAATCGTCTTTTTTATCTACTAATTTATAAGAATTTAAATATATAACAGAGTTATTCATGTTTATAAACAATGCCATTCCATTTGCACCAGGATGATTAAATCCTGTAAAATTATCATATAATTAAAAATTGATATTAAAAGGATATTTTGATATTCGTTTCAGATAGGACACAAATGTTAAGAAGACATTTAATCTCACAAATTTCTCAACTATGGGATATATGTTGGTGTTATTTAATAGTTTGTCATTAAATGTACAAGTTACCATTGGAGGTTCATTAAAATAGTCTTTTATAGCAACGATACTATGGTCAACACATTCTGTTCGCTCTATTGAAGAAGAAAATATTATACCATCAACTGAGTATACACTTATATTTGTAGGTATTTTTGTTATCGTATTATTTTTATTTAACCCACATATTTGAAGATTTACCTTCTCATACTTTAAGGTACTATCATCATAATCGTTAACAATAATATCGTCTTGGGCTTGCAAAAAAATAGGAAATTCAAAATTCAATGCTGAAGATGTTACAAGACGACACAACTCATCATATTCCGTTCTCTTTATTGATATAGCAATAAAATCAGAATATCTTACGAGTGAAATGTTACGGTTTTTATATACATTCTTTCTTATTGAATAAAAACATCTTTCATTTTCATTATTATATTTAGAAGAAACTACTATTGGTTCTACATAGTTAAATGTTTCCAAAATACCATCAAAAAAATCATCACAGAATAATTCATCGTTTATTTTTGAGTTTGAAGAAATTGCAAAAAAGAAAACTCTATCTTTTGTCATTTTCATGTGTGAATCATACAGACCATTAAAATAATCGTTATCAATTATGGGATTGAAAATTTTATGTTTACTATCAACATATAACTTATAAGCTAATGTTTTAATTACTGTATCTTTTGTAATATTTGGCAATTTATTTAAAGGAAACAAATTGTCAATGTAATGTGTTTTTATGAATCTGCTTGTCGTTCCATTTGGAGAACAAAATACTATTTCTATATACGTTGATAAAATAAAATCAGTAACCAAGTAATTTATAAAATTAGGATTTTTCCCCTTACCATCAAGCACCAGTGTATTGTTGCGGTATAATGATATAATGAAATTATCCTTATAAAATACCTTATAATTATTATATATAGGGAATTTCTCTGTTGTATTAATAACTATATTTTTAAGTGTAATGGTATCCACAGATAAAGAAAGTATTATATCATTAAGGTTTAATCGTATAATTGGCCATATTGTATAACTGAGATTTTTTTCAATGTCAAGTTGATTTATGCTCAGCATAACATTAATTTGACAATCTATCATATAGTTTTCATAAAATAATGAAACCCCATTATCCAACATAAAATTTACATATATAACAGAGGAATTGTAGAAACATTCATGAATTAAATTTTTTGAATTCTTAACAATATCAATACTACCATAAAATGAAATAGGATCAATATAGCATAATATTTGTTCTCTTTTGACTCTTATTTCCTCATTACTATAGCCTTCAGTATCTTCAACATTTATAATATGCTCTAACGACTTTGCCATTACAATGGTGTCGTCCGTTAGCATTTTATTTAACACTACTTCAAAACCAATAGTATCTTTAAAGAAAACTCCGATTGACTCGCCTGCCTTACAGACATAATCACAATAGTTTTGTTTATCTTCTTCAAATAAGTCTGAAATGGTCGCATAATATGGTTGTTCACCATACAGGATTTTTGAACACGGAATATTATTCTCTACATTTTGTTCATAAACATCTTGATTTTGCCATATAGTGGTAAGCATATCTATATTATATACATCGTTCAAAGCTAGCTCATCAACTTTGGACATGTTTACTATACTTTCCTTTAATATCCCTCTGTATATAAAATATTTTATTTCTACACCATTTATTTTTTGATGAGAAGAAGGTTTTAATATTATATTTACTAAATTATCTGGATTTAAATCTGAATCTTGTATTTTTATTATTCCGTCACAAACAGCGTATGCACAAGGATTTACCGTTGCCGTGTGCATACTCGTAACCCTATACTGTGTTTCCTCGCATCTAGAAACAGGTCCAAACGCCTGTTCCGCCGTCTGTTCCTCTAACAAATCAACATCCGTGAAAAAGTATATATCCGACATTTTAATCTGTTTTAGTAAAAAAAAGAATCTTGTAAATGTAGTTTTTATTCTTTCAAATTGCAATTATGTGAGGAAGAAGTTATTAACAAAGCCAAGTATGTTTTTTTCAGAGACACAAAGGGAGATTGTTTTTACATTTTACTATTTTTATAAATTCAACAACGATGAGGAAGGCAAACAATTCACCGTGTCAATACCAAGAATAAGTACAATTCAAAATATTGGTAATCAACCTATTGACGATAACATAAAAAGAGGCAATGAGAAAGTTTGTCCAAGTTTGTCCAAGCTTGTCCAAGTTTACGGGTTGAGAATGAGGAAACTACACTTACCTTATTTCCCCCGTCACAACACTATCTTTCATCGCTTTATATTCCGTGCCAGTCCATTCTATCGGCTTAAATTCAAGGTGGAACGATTTCCCCGACAGTTTGAAAGAGTCCGTCGTGATGAACAACTGCGAACAATCCTTCGAGTACAGATAGTTTCTATTGTACGTAAGTGAGGTGGCAAGTTGCTGAACTATGAGACTACAGAATTTACTACGCTCTTGGTCGGGTATCTTCGGGTCTATCAGCGGTTCGGGACTGCGGAGCAGTATGCCCACCACGTCGCCCTTCTCGTTGCGAACCCTGTTGATTTCCAACTGTTCCGGCTTCTCCTGCGGTGGCATACCAAGAACGCCTTCCATCATGCAGTCGAACGGGTCGGTGTAGGTCCTGTCAAGGTTATTGTCGCCACTCTTTCTGTACGACACAAGCGAACGTATCTTCGCAAGTTCCGTAACTGTCACCCTGCGTTGAAAGTCCTGCACCGCCTCGGCTGTCTCTCCGTTTGCCGCCGTCTGTCGGTAACTGCCTATCTGCTCGGCAAGGTTCCCGTAACGTGACGTCTGGAACACGTAACGGTGGACTTCACGACGTTCCATGGAGTTGTTAGGCTTGGTGAATTCGTTGTAGAATATCGCCGTGTACAACGTGTTCGGACGAAGACCCTCGACCGTCACCGTGGTTTCCTTGTGCGCGGGACGAATCTTTTTGCCGCCCACTTCCCAACATTCCCAGTTCGTCAAGGCATACTCGTTGTTGTACAGCGACGGATTTCTCAGAACATCCTCCGCCTTCACGCCGTTCGGAACTTTCGCCGTATCGTCGTCGTCCCATTCCACAATGGCACGGGGGATGTACTTCGTCTCCACATGTTCCTCGGGCGGATTCGGGATGTCCTCTTCCTCGCGGGGGTCTTTCACCACGGCGACGAGCCGCCCGTATTGGCTCGGCAGCACGTTGCGGGAACCCTTCTTGTCGTATTCGTCCCAGTCGCGGAACATGTTCTGCACAAATCCATATTTGTAGCGGAGCTTCAGCTCGCAGTCGTTGTAGTACAACGGCTTTGCGTTCAGCAGATTCCCGTCGGCGTTGGGGTACGAACGGCCGTAGTCTATGTAGTCCTTCAACGTGGCCAATGGATAACGCTGCAATATGCTGTTCTCGTCAAACGTCACGGCTGTTTCGTCCGACTGCGTTCCCTGTTCGGACGCCACGGCATGCTCTTTGACATATTTTTCAGTGTCATTCACCGTGACGTCATAATCCTCATGGAAATACCCTACAGGACCGCCTGTCCGGAATCCTATATAATAGGTCTGTAGGGAAGTTGACAATGACGTCCCGTTCGAATATATTTTGTCGGACACATTTACGGTTACCTTGTACGTCGTATATGGACGCCAAATCGGTTGTATCTGGTGTTCCACCGCATCAACCTTTGCCGTGTATGCCGATTCTATCTCGCGTCTTGACGGCAGATTCTTTTCCGCCTCGTAGTCTGCCAATGTCTGCCATTCTATCTCGTACAGACGGAAATCCTCTCCGAAACCGAGCGGTTCCGCTCCTTGCTGCGCGGCGGTCGCATTCTCTATCTCCGCAATCGCCTGTACCAACTCTTCCTCTTTCGCATGGCACGCCACTATCGTGGCCGTCAGACGTGCCTGTTCCGCCTGAAGGGTTCCAAGGTACGACCGTCCCGCACTGCGTAGGTTCGCGTAGTTTGCACTGTATTGCGTCTTTGCGGTTTCCCTGTTGTTCTTGAGCGTTGTCAGGTTCTGTTTATAGATGTTTATCGCTTCCTGTACGCCTTGGTTCTCCGAAACGCTGTTCGCTATCGCTTCCAGACGGCCTATGCATGCGCCCTCGGCTGTCGGCTCGTTTGTCGGCAGTTCCAGACAGCATTCGTTTATCAGCCCCTGCGCCTCGCTTATGAGCTGGTCTATCGCCGACTTCGCCTGTTCCGCCTGTGTGCGGGTCGCCGTCTGCGACGCAAGTTCTGTCTGCATGTCCTGTACTTTGGTGGTGACAGAAACGGAATCCATCTCCCGCAGGGATTCATATTGGCCGACCAAGGTCATGATTTCCGCAACCATCGCTTCCCTCGTCGTCGTATAGTCGCCCTCGTACAGGCGTTGCTTCATCGTCTGTATCTGTTTTCGGAGTTCCTCACGGGCGGTCTTTGGCACGGTTATCTTCACCGTGTCGATGCAGTCATCGCTTTCGTATTCCACTGGCTGCAGGAAGTCGCTTCCCTGTCTTACCACGGGGGCGCTCCACACGGTCGTGCCTTTCCCGTTGTCGTCGTAGGTGGTCTTCCCGAACGTGAATGTCACAGCCCCTGCACACGACGCATGAAGTTTCACATGTCTTGCAGGCGACGAGAACCTCAACGTCAGGACGGTGTCTTCTTTCGCCTCAAGGCACTTCGCCACGTCGTGGTATTCGTCGGAAACCGTTGCTATCTGTGCCGTTCCCTTCACAAGATAGCCGACTGCCTGACCGGACTTTGTCCTGCTGTTCAGGACTCCGCTGGCTTTCGTCCTGCCTGTGATTTTACCCGAAAAGTCCGCTTTCGACCAGTACGTGCCCGTGCCTATGCAGTACAGTGTCCTGCCCGTTATGCCGTATCGCTCGGGGCGTACCCATTCCTTCAGTCCCTTGTCCATGTACGTGAACGGCGAGACGGCAAGTAGGCGGATGGTGTCGTATATACCCGCGGCTGCCAACTGCCAGTGGCCTATCTCTTTCGGGAAATCGTTGCCGACCGTCTCCGCGGCGGCTTTGTACGGATGGTACTCCGTCCAGTTATTCTCGTCGTTGCTGCATTCTATCTTGATGCTGTCCAGCGAATATGTGTGGCGCACATGGCGTTTGTTCGGATTCGGCGGTATGCAGTCCGTGTAGCCGTCGGCTTCCGCAACGCCACCCAGAATCGACATCGACGACTTCGGATTCAGAGGTTTCAGGAACTTTATGTCTATGTAGCTGTCCATCGGAATCAACGGATATGTAAGTGATTCGCTCCCTTCAACGCAACATACCTTGAACAGCTCGTTCGACATCATGTTGCGGGCAACCACGCCGCTGTCAGGGGCAAGCAACGGTATTGCACTCGTATCGAGGCTGGTCTTGTTCTCCCATCTGAAGTCCACCGTGAACGACTTGCTTACGCGTCGCCGTAATATTTTTATGCCCACGCTCAGACCAACCGAGCCTTCTATCAGCAACGGCCGTACCGCCTCTATGCACAGACCCGCGTCGAAGCCGAGGTCGAAACCGAACTTGAAGATGCTTACACCGCATCTTCCGCCGACGGCACCGAAGCCCGACATCTGCGGCTTCTCGAAACTGATGGCGCCGCCTGCCGACATGTATGCGTCAACGTATGCCTTCAACGCTCCATTGAGATACTTCTGGTCGAACGACAGGCGGGTCGTCACCTCCGTGCGGATTCCCTTCGCCGACAGCATCAGATACGCCTCGGAGCGGAACAGTCTCACAAACTCCGCGGTTATCGGCTTCGTGTCCGAACCTATGTTTATCTTCCAGCCCTTCGGATTCGAGAAGTAGTACCCGAGTTCCGCGTCGCCGTCTATCTTCAGAAGGTTCCCCGTGTCCTCGGGGATTTTCATGTGCGCCCCGAAGCCCGCTTCCACGCTCTCGTTGCTTATCGCTATGAACGCGTAGAACGGCGGCTCGTTCGTGTCGTCGAACCCCACACGTTTGCCCATGATGCGGGCCTTGCCCTCTATCAGGAACACGTTCGGAAGGCTCAGCAGAAGCAACACCCTGCTCGAGAACGTCCTACCGCCGTCGTTCGCCGTCGCCAGCAGCATGCCCACGCCCGCCGAAAACGCCTTGTCCGAGTTCTGCGTCTGTGTCGGGAACGAAAACTTGTCAAGTGAGATTCCACGTTGTTTGGCTTGGTAGTAGTCGTACCACGTCGCTTCCTCGGAAACGCCCGCGGCCGCCTTCGACGTGTTGTAGCGGCGGCCAAGTATCCCGCTGAAGCCGTATATCCCGAGTCCCGTCGCACCGACCAGTATCGGGTTCGACAGCGACAGTCCCGCCTCTATTATCCATGCCGGCACGTCGGGGGTGTACTTCATTCCTATGGTCGCGTCCAGATGTATCTTCGGCAGCGTGAGCGATATGCCGCCGCCATATACTTTTGCGTCCATTACCTCCGTTTTTGATATTTTCAGTTTTTCGTCCGTAACCGACAGCCAGCCCTTTATTATTGCCGTCGCCTGCTCCGGTGTGGCGTTCCCCGGGATTGTTATGTCTATGCCTATGCTCTCTATTGATATGAAACTGTCGTGTCCCTTGCCGTCGCACTGGTAGCAGTATTTTATGCCCGTGCCCCTTGCGTCCACGCCGCCTGGGTTTACGTTCACGCCGCCGTCGAAGCCCCAGTATTTGTACTTCACGGTTTGACCGCCCATCTTCCGTTCCGTCGAACCGTGGAGTATCGACGTCACCATTATGCGGGCGGGACCGACTTGGATGCCCGTGCCTTCCTTCAACGCTATGCCGCCGCCCTCTATCTCCGTCTTTCCGTCGCCCCATATCCTCAGGTTCTCCACTTCTATGTCGCCCGACAGCAGCTTGCCGATGACCGAGTCCTCGAAACTCAGCGTCCCGCCCGTGCCGAGGTAGAACTCGCCGTCCAACCTGCCTATCGACAGTTTCTTCACCGTCAATGTGAAGAAGTTGAAACTGTTGAGGAACCTCAACGTGAGGCCTTCGGGTTTTGATGCCGTTATGTCGAACTCCCCGTTCCCAAGTATGTTGATTGTTATGTCTATCACGTCGCCTTCACCGACAAGGTTATCGGGCAGGGTCAGATGTCCCCTGATGTCGCTTTGGGTTATCGAGTTCTGAAGGAACGTCACGCTGAAGCTGTCCAACGCAAGCTCCCAGTTCCCGAACGTGCAGTGCAGCAGTGGGCTGTCGTATCCTTCTTCCTTTGCTTCCAGTCCAATCGTCCCCGATATGCCGCCCGTGCCTATCAGCATGTCGCGACCCACTATCTTGGCGGTTGAGTTGTCTCCGATAGCCCATCCGTCGGGAAGACCTATTTCCGCTTCACCAACATACACACCTACAAAGTCTGGCGGATAGCCCGCGGCGGTCGCTTCCGATATGTTCTCGCTGCGGCTGAAGTCTATCTTCGCATTGTCAAACGACAGCGTGAATCCCGTGTTGGCAATCTGCGACTTTGTGAAACTGAGGTTTGACTGCTGGGCGAAGTTCAGTCCCGTCTCGCTGTCGAAACTCAGGCTTCCCGCCGTGAAACGCAACTGGCTTGCTTCTCCTTCTATCACCTTGCCGTTTTCGTCTATCGGCTTCAGCCACTTCCGTGGAAACTCCAACGCCAAGGTTAGGTCATATATTGTTATTTGAAAATATGGCAACAAAAGTTTCTTTATATCATCTATTGGAGATAAATCCAGTTCTTCAACGAATAAAGAATTCAGACGCATAAAGACATCATTTTTGTCTGTGCTATCAGAAATAAAAACCTCGAATATAATCCGTAAAAGCGAGTAGGAAGACAATTGAGGATGACTGGATATTTCTGAGATAAGACTTGTTATATCTTGCGATATATCGCCAACATCCTGAATTGTTATTACAGGATTTAGAGAATAATATTCATTTATCGTATTAGCAAGTGTTTGTATTTTAAAATCTGGCGTATAATTATATATCAGCCGTTCCAAAAGTGTTTCATCAGAAACAGACAAGTATTCCTTTAATATCGGAAACAATTCCTGCGGGCTTAACAACACATTCTTTATGGTAACATTGCGTTTATATAACTTTTGCAATAAACTTCCATAGACAATCCGAACATTGAAATCTGTATATTTATCAGATTCTGATGATGCGTTCAAAACCAATTTGCAATTCCCGTTTAGCAAGTCTTTAGATATTGCTGTTTTTGTTCTGATACAAGCTCGAATCACATCGTAATTGCCTGACTCGTTGGTATTACATTTGTAACTTCTCAGGTATAACTTATCCAAGAATTCATTTATGAAAGACAACTCACATGGCAGTTTCTCTGTATTGATATATGAACTGAGCGGTGGAAAATAGTTTGTACTTGGCATATGGTCCTCCTTTTTTTAAAATTCAATCTTCGGCAATGTTATCTTCACGGGAACTTTTTTCCCGTCAATCTCGTATGGAGTAACGTTCGGCAAAGTTTTGAATGCGTTACCGATTGCTTGTAATTCTTTTGTCATTGTAGCAATATAAAAATCCTTATAGCCCGAAGCAAAATTTAATTTGACCCTTGTTATTTCATCGTCAATAAAGTTGCTTCGTTCAACATAAACAATTTCTCCTTCTTCGTTTATAATAACATTCAGCGTTACGGATTTTCCCATCAACGACTGCGGTTTGTTAATCTTTCCACGCACGTTGTCAATCATTGTCATATATTCTTTTTCTCGTTGATTGTCAATTATATTCATATCGAATATTTTTTTTGAAAAATCGAACGCTCCGATTTGTACGCCTTGTGAAAAAATGAATATAGAGTCTTTCGTATTGACAGGCTCGTCTTTAAAAGGAGATTTTGCCGGGGTGTATTTTATGTTTTTTACTGCTTCCATGACTTCGCTTGCCGAAGAACTACAGACATCCGTAGTATCAGTATCTATTGAAATATTATACACGTTTCCTTTTTTGGAGACTAAATACTTTATGAGAAAAAGTTTGTTCCATACGCTGTCATAGACCGGAGTAGTCGGCAAGACACAAATTTGGGACACTGATTCGGAAACAACATTGTTCTCCTTTATTTTTGCACTATTTCTTCCTAAATTGTAATAAATTGTATCATAAAATGAATTTTTATAACACCAATCTAAGTTGTTATTATGACTTCTTGGAACTAATTCACGATATGGCCATTTCTGTTCCCACCTCTTATCTTGAATCTCTTTTTTTATATGCTCTTTGAACTCATATTTTTCTGATGAGGATTGGTATGGTTTAAAGTCATCCTTATACGTCCGTAGAAACTCTTGCTTAGACTTCCCGTTTATTGACGTAATCCTATACTTAAACGACGAAGTGGGCAAAAACAACACGTGTGGTATGTAATAAAACTCAACAGGACTTTCCTTGTCTCCGTTACTTACTTTATATTCATTCGTTCCTTTCCTGCGTATCACATATTTTGTGTCGTAGGTGACATTTTCACTCCATGGTAATCCATGTGGATACACCAAAGGTCTGTTCAATTCAGAGAGACCAATGGGAAGGACTTCCTTGCGACCATATAATAAATCACTTCCATAACCGAACAAAGAGTTTGAAATCTGTCTTTGAATCAATGATTCATTGGGTATATGCTGTATTAAAAAAGAATAATCACATATATTTTTGTAGATGTTGAAATTATATTGTGCGTAGTTGTCGTCGCAAGACTTGCACCATCGGAATATCCGCATCCAATAATATTTATAGAGTTGAACGGTTTCACCTTTGCGTATTCCTAAATATTCGTAAGAAAACAAATAATCAACCCAACTGCTTTCGTACATGGCTGGACTACGTGTTTCATCCACAACGTCTATGACATCAGTATCTTCCCAATCTCCTACATCCATATTGCGCCAATGAAAAGCGAGATAATATATGTCCTTTGTCTCCCCATATTTAGGTAAGTCACTAATAGGAATCGTTTTATACGGCTTTACTAAAATAGATATTGCAAATTCGGCGTGCCACAGAAACAACACGGTGTACCTGCAACTTACTTTTTGAGGCGTATGGATAGTTGGAGCAAGGTCCTTGTATAAATATGTTTCAAAATTTGGAAATACTTTCGCTATCGAAACGGTAGTATCAACCGCTAACTGAACTGTGTACAATTTGTCATATTCATCAACCATCAAAACTCCACTTCTTTGCCTGTGTGCAAGAGACGTAAGAGCAAGGTTTAGCAATAATATGAAAAGAATGATTTTTTTCATAGATTAAAAACATTAGGATTAACAAATTTAGAAGTATCATATAATAGTTGCTCTAAATCTAATACAGAAGTAACAACAGCAACAGGCACGCTGTCTTTCGACAGCAATGTTGACACCGATGGCAGAAATGTTTGGTCGTTCATATTGTTCACTATTTTATTAGTTTTATCGAAGATTATATTTTATATAGTTTGCACTATTCCTTATATAACATAGTTGATCTTATCAACTTAAAATAAACATAAAAAACAAAAAATATAATTATTGCATATATGAATCCATATATCGAATACTCTCCGTTTATTTTTCCCCACATAAACGGAGAGTATGTATATAAGTACTCACGACCTCCTTCTTCAATATATAATACATCTTCCTTAAATAATAATACCATAAGCCAAGATGAAAACGGATAAACTCCGCTCAAAATGATATTTGGGACATCATTACTAATCGAAAATATTTTATAAATACCTATTAGAGGCACTGGCATATTCAGTGAAACTAACAATTTGAAAAAAATAAATTCTATATGCGATTGAAACTTAAAATCAAAAGTTTTCGATATATATATTGAGAAAAACCAAATACAAAAAACTATATAAAATGCTGTGTAAATATATCCTGTCGCATATAACATACCTTTTATGTCTATGGCAATAATTACGATTATGCCCAAATACAACATAAAACAAATAAGAATATAGAAACAATATTGTTGGATAATTTTTATCATATCTATATAGTACTTCCCTTTTTTGGACAGTTAAATTTTAATTTATAGAGTATTTTAGAAAGAAGAAGTTCGTTTGTAAGAGCCCCGTTTTTCTGAAAACGCCCATAATTTTCTTTCTACAAATATATACAAATTCCTTAAGCCACATACTTAGAATAAAATATTTCATCGGGACACTTGAAATCAAGACTCTGATGGGGGCGACAGGCATTGTAAAAGTGAATATAGTTCTTTATTCCTTGATACAGTTCTTTCCAGTCCTCGTAGGATGCAAGGCGGACGCATCAGAGTCAAAATCCAAGATGCCGACTGTTCGGCCACGGCATACAATTTCACCATCACCACCGCCGACTGGTATCCGAACGCCTACCGAAAACTCATCGGTTACCGCTAACGCTCCAATTGTACAATTTCTATATATAGGAGAACACTCTCCACAAGAAAGGCTCGCCATCCGACGAGCCTTTTTCATTACAAATTATTCAATAATGGGTTTGGATTATTTAATTTACAGAATTAAATTTGTGGCAAAACAGTTAAAAATGAAAAATATTCTTTGCATAATTATTTCACTGATTTTTACTGCATTTGTTGGCAATGCAGAAGTGATTCTCCCCAATATTATTGGTTCTAATATGGTGTTGCAACAAAACTCTAATGCAAGGGTTTGGGGTACTGCAACCCAAAACGCAAAAATTGAAATTTCATTATCGTGGAGCAATACCAAAATCTCAACTGTTGCGGACAAAGACGGAAAGTTTTTCTGCGAACTACCAACCCCCAACGCTTCTTTTGAAGCCCAAACCATTGTATTTAAAGATTTGTCTGATAAAAAATCTGTTACGCTATCCAATATACTAATTGGAGAAGTTTGGTTGGCATCGGGGCAATCTAACATGCAAATGCCCCTTAAAGGGTTTCCTGGCAGTTGTGTGGAAGATGGTTTTGAAGAAATTGCATTTTCGGCTCGCGAACAAAACAATGTTAGATTTTTTACCGTTCCGTTGCGACATTCCTACCAATTAGAAGAAGACATTGACGCACAATGGACAATACCATCTGCTCAGGTTGCCACAGAGTATTCTGCTGTAGCGTGGCATTTTGCCAAAAACCTTTCTCACGCATTAGGCGTACCTGTTGGAATAGTTTCGGCAGCGTATGGAGGTACTCGTGTAGAATCGTGGATGAGCAAACAACTACTTGAAGCGCACGGTTTTAGTACTAAAAAGGAAGATATAGATAATGTGGAATGGGAATATGAAAAAATTCTCTTGCCTTATAATGCAATGTTTCATCCGATTAGAAACTATACGTATAAAGGAATTATTTGGTATCAAGGCGAAAGCAATGTTGGTCGTCCCAACTTTATACCTTTGATGAAAGATATGGTAAAACTCTGGCGTTCTGAAATTTCGCTTGGAAACATTCCGTTTTATATGGTAGAAATTGCACCGTATAAATATGGCGAAGAAAATGCTGCGGCCTATCTTAGAGAGATGCAATTTAAGTTATCGCAAGAAATTGAAAATTCGGGACTTGTGAGCACATGCGACCTTGTTCTTCCACAAGAGATGTATAACATTCATCCACGTCAAAAAAAGCCAGTTGGCCAACGTCTTGCTTGGTTGGCTCTTAATCGTACATACGGTAAAGATATGTTTATGTACACTGGACCTACTTACAAGGAATTGATTATCGAAGGTAACCAGGCATTTGTCGGGTTTGACAATTTGCAAATGGGAATCTGTTCCAACTATATGATTGAAGGATTTGAAATTGCTGGCGACGACCACGTTTTCTATCAAGCCGACAGCGTTTGGTTGCGTTGGCAGACAAACCATGTGGTGGTAAGTAGCAAAAAAGTTTCAAAACCAGTTGCCGTACGATATTGTTTCAAAGATTTTGCACACGGAACATTATATGGAGGAGGTTTTTTACCTGCATATCCGTTTAGAACCGACGACTGGGAATAATAGTATCAAAAAGTTATTTCCCGCAATTTTCCCCACGCACGGCCAATCTGCTTAAACTCCGAAAAAGATAGTTGGAGGTCTTT
>JAEEGF012463485.1_pt1 | contig 14678 bp, 7 predicted proteins | sample 9134171 | NCBI WGS metagenome assembly JAEEGF01 (sample SAMN16246542, study PRJNA631951) | gut metagenome | biome: gut microbiome; feature: rumen; material: AP-attached | host: Bos | place: Iran: Karaj | collected 2018-10
AGATGAAGGTCAGCACCGACCTCAAGGGTGAGACCCTGAAGTCGGCAGTCGAGTGCAGCGTAAGTCCAGACTCCACGGCTGTGATGGATAATTTTGCCTCACACTCGACAGTCGAGAAAGCGGTGTCAAAGTCGGAACGGCAGACAGTCCGCGGGTGCAATGCTCCAAAGGTTCTTCCGTGGGTACATATCGCCATTTCAAACGCCAAGTCGTTGTTCACAGACATGTATCATGGAATCAAGGAGGAGTTTCTTCAAGAATACTTGAATGAATTCTGCTACAAATTCAACCGTAAATATCTCGGTGACAGGATGTTCGACCGGTTGGCTATCGCTGTCGTTTCGTATAAGCCTACGTTTGAGCACAAATTATATAACGGAAGGGCGAATTGCGTATAATCATATTTTTTTTATTTTTGTATCATTGAAGTGTTTCAGAATTGTTAGTAAAATGTAATCTATGAATTTTCAAGAATTGCAAGAAGCCAAACAGACGTTTAGAATCCATAGCTTGGAAAAAGAATTCAAGGACGTTTGTAAATGTCGGGAAAAATTTGTGCGTCGATTCAATCCTGACAAAATAAAATCAATGTCTATTGATGAATATGTGATAGGACGGCAAAATAAAGAAAGTTTTTGCTATATCATAGAGCGCACATTGGATAAACTTGGGCGAATTACAGGAGTGTCTTCTGGGAAGTTTGGGGTCTGGTATTCGCCAGAAGAACACTCTTATAATTTTAGGTCTAAATTTGGTACAAATTATAAAGAAGCTTTCAATAATATTAAGAAATCGATTTTGGAACTTCTTGAGGCTGGTAAAAAACACGATTGTGATGCTATTGTTGAAAATCCACTACACTCGTTCTTAAAGGGTAAAATATTGTCTGTGTATTATCCAGAAGACTATCTGAATATTTTTTCAGAACCACATCTTGATTATTATTTGACTTTTTTTAATCTAGATACCAAGGATTTGAAAAAATCTAATGTGCTATACAAGAGAGAGGCTTTGCTGGACTTTAAAAATATGGACAAGGATATGAGAACGTGGTCTGTCAATATGTTTGCAGTATTCTTGTGGTCTCATTATCCCAAAACTCCATTGAATCCTAGAGAAGTCGCGGTCAAACAAAAAGAAAAAGAACTCGAGTTCCCAACCATTGATTCTTATTCTTTTGTCGATATGCATCTGTTAAAAGAAAAACAATCATTTTGCAGTAAAACGCATACGGATAAATCGTTACCAGATTATGAGAAAGAGGCAAGAGTATGTAAGAAGTTAGGTGATAGAGGCGAGTATGTTGTGAAATTGGCAGAAGAGGATAGGCTTGTAAAAGAAATGGGGCTTTCAAAATCAAAAGCAAAGAAACTTGTAAAATGGGTTTCGCGTGAAAGTGACTCTTATGGATATGATATAAAATCTGTCAGTAATGATGAGACTGAAAGATTCATTGAAGTGAAGGCAACTAAAGGTAAGGTCGGGAGCTTAGATTTTTATTATACAGAGAATGAATATGAAACTGCAAAAAAATATGGTGAGAATTACTATATTTATGTAGTATTTGAAATTCTCACGCCTAATCCTAAAATATGGGTTGTGAAAAATCCTTTTATGGAAGCAAATCGAATATGTATGACTCCTGTAAAGTACAAAGTTAGATTTTCAGCAGAGTAAATATTAGGGCAAAAGCAAGCCTCGGCTTCATGAGACAATCACGAAGTCGAGGCTTTATTTTTTTACTTCTTCCTAACCGGAATCAGTTTAACCGTGCCATTTAGGCCCGAAGGAACAGGTTGCCAGTAGTCGTATTTCTTGCGAGAATATTTGAGGTCTACGACGTTTATTTCGTTGAATTTGCGCCATTCCTTGCCCTCACGGTCTAGTTGTGCAATGCGGTTGGCTGGCAGATTCGTCACCTCTACCTCGATGGTGTTCGAGCCGCTCTTTAGGAACTTGCCCACGTTCAGACGGTAAGGTACAGCCCATGCGCAGCCCGCGTCGCTGCCGTTTACCTTAACCCTTGCGCTCTCGCGGACGTCGCCAAGGTCAAGAACCCAGTCGTCAGCCTTTATTTCGGGCATTTCGAACGAGATTGAGTACTTACCTGTGCCCATGTTCGTCTTGGCATCGGCATTGTCGATTTCCGTCCACGATTTAGGCTCGTCTATGTCGAAAGTGCCAGCTATCGAAGGCACGCTCTCGACAAACGACAGCTTCCAGCCGTGGTCGAGGCTGATGCTCACAGCACCATCGGCCTGGTAATTCCAGTTGGCAAGCGATACTGACGATGGCTTGTCGAATGTCTGAAGAATCACGCTCTCACCGCTGTGAAGCTGAAGATAAACCTGTGTCTTGCCGTCCTTCTCGCGCACCAGAGCCTTTCCGCTTTCGCCCGTCATTGGGTTGAACAGACACGCCTCGGCTGCCTTCTTTCCCAGCGTAACCCAGCCGTCTACGCCATTCTTCTGCAAAGAAGAGATGAAGTAGTGGCTGCCTGTTGCGTTGCTTCGGCGTATGCAGTGCAGGCCGTTCGTCGTACGCATCTCTTCAGGAGCGATGTTGCAGAGTTTCAGCGTCTTCGGATAGTCCGAGCCGATGATTATTCTGCCTTTGCCAAGGCTGTTTTCGCCCTCCGAGATATCAGGTAGCATTGCTTTAATCTTTTTGAAAGCCGCGCGACGCTTCTCCAGATTTCCGTAGCCCGGAACATCGGTAGGGTAGTTGTCGAGGAACACCACCGTTGCGCCTTGCTTTGCCAGATTCACAAGTTTTTGCAGAATGTCGGTCGGCATAAGGTGAACCGCCGGGATTACTATTGCCTTGTATGCCGCGCCGCCCTTTGTCACGAGCGACTGATTCTTGTACTGAAGCGAGCGAATAAAGTTGTCGCTGATGTAGTCAACGTCGTATCCGCTGTTTATAATCTTGTTTACCGACTCGATGAAGCGTGGCGCGCGGTCCTTCATGTGATGTATGTCGAACATCAGAAGTCTGCCGCTCTGCTCGTTCCACATGTCGTAGACAGGCAGATAAACGAGGAAGTCGTTGTCGGGCTTGCCCCACTGAAGGAACGACTGGCATCGGGTTATGTAGTCGAAGAAGTAAGGAGCGTCGCGCCATATTGTGTTTGTCGGTGACATATCAACCGATGCGTAGAATTTCCAGCCCGGCCACTCGTCTTGCTTTGGAGAGTAGCAGATGCCGTGGAAGAATACATGGTTCACGCCCGAAACGAACATCAGGTCGATGTCGGGCTTACATTGGCTTAGCGATGTGCGGAAATGCTCTGTAAGCCATGTAAAAGTCTCGGAAGAGGTGAACTGCTTGCCCGAGATGTGTGCTCCCGACGATGCATATTTCAGCATGGAGAGGTCGGAGTCGTTCTGTTTCTTGAGCGAGTCCTCGCGCAAGCCCTTTATGTGGAACTGCGAAAGACCGAATCCCTCGCACTCCGGAATGTCTACCGATGCGTATAGGTCGATAAGGTTGGCTGGCGAGCCGTGCGCCTGATTTCGTGTTATCGCGCCGTTCTTGTGTGCCCAGTCTGTCCACGTCTTTGTAAAGTTTGTGAGCAGAAGTTCGCCGAGCGTCTCGCGATAGTCGGCAACGATTCGGCAGGTTATGTCGTTTCTCTTTTCGTCCAGAAATTCAAGGAAGTGGTCTTCGAGCTTGTAGCCTCTGCGCTTTGCAAACTCGTCGAGTAGGGCAGGAGTCCAGTCTGCTCCGTAAACCTCATACGAGTCGTTGAAGAATGTATGCGGATAAGCCGTTCCGTTCTCCTTGAAAGCCTTGTCGAACCGAGCCAGATAACTGTCTACCGAACTCTTGTTAAAGTGGTCGATAACATATCCTTCGCCACCCGGAGCGGCTCTCTTTACCATCTGTCGTGTTTTTCCGACATACAGAACTACGATGTCCCATTTTCCGGCAGGAGCATTCCAACTAAGTTTGCCGTCCTTTGCCTGTGCCGTGATGTTTAGGCTCTTGCCTTTCTGATAAGCCATCACGCGGCTCAGATACGCGCCTTTTTCCTGCTTCTTGTTCTGGATTGTGATGTCGAGCGAGACGTTCTTTCCGCCGTCCACGCTGTACTGTTGAAAGATTGCCATCGTGGCGGCTTGTTCCAACTTCACCTCAGGACCGCCGAAAGGCCAGCCCGTGCCTGTTGCCATGTCAATCTCAACGCCGTCATTCTTGCCGATTGACTGCGTTTCCTTCAGCATATCCATCCATTTTGCCGACAGATACGGAATGTTGTTGGCATCGTTGTTCTTGACACCGTAGATTGGCGTAATTTCCAGACCGCCTATTCCTGCTTTCGAATAGAGGTCGATGTTGTAGCGCAGATTCTCCTTGTCTACTGCGCTGCCCAGCCACCACCAGCGTGCAGCCGGCTTAGCCTCGGGCAGAGCCTTTGGCCACGACTGAGCCTGAGATTGCAGGCTGATAAACGATAGGGCAAATATTGATAAATGTTTGATGTTCATAAAGTTTGTTTTAATGTGATTTTAGTTTCCGTCGGGCTTCTGAACGTCGATGAACGGACTGTTGTTCCATTTGAAGGTCGAAACGTCATCAGGCTGTGCCGGATTGAACGGCTTGTAGTCCTCGCGCAGATTCTTCAGCAACGGAAGATTAAGTTGCTTCATGCCCTCGATGATACATTTTGCCAGTTCGTACGCGCCGTAAGGGTTGAAGTGCGTGTTGTCTTCCATATCCTTGTCCATGCCTGGGAACGAGCCTTTCTTGTAGTGTACGAATGCTTTTTTAGAGTTCTCCACGCCCATTGTCTCGTAGAAAGTGCGTGTCATGTCGTGCAGTTCTATAACCTGAACATTCTCGCGCTTTGCTACTGCTCGCATTGCGTCTGGATAGTCGCCGTGAGTCTCCTTTATCTTTCCGTTCTTGTCGAAGCTGCGACGCTGCGTTGGAGTTACGAAGATTACGGTTGCACCCTTTGCGCGCGCCATGTCGGTCATCTCTTTCAGATGAGTGCTGAAGTTGTAGTACGCGCCCTTGCCCGGACCTTTCTCCTTCTGGTCGTTATGTCCGAACTCGATGAACACGTAGTCGCCCTTTTTCAGAAGTGAATGAATCTTCTTGAATCTGTTTGCACCGATGAACGACGATGCTCTCTCACCGCTCTCTGCGTAGTTCGCAAAACTTATTCCGTCGTCGAACCATCGGGTAATCATCTGTCCCCAGCTTGCCCAAGGCTCAAAGTCTTGGTCAACCACGGTAGAGTTTCCTATAAGGTAGACTGTCGGAACGTTGTCTATGCGTTCAATCTTCATTTCCGAAACTGCCGGAGCGTCGCCGTTAAACTCGATTGTCAGTTTGTCGTCCCAGTTCAGCTTGTTCTTCTCGCGAGGCTTAATCTTCACCGCGCTTCCGTCCGAAATCTTTGTGTTGCGCTTGTTAACCACGAAAGAGAATTCCTTGAATTCGCCTTTCTTCGTTGTCACGTTCTCTACGAACAGACGGCGCGATTCGGCTCTTACCGATGTGCTTGCCTTTGCCTTCTTGCTTCCGAGGCGAACGGTAACCTTATAGTTTCCGTCGGGAACGTTTACCGAGAAGTAGAACGGCGTTGCTGCCTTTCGCGGAATGTTTATGAAGTCGTATCCGTAGCCTTTTTCAACAGAGAACGAGTCGGCTGCTGTTATGTTCGTAGCCGTCTTGCTCTTCTGCCCGAAGGTGAAGTTAAAACTCTGAGCCTGTGCCTGAATCATGGTACACAGGATGATGGCTGATATAAAAATGCGTTTCATATTTCTTGAAAATAATCACAGATTCATACAACCGTTATGTATGAATCTGCGATTTTCTTGTTTATAAGTTATTTTTTCAGTTTGTAAAGTTCTGTTCCGGCAAGAAGGAAGCAGCCTATGCCGTAGTCCTCAAAGTCAGGGAAGTTGTTGTAGCCAACCGGCTGTCCGTCCTTAGGCTCTTTTCCTGTGCCCTGAACGTATCCCAACATTCCGTTGTCTGGGTGGATACACTCCTTAACCATGTTGTTCCAAGCCTTTTCTATTACTGGCAGATATGTTGCGCGGTCAAGAATACCTGTTCTGATGCCGTATGCCATACCATATATAAATAGCGATGTTCCTGAAACTTCCTTGCCTCCGAAGTTGCTCTCGTCGTGCATACTTACGTTCCAGTATCCGTCGGCGCGCTGACAAGCCTTTATCGCCTTGCTCATTGCCACAAAGTCGTTGATGTAGTCCTTGCGATGAGGCTCGTTTGCCGGAATCTCGTCGAGAACGCGTACAAGTGCCGCGTAAACCCATCCGTTACCGCGTGCCCAATAGCAGTTCTTTCCGTTAGGCTCTTTGTAAGGCGGGTCAAAGTCCTTGTCTCTCCACCACAAGCCTTCCTTGGCGTTATACATGCCGGCCTCGCCCTGCTTGTTGCGTGTGTAGGCATACATATCCCACATCTTGTTCCAGTATTTAGGCTCGTTCAGAGTCTTGCCCAGTTTTGCAAGCACCGGCATACCCATCTGAATGGCATCAATCCACCACCAGTCGCTGTCGTCAGGATTGTTTACAATCATGTCGGCGTTTATTATGGCGTTCTGAATCATCTTCCAGTCGTGAGTAAGGCGATACATATCTATATATGTCTGGCTGCAGCAGTAGTCGTCGGCATCTTTTGTTGTGTTGCCGTTGCGTGGAGTCCACTTGTGCTGCTCGCCCCAGTCGTAGGTATATTTGAAATACGCGTCTCTTGGTTGGATGGCATAGAGAGCCATCAGTCCTTCGTAATACACGGCGCGAGTCCACAGACTGCTTGGTCGCATCTTCTTGACGTATGTAGGGAGTGTAGGGTCGGGATACTTCTTCATAAAGTAGCCGTTCACTTTCTCAACAGAGGCAAGTATCTCCTTCTGCGATGGCAGCTGTGCGAATACAGTCGATGTACTTGTAACTATTCCTGCTACTGCACAAAGAATAACCTTTTTAAGTTCCATAATAAAAGTTTTTTATTTGTTATTAAATCTTATAGTTGGCGCAAAGTTAATAAAATTAGGTTAATAAAAAGGGTGAGTTATTGGTATTTTATATCGTGAATTTGGCACTTAACGTGTCGAAAAAAGCCTTTTTTACTAAAATTAAACTTAAAGTAAACATTTTTTTACTTGTTTTTCCGTAACAATATTTATATTTGCAATGTTACTATTATGAATTTAGTTTTTGGTTTAAACAAGATATCCTGAAAAAGCACAGAGTTGCGTTGGATTTAATATTTGAGAAAAAAGTTTAATAACCTTTAAAACATTAGAAATGAATCTAAAATCCTTTGGTGAAGGAAATTTGTTGTTCGCAGCATTATTCTGCTCGGCGTTTGCGGGCGTTAATGTAAATGCAACGGCAAAATCCGCTCCTGCCATAAGCGCAGAAGAACCTGAAACAGTTTTTAAAGGAACTGTTGTTGACAATTCGGGAAGCCCAATTATTGGTGCTAACATCCTTGTAAAGGGAACAAGTACTGGTACTATCAGCGACTTTAATGGTGACTTCATGATTAAGTGTCGCAAGACCAATTTGCTCGAAATCTCTTACATTGGATACATTACCCAGACAGTTAAGGTTTCGCAGAACATGCAGGTTGTTCTTGTCGAAGACGACCGCGCCCTCGAAGAGGTTGTAGTTGTTGGTTACGGTGTGCAGCGTAAGACCGACGTTACCGGATCTATGGCACGCGTAGGCGAGAAAGAGTTGAAGGCTATGCCAGTAAGCAACGCCCTCGAAGGTATGCAGGGTAGGGCTGCCGGTGTTGATATTACCAACAGCCAGCGTCCGGGTGAAGTCGGTGGAATCAACATTCGTGGTGTCCGCTCTCTTACAGCAAGTTCCGACCCGTTGTATGTTGTTGATGGTATGATTACCTCTAACGACCTTAGTTCTATCAACCCTGCGGATATCGAGTCTGTCGATATCTTGAAGGATGCCTCTGCAACTGCCATCTACGGTTCGCGTGGTGCAAATGGTGTTGTGCTTATCACAACCAAGAAGGGTAAGGAAGGCAAGGTTAGTGTCAGTTATTCTGGTACTGTGAAGTTCGAAACTCTTAGCGATGTTGCCGAATATATGTCGGCTGCCGAGTGGCTCGATTATTCACGTCTGGCTAAATATTCAGCAATAGATAGTAAAACGGGAAAAAGAGGCTATGAATCAGAAATTGGTTCAAATGGTAAGATTATTCCTGTTGAGTCTATAGATAAGAATCTTTATGGAAGTGTTGCTGCTTCTTGGAAGAACATTGAAAAGGCATACGCAAGCGGTTCTTACAATCCTGCATTGGTAGGCGAGTACGACTGGGCTTCTCACGGAAAGAGAACAGGTGTAACTCACGACCATAACATCAATTTCTCTGGTGGTACTGAGAAAATTCAGGCATACGGCTCATTCGGCTATTTGAACCAGAAGAGTGTGCAGCCGGGGCAGGAATATACTCGTTATTCTGCTAAGGTAACGTTCGATGCCGAGCCTCTTCCTTACCTTAAGTTGGGAGCATCTATCAATGGTGCTTACACCGAGCAGGACTACGGTTACAGTTTCACAAAGTCAGTAACCGGTGCTGGTGATTACTACAACGCACTTCGTGGAATGTTGCCTTGGTCTGTTCCGTACGACGAGAATGGCGATTACATCCGTAACCCTAATGCCGATGTAAATATCATCAACCCAATCAACGAACTTGATTTGAACGTAAATCAGCGCAAGAGACTCAATGTTTCGGGTGTTTTCTATGCTGATGTTAACTTCGGCAAGATGTGGAAGCCTCTCGAAGGATTGAGATACCGTGTTCAATTCGGTCCAGAGTTCCGTCAGTATGAGACAGGTACTATGAATAAGTACGGCTCTATCAACTCTGATTATAGCCGTAAGGGTAGTTGGGTTCGTAACCAGGATAGAAACTGGGTACTCGATAACCTTATTTACTATGATAAGGTGTTTGCTGATGTTCATAAGGTAGGTATCACTTTGATGCAGAGTGCAACAAAGAAACATTACGATACTATGTCTATGAGTAACTCTGCTCTAACATCTGATTCAGAACTTTGGTATAACCTTGGAACTCCTGCAGATAACATGAATGCTGGTACAGATTATACTGAATCTCAGATGGCTTCATATATGGCTCGTCTCAACTACTCTTTCATGGACAAGTATTTGCTTACAGCTTCTATCCGCCGAGATGGTTCTTCTGTTCTTTCTGCGGGTCACAAGTGGAATAACTTTGGTTCTATTGCCTTGGGTTGGCGTATCGACCAGGAGGAGTTTATGCAGGATGTTGACTGGGTAAGCCAGCTGAAGCTTCGTGCTGGTTATGGTTCATCTGGTTCTTCTGCTATTAACCCATACGATACAAAGGGTGGACTTCAGGAATTGTACTACCATTGGGGTAATACTTCAGCCTTGGGCTATCTTGGTTCTGATGCTTCAGCAAAGAATCCGAACATGATGGCTAATCAAAATGTAGGTTGGGAGCGTACAACTCAGACAAACATTGGTGTTGACTTTGCTGTATTTAAGAGTAGAATCAGCGGTAGCATCGATTACTATATAAATAAGACTGACGATATCCTTACAGCAATGACGATCCCTTCAATTTCTGGTTATACAACTACAATGGCAAATGTTGCAGCTTCTAAGGGTTGGGGTATTGATGTTCAGTTGAGTGCAATTCCATACCAGGGCAATGGTTTCAGATGGACTACAACTCTAACATGGTCTAAGGATAAGAGTGAGATTACTGAACTTGCAAACGGTGCAACGGAAGATTGGGCTAATAAGTGGTTTGTAGGCGAAGAAATCTTGGTATTTGCAGACTATGTTTATGACGGAATCTGGACAACTGCCGAGGAAGAGTTGGCAAAGAAGTACAACCGTAAGGTTGGACAAATCAAAGTTAAGGATTTGGACGGTGATGGAGATATTGATGCAGATGACCGTTGCAAGTCTATAGGATCAGTTCGCCCATCATGGAGCGGTGGTTGGAACAATACACTTACATATAAGAATTGGGAACTCTCGTTCTTTATTTTCTCTCGTTGGGGATTCACTGTAAATCAGGGTGCTCTTACACTCGACGGTCGTTTCATGCAGCGTAAGATTGACTACTTCGTTCCTGGATATAACGAGAATGCTGAGTACTATCAGCCAGGTATCAACGGTGAGAGCCAGGATCAGTATCAGAGTTGTATGAACTATCAGGATGGTTCTTACATCAAGTTGCGTAACGTATCTCTTGGCTACTCTTTGTCGCCAAAGCAGCTTAATGGTACAGGACTTTCAAACTTGAAGATTTATGCTCAGTTGATGAATCCTTGCACACTTTACAGTAAATGTAAATGGTTGGATACCGACCTCATGAACTACGATAACAATAAAAGAATCCTGGGTTCTACAACTACAATCCGTGGCTTCGTTATCGGTCTTAACATAGGATTCTAATTATTAACATCAGTAAGAAAAAAAGATTATGAAATTAAATAGAATTTTATTCTCGTCTTTGTTCTTGGCTTCGATGGGTTTTGTTGCGACCGGATGTAGCGACAGTTTCCTTGATGAGGATCAGTTGAATGCTAAGAATCTCGAGTACTATAAGTCTGAAGTTGGTATAAACGACCTTATTACAGGTACATATTCAACTCTTGGCTGGAAGTTTAATTACAGCTGGGGCTACGGATTGTACAACATGGGTGTTGACGAATATACCGATGCAAACAACGAGGTTGCTCCAATGAATGGTTATTCAACCCTTATCTCTACAGAAGGAACTTATATTCCTGGCTTGGCAGACAATATGTATAACCGTATTGAAGCAACGAACAGAGCCATTGAAAATATACCTTTGTATTATCCAAAGACTTTGGACACTTATAATACACGTTTAGGAGAGGCTTACTTCTTCCGTGCATATTGCTATTTTGAGCTCGTTAAGACATACGGAGCTGTGCATTTGAAGTTGAAGCCAACAGAGTCTGATAAGGAGACTTACTTCCCAAGAAATACAGAGGATGAGTGCTTTGCACAGATTATAAGCGACTTTACCGAGGCGTACAATTTGTTGCCAGTAAAGGCTGAGGCTCAAGGACGTGTTACTAAGTACGCTGCTGCACACTTTCTTGCAAAGGCTAAGCTTACACGCGCAAGCGAACTTTATTCAAGCTGGAATTCTTCTTATATAAGTTCAGACTTGAACGATGTTATCAAACTTACAAAGGAGGTTATTGCAGCTCATCCTCTATGTGCTGATTTCGCTTCTTTGTGGAACTATACTAAGCCAGATGATGCCAACGAGAGTGTCTCTGAAATCGTTTTGGCTGCCCAGTTCACTCTTGATGAGGCAACACAGGGACGTTTCGGTAACCAGGCACACTTGGCATTTCCTGCCGTTTATCAGGATATGGCTGGAACAAAGCGTGATATTTCGGGCGACCGTGAGTTCTGCTACTTGCGTACAACAAACTACACTCTCGATGTGTACGACCGTGTAAACGACTCTCGTTTCTGGAAGACATTCATTACTTGCTACGGCTGTAATGATACAAAGGGTGCTCCAACTTATGAAGCAGGACAGGCTTCTTATCTGCCTGCTGGCGTAAGTGTTGGCGACAAGAGATTTGTTGGTGGCGAAGTTGGTATTAAGTATATCGTAAACGATGCTGGCGACACAGAATACAAGAATCTTGGTACAGAGGGTCAGGTTACACGCAATGGCGTAATGCAGGCTCCTCACACATTCGTCCGCTACTTTGCAGGTGAGGAACAGGATTGGGTAAGTGGTCATGGAAATTATGGCAACTACGCTCAGAAGAAGCGTTTTGTAGCAAACGGTAAGCATCGTGATGGTGCTCGTAACGCTATTGCTTCTCAGTTTGGAACTCGCGACGCTATCGTTGCACGTTCTGCCGAGGATGTATTGATGTGTGCCGAGGCATACGCTCGCAAGAAAGAGTACGCCAAGGTTGTTGAGATGATTAACATGCTTCGTGAGCGTGCCGGATATGCCGAGGGCGAGGACCGTTCTATCCATGTTGACGGTGGTGCTGCTTATGTAAACAACACAGCTTGTGCAGGCAAGGGTGGCGGTTATAGTGCAGATGGTGCTATCTACACAACTGCTAACACTTACTATGAGTCAAACAAGATTGAAGAAGTGACAACAGAGTCAACAAAGAACAATCTGCTTTTGAACGATGTAAATGACATTCTTAATTCCGAAATCGATAATAGAATTTTCGCTGCACTTAAAGCAACGGGCGGCGAAATGTTCAAGGGAGACGAAGAGTATCAGAAGGTTATGAACTTCATCCTTAACGAGCGTACTCGCGAGCTTACAGGTGAGTACACACGTTGGGAGGACTTGGCACGCCAGCGTCAGCTTGAGGTAAGACACAAGGCATTTAACGATGCAGGCGTTCGTGGTCAGGGTACATTTAACCCTAAGATTCATTACTATCGTCCAATTCCACAGGGATTGCTCGATGCCTTGACTGACGAAAGCGGAAAGTCTTTGAGCTCAGATGCAAAGGCTGCATATCAGAATCCAGGATATTAATATTTTTTAATTCATAGAGACTGTTCATGTTTTATTAGCAGGCGCGCACTGGGGAGTGCGTGCCTGTTTTTTTCACTCTCTTTTTCTTTTCTCATCTCGAATCTACCTTCTTGCTACCCCCTTGCTATCCCCTTGCTACCTCCTTGCTACCCCCTTGCTACCTTCTTGCTACCTTCTTGTTACCTTCTTCCTACCTTCTTCCTACTATCTTGTTACATACTTCCTTCTGGCTTCCTTGAACATACCCTTAATGTTGCTTCATTGTACCTTGGACGTACCTTGGACGTACCTTCCCCGTACCTTCCCCGTACCTTGGACGTACCTTGCCACTATTTTGTATTTACCAAAAGGATAAATCCATTATAAATTGTTCTTTATTATACCATGACGTTCAGCCGAATTTGCAATTCGGCTGTGAAAAAAGTCGGGAATTTGCAATTCCCACCACTGAAAAAAAGTTGTGCTAAGCCGAGGGGATGCAAGAGTTTCCACCGCAGAAAAAGTCGTTATGTTGTAGGTAACATTTTGTCGCTTTGCGACAATGGGAGTTGCAAACTCCCGTTTAGTGATGCTGCCGAATTCGGAAATTCGGCAGAACTAAGAGGGGGCAAAGCTACCGAATTCTTGCGTCCCTTCGGTAGCAAGCGATCATAGGTCGAACGCGGAATTTTGACAGAGCGAAACCCGAAGGCATCCCGAAGAAATCTCACAACAGGCATTAGCAGACGCTGAAGGCGTCTCCGCTCAGTAACCGTAGGTCGGAACGACCTGCGGGATAGGACACCATCAACGGCAAGCACTCTGAAGGAGTGCCCCATCAGTTGCAATGGGCGACCGCTTTCAGGGTCGGTGATATTCGTGTCTTTTCAGTCCGCAGATCCTACGGATGCTGCGGTTACTGAGAGGTGACGCTTTCAGCGTCATTCCGAAGTAGCGTATGATTTGTGTTTTGCATTTGCCATTGAATAAAGAATTTTCGACCTACTCATCACCTGCCTTTGATATACTTTTGATATAGCCAACATATAGCCAACATATAGGCTACATATAGGCTACATATAGGCTACATATAGCTTGCATATACCTTCCATATACCTTGCCTATACCTTGCCGCTATTTTGTATTTACCAAAAGAATAAATCCATCATAAATTGTTCCTTATTACACCATGACGTTCAGCCGAATTTGCAATTCGGCTGAGAAAAAAGTCGGGAATTTGTAATTCCCACCGCTGAAAAAAGTTGTGCTAAGCCGAGGGAATGCAAGAGTATCCACCGCAGAAAAAGTCGTTATGTTGTGCATAACATTTTGTCGCTTTGCGACAATGGGAGTTACAAACTCCCGTTTCTTGATGCTGCCGAATTCGGAAATTCGGCAGAACTAAGGGGGGACAAAGCTGCCGAATTCTTGCGTCCCGGTGCAAACGACCATAGGTCGAGTGCGGAATTTCGGCAGAACTAAGATTGTTTTTTCAACTTTCAAGTTTAAAAATTGTCAATTGTCAACTGTGAATTGTGAATTGTTTATTATATTTGTAGCACAATTTCATTAACTATAATTAAAACAAATACTAACAAAAAATCATGAGAAGAGAAGCATTCAAGATGTTCCTGAAGCCGGGCTTCGAGGACGAGTATCAGAAACGCCATGCAGCCATCTGGCCAGAGTTGAAGAAAATGCTGTCGGACGGCGGTGTTCGCAACTATTCGATTTACTGGGACAAGGATACAAACATACTTTTCGCTTATCAGGAGATAGAAGGTGAGGAATCGTCGCAAGACATGGGCGCAAACCCAGTTGTGCAGAAGTGGTGGGACTATATGGCAGACATTATGGAGGTGAACGAAGATAATTCTCCGGTAACTATCCCATTGTCAGAAAGATTTCACATGGATTGATAGAAATTAGTGTTTTTTTAGTATCTTTGCCTGCGTATATATCTTATAATTACTAACTGTATCGAAAGGCAAGGATGCTAAAAAAACTTTTATCAGTATTACTGATTACTTTTACGACTGTTGGTGCTACGGCACAAGTGCAGTCATCTGATTATTACCGTTTTAAACAATATTCAACCCCCGACGGATTGCCAAACAACA
>JAEEGF011004644.1_pt1 | contig 14677 bp, 9 predicted proteins | sample 9134171 | NCBI WGS metagenome assembly JAEEGF01 (sample SAMN16246542, study PRJNA631951) | gut metagenome | biome: gut microbiome; feature: rumen; material: AP-attached | host: Bos | place: Iran: Karaj | collected 2018-10
CGATGCCCGCCGCAACGCCTGCCTGGAAGTGCTTTCCGACGTGCTCGTCGGCGCATTCTTCAAGGCGGTGAAGACCGAGGCCGAGGCCATGGAGCAGATCGAGAACGACGACTGGGATACCTTCGTGGTGGATTTCTACACCGAGGGTGTTTCCGCGAGCGATTTCGTGAAGTGCGCGAACAACTACCCGGGTTCGATTCTCGTGGCCATCAACATGGCGCCGCTCACGCTCCCGGATGAGCGCGACCCGGCCAAGACCGAACTCCTGCGCCGCCTGTTCGATATGGAAAAGCCGACAGTCCAGTTGCACGGCTAAACCAGATATTTTCGTGAGATTTAAAGTGGGTCGGCATTTTGCCGGCCCACTTTTATATGAGGTTATCGCTCCGAAGGAGCCCATGCACTAACACGCTAGATTGCTGTTTAATACATACTTGGCGTGTTTGTGCGTGTTGGGAGGGTCTTAGGGAGGGGCCGCCCATAGCGCCCCTCCCTAGTCTCACAACCTTCCTGGTGTCGGGTTGCCCAGGCTCCAGTTCTCGGGATTCTCGCGGTCATCCCACGCGCCGATGTTCAGCTGCGAACTGCGGGCAACCGTTGCCGACGAACTGTTCAGGGGCACTGCGGTGAGGTGCAGACTGTCCACCTTCCCGTAATACACGGAATCGAGCACGTCGCCATCACAGTGAAACACGATGGAGGCTGCCGTCGAAGTATTCGACTTGTTAAACTGCGGCATCTTCTCCACTAGCCGGAACTCCTCGGGCACCACCTCGCTGGAATCGCTCCCGATAGCAAGCGCCATGCGGGGAGGCAGTTCCACCGGGCGGATCGCGGCAGATTCCTTGAGGGCAGATGTCTTCCCGATAAAACAATCCTCGATGAGCAGAGTATCGTTGCTCCCGTTGTAGACCTCGATGAAATCGTAGGCGGTGGAATCGTTTTTTGAATTCACGAGGAATTCACTTATCACGATATCGCCCTCTTTTGCCATCCTGCGGGTGGCAGGGAGCGCGAGCGGAATCTGGAGTTCCACGTCGTCCGCTACCTGCAGGGCGATTTTCGTCTTGGCCCGGAGGGAATTGATCGAGAGCTCCGGTACCGGAGTGTTCTCGTCTATACGGAGCGTGTCTTCCATGCTGTAGATTTCCACGCCGGAAGAATCCCGCAGGGAGAGCGTAACCGCATAGTCGAGCCCGAGCGCAAGCATCTCGCTCTTGAAGGTGGCGTTCAGGCCCGAGGTTTCCATCGGGTAGGTGAACGTGGCCTGCGATGATGCGAGCGTGAGTGTGCCCGAGGCGATACCCGCCGGATTGCCGAACCCGAGGGGGATTTCCACGTACACGAAGCCGACGAGGGCGTGCATCGGGATAGATACATCCACGGTGCTGCCGGCCTCGAGCTTCATCTCGATTTCTCCCTTCTGCATCAGCGCCCCGTTTGCGTAGAGCATCGCCCTGAACTTCCAGTGGTCATGCGGGAAAAGGTCCAGGTCGAAGCGTGCGTCCTTCGCGCCTGCCGTGAGGTGGAGCGAATCCGCGCCAACGCATTCCACGACGATGCTGTCCATCAGCGGCACTTCGACGTGGGTGACGCGGAGCGCCACGCTTGCGGTTTTCCCTTCGAGCGAACCTGTCGGTGCACCTTCGGGCGATTCGGAACCGCAGTTCCAGAACGGGACTGCGCACAGGGCCATGGCGAGCGTGCACACGGCCTTCTTGATCATTTTGGTAGGACTCATAAAACCTCCTGTGTTGGGTGGTCCTACCCTTAAAACGGTTTAAAACGGAAAATGAGCCAAATCGTCGAAAAAATTTTTTGGAGCAATAAAAAACGCCCCTTTACGGGCGTTTAATCAGCAGTTGATCGATATGATTAATCGCCGACGCAGTTTAAAACCAACGAACTCAGTTTAAAACCAACGAACTCAGTTAAAACCGGCGAATTAATACTGGCCTACAGTTTCAGTTTCGCCTTCCCGCCGGCAACGCGCTGGTTCTGCAGCTTTTCTGCGCAGGCCTTGTCTTGCCTGAGTATCTTCACGAGGGCGCTCGGGCTTATGCCGAACGCCTGTGCCGCAGCCTTCGTGTCTCCGTTCTTGGTCGCCATGATGTCGAACACGTGTGCCACGAACAGCGGGAACAGAGCGTTGCTCGTCTGAATGTGCCCGTTGCTCCCGGGGAAGGGAATTTCTGCCGCGGGTGGCGTTTCACGCACGTTCAGGGCGATAGCCATCTGCATGCGGTGCAGCGCGTGGGTCTTATTTTCCTTCGCGCTCCTCGCTTCGCAGGATTTGATTTCTAAATTGTACTGCGGAAGGTTCAGCTGGACTCCGGTATTGGTCTTGTTGCGGTGTTGCCCGCCCGGGCCAGACCCCTGGAAACCCTTCTGGGTGCAGGCGGCGAGCAGCTGGTCCAATGTCATTCTGAGGTAGGTATCGCGATGCATGACCTGAAAAATAAAATAGTTGTGGCGCTTGTGGCTCTGCTTGCGCTTGGTTTTGTCGCCTGTGCGGGCACGTCCGAAAATTCCGGAGCCAAGGATGCGGCCTCGGGCTCGAACGAGGTTTCGGCCCAGGTGAAGGATGCCCTGTACGAGGGCCAGCAGCAGGACAAGCAGGCCCTGCTCGAAATCATGTTCAACAACTTTATCGCCGCCGTGCGCGAGGGTGCCCCCGCCGATACCCTTTACGCCTTCCTGACCGATACTTCGGAATACTGGCTCGATACGCTCGAGAACCATGCTCGTACCTACAATGCAGAGGCGATTGACACGTGCCAGTTCTACGAGGCCTATTCCATTATCCTCTACCGCCTTTACGAGCGCGAACACCTGTGGGCCACCGACGAGGACCGCATGCTGTTCATGATGCTCAGCAAGAGCGGAATGTTCGACAGGCTCACCAACTTGCCGCTTGGCCCCATGAAGGTGAAAAACGATCGCGGGAGCATCGGTCTTGCCAAGAGCCCCGAGGTGCCCATCATGATTTTCGAGTGGGACGACAAGGAATGGAAACTCAACTTGCCCGAAACGATTCCGCTTATCACGAAGGGCATTGAATCCATCGCGGTCAAGAAGAACTGGACGGCAAGGAAACTCGCGCTCTATTGGATAGAGAAGGAATACCGCATGACTTATTCCCGCCTCGACGAGAGCCTGCTTGAGCCTATCGGATTCTAGATGCGTATCGTTTTTCTTTTATTGCTGGCCGCCATATGCGCGCACGCCGCTCCGGCAAAACTGGTGGGCGCGGTCGATTCGAAGGCGGAATTCAGCGGGAACCGCCTCTTTGCGGTTCTCGATTCCGTGGGTGGCCCCGGAACCTGGATGGAATGGGACGTGAACGGTATCCGCGACCCCTCCGTGATGGGCGTGCTGGACCCTCTGCTCAAGTCAAGCAACAAGCCGAAGATGGTGTGGGTGCTTTCGGAACGCAAGTTGCCGCTCCTGTGCGCGCTGCTCCCGAAGGGGGCGGGCGAGGTGCTGGTGTTCTACGAGCTTAAAGCCCTCGATGCCAAGCCCGTGCCGCTCGAGATGAACCGCGTGCTGAATCCCGAAGTGGTGTTCCGCGACTACCGGCAGGTGAGCGCGTCCGAGTTTGTGCATCTGGACAGGCCGAGCCTGAAGGTCTCGGCGAACGACAAGTACATCCGCTTCAGCTATTCCAAGCCCGATGCGACCCCGCTCCGCTTTGACAGCGATTTCGAGAAGAAGACGACCGTCGAGAAGAAAAACGAGATAAACAACTATCGTGCGTTTTTCGAGTACGAGTACGCCCTGATGCTCCGTGCCTTCGTGCAGTCCACCCGTGCGCTGTTCAACTGGCAGGCGTGGCACTGGTACATGCCCGCGTTCAACGCGAAGGCCATGATTTCGGATGCCGAACTTATGGCGATTTTCAAGAAGGGCGTGCCCCCGCAGTCCTATACCATATTCCGGACGAAGGCGGTGGGCGGCCAGTGGGTAGAATTCAAGACCAGCGGCAACGGATTTTACGAAATGGTCATCACGAACCCGTAATCTTTCATGTGCCTATTTTGTATTTTTAGAAAGTGAAGTTTAAGTCGTCCATAATAGCGGTTTTGCTCCTGGCTGTAGCCTCTTTCGCCATGAACGTGGTGGAGGATTCCCGCTCGCGCTTTGTTGCCGATGACGAGGTGCTCGATGCCTCGGTTTACGGGTGTATCGACGAGCTGGGCGAGGCGGTTCCGGGTAGCCGTTTTGCTCCCGAGAATTCGACGTTCGCCGATTCGAGTGATGTTCCTTACCGTACTTATCGAGTGGCTATCCCTGCGGGAGCAAGGCCCCGGGTGTCCGTTTCCGTCAAGAAGACCATCCCGCTGGGGGCATCTTACTGCGAGGGCGCTGCCCTCAAGTTTTCGCCGGTAAGGGCATCTGCCCCGTTCTTGAAGGACGGCCTCTGGATGGTGGACGTGAGCGTGCCCCTGTACGAGCGCTCCGGCAATTCGGTGAGGCTGCGCAAGAACTTCCGCCTGGAGGTGGATTTCTCCACGACGGGCTCGGGCGTAAATCCCGGCAAGCGCGCTCTCGCGCGGGTCGTAAACATGCAGGGGGCTGCCCGTTTCGGCGTGTCGCAGAATGTGTTCCGCAAGTCGCTCCGGCGTACTGCATCGGTCGGTCCTTCCGACGTGCATTTCCTTGCGCGCTTCCTTGTGGGCGACAAGGATGTGGCAACCCACAGCGAAGACGGCCTCTATGCGGTGGATTACAGGACAATCCACAACGCCCTCCCGTACACGATGCAGGATAGCCTGAACGGCATTCCTGTCGAAAAGCTCAGGCTGTATGGTGCATCTGCCGATACCCTGCCTGCAGTAGTTCCTGGTTCTCGCGATGTCGCTCCCGCGCACCTCTTTGAAATTCCCATAGAAATCCGTGACCACTCCAAGCGCGGTTCGGGGCCTGCCAACGGAACGTTCGATGATGGCGATACAATCGTGTTTGTCGGTTATGGCACGTCGATATGGAAACTTGAAGATAGCGTCTACTACCATTCCGTTTCGCCGTATTCGTTCTACCAGTATTTCCAGCTGGGGTGGAATGGCTCGGGCGATGCGCTGCGCCTCTCGAAGACTCTCCCCGCGTACAAGGGCTCTGCGAAGGATGTTCCGCTGATGCGTTACGTGCGTGCTGAAAAGGATGTGCGGCTTCGCGACACGTATTACGGCAAGGGAATCGAGTGGGATGAATCTTCGGGCAAGGAATGGTTCTGGCACTGGAACTGCCGTCTGGATACTGCAGTCAAGTCCGATATCGGGATGGCGCATGTTTCTAGCCTTCCGGGCCGCATTGAAGGCGGCAAGACTCTTTTGCAGGTCTCGTATTTCCCGCACCGCTCCACCTGGGATTCGTTCGTGGAGCGCGAAATGGACCAGATTCCGAGCGTGATGCTTTCGACATCGAGCATGCTGGAACGCATGAAGGAAATCCGCTACAATTTCTCTGTCAACGGGGAAACCTATTCCGATGCGGATATGAAGCTTGTCGCCTACGGGACCATGCAGGTGGCGGGTGTCCCGCTCGAGGATTCTGGCAACAGGTTCCAGCTGACGATGCTCCCGAACTCGAGGCAGTACGACCGCTTTGACGGCTATACGATTGCTTACCAGTGGAACCCGGTGGTCGACAGTGCGGAATGGTACCTGCCGGGCCGCGTATCTGGCCTGATTCGCCTCCCGGTTCCAAGTGGAGTGAGCCTGCTCAAGTTCCGCAACATGCAACCTGTGGGCGTGCTTGCGAGCGAGGGCGGCTATGCGCTCGATAGCGTGAGTGCGTCCGAAGACGTGAGGTACCTTGCCTACAGGAACGGCACGTACAGGACCGCTGTTCGCGTGGAGGGCCTGACCGAAGAATCGAATGACCTTCTTTTCGATGTCGCGAAAATCAACTCGAAGACGGAATACCTCATAATTTCTGCACCTGAGTTTATCGAAGGCGCTGTTGCCCTGGGCCGATTCCGTTCGGAAGGGAAGGCTATAGCCTCGTATGCGACGACTGTAGTGAATGCCGAGGATATTTACCGCCACTATACGGGCGGTTCTGCATCGCCGGTTGCCCTAAGGAACTACATCTCCTACGCGCATTCCGTGTGCCCCGATCTCCGGTACGTGCTGCTTGTCGGTACGGGCCATTTCGACTATCGCGGAATCAAGGAAAAGCTGGGCAAGAACTACATGCCGCCTTTCGAGATGGAAGATAACGTCACAGAGGATTTCTTTGCTGTGCTCGATTCGGGCGAGATGGTGCGTACCGGTTTCTACGACCTGGACTTGGCTGTCGGGCGACTCCCGATAAGCACTCCCGTTGAATTTTCCGCGTATCTCGAGAAGGCGAAGGACTACGATATGGTGGGCCGGTTCGACCATTCCGAATGGCGCAATACATTGCTCTTGACTGCGGACGATGCGAAGAACGGTACGGGGGTCGACAGGACCGGGCACACCACGTTGCAGGAAGGGCTTTCCCGTTCCATCGATTCGCTCGCGAAAAAACTCAACTACCACTGGAGCCAAAAGAAGGTTTACCTGCTTGACTACAAGGAAGATGCCGCGGGCCAGAAGAAGGCCGCCACCGAAGATTTGCTGAACGTGCTGAACCAGGGCGCCCTGATGACGACGTATTTCGGGCACGGTTCCAAGACGGACTGGGCAGCAGAAGGCCTGCTCAAGCCCAGCTACCTCTCCAGAATTTCGAATACGGGCCGCTACACGATTCTCAATTCGTTCTCCTGCATCGTGGGGCGTTTCGACGAGGGTATCAAGCGCTCGCTTTCCGAGGAATTCGTTGTTGCGAAATCGGCGGGCTCCATTGCCTCGGTGGGCGCTGCTCGTGAGACGTTTGCGACAAACAACGAAAAGTTCGGTAAGAACTTCGTGTTCAACCTGCTCCGTAACGACGGCATTACGATAGGCGAGGCCTTTATGCGGGCTAAAAATACGAATGCGGAACAGTTGACCTCATTGAACAATGCAAGCCTGTACAGACAACGTTATAATAACGAGCACTATGTGCTTATCGGCGAGCCCGTGATAAAAATACTGAGCAACGGGTTCAAGGTAACGCTCGACCAGAAAATCGATACGCTCAAGGCGCTTGACAAGGTAAAACTTTCCGGTTCCGTTTCGGGAATGGATAATGGCGTGATAGAACTTTCCATGCGCGAAAGCCGCCGGAACAAGAACCTGTTCCTTGGTGACCCCGAGCATCCGGAGGATTCTCTCGAAGTGGTGTACGATGGCACGCTGGTGTATTCCGAGAAGGTGCCGGTAACGGGAGGCCGCTACGAGACGGAATTCATAACCCCGCGCAAGATTTCGTTTGGCGATACGGCGGTGGAACTCACTGCATGGGCGTATTCCAGCGACGAACGCGCTATCGGGCGTTACAGGGCGGGCGGCATTACCATCTCCGGTTTCTCTGCGTATGCGGATTCCATACAGGATACCGTCCCTCCGACAATTTCTATCCAGAACTGCTTTGCGAAGGGTTCGGAAAACTCGTATGCCGACGGGCAGACGGTGCGCCTGCAGTCTCCCGCATGCCTGCAGGTGATTATCGAAGATTCTACGGCGCTTGATTTCCGCGAATATGCAGATGAGGGTATATCGCTCGAGGTCGAGGGAATCGAATATCCCTACCATCCGTACCCGTATCTGGAACAGTCCTCGAAGCGGGCGGTAGTTCACAAGTCGTTCACTGCGGAATCGTACCCGGAGGGGAAATACACCTTCAGGGTCCGTGCCCTTGACGTGCTGGGCAATACTGCCGTGAAGACGCTGAACCTTGAAATTACAGAAGATCTCAAGTCCGGCCTTGCCGACGTGTTCAACGTCCCGAATCCGGTGGGCAAGAAGGGAACCACGTTCTACTTCAAGAATCTTGCGGTGGGGCGTGAATCTACGGTAAATATCTTTATCTACAATCAGCATGGCCGTTTGGTGAAGGTCATCAAGGATGCCGTTTCGGGCGTGACGCACTGGGACGGCCGCGATAATCACGGAAGGCTTCTCGCCAACGGGCTTTATCATTATGTTGTGCGTAACGAGGTCTCGGCGACTGCAGATTTGAAGTCCAAGACGTGGACCAAGAAACAGAAACTATTAATATCGAGGTGATTGATGGATTTGCGTGAAAAACCGGGCAAGGTACAGAACTTTTTGGAACTGATGCTCCGCATCCGCCTTATTGCGGTAGTGGTCATGGTCATTGTGACGGTAACTGTACTTGCAAAGTCGTGGGATTTTCTTGTCGGACTCCCGATAGCCGCTTCCGAGGGGCTTGGCATGTGGCTTGCCGGTATTGATAATGTCCAAGGTTTTTGGGCGTCTTCGCAGTACCTTGCAGTTGCAGCACTTGCGGGCTTAGTTATGTTTATCGTTTTTGGCGGGGCCCGTGCCGGTATCGCTTCGGTTGTTTCTGCCGCACTCCTGGGCGGTGCGCTCATGGTGATGGGCGGTAGCGAGGATCTTGCCCTCCCGATGTATGGAATTCTCGCACTTGTCTCGCTCCTGATGCTCCTGTTTGCGAAGTTGTCCGTAGCCTGCGTGCTGTTCCCGTTTGCGCTCGCATGGCTTTTCCTGTGCGCGATACTGACCGCCATCCCGTGGCCAGCGGAAGAGCCCATGAACCTGGTATGGGGCGTGCAGTCGGCATTCGGTTTTGCAAGTGCGATGGCGTTTGCCGTTGTAGCGGGTAAGCATCTCGGGGCGGGCGCTCCGCAGAACGGTGCCATCGTGAAGGCTGCAAAGCAGTTGTTTGTGCCCGTGATTGTGGGGGCATTGCTTCTCGAGGCGGCGATAACTGTCGATATGCTCGGGAAGGCGAACGTCATTTACGGCATTCTCAGGTACCTGCTGTTTGTCGTGTGGTTCTTCGTGTTCCTCGTTCCGGTGTCATCCTTTGCACCGTGGGAACGCCTGCGTGCGGGTAGCCGCCGCGTCGAGATGAAGGACAAGAAGAAGTCTTCCAAAAAATAAAGCGCGCTAACGAAGCGCGCCTGCGTAATGTCATGCCCGCATAATGTCATGCCCGCGTAATGTCATGCCCGCGTAGGCGGGCATCTTTTATGCAATATTGAGGCTCTGCTCCCTAATGCACTCGATCTCGTTCTTGAGCTCGATGGCAAGCGCCGCAATCTCTGCGCTCTGGCATTTTGTCCCGAGGGTATTTGCCTCGCGGCCCATCTCCTGAAGGATAAACCCGAGGTTCTTGCCCTGCGCGCCGCCTTTCTTGAGTGCGTCCAGGAACAGCTTGTTGTGGCTGTGGAACCGCGTGATTTCTTCGTGGATGTCGAGCTTGTCTGCCATGATGCAGGCTTCCTGCAGCAGGCGCACGTCGTCGATTTCGCTATCCTTCATCAGGCTGTCGATGCGTTCCTTGAACTTGACCTTCCACGTGTCGATGCGCTGCGGGTCCAGCACTTCGATTTTCGTGAGCACGTCTTCCAGGTGGGCAACGCGCTTTGTGAGGTCGGCCGCGAGATTCGCGCCTTCCTTTTCGCGCATGGCGATAACGCCGTCCAGCGCTTTCGAAAGTTCATTCTTCAGGTGGTTTTCCCAGGCCTCGTTATCGGCTCCCGCATCGGTAAATTGCAGTACTTCGGGGATGGCGAGAATGTGGTCGAGCGTGATTTCGCCTGCGATGCCGTGCTTTGCCTGCAGGGCCTTCGTGATTTCGACGAACTTGCTCACCGCCGCGTCGTTGTAGCACACGGGAATGTTCCCGACGGCGCCCTCGCCGAGCGTGATGGAGAGGTTCACCGAGCCGCGGGTCAGCTTGTCTTTGATTTGGGCCTTGAGGTCGTTTTCGAGGTAGGCGAAGTTTTTAGGAATCTTGCTTGAAATTTCGAGGAAGCGGCTGTTCACGCTGCGCACTTCGATAACGCAGGTGGTTCCGTTCAATGTGGATTCGCTCTTTCCGAATCCGGTCATGGAAATAATCGACATGTCTAAACCTTCGAAATAGTGGCAATCACATGTTCTGCGCCAAAGTTCTTGAGTCCGAATGCGGAAAGGACCTTACTCAGCGTATGGTCACTCTGGAAGTTGATGTTCTCTATCTTGAACCCTTCCTTCTTGCAGAGCGTGTAGAAGTCCTTCACCGTGAGGAGGCGGATGTTCGGCGTGTCGTACCATTCGTACGGCAGTTCCTTGGACTTGGGCATGCGACCGTGGAGCATGAGGCTTCCGCGGGTGGTCCAGTGCCCGAAATTCGGGAACGTGACGATGGCCTTTTTTGCGACGCGCAACAGTTCGTTTAGGAGTGCCACGGGGTCGCGGATTTCCTGGATGGTGCGGTTGATAATCGCGTAGTCGAAGCTCCCGTCCTTCAGGTCCGAGATTCCCTTGTCGTCGAGGTCGCGCTGGATGACCTGCACGTCCTTCTCGAGGCAGTCGAGGATTCCCGTGATGTTCTTCTCGATGCCGAAACCCGTGACGTTCTTCTTCTGGATGAGGAAGTCGAGCAGGTCGCCGCTACCGCAACCGAGGTCGAGCACGTGACTGTCTTCTTTCACGAGTTTGCCGAGCAGCTTGAAGTCGCTCTCTTCGTGGAAAACGGGAACGGCCTGCGTGCCTTGCTGCGGGATAATCTTTGAATCGAGGAAGCGGCCTACGGCCTTGCCGAGTTCGCCCACTTCGATAAGGAACCCGTCGTGCCCGAACTGCGTGTCGAGTTCGAGGCTTGTCACCTTCTTGCCCACGTTCAGGAGTGCGCTCGTGATGCGGCGGCTCTCGTGCGGCGGGAACAGCCAGTCGGTGGAGAGGTTCACGTTCAGCACTTCGGCCTTGATGTCCTTGAAGGCGTTCTCGATGCTGCCGTATTCGGTTTCGAGGTCAAAAGCGTCGGTCGCGTGCGCGATGTGCAGGTAGCTGTTCGCGTCAAAGCGGTCCACGAACTTTTTGCCCTGGTAACGCAGGTAGCTTTCGATAGGCAGGTTCAGGTCGAACGGCGTGGAATACGTGACGGCGTGGCTCTTGTTTTCCTGTGCCTGCGCGCGCTTGAATTTCTGCTCCATGCCGATGGCGCTGAGGTAGGTGATGTGCGCAAGCTTGCGGGCATTCGCGAGGCCCACGTCGGGTTTTGCGACACCTTCACCGTAGAAGTCGCCGTTGTTGTAGTTCGGGTCCTGCGTAATCACGTCGCGGGCCACGACTTCGAATCCGAGCGCCTGGCTCGAGAAGCGCGGCGAACTTGCGATAATCACGATTCGTTTCACCTGCTCGGGGTAGTAGATGGCCCACTTCATCGCCTGGAAGCCGCCCATCGAGCCGCCCATGACGCAGTAGAATTCCTTGATGCCGAGCCCGTCGGCGAGTTCCTTCTGGGCGTGCACCATGTCGCCGATGGTAATGGTGGGGAATGTGCTGCCGTAGGGCTTGCCCGTGCGCGGGTTCACGCTTGCGGGGCCCGTAGTGCCCTTGCACCCGCCCAAAATGTTGCTGCAGACCACAAAGAAGCGGTCCGTGTCGATTGCCTTGCCGGGGCCGATGAGTTCGTCCCACCAGCCGGGCTTCTTGTCGCTTTCGGTGTACCAGCCGGCGGCGTGTGCGTCGGCGGTCAAGGGCGAGCACACCCAAACCGCGTTGTCGGCGGCGGCGTTCAGCTTGCCGTAAGTCTCGTAACGGATGTTGAGCGCGGGGAGCGTCTTTCCGTTTTCCAGCACAAAACCGGCCTCGCCATAGTCCTTGACGAAGTCCTTCGGCTCAACGGGGCCGATGCTGGATTTATGCAAATATTCACTCATATGCATAAATATAGTAAAAGCGGCTTTTATTTTTGGATAGTTTTTGGGGCTTACCCCAGTATTTTCCTTGCAATCCGCTGGATTTTGGCGCGGAGGCCCTTGTCGCTTGCCTTGTGGTAGGGCGGGTAGAAGAACTGCATGGGGTCGAAAACGCCCTGGTGCATCACGTTCCTTTCGTGGCTGAACGTCTTGAACCCGTAAATCCCGTGGTAATTGCCGGTGCCGCTCATGCCCACGCCCCCGAAGGGTAGCGAGAGGTTCTCGATTTGCAAAATGCAATGGTTCACGCAGGTGGAACCCGAGGTGGTTTCGCGCAGCACGCGGTCAATCGCCTTCTTGTTGCGCCCGAAGGTGTAAAGCGCAAGCGGTTTCGGGCGGCTTTGCACGAACGAGATTGCCTCTTCGAGCGAATCGCAGGCGATAATCGGGAGGATGGGCCCGAAGATTTCGCTCTGCATGATGTCCATTTCGGGCGTGACGCCGGTAAGCACTGTCGCGGGCGTGTACCTGCCGGCAATGTCGCAGAATTCCGCCCCGCCGGTAACGGCCTTCGCGCCTTTCGCAACAGCATCTTCCAAGAGCGCCTTGTGGCGTTCGACGGCGTGCGGTTCCACAATGTGCACGAAGTTTTCGTTTTTCTTGCGTGCGTCTTCCGTGTCGCCGTACATCTTCTTTATGTTGTCTGCAATCGCATCGGCGAGCGGTTGCACAAGACTGCGCGGGCAAAGCATATAGTCCGGCGCAATGCAGGTCTGGCCTGCGTTCAGGCATTTGCCCCAAGCGATTTTCTTGGCGGCATCTGCAATCTTCGTGCTATCGAGGACGATTACGGGCGATTTGCCGCCAAGTTCAAGCGTGACGCCCGCGTGGACCTTTGCGGCGCATTCCGCGACGTGCGCGCCGACCTTCGGGCTCCCGGTAAAGAACACGTGGTCAAAGGGGAGGGCGAGCAGTTTGTCGCCGATTTCCGCTCCGGATCCTTGCACGACGGCGACTTCGTCTCTCTCGAACAGGCCTGCGACAAGTGATTCGAGGAACGCGGCTACATGCGGAGTCTTGTGGCTTGGTTTCGCGATGACGACGTTACCTGCGGCAATGGCCGCAGCGATGGGGGAGATGAACAGCAGGAAGGGGTAGTTCCAGGGAGCCATGATGAGCACGCGGCCCTTCGGTTCGAAATGGCTCACGCTCTGGTTTAGAGGGAACAGCCAACTCCAGCGTCCGGGCTTGTCTTCCATCCAGTCGGGGAGGCGTGCAATTGCGTCGTCGATTTCTGCAAGTGCAGGGAAAATTTCGCAGAGCCAGGCTTCGGGCTGCGGCTTGTGGAAGTCTTCCCACACGGCGTCGTAGAATTCCTGCTGGCGGTCTACAATCGCCTTGCGGAGAGCCTTCAACTTCGCAATGCGCTCTTTTGCGGTCGTGTTTGCGACCGCCCAACGCTGTTTGCCCTGTGCCTCGAAAAGGCTGTTCAATTCTTCGACTGTCATTCCACACTCCACATTCCACACCGCGGCGTAGCCGCTTACCCGACGGAATGTTCGAGCTTCAGCGTCAGCAGTTGCCTTGCTTCGGTCGCGAATTCGCCCGGGAGTTCCTTGAACACGTCCTTGCAGAAACCGCCCACCATCGCCTGAATGGCATCTTCGCGCTTGATGCCGCGGCTCTCGAAGTAGAAAAGCTGGTCTTCGCTGATGCGGCTCGTGGTGGCTTCGTGCTCTGTGGTGGAGCTTGCGTTTGCGACCGTGATGTAGGGGAACGTGTGGGCCGCGCTCTTTGTGCCCACGAGCATGCTATCGCATTGCGTGTAGTTGCGTGCGCCCGTGGCCGACTTGCGGATGCTCACTTCGCCGCGGTAGGCGTTGCTAGAATAGTCCGCGCTGATACCCTTGCTGATAATCGTGCTCTTGGTGTTCTTGCCGATGTGGATCATCTTGGTGCCGGTATCGGCCTGCATGTGCCCGTTGGTGAGGGCCACGCTGTAGAATTCCCCGACAGAGTTGTCGCCCAGAAGCACGCAGCTCGGGTACTTCCACGTGATGGCGGAACCCGTCTCGACCTGCGTCCAGCTGATGCGGCTGTTCTTGCCCGCACACTTGCCGCGCTTCGTGACGAAGTTGTACACGCCGCCGGCGCCCGTCTCGCGGTTGCCCGCGTACCAGTTCTGCACGGTGGAATACTTGATGCTGGCGTTATCTTTCGCCACGAGTTCCACGATGGCGCTGTGCAATTGCTTGCTGCTGTATTCGGGCGCCGTGCAGCCTTCCAGGTAACTCACGCTGGCGCCTTCGTCGGCGATAATCAGGGTGCGCTCGAACTGGCCTGCTTCCTTGTTGTTGATGCGGAAGTAGGTGGAAAGGTCCATCGGGCACTTGACTCCGGGCGGAATGTACACGAAGCTTCCGTCACCGAAAACGGCGCTGTTCAAAGCCGCAAAATAGTTGTCGCCTGCGGGCACGACCGAGCCCAGGTATTCCTCGATGAGTTCGGGGTATTCCTTGATGGCGTCGCTGATACTGCAGAACAAAATGCCCATTTCCATGAGCTTTCGCTTGTGGCTGGTGTAAATGCTCACCGAATCAAAGACCGCGTCCACGGCCACGTTGGCAAGTCGTTTCTGTTCGTCCAGCGGAATGCCGAGCTTTTCGAAGGTCGCGAGCAACTCCGGGTCCACGTCTTCAATCTTTTCGTGGCTCTTCTTGGTCTTCGGGGCGGAGTAGTAGACGATGTCCTGCAGGTCGACCGGAGCAAAATTCAGTTCGCCCCAGTTCGGCTGCTTCATGGTCTTGAGCTTCTCGTAAGCCTTCAGTCGGAAATCAAGCATGAACTGCGGTTCGCCGCGGAGCTTCGATGCCCTGCGGTTGATATCTTCGTTCAGGCCTTTCTCGCAGGCCTCGTTCTCGATCTCTGTGACAA
>JAEEGF012271029.1_pt1 | contig 14677 bp, 11 predicted proteins | sample 9134171 | NCBI WGS metagenome assembly JAEEGF01 (sample SAMN16246542, study PRJNA631951) | gut metagenome | biome: gut microbiome; feature: rumen; material: AP-attached | host: Bos | place: Iran: Karaj | collected 2018-10
ATCAACCGACACCATTGCTGTGATGGCCGACAACTCTCCCTATCGCGAGGATGATGGCTCACTGCTGTTCCGTCCTGCGGGCCATGGTGCACTCATTGAGAACCTCAATGACCGTGAGGCTGACGTGATTTTCGTTAAAAATATCGACAATGTAGTTCCATCGGCACTGCGTCATGACACCACGCGATATAAAAAGGTAATTGCTGGTTACCTAGTTCAAATCCAGGCACATGTGGCCCACTTCATGCAACAACTTGAGGGAGATTGTTCTCATGAACAGTTACTCAAAATACTTGAGTTTGTCGAGAAGTACTTATTCACCGTCTCGCCCAAGACAGGCGATATGGATGACTCACAACTATCCGAATACTTGCGCAGCAAGCTCAACCGCCCCATTCGCGTGTGCGGTATGGTGAAAAATGAAGGTGAGCCCGGAGGCGGTCCCTATCTGGCTTACAACCGTGACGGCAGCTATTCGTTGCAAATTCTGGAGGCGGCTCAAATCAATTCAGAAGACCCTGCTTCAGTTGAGTTAATGAAGAGTGGCACACACTTCAACCCCGTTGACTTGGTATGCTATATCAAGGACTACAAGGGAAACAAGTTTGACCTGCGGAAGTTTGTTGACCCTGACACGGGACTCATCAGCGAGAAATCTAAGGGTGGCGTAGCCATCAAGGCTCTTGAGTTGCCTGGCTTGTGGAATGGTTCGATGAGCGACTGGAACACCATTTTTGTCGAAGTACCCATTGAAACCTTCAACCCGGTGAAAACCGTTAATGACTTGCTTCGCCCTCAACATCAATAAATTTGAGCTATGCGAAATTTGTTCCTAGCCTTGTTACTGACTCTCCTGCTGGCGGTGCCTGCAGTGGCCCAGGAAGTGAAAGAAATAGACCAGATCCAGTTCAAACAACTGGTGGGTGTTGTTGATGGCAACAACTGGACCACCACAGCTCAGCGGCCATGCGTGGTTGACTTTAATGCCGACTGGTGTGGCCCATGCCGCCGCTTGGCACCGGTTTTACGGGAACTGGCACGTGAGCGCACCGATGTGGACTTCTATAGCGTCAATGTCGACGACAACAAGGAGCTGGCTGAGGCAATGCGCATCAGCAGCATTCCCATGTTGCTCATCGTCCCTGTCAATGGCGATCCACAAGCGATTGTCGGGCTCTATCCCAAGGACGAGATTGTCAGGGTTATAGACTATGTGGTGAATGGTAAAGCCAAAGAAGAATGAAAAAGTATCTGATCTTGCTTTGTGCCGTTGTTCTTTCGCTAGCGGCGTACAGCCAGGACTTCACCAAGATTGACGACTTGCGGTTTGTCGATGCGATGCAGTTCAGGATGATCAACTATGCCTTTGAGAAGACGCTTGACACTCGAATCCCCCGCTATCTGGAGGATAGTGTACGTACCGAGCTGAAAGAGCGTGCCCGTCACACATCAGGCAAGGCATTCCGTTTCCGCACCGACTCGCGTGCCGTGGCAGTGCGATACCAGTTGCTCTACAATGCCCACATGATGCACATGGCCGACACGGGCATTAAGGGTACCTGTCTTTACATATGGGATGAGGACACCAAGTCATGGCAGTTTGTTAATGGCAATCGCCCGAACTCCAATAAGGAAGACACTATTCAGAGAAAGGTCTATGTTGACCGTTTAGATGGCAAGATGCATGAGTATATGCTCTATTTGCCTCTATACGACGGTGTTCGTTGGCTTGAGGTTGGGGTTGACAGTACGGCGACGATAACTCAACCTGTGCTGAACAGTCCCCGCCAGGGCAAGAAGTTTATCTTCTATGGCACGAGTATCTTGCATGGTGGCTGTGCCAGTCAGCCTGGCATGGTGGCAACCAGTATCATCCAGCGCGACCTGGACATCGAGTGTGTCAACATAGGCATTAGCGGTGAAGGAAAGATGGATTACTGCATGGCTCGTGCCATGGCGACTATACCCGATGTAGCGGCGTTCATCCTCGACCCCATCCCCAACTGCACACAAATGATGTGCGACACGCTCACCTATGAGTTTGTCAACATCCTGCGCCGAGCACGTCCTGATGTGCCCATCGTCATGGTCGAGGGCCAGATGTATAGCTACGCTAAGTATAGCGGTTTCTTCGGCAAATACTTGCCGCAAAAGAACTATGAGTTCCACAAGAACTATCTCAAGTTGCGTGCCGAGAACCCCAAGAACCTCTACTATGTAGACTGCAAAAACCTGTATGGCCCCAACAACGACGGCACCGTCGATGGCATCCATCTGACCGACCTAGGTTTCTACTACTATGCCCAGAAGCTGGAGCCGATTCTCAAGGCAATTCTCGCAGGCAAGAAGGTGCCCAACCAGAAAGAAGTGAACAAACCCTATCCCCCAATTAAAGATCCAGTCACATTCTAAAATTAATGAGCGATAAACAGTACATATTGTCACTCATTGCCGAGGGCGAGCACGAGCATCAAGACTTTAAATACCAAATCAGTGATGCCCGCAAGATTGCGCGTAGCATCTCGGCCTTTGCCAACCATGGCGGTGGCCATTTGCTCATTGGCGTGAAGGATAATGGTGCTATCGTGGGAATTAGTAGTGACGAAGAAATGTACATGATCGACCAGGCGGCACAAATGTATTGTCAACCCTCTCAGCCAGTTCAGTTCACGCTCTACCGTATAGAGGGGAAAAGTGTGCTCAAGGTCGACATCGCCGAGACACTTGACAAACCCGTCAAGGCTCCTGACGAACACGGCAAATGGAAAGCCTATTACCGTGTGGCTGATGAAAATGTGCTGGCAAGTGCCATGCATGTGCGGCTCATGGAGCGTGACTGTGTTGACGAGGCTCCTGTCGTGGTTAATTACAGCGAGCGTGAGCAGAGGTTGCTTGACTACTTGCAGAGTCATGGCGGCATCACAGTGAGTGGCTTTTCGCGGTTGGCACATTGCTCGCGTTCAGCTGCTGAACATACGGTGCTCAACCTGTGTGAGATTGGTGTTGTCTCGCTCGAATACCATAATGGACAATGTTTAATAACTAAAACTTAAATAATTAACTTACAAAAAACTTAAACCAAATGAAACATCTGTTGATTGCTGCTCTGGCAATGAGCCTTGCGTTCAATGCCATGGCCGACGACAAGGTCGTCATCCCCGATAGTACGGGATTCAAGTTTACAGACACTAAGATTGTCAAGACTACTCCGGTCAAGGACCAGAACAAGTCGGGAACATGCTGGTGCTACTCGACCAACACCTTCTTTGAGAGCGAGATTCTGCGCAAGACAGGTAAGGAAGTACACCTGAGCGAGGGCTTCGTAGTCTATCACTGCTATTTAGACAAGGCCATCAAGTACATCCGCATGGATGGTACCGTTAACTTTGCCGAGGGTGGTGCTGCTGATGACGTGAACTACGTATGGGAGAACTACGGCATGGTTCCAAACGAGGTTTATACTGGCATGACCTATGGCGATAAGAAGTTCAACACCGCCGAGCTGACCGCTAACCTCAGTGGATATGCCAACGTAATCAACCAGCGCAAGCTCAAAAAACTCACTCCCGCCTGGATTGACGGTTTTAAGGGTATCCTTGACGCCTATATGGGCAAGTTGCCCGAGTCGTTCACATGGGAAGGAAAGACCTACACCCCGCAGAGCTATGCCGCCTCGTTGCCCATCAAGATGGATGACTACATCGGCATCTCGTCGTTCACTCACCATCCTTTCTACAAGCCCTTCGTGCTTGAGGTGGCCGACAACTGGTTGTGGTACAACTATCAGAATGTACCCATGGAAGAACTCCTCGAGATTGTCAACTATGCCATTGACCATGGCTACACAGTCGCTTGGGGTGCCGACGTAAGCGAGAAGGGAATGAAGTGGCGCAAGGGTTACGCCATTCTTCCTGACGTGAAAGACACACCCGACCTGAAGGGCAGCGACATGGATCGTTGGACTCAACTCAGCGACCAGGACCGCGAGGCCGAGAAGTGGGAGATTAAAGGCCCCATGAAGGAGATCAAGGTTACGCAGGAGTTGCGTCAAGAGTGGTTCGACACCAAGGAGACTACCGATGACCATGGTATGGTCATCATGGGTAAGGCCGTAGACCAGGAGGGCAACCGCTATTTCAAGGTTCAAAATAGTTGGGACACCAACCAACTGTACCATGGCTTCTTCTATGTGAGTGAGGCATTCTTCCTGGGCAAGACCCTCGACATCATGGTTAACAAAGAGGCTATTCCCACCTACATCGCCAAGAAGATGGGCCTTAAATAAGTCATAAGGGCGCTGATACGCTTATAAATTTCAGGGGTCAGTAGTTTTGTATGCTACTGACCCCTGACTATTTGATACCTGAATCGCTAGCGTCCTAAATAGCGGCAGATAGTGTCCGTAAATGGGCGCCAATAACGCTTGGCCTTTATCTCGCCTACACCAAACATCACCGAGAACTCAGCAAAGGTGGTAGGCTTTTCCTGTGCCATGACAGTGAGTACTTTGTCGCTGAAGATGAGATAGGGTGCAATGCCTTGTGCACGGGCCAGAGCGAGCCGTGTAAGGCGCAACTCTTCGAATAGTTCTTTGTCGACATGGGGCAGATCGGATAGGATAGTTGCCTGTTGCGGTTTCTTGGATGAACGCATCTCAGTTTTGTTTCGCTGATACCTGGAGAACTCTACATGCGCATCTCCCTTAAGGATTTGTCGGCCATAATCAGTAATCTTGAGATGGTTGTTCTCCTCATATGCGACATAAAACAATCCCATCTGTAGCATTTGCAACATATATGCGTTCCACTCGCCGAAGGTCAAGTCGCGCCCTACCCCGTAAGTCCGCAGCTTGTGGTAGCCCGATTGCGTGAGTTCGGGCTTGCTGGCTCCCTTGAGAATATCGACAATCATGCTGACGCCTTCTCGCTCCTTGACACGCACAATGGCACTCAAAGCCTTCTGTGCCAGGATAGTGCCATCGATGCGTTCTGGTGGATTGGCGCACACATCACAGCGATGGCAATCGTGGTCAAATTGCTCATCAAAGTAGCTGAGCAAGATGCGCCTACGGCACACAGTAGCCTCACAGAACTGCTGCATGCGTTGAAGTTTCTCCATATTGACCTGCGACTGACCCGACTCACGCGCAAAGTTCTGCAATGTGACCACATCGCCAAATGAGTAGAACATCAGCGCTTCGGCAGGCAGCCCATCTCGACCAGCACGGCCAATTTCTTGATAATAGCGCTCAATGTTCTGTGGCATATTGTAATGTATGACCCATCGCACATTGCTCTTGTTGATGCCCATGCCAAATGCGACGGTAGCACAGATGATGGGCACATCATCGTTGATAAAGTCGCGTTGAACAGTCTGCTTGTATTTGACTGACATTGCGGCATGAAACGGTTGGGCGTTAAATCCCAACTTTCGCAACTGCTGGGAGACTGTCTCGGTGGTTTTACGACTAAGGCAATAGATGATACCGCTCTCGCCAGGATGCCGCGAGAGAAAACGGACTATCTGGCTAAGCTTATTTCTTCCTACCGACTCGGCCACAACATTCAGGGTAATGTTTGGACGGTCGAACGAGGTCTCGAAAATCGAGGCGTTGTCAATATGCAACTGTTTGCGTATGTCTTCACGAGTCAAACGGTCGGCAGTGGCTGTCAGTGCCATAATGGGCACATCAGGAAATCGCTTTTTGAGTAAACCTAATTGGGTATACTCAGGCCGAAAGTCGTGTCCCCACTGCGAGATGCAATGTGCCTCGTCAATAGCTATGAGTGACACACGCAACAATTGTGACCAGTGGTCCATCTCGCTAAGCAACTTTTCGGGCGAGATAGAAATCAACTTAATGAGCCCCCTAAATGCCTTGTCGAGGATATCTCGGTTCTGCTGTTCGCTTTGCTCGCTGTTGATGGCTGCTGCGGGTACAATATCGGTCAGCGCGTCAACCTGGTCTTTCATTAATGCCAACAATGGTGAGACAACAATAGCGCAACCCTCACTGATGATGGCAGGCAACTGGTAACAGAGCGATTTACCACCACCCGTGGGCATGAGTACGACACAATCATTGCCATGCATCACATGATTAATAGCCTCCCATTGCATGGGATAGAACCTCTTGTAGCCATAAAATGCCTTGAGTGCCCCCAGCGCGGCTCGTTTAATCTCGTCGTCGGTCATTACTTTAATAAATAAAGAGTTAAGAAGTAAGGAGTTAAGACGAAAACAAACTGTGTTCTTGCTACAGCAATGAATCGTCTTAACTCCTTATCTACTTAACTTCTTGCTTCTTAAAAATCAATTCTTCTCGTCGATGAGTTTGATTTTCTGCTCGAGCAATGCAATCTCGTCCTTGATGTGCTGGATTTGTCGCTCCATGTCCTTGATGAGTGTGCTTCCACTCTTAGAGCGAGCACTGAAGAAGCCCATATTGTTTTCGCAGGTCTTCAGTTCGCTGCACTTTGCCTCATAGGCACGAACCAACTTCTCACGTTCACGCGACATCTTGTCGCCTCCACCCATCTGGCTGATGCTGCTCTCGAAGTTTGCCAGGCTAGCACGTGTTCCTTTCATGTCAAGCTTGTCAAAGGCCTTGTCGACTGCCTCACGGTATTCGGCATAGACTTTGTCCTTGTCACGATAAGGCACATGACCGATAGTATTCCATCGCGACATCAAATCGCGTACGGTCTGAGCGGCAGCCTCGGTGTCCTCGGCTTGAAGCGCCTCGTTGATAGCGGCAATCACCTCACGCTTTGCTTTGAGGTTCTCACGCTCAACCATGTGCACATCTTGGAACTGTTTCTTCTTTTGCTCAAAGAAATGGTCGCAAGCTGAGATAAAGCGTTTCCAAACCTCGTCGCTGTAGCGCTTGGCAACAGGACCGATTGTCTTCCACTCCTTTTGTAATGCCACTAATGCATCAGTGGTCTTGCGCCAATCGGTAGAATCTTTCAGTTCCTCGGCTTTCTCGCACAATTCTTGCTTTTTGGCAAGGTTGGCAGCAAACTCTTCCTTGGTACGACGATAGAACTCAGCCTTCTTAGCAAAGAACTTGTCGCATGCCTCACGGAAACGGGCAAACAATTGTGAATTGACTTTGCGTGAGGCAAAACCCAGTTTCTTCCATTGCTCCTGTAGACCAATGATGACCTTAGTCGCCTGGTCCCATCCCGAATAGCTCGTGATCTCGTCGGGATTGATCTTCTCAATCTCCTCACACAACGCAGTCTTGGCGTCGGCCATTTCCTTCTCTTGCGACTTGCGCTCCTCAAAGAAGGCTTGATATTTCTTATTAATCACCGCCGACGCATTCTTGAAGCGTGCCCACAAATCCTCGCGCAGTTCCTTAGCCACGGGGCCAGTTTCGCGCCATGTGTTGTGCAATTCCTGAAGTTTCTTGAAAGCATTCACCACATCGCTCTCTTCGTCAAGAGCCTCGGCCTCGGCACATAGCTGCTGCTTTATTTCAAGGTTCTTCTTGAAATCGTAGTCGCGCAGCTCCTTATTAATCTTGAGCAAGTCATAGAACTTCTCGACAGCAAGTTGGTAAGCCTTCCACACCTCGGTTTCGCTAGTGGCAGGTACAGGACCCGTAGCCTTAAACTCCTGCTGCAATTGCTGTACACGGGGGAATTGGCGGTTGATGTTGTCGGGATCGTTGGTAATCTCCTCAATCTGTTGGATAATATCGCGCTTCTTCTGCAGGTTCTCGGCCTTAATGGCCTCTTGTGCAGCATTATATTCTGCCCTCTTCTCCTTTACCATCTCGAGTAGCTCTTTCAGGCGATTCTCATGCTCGTCTTCACGCGGAGCGAATGCCGACTCCTCGTTACCACGCGATAAGAATTCCTCTTTCTCAGCTGCCAACTCTTGCTTACGCAAAGCATAGAATGCAGCCTTGATAGCTGCTACCTCGCCCTTGATGGTCTCGATAGGTTGCTGTACTACTTGCACTAGCTTGTCAACCAATTGTGCCTTATCCATACTGGCAAAACCGACATTTAACTGTTCGGTTTCATCCTCTTCAAGCTCGGCAGTTTCTTCTGACTCGATGGCTGGTACATCAGCATCGGCAGGAGTTGCTACGTCTTGGGACTCAACAACTGGTTGCTCCTGCACCTCAGCCACAGGTTGCTCAGGTTCGGGATTGTTCACTTCTTCATTTCTCACTTCTGTCTCACCTGTTTCGATTACAGGCTCAGAGTTCAGGGTCACGTCCTTCTCAAGGTTCTCCATCGATGGGGACATTTCTTCACGCGATTCCATATACAAACAAATTTTAGAGTTCAGCATGACCGAATTCGGTCATGCGCAAATTGAACCCCAAAGATACATATTTTTTTCGTCGTGCCAAAATTTTGGGATAACTTTTTATCAAAAAAGGCAAAAAACCACCGTTTTTGTCTATAACTCGTTCTAATCAACGAGCTAGTCAGTTTTTTTCTTTCTGCGGGCTTTGGGCTGGAGACGCAAGCGCTTGGCATGTTCGCGTTGTTCGTCAGCAAGGTCATCAAGACCTATCTTTTCGTAGATGTTAGCAAGGGCCTCATGAGGCTCGGGACGCCTTTTGTCAGCTTTGAGAGCACGCTTATATGACTTGATAGCCTCGGGCGTGTGTTTGAGGCTGAGGTGCAGATTAGCCAGCCCCATGTGTGCGTCATAGTTGTCTTTATCCAGTGCCAATACTTGTTCATAGCAGACAAAAGCTTGGTCGTTCTCGTCAATAGCAGACATTAAACGCGCCTTGCCTAGCATTGCCTGTAGGCATTCAGGGTCTATGCGCAAGGCTTTGTTATAGTTTGCTAGAGCAGTCTTGATGGCGATATCATCGAGCAGACTGGCGTTGCCATAGGGTGTCTCGGGGTCGCCTGCCAGCGAGCCAAAACCCTGAGACTGGTCGCCCATAGCTGCATACTCACTCGCCAATTGTTTGAGTAGCTTCTGCTGGCTGTCAACGGCTTGCTGCAACAGCTCCATCTGAGCGACGAGACGATTGAAGCTTGCCAGCTTGGTGGCCAGTAGGCGCTGCACAGCCGGATTCTGCAACTGATTGTTGATGGCTGATGCCTGAGCAAAGTACTCGACACACTCAAGCCATTGCTGGTGCTCAAAAGCATGGTTGGCACGCACATAGAGTTGTCGCGCCTGCTCCATGCGCATCGCCTCATCAATAGCACGCTGGTCATTGAAGCGACGACTAAAGTCAACCACCGTCGGGTTTACGATGATGTCACGCTCACTCAACGGTTTGAGTAGAGTAATGCCCTCAAGCGAGGTGCATCGCGACAATGCTACATAAGTCTGCCCACTTGTAAATGCACCTCCTGCAAAGTCGATGACCACATTATTAAAAGTGAGTCCCTGGCTCTTGTGTACAGTGAGTGCCCATGCTGGCTTGATGGGATATTGCTTGAACGAACCCAGGATGTTTTCCACTACGGCCTGCTTCTTCTCGTCGTATGAGTACTGGATGTTTTCCCAGGTTTCTTCTTCGACCTGGTGCACAACACCATTCTCCAGTTCAATGTAAATTTGCAAATTGCTGAGTCGCTGTACACGGCCGATGGTGCCATTGACCCAACGTCCTTCCTTGTCGTTGCGAATAAAGATGACTTGAGCACCCTCCTTCAGCACCAACTGCAGTGCAGTAGGCAAATCATTCTCGGGGAAGTTGCCCTCAATCTCACCCTCATAGATATACTCTGGGGTCTTCAAGGCTGCCATGTGCCCATCGTTGATGCTGTTGACGGTATCGCGACGTGTAGCCAGTGTGATGGCAAAGCCCTCATCTTGATATTCTGGGTTATAGCGTGAATTGAGACGTAATAAGTCGTTGCGACTGGCACGGTTAATGCGCACACGGTCGAGTAAGGCTACAAATTCGCTATTGGTCTGGCGGTATATCTTGCGCAACTCGATTGGGATCAGTCCCAAGTCATTAAATACGCGCGCGTTGAAAAAGAAGAATTGGCGGTAATCACGCTGTAGAATTTGTCGCATATCACGTGTTACAACTGGCTCAAGTTGGAAGATATCGCCCACAAAGAGCAGCTGCTTGCCGCCGAAGGGTTCGCGCATATTGCCCGAGTAGTTGCGCAACACCTTATCGACAAAGTCAATGATGTCGGCTCGCACCATCGAGATCTAGTCGATGATGATGAGGTCCAACTAGCGGATTAGTTTGAACTTCTCCTTGGTATAGCGCAGTGTTTTGCGTATCTGGTGCGGTGAAAAGTCTGGATCATCGGCTAGCAGTGGACGAAAAGGAATCTTGAAGAAAGAGTGTAGCGTCTGGCCACCTACATTAACCGCAGCAATGCCGGTAGGAGCTAGTACGACATGCTTTTTACGGGTAGTGGCACAGATATATTTCAAGAATGTACTCTTGCCAGTTCCTGCCTTACCAGTAAGAAAAACTGACTGATGAGTGTGTTGAATCAAGTTCCACACATTCTGAAACTCAGCATTGTCAAGGTCAATATGTTCTAGTGCGTCATTCATGGTTCACAACGCTCTAATTATTTTTTGCGTATACCAGCGTCGAGCAATTATGTGGTTGTAGCAGACGATTAGCTGCCAACATGATATCACTAGGAGTGAGGGCCAAATAGTGCGACTCCTCGCGGTTGATGAGCCCAGCGTCACCCAATTGCTCATAGAGACACAGCCTCATTGCCTGCTGCAGGTAGCCCAGATTCTCGAATCGCTCGGTAGCAATGTGCTTGTTGACAAACTTCTCTACCTCATATTGTGTAATGCCATCACGCAACAGTCGATCCAGCTCATGGTCAATGGCTTCTTGAGCTTGCTGAATGGTGGCATTGGGTGCTAACTTGCCACGAACATAGAATAGTCCGTTATCAAGTGTGCCACCCACCGATGCATCCAGTTCGGTAAACAATCCGGTGGTTAGCATGACATTCTGATAAAACCTCGCCGACTTACCATTGCTCAAAACATCGCTGAGTATGTCGCAAGCGGGATATAGTTCATGGGTTCGGCCTGGCATCTGGTAAGCTCGGCAAATGATGGTCTGCGGCACGTCACGCTTGACCTCAAGCATACGAGGTTGGGTCTGCTGAGGTTCGGGGACGTGTATGCGTGGATCGACTGGATGCGGGTTGATGTCACCAAACCACTTATTCACGGCCTGGAAAGCGACGTCGAATGACACATTGCCCGAGATGCAAAGGATAGCACGGTCAACGCCATAGTGACTGTAGTGGAAGCGACGCACATCGTCGGCTGTGGCCGCTTCAATGTCATCGATAGTGCGACCAATGGGCGGCCACTGATAAGAATGAGTCGTGTAAGCCAGGCGACTGATAAGGTGGCTCAAGTCACCATAAGGTGCATTGAGACAACGTTGCTTGAATTCCTCAATGACGACACTCTTCTGCGTGGTGATGCTCTCGTCGCTCAATGTCAGCCCTTGGAGACGGTCGCTTTCAAGCCATAGGGCAGTTTCCAAGTTTTGTGCTGGCAGCACATCATAGTAGTTGGTGGCATCAACACTGGTCCAAGCATTGCTCTCGCCACCAGCCGCCTGCAAGGCTTCATCAAAGTTTATTACATGCTCCGACCCCGTGAACATGAGGTGCTCGAGCAGATGAGCTAACCCCGTCAAGGGCGGCTGCTCATCACTCGAGCCTACAAGATACAATACGTTGACAGCGACCATTCGTGTTGCAGCATCATAGTGATGCAACAATGTCAACCCATTGTCCAACTGATGTCGAGCGAACTCAATCACAATTACTTGTTGATGATGCGAGCAGAGATTACCTTGACATCTTCAACAGGGCGATCATTGGCACCAGTCTTGACACTCTGGATGGCATCGACAACTTCCATGCCTTTGATGACCTCGCCAAAGACGGTATATTGTCCGTCGAGATGCGGTGTACCACCAACGGTCGTATAGGCCTGGCGCTGCGCTTCGGTAAGCGTAAATGGATCTTTAGAGTACTCAGCCTCGAGCTGGGCAATGAGTTGGTCTTGTAGTGCCTGAAGGCCAGCATTGTCCTGCGAATTCTGCAACTGCATGATCTCGTTGCGGTGCTGCATCACAAGCTGCTGCCACATACTCTGTTTCTTGCTATCGCCAAGGCGTGCCTCCATCTGCTTTAGTTCATCGGCGCTATAACTCTTGCCAGTAACGATATAGAACTGACTGCCACTGCTAGCGCGTTCAGGGTTCACTTGGTCACCAGTCCGAGCTGCAGCTAAAGCACCACGCTTGTGAAAATATTTGGGGTAAACAAATTCGGCCGGGATCGTATATCCAGGATCTCCATCGCCAAGCATCTGGCCAGGTGTTGCTGTTTTTGAATTGCCATCACCTGTCTGGATCATGAAATCCTTGATGACACGGTGGAAAAGTACACCATTGTAATAGCCTTCATTAACGAGTTTGACAAAGTTGTCACGGTGTTTTGGCGTCTCATTGTAGAGGGCGACAACAATGTCGCCCAGCGAGGTCTTCAGTTCGACCTGAGTCAGGGTGTCGGTAGGTGCCACTGTTTTCTCGGTTTTAACGGTTTTTTTACGGGTGGTTTTCTTCTTGTTGGTCATAGAGCATGCCATGCCCACAATGGCGACCAGTGCCAGTATAATATATATCTTTTTCATATTCCGTTGGGGTATAGTCGTTTGTAGATGCGGCGAAAGTTATCATCGGTAGCAGAAAGCTCCTGTGCCCTACCCTGATAGTCATTGCCCCAGATAGTGGCGGCAAGGTCAGGAAGATAGGCACGGTCGCGATCCTTGGTAATCGCCGCCTTGATGAGCATGTCAATATCTTGGGCATACTTCTCACGGTCAATTGCGTGAAGGTAGCGTGCAGTGCTCACCACAAACTGTCCCGATCGGTCAACATCGATGATGTTCTCGACCAGTTCGCTCATGATGTCATCCACCTGTCCCATGTGGTTGGCAATGTATTCATAGGTCATCAACCCATTTGGGTCGTCTTGTAGCTTTTTCTTTAATGCTTGGTCCATTTCCTTTTATTAAATTAAGATTTGCACATATTTACAACGAGGCATTATGTGCTATTGCATCGTTGCTTGACTCTTTGTGTCAAAACGGGGCAAAGTTAATGATTTTTTTTTGATTGAGCGCTACTTGCAAGCAATTCTTTAGCGATAGGGAGGTCGGCGGCGCACCAGTTGAGGGTGAGTAGCTGTGCAGGAGGTAGCCAACAGTGGGCGGCATGTTCGCGCATGACGAAGTGGCGGTCACAGGCTGTACAGCGGTAGGCTGCGAGGGTAATGCTGAAGTCGGGATAGTGGTGGGTGACGGTGATGAGGTGTTCCCCCACCTCGACGTCGTAGTCCATCTCTTCAAGGAGTTCGCGGCGAAGGGCCTGTTGAGGTGTCTCACCAGCTTCTACCTTACCGCCAGGAAACTCCCAATGATGACTTGTGTAGGCGAATCGAGTTTCCCCCTTCTGCATACACAGGATTTCGCCCTCATGCTCTATAACTGCTGCAACAACAACCATATTTATAATAGTTCAGCAAGCTGATCGCAAGTGGTGATGGCTTTGGCGATATCACGCTTGAGGATGCGCTGGTGGCGCAAGCCCACAAGGTAGCCCGGCAATCCCAAGGGGAAGATGATGGAGATGGCCATGCCCAACTTGGGATAGTTGGTGGGATGGTAAGTGAGCAACTGGCGAATGACGGGTAGTTCCTCAGCCTTGTTCAGAATCTGCTGGTCACGGGAGTTCGCCAAGTTGTCGACCAGCGCGTCAACGTCCAGTGCCAACTTTCGCAGCATCGGTTTATCGTAGCCATATTGCCAGTAGTCCAAGTATTTCTGCCGTCCAGGGTACTTGTCAAGGAACTCACGGCACAATTGTTTAAACGCGCCAATTTGTATGAGGGTGGCATCGGCATCCACCTCGTCGATGATGACTTCTTTGAGTGCCAACTTGCGCTCCTGGTGCATACCCGTAATGCGGCGGAAGAAACTAATATATGCATCGGGATTGAACACTGCCGAGTCTTCTACTGCCTTCTTAGTGAGGAACACGCCCAATGGTGCAAGCACAGCAGTACTGAGCCACATGCCTTGCCACACTGGCCAACGACCGTCGCGAGCCAACTTGTAACCCGAGTTGTCGAAGATATAATAGACGATGAACATCATCACCGACACCACGATAGGCGTACCTAGACCACCCTTGCGAATGATGGCTCCTAGTGGGGCGCCAATGAAGAAGAAGACCAGACAGGCCAATGACAAAGTGAACTTCTTGAACAACTCGATGTTGTGGCGACGAATGACAAAGTTATCGTCGTTCAGCGCATAACCACGAAACATAAAGTCTTGCTTTTGGTTTTGCGTGTAAAACATCGCTTGATCAACCATTTGCATCTGTTCGGCTATTGGCTGCTGAGCAACAAGTGAGTCAAAGTCAAGTGGCCGTGAAACCTTGACGGGCGGCACGATCTCTAGTGACGTCTTGTTGTCTTTCACCACGATGCGGCGTGTGGGTACACCCAGCACCGACCGTGCGCGCATATCACGGGTGATCTCAGCTCCCACCGAGTCGACACGCCACTGGACCGAATCGATGGTATGTTGCAATTCGGCCCTGTCCTTTCCCACATATTGCGAGCGCATCGCCTCGTCGTCCAAGCGTGTGCGCGTG
>JAEEGF010203612.1_pt1 | contig 14676 bp, 11 predicted proteins | sample 9134171 | NCBI WGS metagenome assembly JAEEGF01 (sample SAMN16246542, study PRJNA631951) | gut metagenome | biome: gut microbiome; feature: rumen; material: AP-attached | host: Bos | place: Iran: Karaj | collected 2018-10
CTGTACACTCTCACCGATATGTCCTTCCTTGGCGTTGTAGATATCCTCCATAGCACTGGAAAGAGCTCTTATAGGTCTTGCTATCCGGAACTGGGCATATCTGTTCATAAATACCGCAAGAGGTATGACTATGATAGATATGATCATGGCAAGTCTGACTGAATATCTGTAGTTGATCCTGAAACTGTTCTCATTAATAGCCATTGCATACTGATTATCCTCAGACTGCGCCTCCAATATGAGTTCAAGACTTACCTTGCTTTCTACTCTCTCAGCGCTTCCCAAAGTCCCCAGATCAACTCCCACCAGATTCTCTTCCAGTGATTCCTCACTGTAAGCCTTCAGCGTCGGAATGATGGAACTGGATGCAAACTCAGCGGACAATCCGAGAATGAGGGCCTCAAGCACAATTACGTTCATAACCACTTTGCCAATTCTGGATCTGCCCTCAACCGCATATTTCTGTTCGTCTGTCAGGAGCTTTTCGTCCACATAGTAAATACCGTTGCTGAAAAGCAGTTTTGTCTTGTCGGAAAGATTCTTGAAAAGAAGATATATTATGGTACTGCCAAGAAGGCACCCGGGCAGCTCGTTAAAGAAGAAGTAAACAACCTGCATTGGTGTCAGTACACCGATGCCGGCATCGCTCAGTATCAGCAGGACAATGCCCCAGAAAATCCCGACGCAGTTCTGCATGAACACCGTCACAGGAAACACTTTGTACCATTTGTTAAACCACTTTTTGCAGGCGAGAGTGTCTACTATACAGACTACGAGCAGATAGATGAAAGCCATGTATGAAAACGTGCTGCTGGAAAAAGACTTATATAAGAACATCACGAGAACACTTATCATTCCCGGAACAGCGCCGCCAAGGGCCGACAATATCATAATCGGTATGTATCTTACAGCATAGATAAGCCCTGCGATACCAAAGCCCGCGCCATCCAGGTATGGCATGTGGGCCGTATACGCTATGTTATAGACGGACGTAAAGACCACCATTATCACGTTGATAATGGCGCTCTTTATATTTCTGTCGTCCTCCTGTTTTGTAAAGAGACTGAATCTGCTCATAAATCATGCCTCCGTGCCCTGTCATACAGGAGCACAAATTTCCGTCCGTGGAAAATTACATGTGTCTGTCTCTGTTAAACCATATATGCCCGTCTCTGCGGAATTACATATGTCCGTCGCGGTGCATTGAGAACTTGTCCATTGGATAATCCTTGAGGTTTTCAAGTACTTTTCTGTCGTCAGCCTTTGAGAGCAGTGACTCTCTGGCCTTGTTGATATCAGTGATATTCTTGTGTCTGGAAGGTCCGCCTACGCAGCCTCCGGGACATACCATGCCCTCGATAAAGTCCTCGGGAAGTCTGCCCACTTTGAGGAGGGTGAGAGCTTTTTTGCACTCAGCGCCGCCTGCTGCCCTAAGGAGCTTAAGCTGTGAGGTGTCTTCTCCTCTCTCCTGCATACACTCGATAACCGCATTGGCAACGCCGCCGCTGGCTGCAAAGCGCTTGCCCCAGATGGAAGATTCCTGATAGCCTTCCGGAACGGGCTCGAATTTAACGTCCTTTGATCTCATGAGAGCTCTGAGCTCACCATAAGTCACAACGTAGTCTGCGTTTCCGGGTACTGATGTATCCTGGGCCTCGGCCTTCTTGGCAATGCAGGGACCAATGAATACGGTGACACAGCCGGGCCTTGTGGCCTTTAAGTATCTTGAAATAGCACACATAGGGGATACAGTGCTGGACATGTTGTCCCTGTACTGATCCGGGAAGTGTTTCTTGAGCATGTTGATGAATGCAGGACAGCAGGATGTTGTCATCTTTCTGCCTTCCTTGTAAGCTTCAGACCACTCTTCTGACTCATAAGCTGCTGTCATGTCGCCGCCGAGACCTACTTCCACCATGTCTGCAAAGCCGATCTTCTTAAGGCCCTCTTTGATGGAGCCCATGGAGATATCCTCGCCGAACTGGCCCTCTGTTGCAGGGGCGCACATTGCGATAACTTCTTTGCCGGCCTTGATCTCTTTTACAATATCAACCAGGAAGGTCTTACTTCCGATAGCTGCGAAAGGACAGCTGTGGATGCAGTGGCCGCACTGGATGCACTTGTCCTCGTCGATCTTGCAGTAGCCGTACTCGTCATAGGTGATGGCGTCCACAGGACAGGCCTTCTTACAGGGTCTCTCGAGATGCACGATGGCGTTGTAAGGACAGGCGTTGGCGCACATTCCGCACTCCTTGCACTTTGCAGGGTCGATGTGCATGTGGGTATCACCGGGCTTGATGGCATCAAACTTACAGGAACTCAGGCACGCCTTACCCATACAGAAGCGGCAGTTATCTGTAACTGAATATGCGGAGATTGGGCACTCGTCGCAGGCAGGGTCGATAACCTGCACGATGTTCTTGGATTTAGGGTTGTAGGAAGGAGCCTTGGCGTTGGCCAGCTTGATCCTCTGCCTTACGATCTCCCTCTCCTTATATACGCAGCAGCGGTACTCGGGCTTGGGGCCGGGGATCATTTTAAGAATCAGCTCTTCAACGTGTTCAGGGTCGTTCTCGTTGTTCCACTCCAGTCTGCACACTTCTTCCATAATCTTGTGCTTGAAGCTGTTCATACTCGCATCATTTGTTACCATACATTTCCTCCTTATTTAAAGACTGATGACTCTTCCGAAATCAAGGTCTTTGGTATCGTGGGTTGTTATCACAAGGGCGCCTGACCCCTGCTTGTCTCTTATATATTCTATAGCTGTCTTCCTGGCCTCGTCGTCCAGCCCTGTGAAGGGTTCGTCCATTATGAGAATGTCGCTGGGTACCGCGCAGGCCCTCACTATGGCGACTCTTCTCTTCTGGCCTCCCGACAGCTCTTTTACCGGTTTAAATATCACTTCCTCGGGAAGGAGTTTCTTAAGTTCCTCTATAACAGTCTCCCGGAAAACCTTCTTGCTGACCATGGTCACGTTGGTGACGGCATCGAATTCCTCCATCAGCCGGTCTTCCTGGAATACCATGCCGGAGTTGATGAAGGGGTACTTGTAGTCCCCAAGGAGCTTCACGCTTCCGCTGTCCGGCTTTTCCAACCCCAGGATAAGGCGAAGGAGCGTTGTCTTTCCGCAGCCAGAGAGGCCTGTGATGATGTAGCTGTGTTCTTCTTCTATATTCAGATTGAAGTTGTCAAGTACCTTCTGTCCGTCGTAGGACTTGGATACGTCTTTTACTTCTATTGTCAATTTACTACCTCCGAAATGATCCCAGGGGACGGGGTTGTTGGCTCATTTTTCTGTCAAAAGAGCCTCAGAATCCCCGAAACAATCTTCTCGCAGATGAACGCGATCAGGACTACTACTATAGTCCAGGCGAAGAGTTCACCTGTTTCCAGATATACCTTCGACAGATACAGACCATTGCCAATTGTATTCAGCGGCTGGCCGATTACTTCCGCTGCAATTCCGCTCTTAAAACTCATTCCGATCGCAAGCTTAAAGGCGCTTTTCCAGAAAGGTCGAAGATGCGGTACGTAAATGTATCTTATCTGCCTTGAAAGCGGCATCCTGAACACGTGGGCCATTTCAAGCATCTTGTTGTCAGTGGCTGCAAGTCCTTCGAAAGTGCCAAGGTACAGGATCGGGAATACAACCATTGCCACGATGATCACTGAAATGTTCCTGCTGCCGAACCAGATGAGGAGCAGGATTACGAAGCTGGCTACAGGGACTGACTTAAGCGCTGAAACCAACGGTTTAAGGAAATCGGCCACAAAGCTTTTTGCATGGGCCAGGTAGGCCAGGACTATACCAAGGAGTGATCCGATGACAAAGCCCAGAAGGATCCTGCCTGTGGTCTGCCAGACGCTGGCCCAGAAGCTATCGGTCTTTACGAGGCCAGCCAGGGCAGACAGGGTTTCGATTGGCCCCGCCAGTATTATTGTGTTGTGGATTATGATTGCCACCAGCTGCCAGATCAGAATCCAGGCGGCGATGGGGATTATCATTTTCAGTATCTTCTTCAAAGACTATTCTGCCTTTCTGTTAGAGATTTTTGCGCCATTATTCTCCGGTGTAATAGAAATCGTCTCCGGGGACAGTTCCTCCTACAGACTTGGGGTCCTGATCATACAGAACCTGCAGGTAGCCTGATAAGGTCTCCTGGATTTCTTTTCCCGTGATACACACTATGTTGCAGGCAGGGATAGCTTTCTTCGCCAGGGGTTCCTTGGCTATGATGCCCTGCTCTACTACAAGCGCTGCTGTTGTGTCGACGTCGCTCACTGCCTTCTCTGCGCTCTTCTTGTGGGCTGCGATGAAGGCGTCCACTGCGCCCTTGTGCTCCTTGAGGAACTTGTTTGTAACCACTGTGACTCCTGTGACTATGCTGCAGTCGCTGTTGACCTTGGACCACTCGTCGTCCAGATTGAAGGAAATCTTCAGGTTCTCGTTCTGAGCAAGCGCTGCTGTAACGAAGGGCTGCGGAAGAACTGCCACCGCGCTCTGATCCTCGCCAAAGATTGAAACGATCTCTGTGGGTTCAGACTTAAACTCCAGGTTGCAGTCGGTTATTCCATTCTGCTCGAGAAGATATCTGATTGTGTACTCGGGCGTCGCTCCCTGGCCTGTTGCGTAGACCGTGCGGCCTGCGAGGTCTGCGATCGACTGTATGGAATCATCCCGGGATACGCAGGAAAGCACTCCCAGAGTGTTTATATCTATTACTGAAACTCCGCCATCTACCTTGACATTCATTACCGCCGCCACATTTGAGGGCACAAGGCCGATATCTGCCTTTCCACCTGCCATTGCCGCCATGACGTCGGAGCCTGCAGTGAACATTTCAAACTGATAATTGATACCTGACGTATCGTCTCCGGTATCATTAAGAAAATTCACGAGACCTATTGTGGTGGGACCCTTAAGTCCCGCTATCCTCATTGTGACCTTGTCCCGTGAAGGTGTTGCAGCGCCGCACCCTGTGAGGGCTCCGGCAACTGATCCAAGCAACATTGCTATGATAAGGACCAGTGCAACGACTGAAACTACTTTTTTTGTTCTTTTACTTACTGACATTTCCTCTTTTTACTGCCTTTCAGGTCATTTTTGATTTATCATGCTTGCGAGATATCCTGCTCCAAAGCCGTTGTCTATGTTCACCACGCTGACGCCGCTGGCGCAGGAGTTGAGCATTGAGAGAAGAGCTGACAGCCCGCCGAAAGATGCTCCATAGCCCACGCTGGTTGGAACAGCGATGACAGGACAATCTGCAAGACCTCCGACTACGCTGGCGAGAGCGCCTTCCATTCCGGCGATGGCTATGACCACGTTAGCAGTCATTATCTCCTCCATAGGCTCTTTTGCTAAAAGCCTGTGGATGCCGGCTACGCCTACATCGTAGAGCCTTACGACTTTGCTGCCGTAGAATTCAGCTGTCAGGGCTGCTTCCTCTGCCACAGGCATATCGCTTGTGCCACCTGTTGCGATGACTATCTTGCCTATGCCGTCGTTTGAGCCGGCGCCTGATTCTGCGTTGTCATGGGCGCCTGATTCTGTAGTGCTGAGGGCGCTGGATGCCGTATTGCCGTGGGCGTCATCTTCTCCGGAAAATGCGATTCCGACCTTGCTGAGCTCGTCGTAGAACAGCTCTCTGGTGGTCTCGGATTTCTTTTCCTCATAATAGATATGGGCCTCTGGACTCATTCTGGTTATCAGGACTTTATTCTGTCCGTGTCTTAGGAGATTCTCAGCTATCTTCAGAATCTGTTCCGGCGTCTTCCCCTGGCCATAGATAACCTCAGGTTTTCCTTGCCTCAGCCCCCTGTGATGATCGGGTTTTGCAAAGCCCATGTCCTCAAAGGGCGCTTCCTTGAGCTTAAGGACCGCTTCTTCTATGGTGGTATCGCCATCTTTTACTCTTTCAAGGAGTTTCCTTACGTCCATCTCTTCCATCAGCGTATCTCCGCCCTAAAACAGGGTACAATTGCGCACAATAATCTAATTTAAAGTATATCATCTTTTTGTACCCGTAGCGCAAAAAATGTCACAGTGCGCCATCGGGGACTGTCCCCAATGGTACACAAAAAAGACGCCGGGAATTTGTCCCGGCGTCCATAGACGCATTTCTGTATATCAGAGATTTGCTTTGAGTATTTCTTCAATTGCCTTCAGGGTCTCATCTGTGAGAGGCTCCACGTCATCGTAGGGCCAGAATCCTCTGTTCATGAGGTCTGCAGGGTCATCTCCCCTCTCGATCATATCGGGAACATCCAGATTTACCACTGCGCAGCTGTTATCCTCAAGCCTTACGATATAGGAACCTGCGTGATCACTTATCTCTACTTTAAAGTTCATCATTCATCTCCTTATTTTTTCCTGGGTTTTTCCATTCGTTTCTTTATATCTTCAAAGGACATGGTATTTCCATAGGTATCCCAGACTGTGAGCTTGAGGTCATCCATTCCTTCCCTGCCATAGATCTTAGGGTTCTTGTTGACTATGTTGATATAGTCATAAAGCTCTCTCAGGTCTTCGTCCTGTTCTATATTTTTCTCTAATGTGTATTCGTTTGCCTTTGCAAGATTTATTGGCATTCCGCGGTTCAGGATAAATGTCACTTCATCCAGTTCGGCCACACCCACATTGCCATGATAATGGGTTTCGAAATACGAGCACTGAGGCTTGTCTGTTATTGTCGTTACCGCTTCTCTTCCTCCATCCTGAAGGCCTTCCCAGTTTCTGGCTTCCAGCTCCTTTGCTCTTTTGTATATCTTTTCCAGATTCATTCCGCAGGCAGTTATATCCGGGGCATGACCGGCTTTTTCATCAATGTAGGCAGCTCTTCCGTGCTTGACATCGTAGAAGTCCAGAGTTACGTCTCCACCAAGTCCCGCCTTTGTGGAATTAACTTCGCCTTTACTGTTGCCGCAGACAAAGGTAACCCTGCCCTTCATCTTTTCCTTGTTGAGTCTTATGGTGATATTTCCGTACATTGATACCGGATCACTTCCGCCTGCGCCTACCAGAATACCCTTGGCATCATCCGCGCCGAGCGACCCAAAAGACAGACACTGATGGGCAGTCTTACTGGTATTTTCCGAATACTGTTTTTTCATGAGTTTATTATAAGCACCAATACCGGAATTGCTGAAATATCTTGTATTCAGGACAGGGATGATGTAGTCCATCTTTATCCTTGCCTGGAACGCAGATTTTTCAATCATTCTCTTTAAGTACTCATTTACGGTCTTCTCTACCTGCTGGGGGGTAACGCCCTTATTTGCCGGATCCGCAAGAATCTTCTTCATCTGGAAGGCCAGGACATAGTTCATGGCATCCTCAGGATCCGGCTCATAAACAGAGACCTTTTTCTTCAGGGCATTGAACTCCTTGTCCTCAAGGATGCTCCAGTCCATGGTCTTCTGCTTGAGGTTTTCCTCCAGTTCATCCTTATAATCCTGATCAAGTACAGTATCATTGTCATCGTTTTTAGTGTCAGCCACAAAGCGGTTGTGGAGACTCTTATACGTCTGAAGCTGCTTCTTTTCCTTTGCCTTGTCTATCTTTGGCGCGATCTTCTTTTCTTTCTTCTGCTTTACCGGGCCCTGTGGCTTTTCAACCACCAGCCTTGCAGCCATCTCCTCCGTGTGCTGCCACTCGCTCTTTGCCCTCTGGAGATCCTGCTGCGCAAACTCATAAAGGTCAGGATAGTCATTCTTCCTGACTTTTAACATCTTCTCAACATGTTCAAGCTTGAGATACCTCTCATAGATAGCCGGCGCCTTTTTCTTTAAGGTACTGAGTTTCTTCGAATCATTCTTTTCAAGGGCTACGTGGCGCTTTGTGCTGTAGCTCTTTATGAGCTGCACGGTATAATTGAGGTTGACTATATCCTTAAATCCCTTTAAGGAACCGCATAACTCCTGAAGTTTCTTGTGGAGGTCCATGGCAGTCTTGGTCTTGGACTCAGCCTTCTCCCTCACATCTCTGTCGGAAGCGCTGGCATCTCTCTGACGCACTATGCTCTCATATTTTTCCTGATACTTGTCCTTTACTTCCTCAAGATTGAAGGGCTCCAGATGCTTTGCCCTGATGACGCCTGTGTCCTCTTTCTCTTCCCGAAGCTTAGTGTTGATGCTGTTCATCTCCCTGACCTGCTTTTCAGTAAACGCCAGCGGAAGAGATTCAACAAATTCCTGTTTCCTTACTCTCTCCTGATTTTCAAGCTCCTGCCTTGATATCGTCATTTCATTTCCTCTCTCTCACAAGTATGTCTTATACCCCGTCACTGTCTACAGATAGTAGGTATATATCCTGGTCGCTATATCCCCGGGATACTCCTTAAAGCCGAATCTTGAGATAAGCCCTTCAACCTCTCTGGTGAAGGGACAGATGATCACATCTGAGGATGCGGGATATTTCTTTATGGCATTTAAAGTGGTGTATACGATCAGCTTCATGACCTCCTGTATCGTAAGACACCTGGCATCCATCCACTGAAACTCCAGTGTCCCGTCCCCCATGTCTCTTGCCAGAATTCCCGCCACCACTTCACCGTTTTTAAACATGAAGGTGGAGAGCTCTTCATTTTCGGCATCTCTGTAATATCTGTTGTATGGGTACAGATTATTATACGAATCAATATCATGGTTTGTCAGAGATTTTCCAATTTTTATTTCACTGACGTCCTTAATCCTGTCAAAAAGCCTGATGGTTTCTCCCTGGGCATTTGCTATTGTTTCAAGTGTTGCATGGAATTTTTTTACATTTCCCTCACTGGGAACAAAGCCGGCTTCCATCATAACAAAGTCATATTCCTCAAGAAACTCTCTGCTCCCACCGAAAATATATTCAAGCCTGTACACATCCCAGTCCTGTATATCCGCAAACTCCGCTATGGCCCTCTCGCACTCTCCTTCCTCCAGTCCTTCAACGTAATATAGGCTAAGGACCTCCATGACAGCGTGATTCTTCCTGAAGATCACCGCCCCCAGCGGTCCCCTTTCGTCAAACATACCAAGAGTAAGGCAGTTTTTGTCAGTCCTCTCTCTGTCATATCTTTCCGGAATAAAACGGTCAAAATATTTCCTGTTGCCAGGATCGATCATGCAGAATTTCATTTTCCTCCCCCGGCCCTCAGATTTCGTGAAGGGCCCAATAGCTGTTTTTGTAATTTATTATAACAGGGGCTGAGGCAAAAGCCTCATCCCCTATATAGCACCTGTCAGCCTCCTTGTCGAAGGTGTATTTCTTTCCGTCCCTGTCGTTTTCATTGATGTAGGCAAGCGCCTCTTCCAGAGTCTCGTCGCCTTTACACAGATGTATGTTCATTTGCATTTCCTTTCCCTGATCATCTACTGATTATTCTGCTGCATGTTAACAGGCGGGTACTGACCGAATTTTGCCTTATACTCCTCGCGATAGGCCGATTTCATGTCGGAGCTCAGGAGCACCAGGTTGGGCTTTATGCCATTTAAGTAGTCGTTCAGATCGATCTCACCCTTGTAGTTAAACTGTGGAACAACAGTGCGGGCTCGCAATGCAATGTCGTTCATGTAAAGCATTTCCGTAATATCCTGCGATATAACAGGTTGATTCAGTTTCTTTTCTACCAGGAAGGGATCCAGTCTTTCATAATCATAGAGATCAATTGCGCCTGCAAACTGGCTGTTTCCTCTCTGGCAAAGGGATGTGATCCTGCCCACATAGGTGTTGAAGAAGTCCTGGGTAAACTTCGTCTTCGCCAGCATATCCTCACGGCTTTCAAACTCCTCGGGCAGCGGCTGAGGATCCTTTTGGGCATCCATAAGAGCTGCTATACGGGTTCCAATGTCCTGGGCGTTCTGTCCGAGCATTGCCACCTTGAACCTCTTTCGCAGTGTCGATCCCTTGAAGGCCCCTGCCAGATCCTGGAGTGAAAATTCTTCCACAGGGACACTGTCTATCTCTCTCTTCATATCCAGATAGAACTTAACCTTGTCCTCATTGCTTCCGGTATATTTACGGATGGCAGCTATAGCCTCCGCCGGCTTCATCTGGGAAAGATATACCCCGACGGTCCTGTCGAGGGGGGAACTTAAGAAAATACCGTTTCTCCTTAAGTATGTCCTGACAGCGGCCTCGGCCTCGTTTGTCGAAGCAATGTAGTCATCATTCTGATGCTTAAGGAAGTCTGCTATCGCAGCATTCTTCTGGTAGTCCTTCTTGCGGCGTCTCATCTCTGCTGCAGGAACTTCCGGCCAGCGAACTTCTTCTCCATCCTCGCCCTGAATGACCTCATAGTTCATGTTTGACATAATGTGGCAGACAGCTTCAATATGATCCTCTCTGTTGTCGTGATCGTTCTTCACCTGCTCATAGAAGCGGTTGTAAAGGGCCTTGATATCATTTGTGGGCATTGCGGTGATATTATAGTCCTGAGCGCCTTCCCTTATACCATCCTCAAGTCTGTTCCTGTACTGCTCTGCATTGCCGGTGTCTGCATTGTCGGCATAGAACTTGTTGACTCTCACCAGAGTCTGCCTTATGGCAGCAAAGAATCTGATCTTGGCCCTGCACTCCATAAGGAATTTGTCTTTATACTCATGTCCAAGCAGCAGCGCCTCGCCAAGAAGGTTCTGGAATCTCATGGCCTTCATGCACATGTCCATATTGCGCTGATAGTTGTGGATCATCTCCTCGTAGCTTCCAAACTTTACATCCTTGATCTTCAGGTTTTTAAAATCCCTTAAGGCGTTGTCGTAGGCCTGCTGGGAGTAGTCCTCATCCGCAGGTCTTTGTACCTCCCTTAAGGAGTTCTCCCTGGCTTCGACTACAGTAACGCTGTCACAGTACTGCAGCGATTCCCTGCACAGATCCATCTCCCTCTTTGCGGCAACAACTTCCGGAAGAGTGTTTACATCGGTCTGGTCATTATTTTTCTGAAGTTCCTTCTGCTTTGTCTCTAAAAGGCTCTTATAGGCAATTGCAAGATCCAGCGCCTTTTTGACATTCTTAAGATAGTTCTCGTTTTCTTTTGCAAGAATGATCTTCTTTCTGGTCTCGGCATTTCTCTCCTTCTCAGGGTTGTTCCAGGCCGGAAGAGTCTTCAGATAATCAAGTGTGTGAAGGTGCTTGATCACTTCCTTCCTGGTTAACTTGTTTTCCGCAGCTGTCCCCTGGCCAATTCTATTGAAAAAGGCTGTAAGCTTATTCTTTTCCCAGAGCTTTAATACCTGTGTTGTGGTATCGGTAAAAACCTTTCTCCTTTCTGCGTATGCATTATATTTCGCAGGAGACATCACCTTTTTCTTTCTTGCCATGTATGCTTTCATCTGTCTTTCAGACATGGCAGGACCTGTGGTATAGGCATTCCTGTTAAACTGTGCGATCATCAGCTCAGGATTTCCCTCTACGCCTGCTGTAACATTCGTAAGAACAGCGTGTTCATCGGTATATTCTTCTTCTCCCGGTTCCTGCAAAAGCAACTGATCCTGCTCATTATTCAAAAAGGTTAAGCAGGTGTTACTAAGGGAATCAAAAGAATTGGTGTAGAGAAGTTTACGATCATAGGCATCCTTACTATAGTTATAGTATTTATTATCCAGGTCTCCCATAAATGCCTGACCTGTATTCTGGTCCATGAGGGTATACTCTTTTATGATGTCCCCATACTTTTTAACCAGTTTCTTATTGTCATCTGTAGTAAGCTGCTGAGGAAGATTTCCAAAGGTATTCATAAATGACTGTGCAAAGGTATACTGCATACCCTTGAAAAGAGCCATGGACCTCCTGAAATTCTCATTAAGCTTCTGAATCCTGGGAAGATTCTTTTGGCGTTCCTCCTCTGTTCCCCGGTCCAGATTCATGTTTACCTGAAGACTTGGCGCTGCCAGACCATATATCATATCCACAATATCATCTGTTCCCCAGGAAGCCGTTGCCCTGGCAGACAATCCATTAATAATCCTATCAATGCCAAGACCATCGGTAGTGAAACCGGTGTAGGGATTTTTAATAAGAATATCAGCACCAAGGCCATACTCTATCCCCTTCGCTCTCAGCCTCTTTTTTATCTCCGGAATATCTGATCTCATCAGATTATCGTCAGCATTCGGGTGCTTATAGATTTCAAGTATTTCGTTGGTTCCGCCCTCGAGATTTAAATCATTGGCATTGAGTCTTAAACCGCCTGCCAGATAGTCCATCGAAACGTAAGCCTTCTCAAGATACTTCCTCTGATGCTCTGTATTGGAGGCAGTTACGGCTTTGTTGAACATCTCATCAGACTTCGGATTTCTGAAATGCAGCGCATAGTCAAAGACATCATAGGGCTTATTGTTGTTGATCCTGATAAGGTTCTTGGCCATAACATAGCTGTTCATTATCTTCTCGGCCGTAGCCCTCTGCTCCTCAGTGCTGTTCTCATTTATCTCCATGGAAAGCTCATAGTCATAGTGAGTCCTGAAGTTCTCATCGGTAAGGAGCTCTTTCCTGGCAACATAGTAGTTTGCCACTGCCCGGAGTTCGTCAACTCTTTTATTTATGGCCTTTTGCATATTGGGGTCCAGGCCTTCGAAATATTCATTGTTATTTGACTTTATCCTATCAAAAGCTCCCACGCAGTTCACAAGGTTTTCCAGCTGGCTTGCGCTCTTTATCATCGCGGTATCGCTTTCAAAGTTCACATTCGAAACATCTATGCAGAACATCATCTGGACAATTCTATCGAGAGCTTCAGTCCTGTTCTGACCTGTTGCTTTCCCCGTCTCTTCATCTCTTCCGGTCCCGATATAATCGTCAAGAAGTTTTTTATTCGCTTCTGTGTCACCAACACCTGCAAGCATCATAAAGGCAGAAAGGTCATGGAAAGTCTGCTGGTTACAGCCGATGTTCCTGCCCTTCATTGCCCTTGACATGACACTAAACCTCCTTTGGGTCATGTTGTTGGAAGCTTCCATGATGGCGTTGTAATTTGCATTCTTTGCAAAGAGCCTGGACTTTTTGTTTTTTATCTTGCCGGCTCTCTTGGATGCACCTATTGACTCCTTAAAGGTCGTGCCAAAATCATTGAGGAGAACGTTCTGTCCGGGCAAATGCTTAAGCCTTCTTTCTCTAATTGGCTTTACACCGGGAGCGTTTGAAATGAGCTTGTTCAGATGTTCTGACCTGACTACTCTGGGATCCAGTTCCTGCTTTTTCTGCTGGTTCTGCTGTTTTCTCTTGTTTTGTTCCTGTTGATATTTTTCAGCGTTCTCTTTATCAAGCAGTGCTTTCTGCATCTGCAGTCCTTTGATCTGTTCTTCTGTAAAAAAACCTTTAAGAGCCGAAGTGTCATCCTCTTTCTTACTGACATTAAAAACAGACTTATTAAAAATGCCCTGCTGCTTATTGAGCTCAACAGGACCTTTATTGAGTTGCAGATCGCCAACTTGTTTATCTTTTCCAAACATATCCCGGTTCTCCTTTTTAACAGACAATCATCGCGACACTGTATAGTATAATTATACTACGCTATTCCTATCTTTATACGAATCAGGGAAAAACATGGCATTATCACTGTATATCCTGAAGAAAGGTGAATTTCTCCCCGTCCCACTCATAGACAAAGATCTCGCAGTTCTTTGGTCTGGGCCTCCAGATTATTCCGCTCTTTTTGTTCTCAAGGTAGCCCCTGATGGGTCTTATGATGCCGCCGTGGCAGGCCACAAGAACATTTTCGTGATCTTTCTTTTTCAGATCTTCCAAAAAAGATGCGGTCCTGTCCCGCATCTGTCTTATGGTCTCCACGCCTTCCGGAGCCGGAAATATCTCAGGAAAGCTCCAGTAGGCCATCATTTTTAAGCCTGTTGAGTAGTAACCCATCAGCTCATATTTGCCGAAGTTGGCCTCGATTATCCTCTCATCCTTTATCACCTGATCTTCGGTCACATTCCCGATGATCTCCGCAGTCTTCACCGCCCTTATGAGGGGGCTTGCGTAAACCGCGTCAAACTCAATATCCCCAATGCTCTCACGCCTTGCTTTAGCCTGGGCGATTCCCACATCGTTCAGCGGGATATCGCTTAGCCCCTGCATCATTCTCTTTTTGTTGTAATCGGTCTGGCCGTGCCTCGTCACATAAATCTTCATATATTCTTCCTTACTTCTTCCTGTTTTTGCCGCCCTTTACATACTCGGGACGCATTCCCTTCAGGTCTGAGTAGATGACCTTGTAATTGTCGTATCTCACCTTTGAAACTTCACCGGATTTAACAGCTTCCTTCACTCCGCAGTCGGGCTCCGCTATGTGGGAGCAGCCTCCAAACCTGCAGCGGGGCTCGTGCTTTTCAAACTCAGGATAGTAGTTCATCAAAGTTTCTGCCGTGACATCACGAAGCTCCAGCGACGTAAAGCCAGGAGTGTCGATTATGAAGGTATCATTCTCGTCATCCGACAGCTCTTTTACCAAAAAGAGCTCAGAGTGACGGGTGGTGTTCTTGCCCCTGTCGATCTTCTTTGAAAGCTCTCCGGTCTCCATCCCAGCGTCAGGTACGAGCTTATTTAAAAGAGATGACTTCCCCACTCCGCTTGGACCGGCAAGGGTCGATGTCTTGCCCCTCAATAGCTCTTTTAGCTCATCCAGCCCCCTCTCCTCCTTGACGGAGATAAAGAGTCCCTTGTAGCCGCACTTTTCGTAGGCGTCGTGGAGCTCTTTT